>ERZ791927.174-NODE-174-length-72401-cov-13.036395_pt1 | contig 72401 bp, 118 predicted proteins | sample MGYA00510130_ERZ791927 | MGnify/ENA primary metagenome ERZ791927 (study PRJEB30046, sample SAMN00792055) | human gut metagenome | study: EMG produced TPA metagenomics assembly of the A metagenome-wide association study of gut microbiota in type 2...
ATAAGCAAGTACTGTTCTGAATGCGGGCAGAAAATTGACTGGGGAGAGGAGTGATAGATAATTGGCAGAAGTAAAATGGATTAAAATGGCAACAAACATTTGGGATAATAGAAAAATTGTTCAAATTGAATCCCTTCCAGATGGAGATACGATCATTGTTATATGGTTAAAACTTTTGTGCCTTGCCGGGACAACTAATGATTCTGGAATGGTTTATTTTACAAAAGAAATACCATATACAGAACAAATGCTCTCCACACTGTTTAATCGACCTCTGGCAACTATACAGTTTGCTTTAAAGGTGTTCCAAGAATTCGAAATGATATCAATTATTGATGATTTTTTACAGATTTCCAATTGGAAAAAATATCAGAACATCGAAGGCATGGACAAAATTAGAGAACAGAACCGAATCAGGAAGCAAAATCAGAGAGAAAGGCAAAAAATTATGATTGAACAAGATATGTCACGTGACATGTCACGTGACGTCACGCAACAGAATAAGATAAAGAATAAGAAAGAAGATATAGATAAAGAGAAAGATAATAAATTAATAGTATCTAAAGATACTATTTGTCAGACTGATGTCCGACGCGTCATCGAAGAATGGAACAAATTACAGGAAGTTGGTATCAATCCAATACGCGATATTAAACCATCATCAAAAAGATATCAGTTACTCAAAGGGCGAATCCGTGAATACGGAATTGATGAAGTCCTTAATGCAATCAACAACGTTTGCAACAGTGATTTTCTGCGAGGAGAGAATAACCGCGGATGGATGATAACATTTGACTGGTTCGTAAAGCCGAATAATTTTACAAAAGTTTTGGAAGGAAACTACAATGTTATAAAAGGAGGCGACATCAAGCATGGAACCGGTAGAACAGCTCAAGCGCATGTCAAACCGCTTATCCCATTCGATCAATGCGGAGGAAGCGAAATCTCAGACACACCATTTGCAGACTGATTGTCCTGATTGTGGCGGTTCTGGTTGGATATGGTCAAGGGATGATAATGGCGTTCCATATTGTGAAGAATGCCATTGCGGAATCAGAAAGAAGATGATCATGCAGAACCAGCTACAATTTGCTGAAATGCCGGATATGTACAAGGAATGCAGATTTTCAAATATGAAAAGCAGCGTGTATCAACTTCCAGAAAGTAAGGAAATATTCATACAGGCGGCAAAAGCTGTTAAATATTGGCTCGAAAATATCCAACAGATGCAGAAACAGGGAATTGGGCTGTACATATATTCAAATACTAAAGGCTCTGGAAAGACAAGGCTTGTATGTAGCATGGCAAATGAGATGATAGAAAAGCATCAGAAATCGGTAAAATTCACAACATCCCTAAAAATTCTTGATGAGATAAAGTCAACATGGGGAGAACGAGGAAAAAACGCAGAGAATAAGCTGATTAGTGATTTGACTTACGCGGATATCTTGATTATTGACGATTTTGGTGCGGAATCTGGGAAAGATTGGATTAATGAAAAATTCTACGGAATCATCAATGGTCGGTATGTGGACAAGAAAACCACAATTTTCACCAGTAATTATCCTATTTCCCGATTGAAATATGATGACCGCATTACGAACAGAATTTTAGAGCGATCATTGGAAATCCCTTTTCCTGAAGAATCAGTCAGGGAACACATAGCGGATGCAATGAAACAGGAACTTATCAAAAAGATTCAAGGCGGTGAAAATGGAAAACAAGCGTAAACCGTGGATAAAATTGACGCCACAAGAAATTCAGAATTTGACTAATCGTCAATGCACAGACTGCAAGTTCTATCCGAAATCAAACGGCACATCAGGGAAAATGCAACCGTGCGATTATATTTTTATGGTCGGCCATAGTCGAGGATGTGACCCAAGAGATTGCGTAAAAGAAGGCAAATTTGAATATGCAGCAACAAAGAAAAGGAGAAAAGCATGGAGGGCAAAGACGAAAAGTTAGATATCACGCCAGAACTGGTGCTTATATGTAGGAAAGTAATACGACAATACGCAAAGCAAATTGGTAGGCATGATTGCCACAAATGCATTATATATGCAGAATGCGAGCATGACTTTGCCAGATGCCCGGAATTATGGAAGGACATCAGCCTATGAGAAGAATCAGCGAAATGTACAAGCGTTCGGGCGGTACGAACTATGAACATCAATGCTTTGAATGCACGATGTTTAAAAACGCTAAAAGATGCAAATGCTTAAATTACGAACTGGATGCTGACTGGAATCCAAATTGGACAGCCTGCAAATTTTTTACAAAAGATGAAATAGAAGAAATACAAGGACAGATGAATATTTTTGATTTTGTGAAATGAGAGGTGAGCATATGGCAATTGTTACGATTGATGGGAAAGAAATTGACATCGAACAAATTGAACTGCCAGAAGAAATTATTAAAATCATAATTGAATGCTTAGGTTGACCGCAAAAATATTGTAGTGTAAAATGTGTCGTAACATGATATGTGCGGCACATTTCTACACAAAGGAGGAATAGTCATGGAATGTGTTGCGTATTTGCGTGTATCAACAGAAAAACAGGCCGAAGAGGGAAATGGATTAGACAGTCAGAAAAGAGATATTGAAAATTATTGCAGAAAAAATCAATTGATTATATCTGATTGGTACGAGGATGACGGCTTCACAGGTTCGAATATGAATCGTCCAGCATTGCAACGCTTAATTAATGATTGCTCAAAGAAAAAATTAAAATGTGTTGTAGCGTTTAAACTAGATCGATTATCAAGAAGCATGGTCGATGGAATATACTTAATTGAACGTGTATTCATACCTAATGGGGTGGATTTTAGATGCGTGCATGATAGTGTAAGCTACGACAGCCCAATGGAGCAAGCATACACTCAGATGATGGCAGTGTTTGCGCAACTTGACAAAAATACTATGCTGCTTAGAATGCGTGGCGGTATGCTGGAGAGAGTGAAACAGGGATATTGGATGGGAGGTGGCAACACCCCTTATTGCTATAGATATAGCAAAGAAGACGGAATCTTAGTTCCCATACCAGAACGCAAAGAAATGGCTTTGCGAGCTATGAATTTGTATATATCCGGTTATTCTGATGTTCGAATACAGAAATTGATAGGATTTAAAAGCGAGTTTGTTACACGACAGGTTCTTACAAGCCCTGTAAATATTGGCATGATTCCGTATAAAGGGAAACTATATAGGGGAAGACATGAACCGATTTTCGATATTAAAGTATTCGAATTAGCCCAGGAATTAAGAAAAACTCGTAAGCAAAGTAAAAGCTTCTGCGTTAATCACGAGAATCAGCTCTTGACGGGGCTGTGCTATTGCGGAGTGTGCGGATGCAAGATGAGATATCAGAAGTGGACTCATGGGAAACATAAAATTTATTGCTATTCAAGGGATAACGGCATGTCATACTTACCAAATTACAATCCGAATTGCAGCAATTCGCTTGAGTGGGCAGAAGATATTGAAAAGCAGGTTGAAGATGAGATTTTAAAGATTTCCCTCAATTTATCATCGCATAAGCCAAAAGAAAGAGAAAGCTGTCTGGACATTTTGAGTAAACAACTCCAAAAAGAGAAAACGAAGCTAAAACGTCTGTATACTCTTTATGCTGAGGGAAATGATACGGTTCTGGAGATGATAAAAGAAACGGAATCCGGTATAGATGAGCTAAAACTAAAAATACAGAACGAGATGAAGAACCCGGATAACTCACAGAAGAAAGAATTTGTATACGATAATATAAAAAAGCTTGCCGATGTGTGGGAACACATTGACAAGCAAAACAAAAACCGTATATTAAAAACTATAATATCAAAAATAATTATAGTCAATGGAAATATTGAAATACAGTTAAAGAAATTTTAGCACAAACTATATGCCATAGGAGTCGCATTATGTAAGTGCTAATAATAAATGCGCCGTACATATCATGTAAATTGACATAAAATAGAATATTTGATAGTATATATTGTATACTAACGATGACACCGATCTGAGAATGAGGATTCTGTGTCTTTTTTTATTTTCGGGAGGAATTTTCATGATTGCACAGGGAATCAGCCATACTGCATACGATACCATGAAAGAATATATGCTCACAGGAGCCGAACTGGACGGCAAATACCAAATTCCAATGATGGACAGGTATGTGGACGAAATACCACAAGACACAGTGGATTTTAAAGACAGTTTCAGCCGAAAGATAAAGAATCATCGAGAATTAAGCATCAACTTTTATATCCATGACTGCGAATTTGAAAAGCTATGGAATAATCCAGATAGATACCTGGAACACTTGAAATGTTTCAAGAGCGTGATCGCACCAGACTTTTCAATGGCAGTCGGTGAAAATGGTATGCCATTTGCTATGAATATCTGGAACAAATACAGAAATCATGCCATGGCTCATTATCTCAGTATGAACGAGATAAAGGTGATTCCTAACGTGAGCATACCTCCAGAGTATTGCTATGACTGGGCTTTTGATGGTGTGCCAAAAAGAAGCACCGTAGCATGTTGCACCAATGGAAGAATTAAATCCAGATCATCCAGAGAAGAATTCTGTATAGGCTTTAAAGAAATGGAAAGGCGCATAGAGCCGCTCCGAGTTATCGTTGTAGGGAAAATACCACCTGAACTCAATACGGACGTGGAAATCATCAATTTCAAGACCAGAAGTCAGAAGATCAAGGATAAGGAGGGAAAATATGGGGTATAGTACTGGAAACTCATTGAGAAAGAAATCGAAGACCAGAAAACAGGAAGAACGAGAACAGAGGATGAAAAGCGGAACCGCAATAAAGAAGAAAAGAAGCACTGGTAAAGTAGATTATCTAAATAAATTGAAATAATTTTACATTTTCCACAGTCCCAAAATAGATGCTATAAAAATATTTATACAAAATCACAAATAAATAAAAAATATAAAACGACCCGTATCCATGGAAAAATGATTTTTTTCGTTCAAAATCCATGCTTCGGGTCTTTTTGAATGTCTGTGAAAATTAGCGCTCGTAAGACTTCATAGTAAAGTGATGATGCATCAAGAAATATACCCGCAGCAAAACGTGTCGCCATCCGATGCATACGATCATGCTAGGAACATTGTAATTAATTACATAATTGCGCCTAAAATCAATTCGAACGGCATAAGCCTATATATTATCGGGTGACGATATAAAACGGCTTAAAAATCAAAATACAGCATTAAAACATTATAAAACAGTAAACCTGGACATAATACAATAACCCGATACCATTATAAAGCCCGTAAATATGCCTAGAATCAATTCAATAATTACAGTTGATAAATGCACATGTAAGCATATAAGTGGCTGTAAAACGTCAAATAAGCGCTTGCAAGGATAGCGAAACCGACAACAGCTGCATAAACTGGACAGAATCCAAGCCGACATTTATCCACATTGACATATATAAACATAATACGCCCATTATAATTTTCCGTCAATCCTTTTAATTGATTGCGTAAAACAGCCTAGAATCAACTTTACAGCCGTATACAGTAAAATTACTATAATTCAATTGGAAGCCGTTAAAAAGCAAATAAAAGGCATTGCAGTAATAGCCTTGCACTGGTCACGAACCAACGCCGCCCGGAGAGGATGCAGGACACGAGAAAAAGAGCAGCTTTTTACTGCTCTAAATAATATATATTTGTTATCGTTGGCAAGTCCCGGAAGAATTCCAGGAACCCGGAGCCGTCAAGAATATTATATTGTCGGTCAGAAGTTGGAATTATACGACCATCCTTGATCTCCATGCAGGAAAGCTGCAAATGATCCGCTTTTTTGGGTGATCTATGCAACGCATACCGCATAACAGACACCACCCCAGACTGGCAACGTACTGGCGGCAAGTCGTACCAGATCAGCGAGACAGCACCAGAAGAAACGGCATCGAACACTTTTCTAGCGTCCTTTTTTGCCGATTCTTTAATTTTATCAACTTCGGAAAAATCACCGCTTTTTATGGCGACGATAGTTTGCTTTTGCGTGGCTTTGCTGATTATGATCATATTTTTATTCCTCCTCAAAAATCAAAATCAACGTTGTTAAATGATGACCGTTTGACCATTCGGCTTGTAAATGGTCAAAAAGTACTTCAGCGGTAAATTTATCGCTGCCAAGACACTTAAAAAACCATTTTTGATCACATTTTACTTCGTATACATTCCACATAATATTCTTTCTTCCCTTTACCCATGGGAGCCGGGTTGTAAAGGACGTTGCCGGGAATCGAACCCGGCGCACGCCTAATTTAAACAATCATTGATTTTCTTTTCCAGATGCGGAAACGCTTCACAAATTTCTTGTACGCTGTCCGCGTAATAATCACCAACCATTTTACCGAAAATTCTAATATTACCAGAATAAAAACAGCCAAGATCATTAAATTGAATATCCAGCCCGGTTGCCTGTTCTTTTTTATCGTTGTACCACATGTCTATTTTGATCATTGTATAGCCCTCCTTTTTATGCTGCCATTAAAATAATTTTTATAACATTTTCTTCCCATTCAAAAAAAGTATAATAGTTATGTTCAAAATAATATTTTTCTTTTTCCAGATCATTTTTTAAATCTGAAAACATATTAGTAAGTGTTTTTGTTGTTTCTGCGACTTTCTGGAGTTCTGACATTGCTAACACCTCCATTTAATATCCAACTAAAATATAATGAGCAATCAACAAAAATGGGAAAGAAGCAACTGCAAAGCCTAACAAGTAGGATTTTACGGCATGGATAATTTTTTTTCTGTGAATTCGTTCCCACTGGGAATAGGTATATTTTTTCATGGTTTATACCTCCATTTCTTTGTGTGCTTCGTCAAAATCTTCTTCGAGTTCGTCTAACACTTCAGAAATTGCAGAGCCTAATAAGTAACAACGGATTGTTACGTCTGCCCATTCTGCACCCTTTTTAATAACATTTATATCATTCTCTTCAAACTCGTCAAGAGCTTCTTCGAGTAAGCCCCAGTTGTGCGTGATGCTTTCTTCCGCCTTGTAAGAATTGCAATAATAAGACCCGCTTGCATTACCTGTTACGCTGTCCTCTGTCCAAAGTTCATCATTCAATTTTTCTTCCAGTTCTTCCAGACTGTCGAAATCTTCGAAATTAATTTCACTGTCAATATAGTTTTTAACGTCTTCTTTTACTGCTTCCATGTAATTATATTTTGTCATTGTTTTTTACCTTTGCCCCTGCTATAATGGGGCTACCTTTCTTTTTTTGATTGGTGCCCGGTTTGGTTTGGAAGTCTGCCGGGCTTTTTTATTTTTCTGTAAATGGAACTAGAATTTTTCAATTAATCAATCCGCTTTCCTATGTCCTCATTGGCTTGAGTGGTTCGGGGCGGCTGGTTGTTTGTTTCTTTTGTTCTCTGTTGATGGTTATATATTATCACTAAAATTAGAGAATGTCAATATATAAATCACAAAAAATAGAGAAAATATTTCTTGACAATCAGAAACGAAAAAGTTACATTATATATATAAGAAATGAACAGGAGGGATACAAATGTTAGAATATAAAATCAATGTTATAGAAGAACTTGCAAAAATCGGTGTAAACACCACAAAAGCAAAGAATACAGGACTTTTCGGACAAGCAACAATGCAAAAATTTAAAAAAGGAGATACAACAATCTCTTTGGATAATCTTAATAGACTTTGTGCAGTTCTGGAAATGCAACCAAGAGACATTATAAAATATGTAGAAACTGATAGCGATAGAGAAAAAATAATCTCTAAAATAAGTGAAAAAAATATTGACATTCACTAAAATTAGAGATATAATTGTAGCTGTAAGGAAACAAAAACCTTATAGGCTATAGAAAGGAGAAAATATGGAAGATATGAAAGAATTTGTAGCATATGCAAGAAAACTTTTAAGAGTCATTAACAAGATCGAAAAATATCTTGAAAATGGCGAATCCGAAAAAGCTCTTGAGTTGGTCAGAGAGTTAAAAGAGGACACACAAAAAGACATCGAAGCATAACGGAAACGGGGCGAGCAATCGCCCCAAACAATAAAGGGAGGGTAAACAATGAAAAAGTATGAATTTAATAAAAGTGAATTAACAGAAAAGGCATTCGCAGCATATAGCGACAGCAGTTTTACATTCTGGACAGATGCAGCCGGAACATTTTACAGAAGCGACAACCCAAACAGCGAAAAGGTGGAAATCGGAACTATCGAAGATGTAAACGATTTTTTGGAAATGTTCGCCTGATAAAAATAAGCCCTTTGGAATTCACCAAGGGGCTTTTATAATGCTTTTTTGTGGCGGCTTTTAGGACAGGTACAGAACCGCCGCCAAGATCCTGATATAATTATTCATAACATAACCCAAGCCAAAAGTCAACGACAATTTTTTGATTGACTTTTACGAATTGTTCTGTTATGCTCGAAACAACGAAGCCGACGGAACTCAGGAAGGGGCAGGGCTGACAAAGCGGATCGTAACTAAATACGAAAAAAATATAGCCAGATCATGCCGGATCAGATACCGGAAGGCCTGGCTTTTTGTGTGTTCAAAATGTCCTATTATAATATTATATATATATTAATATTATGGATTATGAATATCTATAATTATAGTTATTCCCTGTCCCTTCCTAGATTCCAGAGGCTGAGTTGATTAATATAATATTGTATATAGTATATATAATATACATAGATATAGTATATGCTGTTATATGAGATTGACTAAAAGTTTTAAATTAATAGTTGACAGAATAACAACTTGTATGTTAATACTATTAATAGAGATACAGATACAGGCCGAAAGCGAGAACGAACCGCTGGAGGACTGAACCGGTTAGCTACTGGACAACGAACCAGAGCCGACCGGCTTTTTTTATTTATAATGATTTAATAGATTAACGTTATAAAGTGAGGTGATACAGTGAAAAATTCAAATACTATAACAACATCCCAAAATATAGAAGTATATGAAAACAAAATATGGTTATTGGTAGATGAATATATAAACACTGTATTATGCATACATCAAGAAGATTATGACAGTATAGAAAAGTATAAAAAAGATATAGCTAATAATCGTATTGATATGTTTTTTTATATTGCTGATCATATTGAAAAACCAAGTAATAATGATATAGAACTATTAGACAGTATATTTAATATATATATACGTGTATGTGGTAGATATGGTATATCACCTACTTTGCAAATGTTTGGAATATTAGTTGGAATTAATAACATGACGTTTAGCGATTGGGCGAACGGAGACTACAGAACCGCCTCAACGCATGGCATAACGGTGAAAAAATGGAAAGAAACATGTGGAGCCTTTGCGTTGGATAAGCTACACAACCAGGATGGCACGAATGCCAACTTGATATTTGCTTGTAAAGTAGCTTATGGCATGGCGGAAACGGCACCAATTCCAGCAGGACAGCAGCAGGGCATACCGCAACAGACAGCGCAACAGATCGCAGATAAATACAAAGACGTTCTAGAGCTTCCAGAGATGGAAAAGCCGGAGTTGTAACAGAGTGGAATGTACACAAGATCGTTGAAATGTACGCAGAGCACGAACAAACAGATCGAAAAGCGGTAGACATGGCAACATTTAGTAAATATGCACATATATAACAGTTGAATTTGTGCATGATGTATAGAAAATCAAGGTAATCTATTGAACAAATCTGTGTTTGTCGTATAGATGGAGTATTAAAGGCTTTGATGCTTCCTTGATCACTGCCGAAGGCATCCGAAAAATCAGCGTTAAGACCGGGACAACGGGAACCCATGGGGCAAAGGGTTGCCCGGTCAGCATCACCAGGAACAGACCCGGGAGGGGGTGTATATAGATGCCCTGAACGGCCTAATGAGTGCCCCGAGTAAATCTGATTTATTACTTTTGTCCTACATAATAAGGAGATGCAATATGCCAAAAGGAAGACCAACTAACAATCCCAAAGGTGAATCAATTCGAATTCGTATCACTGATGATATGAGAACAAAACTTGAAATGGAATCATTTCAAACAGGGCTGAGTATTTCACAAATCATTCGAAATTTAATAACTCAGAAGTTAAGTTAAAGGATTGTCCGAAGATGAACAGCGTAGAAGAGTTAGTTTCATACGGAATTAGCAAAAAAAATATTTCTCAAATGATTGAATCTTATCAAAAGCGTATTGACACAGTAAATGGTGACTACAAAATTATTGATATTTCATACAATCCATATACTAAAGCCAGAGTAGTTAAACTTAAATGCGTTACATGCGGAAATGAAATTCAGAGAGGAATGATAAAAGGCAGAAATAAATGGAGTGAACTTATAAAGACATGTCCTAAATGTCGAAAGAAAAGACGAAATGCAGAGCTTGAAAAATCTCGAAAAATTAAAAAAGACCTACTTGAATCCGAAATGGGGAAACAGTATGGAGATTACACTGCTTCAAAAATAATAGAACAGAATCCTATTAAGATTCGTATGGTTTGTAGAGAATGCGGAGCATTTAAAGATGTTTCTTTTAGCATGATGCATGCAGGGAAGTGGAAAGATCAGAAGTGCCATAAACATTTTTCGAATATTAAATACGATGGAACTTATATCGGGAAACATTTTGGTTTCCTAACGGTGATAGGAATAAATGATCCTGGTGAAATTAAAAGGTTTAAATGCCAGTGTGATTGCGGGAATATTAAGAACGTGAGACCGATTGAATTAGTTTCAGGGATGGTAAAAAGTTGTGGATGTCGCCATAGTGATTCTAGCCGAACCCATGGTGGAAGTAATGATCGCCTGTATCATGTGTGGCAGGATATAAAGCGAAGATGCGAGTCCATTACTGCTTCTAACTATTACAATTATGGCGGACGTGGAATTAAATTATGCGATGAATGGCATGACTATTCGATATTCAAAGAATGGGCCTATAAACATGGATATGATGAAAATGCTCCGTTTGGAGAATGCACGATTGACAGAATAGACGTAAACGGAAATTATGAACCCAACAATTGCCGATGGATTACTAATGTTGAACAGCAGAAAAATAAAAGATCTCCTTCCGAATGGAAGAAACGAAAAAACAAGAAAAAGACGGCGATGATTTTGTTCGGAGGGGAAATGGTAGCGAAATCTGATATTTGTAAGCAATACGGAATTTCTGTAGAAACATTTAATTATAGGCATAATCAAAAAGGCATGACTGTAGAAGAAGCATTGAATACTCCTAAAATGGCAAAAGGCCGTCCGAGAAAGGCGGTGTAACAATATGAGAAAAACCTATAGCAATCCCCAGGGTGAATCCATCCGCATCCGGTTGCCGTACCAATTGGAGCAAAGACTTATAGCTGAGAAGAATCGAACCGGCAAGAGCGTATCACAGATTACCCGTGAAGCCCTGGCAGAATATTTTCGGAGAAGGTAGACAAATGTCGATATTCAAAAATTTTTAAAAATATAAAAAAGGCTTTTCTGGAGAATTTGACGCGCATCCGCTTGAAAAACCTTTAATGCATGACAAGGTATATGAATATCATCACAAGAAAGCTGTTCTTGAAAATAAAATGTTGTACGATACAGAAACGGCAAAAAGGATTTTTGCGGACGAATCAAGCTTGGAATATATCTCGTTTGGAGTAAGCACGCAAAGGGTTTATTTCTTAACTCCGAATAGGCATTGGTTCTCAGCTGAAGAGAGAATCGAAACTGAAAGCGGAATAACTGATGTTGGCGAATGCCGCATACAGGTTACTAAAACAATTTTTGTGTATAGCAATCTTCGAATGGAAAAAACACACAGGGTCAAAGATCTGATTGGCAAAAACGATTATGAATTGTACAAGAAATATTTTGGGGAGGTAGAGGAAGCATGAATAGTAACAAGAAAGTTTATTATGTGTACGTAGAAAACGGAAAAGCAGTTATTACAGAGGAAGCACCGGACTTCGATAAAGTTCACGATTACATGCTAATGAAAGCGGATGGAATCGAGCTTTTTATGGGAGTACATAAGAACCAGGACGATTTAATGCTCCCAGATGAACCGATTGATTTAGCAACGATGCTGATTAATGCCGAAGTAAGTGCTGATTTATGGGATAAAGAACCATTAACTTGCCCGAAATACGACACAAATCAGCTTAGAGAGATTGCGGACCATCTTCTGGTGTATTGCAAAGCACAGGAAAGGGGATGCAAAGATGCCTGTTGTGAAAATTATAAATCCGAGTCCGTATGATTGGAGAGGGACGCAGTGTTTTATTGATGGGAATAAAGTCCCAAGAGTAAAGTCTGTTGATTTTCATGTTGCAGTTGATGAGATTCCGACATTTGTATTCGAGATGATGGCAGAGCCGGATATTGAAATGGAGTGCTTGGCACAAATTAGTTTCACTTCTCAATCAATTACTGATGCAATTTCGGTTTTAAGGCACGAACTGTTACAACACGGGGAAATTTACCGTGGATTCAAAGCAAGCCTAAAATCGGCTTTAGAGCGTTATAATTACTGTGGATTACCATTTGAGCCGGAAGAAGAAATTGCAGATAAGATACTTAATTTTATGATTGGAGAGGAAAAATGAGATTACCATTAACCATTATCGCAGTGGCAATTAATATTCTGATATTTACTACATTAGCTGCATTTTTGATGAGCCGGAATTACAAAGGCAATCAATTTTCCACAGCATTCTTCTTGCTGATGGAAGCAGGAATGATACTTAATACAGTTTTGATTTGCACTGCGAGGTAAATACATGCTGATTGCAATTCCTATGAGGATTATTCCGTTTTTTATCATAGAACGGATTAAACCTATAATTAAACCGAAAGGATACGCTTGTCCGGTAGTGGAGCGGTATGCAAGCAAACGATCGAGACATCCGATTTAGCAAATATGACTCTACAAAAAAAGAGAACAACTTAGTTATTTAAACGCTGATTCTCCACATAAGTTGTGTTGCAATTGTAGAGCACATAATAAAAATATTATCACACATTCAATTCTTTCTCCTGCTTTTGTAATGGTGCGGAGTGGGAGAAAGATTCTAGGGCTATCGCCAAGTGGTAAGGCACAGCACTTTGACTGCTGTATTCGCGGGTTCGAATCCCACTAGCCCAGTTTGCCGGGTTGCGCATGTACCTGGCAATGGTTTATTTTACATAGACCCTCCGACGAAAACCTATCTAGCTCAACGGAGCTGATTAAAGGGGCTTCAAATGTCCCGGATGGGAATCCTCGTAAAAACGAGGTACTCTATTTAGCCATGACCTTTGTTGCGGCTGGTGGCAAAGAACCGCAACAGTAGAAGCAAATCAACTCAAAATCTGCAATCCGGGAGACTGCTTCTACTCAGGAAATTTAGTTCAGCGGTTAGAACGCCCGGCTCATAACCGGGAAGCCCTGAGTTCGAATCTCAGAATTTCCATTTCTTCCATATGCTACCCATCCGCTTTATGGGCAGAAAAAACTTTCGGATGAGCGTATGTGAATCAGAATGAGCAAAGGTATGTAACGGCATAGGCTTGTGCTTGATCTGATTTCCCGTCCGATAAATGTTTCTTAGTTTCAATAAGCCATCACAAGCGCGCATTGATGACAAGGGAGTTTTCAAGAAACATAAAGTCAAAAGGCATAATAATATCCGAAACAACTTCGTGGGGCTGGCACGGCATAAAACAGCCTAGTGGAAAGCATAACACGATAAACATATTGCTAACCCGGGGTGCCCGGGTTTTGGGAGAATATTCCGTAGAGGTAGCGGTGCAGACTGTAAATCTGTTGCTTTCGGGCTCGGGTGGTTCGACTCCATCTTCTCCCATTATCTCATCTGAATATGAGATATGAGGATGCTGTCCGAGATGTAAGAAACAGTCGGCTTGTGGATTGCCGGTACAAATACGCTGAAAATCCACACAAGGCAGGGTAGAGAAGCGGAATCTCGCAAGGTTCATATCCTTGAGAACGGCGGTTCAAATCCGTCTCCTGCAACTTAATCCGCTTAGAGTTAAGTTGTTTGTATACAGGCGGTCTATGCCTCTGGTGGATTTACGCATGAGCGTAAACGTGCAACTCACTAGGCGTTTGCGTAAAAAACTTTTTAGAGAGATGAGACCACTGGCCGTAAGAAGTGATAGTCGGCAATTCTAAAAGAACCATCTAGTTCATGCGTTTTACGATGGAAAGGTTAATGCTTATCTGGATATTTGTGTCCAGTCCGAAAGCATATGAAGTGAAAATCAACTCAGTTTCTAAACTGGTCGTTAAAGGCGGCACGGAATGTAGCTCAGTGGTAGAGCAATGGCATTGTAAGCTATGTGTCGCAGGTTCGATTCCTGCCTTTCCGATTCCAGTGAAGTGCCATCACTGGAAGTGTGAATTTATTCATTTTATACTTACCTTTCTATGAATGGTTTCCAGTACTCCATGTTGGGTGGCTAGTTACGGTTCAAGTCCGTGTACTGGAATTTTTGTTTAGAGAGGTGGATTATGGAAGAAAAAGATTATTGTTGTACATGCAAATGGTACGCACTGGAAGAAGCTGTCTGCTGTAATGCTGACAGTGAACATTGTGCAGACTTTAGATGCCTTGATGATAGTTGCGAATGTTGGGAAGAAATTAAAGATGAAGATAATGGGCAAAGAAATTAACGATGAATGTTCTAAGTGCGGCAAAATCCTTGAATGCGAACTGTTCCGTCAAGGACATGGAATAAAACAGGAACGTGAGAACATAGCAAAGATGATCAAGTGCCAGATGAAGCATAGGGAGGAAAGAGAAAAGAATGATTAAAATTTTAGTTCCTGGAACATTAAAAAGAATAAATTGTGGAAAATGCGGAGCAGTGTTGCAGTACGATGAAAAAGAAGATGTTAAAGAAGAATGCATAGAAAAAATGTTTTCTACAAATATGCCATCTGGACGTGGACGTAAGCAGAAATATATCATATGCCCACAGTGCAAGAATAAAATAGTTACGTGGTCTACAAGATAGGAGAAGATGCCATGATTAAGAAACTCTGCAATCTTTACATAAAACATAAGACAAAAAATCTCACGAGGATTCCATTGTTCGTAATGACATTTGATTGGAAGAAGTTTCAAGAGGACGGGAAAAAAGGAAGTTGCCTGCTGTATGCATTGCACCCAGACATCGCAAAAAATCAATTTCTAAAAGAGAAATTATCTGAATGTGTGGACTATATCCGCGATAACTACGATATGGAAATGTTTACTAAGATTTGAGGGAGGATGCCATGAGAATTGAAGATTTGAAGAACTGGACTGTAGATCAGCTGAAAGAAGAAGTAGTTCGTCTGTCTGATGAGAGAGAATCAAAGCAACATGAAATTCTAGACAAAAATGATAAAATCAATGAGCTTCAGGCTGAACTGGATAATATGTGCAATTATAACAATGAGTTAAAAAGACAGGTGTGTAAAAAAGCGGATATGCCATTTTACGACGAATCCGCAGAAATTGCAAAATACCGCAGACAGCATCAGGACGATTGCATTACGATTAATCAGCTTCAGACTGCATTGGACGTTCTGATTGACCGATATGCAAATCTAAGAAAGGTTCATGGGGTGAACTGACATGGGCGTAGAAACAAAAGGTTATCCAGAATGGAGGACGAAGATACAACAGACACCTGTCAAAGAAATTGCTGACTTTGCGAAATCATATCCGCATGAGTATATGAGAAAATGCTTAGAGCAATATCCGTATTGGGGAAACAAAGACAATGGTTTTGATCGGCAGAAAATTTAAGGAGATTTTTTAATGAGCATCAAATCAGCATTTGAATCTGAGGGGATAGATTTCTCTCAGGTAATGAACCCACCGGAGCCGTGGGACGGACGGGCGTTAATTAAAAATGTCAACGGGAAAGACTACGCTTGTTGTCCTTTCTGTCAAAAAAAGAGCTTACGCATAGAAAGTAACACTATAATTAAGCACTTAAGAATTAAATGCAAAGGATCAAATTGTAAAAAGGTTTATGAGGTAAACACTTGAGTAGGAGCTTGAATGAGAAAAATAAACATGTCAGGACTTAGGTTTGGAAGATTAACAGTGCTATGTGAGGACGGCAGATTAAATGGAGAAGTTTCATGGAAATGCAAATGCGATTGCGGAAATATTAAAATCGTTAGAGGAAGTCATTTAAGGAAAGGCTCAATTATGAGTTGCGGATGCCTTTTGTCAGATACTTTGAAAGAAAGAAACACAATCCACAATATGACCAATACTAAAATATATAAAATATGGATGCATTTAAAGGGCATGTGCTATACAAAAACCGATTTTAACTATCACAAAGTCGGAGCTGCCGGAATTTTGATGGATGAATCATGGATTGACAAGCAAATGGGCTTACTGAATTTTTATTCTTGGGCAAAATCTGTTGGATACAAAGATGGTATGGAAATTTGCCGGAAAGACGATTCTAAAAACTATTGTCCTGAAAATTGTTATTTTAAGAAAAATAATTATAAAAAATACGAATACCCCAATATCGAAACAAAACTTTTTATTGAAGGAGAAATCTGGAAAGATATACCTAAGTTTCCGGATTATCAAATCAGTAATTTTGGAAGACTGAAATCGAAAGAAAGAATAAACGCTTATGGAAGAACAATTACTGAGAAAATCATTAAACCATGTTTAAATACCGAATATGGATATTTTTATGAGTCACTTGCTTCTGACGGAACAAGGAAGAATGTTTTAATCCACAGATTAGTTGCTGAAGCATTTATTCCAAATCCAAACAGATTTCCAATTGTAAACCACAAAGATGAAAACAAACTAAATAATAAAGTTTCTAATCTTGAGTGGTGTGATTATTCATATAATTTTAAATATTCTTTTGAAAAACATAAAGAAAGGTACTGTAGGCAAGTAGCCAAATTAGATGACAATGGAAATATCATTAAAGTTTATAAAAGCATAAAAGAAGCCGGAGACGAAAACGGACTCAAAAATCCATATAGTATATCTTCTTGTTGCCGAGGTAGAATTAAAACTTCCGGAGGTTTCAGATGGATATATTATGATCCAGATAGGGGAGTAACTGCAAGAAAGAGTTTGAGGTGAATGTATGAAATTTTGTGAGAAAGAAAAAGATTGCCCTATTTATTTGATTCATGAAGAGCTAAATGGACATTATCATAGACTTATAGACGAATTGCTGGAGAAAGACTATTACAATTATGGAATGGATGCCTATAGTTGTAATGAAGAGTCTTGTAATGATATGTTACATGAGATCAGGAGAATGAAAAAGCTGATAAGTACAGGGCGGTGGATAGTTTTGGTATCAATTATTTATACTCTTTGGTCATTCGTCAGATAGGAGACCGGATATGACAAAACGCGAAGCAACAATTATAGAAACATATACGGGAATATGCATGCTTGCCGGAGATGATACCAAATACATCTATGAATATGCGGAAAAGCTATTGGGATTTCCGATATGGACGCATGAGTTTCCTAAATATGCAGATAAATTAAAAGAACTTAGCAAACCAGATTTTATTGAAATTTGCAGAAAGTTAGGTGATTGAATGAAGCTCCCAGAATTTGAAAAATGTAAATGCTGTAAAATACGTAAACTTAATAACGGAGATATTCGTTTATGCTGTGAACCACTATTTTGGGAATACATGAATACTACATGCGAAGAAAGAAGAACAAAACACCCAGAACAATGCAAAGAAATATTTGACAAAATTGAAAACGACAAAGTATATGCAGAAGAATACACTTGCATTCCAATAACAATTATGAAACCATATGAATCAGCAACATCTTCGTTTTTTGTTATGGTAGAACAAGAAACAGAATATGCCAGCTTTGTAGCTGATGTAATTGGTAGATTAGACTATGATGAAACACTTATGGTGAAAGTGGGAGAAAACGAGATTCCGTTTAAGGTAATTCACATTGGAATCTCCGATAATACTTTTCCAATACGCTTTGAACTTACGGCGAAACAAGTTGGAACATTTTCGACTGGAAGATGGGAAAAGATATTGAGAGGTATTTTAGATGAAATTAAGTGTTAAACGAATTAAATGCATCCTAACAGGCGGATGCAGGTTCAAAAGTTCGGATACAGAATCGAAATGCAATGACAAAGAAAAGACTTGCACTATTACGGAAACTTGCTACAAATGTGGGAAAAAGTATAAAGCCTTATTTACTTATAAACAGTTAGGGATTCCAGTGAGGTGAACGCATGAAAGTATATCTGGTTTACGGAGATGTCTATTTTAGGCAATATGGTTCAGAATTTCATTTATTTGGAGTATTTACTTCGAAGGAAATGGCAGAGAAAGTCAAAAAGCAGGAAGAAGATAAATTCTTCCAACAAGAAATGAAGAAAAAATCGTGTTACCGCAACATCGACAGCAGGGAAGAAGTTGAATTCGAAATAAAAGAAATGCAACTTGATGAAATTTGCGACTTATTTGTAGGAGGATATGTTGAGTGAAAAAGATACCAACATTATTTGAACGAGAATTTAAAGACCATAACGTTGCAAAGGTTTTTCCGAAAGTGCATCCGGGCATGGAATGGGTGCTTGAAGGAGAAGGGATTGCAACAGTCAAATACGACGGCTCTTGCTGTGCGGTAATTGACGGAAAATTTTATAAACGATACGACTGTAAGAAGGGTAAAATACCACCAGAGGGATTTATCCCTTGTTGTGAGCCAGATTCCATTACAGGTCATTGGCCGGGATGGGTAAAGGTTGACAAGAATAATCCGTCTGATAAGTGGTTTTTGAAAGCGTATAGTCCGATAAAAGGAAATGTAACAATTTATCTAGCTGACGGAACATACGAAGCAATAGGAAAACATTTCTGCGGAAATCCGTACAATATGGATTGTGATAAACTTGTTCAACATGGCAAAGAAATCGTTGAAGTCGAAAGAACGTTCGAGGGAATCAAGAAATATCTTTCCGAACACGAAATAGAAGGATTAGTTTTCTGGAAAGACGGAAGTCCACAATGTAAAATCAAGCGTTCGGATTTTGGCTTTGAATGGCCAGTAAGAATGAGAGGATGCACAGAATGAAAAAGATAATCGTTGCAATAACAGCTTTATCACTGACGCTTGGAATGGCTGGATGCCAGTCTGCCGCAAGAAATTGCGGCGGAAACACAACATTAGAGTTGGAACCAAACCAAAAGTTAGAGGAAATTACATGGAAAAATAATTCACTATGGTATCTCACACGCCCTATGACTGATGATGATATTGCCAAGACTCATACGTTTCAGGAATCTTCCAATTTTGGAGTATTTGAGGGTAGCGTAACTGTTGTTGAAAGGAAAGAATAAATAATTAATCAGAGAGCCAGAAAGGAGTGCCATTATGAGTGACTTGAAGATATTTACAGAAAACATCGAACCAGAAGCGTTAAATCAGATTTATAAATTGATAAAACAGCCTGCATTTTCCGAATGCAAAGTACGAATCATGCCAGATGTTCACGCAGGGGCAGGATGTGTAATTGGTTTTACTGCCGATCTCGGAGATAAAGTAATCCCGAACATTGTTGGCGTAGACATTGGATGTGGAATACTTACAACACAAATTCCTGCTGACGTTGGAACAATAGATTTTAAAATTCTCGACGAAGTAATAAGAAACAATGTTCCGTCAGGAAGAAACGTACGTGACGAAATCATAAATTTTGAAGAATTAGAAGAACTTCATTGTTTTTCTCGACTCAAAAATATTGAATGGATTCGCAGGAGCCTTGGTACACTTGGGGGCGGAAATCATTTCATTGAAGTTGACACTGATTCGAAAGGATTAAATTATCTTGTAATCCACACTGGGAGTCGGAATCTCGGGAAACAAGTAGCTGAAATATATCAAAAAATTGCCATAGAAGACATGCAAGGTACAGACAAGCTCGAAACTGAAATACAAAAATTGGTGAAAGAATACAAGCGTTCTGGCAGACGCAAGGAAATCCAACATGGTATTGACGAATTAAAACGAAAATGGAAGCCAGACAAACTGGGTATTCCGAAAGAATTGTGTTACTTGACAGGAGAACACAGAAAACAATATCTGCATGATATGAAAATCTGTCAAGAATTTGCAAGAATAAACAGACGATGTATACAGAGCACTATATTTTACACTATGAATTGGACGTTCCAAAGAAACACATGGTTTGATACAATTCATAATTATATTGACCACGATACAAACATTGTTCGTAAAGGGGCAATATCAGCTAGACATGGCGAAAAAGTTCTTATCCCAATGAATATGCGAGATGGATGCATTATTGCAGTTGGGAAAGGAAACGATGATTGGAACTGTTCGGCCCCGCATGGTGCAGGACGCATTATGAGCCGGTCAAAAGCAAAAGAAAACATCTCGTTAGAAGAATTTAAGGAGTCTATGGATGGGATATACACAACATCCGTTCAGAAATCCACAATTGATGAAAGCCCTATGGCCTACAAACCACCGCAAGAAATTATTGATAACATCAAAGATACTGTAGAAATAGTTGATATTATCAAACCTATATATAACTTCAAAGCAAGTGAATAACAGTCAAAGAGCCACATGAGAGCCAGACTAAATCCTAAAAAGAAAGGAAGTCTGGCTCTATTTTTATGCAAAAATTCACAGAAGGTTCGATTGAATGGTATCGGGCAATTTTAAATCAAATCATTAATGATGATATGACAGTCTGTCAAAATCAGAAGGACTGCCTTGATTTACTTTTGAATATGAATATTGACCTTCCTTTCAAGGATAATCCAGATGCACGGAACATGGCAATGAAAGTCAGTCGGTACGCTCATACAGTTGCAGCAAGAAACGCGGCACTGACTGGAAGCGGTAATTTTGATGATATTTACTGGCAGTATTTACTGTTGGAATCCCCATGGGCGTTCGAGAGTTATTTGTTATACATGGAGAAGAATAGACCGGACAGCAAAAAGTTCTATATCCCAAGAAAAAAAACACTCCAAGTAGTCGCTCAAGATTTACAGGATTTGGAAGATAGGATAATTGAATTTTACGGTCTATCGTTACCAAGTCGTGTTGGTAAGAGTACTATGTGCATATTTTTTATGTCGTGGATAATGGGAAGACGACCAAACAGCCACAATGCAATGGGCGGTCACTCTGGAAAACTGGCCAAGGGTTTCTATGGTGAGCTTCTGAATCTCATAAGCACACAAGAATACACTTACAGTGAGATATTTCCAAAATCAAAATTGCAAAAGCAAAGTGCCGATGATTTTGAGATAAATTTGGACAAGCCAGACCGATTCGCCACAATGACTTGCCGCGGTATCGAGGGAACATGGACGGGTGCTGTTGATATTTCGTCTGATGGATATTTGTATGTGGATGACCTTGTTCGAGACAGGCAGCATTCTTTAAGCCCTACTCGTTTGGAGAATACCTATCAAGAGTATCTGAACAAAATGGTTGACCGTAAAATTGATGGGGCAAGAGAGTTGATGGTTGGAACAAGATGGAACCTGTACGACCCATTAGGCAAAATTGAAAAGCTCAATCGAGATAATCCATTGTATCGGTTCCGTAAGATTCCTGCCTTGAATGACGATGGTGAATCAAACTTTGAATATGATTATGGAGTTGGTTTTTCTACGAAGTATTATGTAGATATGAAAGCCAGACTTGATGCTAACGAATGGGAGGCTAAATATCAACAGAAACCATTCTTGCGTGAAGGAATCATGTTCGCAGAAGATGAACTAAGATATTACAATGGAATTCTTCCAGAGGGCGGATTTGTAAAGAACGTATCTGCTTGTGACGTTGCGTGGGGCGGTGGTGATAGTTTGTCCATGCCGGTTGGTGCGGAATTTGAAAACGGAGATGTATACATTTATGACTGGATTTTTAATACAGGTCCGAAGGAAGTCACACTTCCACTGGTTGTCGGAAGAATTATGGGAAATGAGATCCAATCTATCAATTTCGAAGCTAACAATGGTGGCGATATGTATGCTTATTATGTCAGCGGAAGACTAAAAGAACATGGATATGCTTGCAGCACTACCAGCACAAAAGCTCCATCAAAGCAAGCTAAAAAAGAAAAAATCAATCAGTACTCTGGAGATGTTAAAAGAAGATTCATATTTCTAGCACCTAAATACCAAAACAAGGAATATTCAAAAGCAATGGAACAGTTGACCACTTTTGTGTATATTGGCGACAACGATCACGACGATGCACCAGATGGTGTTACACAACTTATGATAACTCTGACTCAAAAACGATTTGCAGAAGTTACAGCAACTAAGAATTTTATGTGGGGAAGGAGATAGTATGGATATAAAGGAGTATCTGAATCAAATTCAACGATACGAAAAAATTATAAATAACAAACTGGAAGAAATTGAGCACTTAAAATTGCTTGCCACCAGTATTAGTGCTTCGGCATATGGCATTGAACGCGTTCAGACTTCAGGAAGCCAAGATAAAATAGGCGATACCATAGCAAAACTGGTGGACGCACAGCGTGAACTGGCTGATGATGTGGTAGAACTTATAGAGAAAAAACAGAAACTTATAGATGTTATAGAATCCGTGAAAAATCCCCAATATTATGATTTTTTGTACAAACGATACATAGAGGGAAAAAAGCTAACTGTTATTGCGGATGAAATGGAATACAGCGAAGAATATATTAAACAATTCCATGGAAGAGCCGTGAATTACGTAAAAGAAATGCTTAATTTTAAAAGTTAACACCTTTTCTTACTGAATATAACTTTCCGGTTATGTATAATATATGATGAAAATGTATGAAGCATCGGGCGAAAACTCGGTGCTTTTTTCATGCCTAAAAGGAGGTACGGGCAGTGGCAAGAAATAAGATGAATTATATTGACCTCTGCCATGGTGAATTTGGCAGAAAGGTAGCATATACCGGAGTAAACAAAATTACACCAGAAAATGTACTGAAAGTGATTGCTGATACAATCGGTGTTCACAATAGAAACAGAACTATGATTGATTATCTGTATAGATACTACAAAGGCGACCAGCCAGTTCTTTACAGAGAAAAACTTGTACGTCCTGAAATTAATAACAGAGTATGCGAGAATCATGCACTTGAAGTTGTTCGCTTCAAAGCATCTCAGACATACGGAGAACCAATTCAGTTTGTTTGTAAGAAAAAGAATGCAAGCGAAGAAACCAATGCGCAGGTGGATTTGTTTAATGATTATCTGGACGAAGCAAATGCAGAAGCCAGAAATATTGAATTAGGGACATATCAAAGCGCAGTAGGCACTGCATACAAGTGCATTCTTCGTGAAGAAGATTGGACAGCGGATTCAGACATCCCGCCATTTAGAATTTTTATTCCATATCCGGGAGATTGCTACATTGTTTATTCCAAAGGCACCGGAAAACCACTGATGTCGGTTCAGATATTAAAAGACGAAGATGACCAACAGTATTATCAGTGCTATTCAAAAAACCAGTATTTTATTGTGCAGAATGGAAAGATTAAAAAAGCCGGTCTGAATGGCTTTGGAAACATTCCAATTATTGAATATCCAAACAATCATGACAGATTATCTGATGTTGAAATAGCAATCACAATGTTCGATACAATCAATAACATGCAGTCAAACAGAATGGATGGAGTTGAACAGTTTGTTCAAGCCTTTATGAAATTCAAGAACTGTGAGATTGACGAGAACGAATTCCTCAAGATGGTAAAACTTGGCGCTATATCTGTTAAAGATACCAGCAATGGATGCCAGTCGGATGTTGAACTGATGACTGCTGAACTGAATCAATCAGAAAGTCAAGTTGCTAAAGATGATATTTACAGCAATATGCTGATTGTTGAAGGAATGCCAGATAGACAACAGAACACAGGGGGAGATACCGGTCAAGCCGTATATCTCCGCAATGGTTGGGACTTCGCAGAGCGTAGAGCCAAATTGGATGAACCTTTTATCCGTGAAGCTGAGAAAGCATCTGCCAGAATAATACTTAACATTATAAGAAATACTACTGGTGATATAAAACTTTCGACAAGAGATTTTGATGTAAAAATTACCAGAAACCCAACGGATAACATGCTTGTTAAAGCACAGGCCCTCGATTATCTGGTTAAGAATAAAATACATCCGCTCATTGCACTTATTACTTGTGGATTATTTAGTGATCCGCAGAAAGTATACGAAATGAGTTTTCCGTACATGCAGTCATTGTATAAGAATCCAGAAGAGGAAACGCAGAAAGCACAAGAATTGATTGACAATTTTAGTCAGAAATCAGTTCAAAATCAATCAGCAATAATTTCTTCCACTGACGAAGAATAAACGTTTTTACATTAATTATTTAAGGAATCTTGGGAAACTGAGATTTCTTTTTTAATACTCAAAAATATTGCAACAGCCCGTGAGCGTAAATCGGGTGCAGGTCATATGCGGAGCGAACCGTGTGAAAAAAGTGTGATGATCTGGAAGAAAGGAGATTTCATGACAAGAGAACAGGCAAAACAAGTACTTATCGGTATGGGAATTGAGGAACCATCTGATGAACAGGTGACCAAATATCTTGATTCCGTCACAGGAGAAGTAAAAAAGGAAAAAGACAAAAACACTTCCCTTAAAGAAAAAGCTGATAAGGCAGAAGCACTGCAAAAAGAACTTGATGAGCTGAAACAGCAAAACATGACTGATGCAGAAAAAGCAGAACTTGAACGTCAGAAAGAAAAAGCTGCAAACGAGAAAAGAATTTCTGACCTTGAATCCGCACTTGCAACTTCCCAGAGAGAAGCACTGACAGGAAAAATCACTTCCATTTTTGCTAATGCAGGAATGCAAGGTGATGCCTACGCAGGAGCAATCAAAGCATTTTCCAATATGAATAAAGAAGATGCACTCAAAGAAGCACAGACTTTTGTTGATGGAATTTCCGAAGTAAATAAAACAACTCTCGATACTGCAAAAGCTGCATGGGAAAAAGAAGCCCTTGAAAACACGCCTAATCCGGGTGGTGGAGCTGGCTACAGTAACGAGACAAAGAAAAGTGATGCATCTGAATATGCAAAAGCGTACTCAGCAAGAATGAATCAAGAAGCCAAGGCAGCAGATGATAATGCCCCGGTAAATATTTAATTTTAGTAAAGGAGAAAAAGATATGGCTTTTATGAAAACTGAGCAGTATGAATCCAGACCTAACATCCTTGAATCTGAGGTTGGATTAGTACTCAAAACTTACACAGCAGATCAGACAAATGCTGAAACAGTTGGAACTAAGAAAATCATCAAAGCAGGTTCTGTATATCCGACAAATGCAACAGGCGCAATCGGCATTGTGTTTGAAGATGTTGATATGACAGATGATGCTAAAAGACCGATTTCTGTGATTATTGCAGGTCGTGTTCTTGAAAAAAGACTCCCGGTAACAGTTGATGAAACTGCAAAAACTGAACTTGAGAAATCAGGTATCGTTTTTGTGGTCACAGAAGATCCAGTATATTAAGGAGGTATAACAAATGCCATTTAATGTTTTAGAATCCATCACAGAGGAAGAGAGACTTAATTTCTCCCAGAGTTTTGATGTAAAAAGACCTGGTATCCTTGATACTATTTTTCCAGATATAAAAACACAATATCTGAAAGCCGAATATTACAGACTTATGGCCGGACAGAGACTTCCAGAAGTAGCGTTTGTTCATGCTCTTGATACTGAAGCAGAAATCGGTACAAGACCAGGATTCGAAAAAGTACTGACTGAAAAACTTTTCATTAAAAGAAAAATCAATCAGTCTGAAAGATTACGTCAGGCAATCGAAAATGGTGTGCCGGACAACGAAGCACTGAAAAACTTTGTATTTGACGATGCAGCTAACCTGTTTGAAGGCGTTGTTGCAAGAGCAAATGTCATGAAAGGTCAGTTCCTTTCTACTGGTGCTGTAACAATCAAAGAAAATCATGTTGATATGGGAATCAATTATGGTGTTCCAGCAACTGCAAAAGTAACACTTACCAACTGGGCTACACCAGAAGCAGATATCATGGGAGATATCCAGAAAATGGTAGCTGTAGCAGAAGACAATGGTTATGTAGTTAATAAAGCCCTTACTTCTCTCAAAATGATTAACTACATGAGAAATAACACTGCTATGCAGACAGCAGTTCTGGGAGCAGATAACAAACGTCTTCTGACAAAACAGGAACTTGCAAATCTGCTTATGCAGGAATACGGAATCACAATTGATCGTTGCGATGAGAAATTCCGCTTCAGAAAAGCAGATGGTTCTCTTAAAACAGGCAGATACTTCAAAGAAGATGTATTTACTCTGTATGAAGCAGATGCAAACGGTTCTTTCGGTACAGGACTCTGGGGCGTGACGCCTGAGGAACTTGAATACAGACAGTTCATTCAGGAAGAAAACCGTTCTTTCGTAACACTGTCCATGTGGGCTACACAGGATCCGGTTGCAGTATGGACAAAAGCGTCCGGTATATTCGTTCCGGTTGCTCCGAAAGCTAATGGCGGTATCGTTATCGGCACAAAGGGGGAATAAGCGGGCATAGTCTCAATGTGAACAGCCAATCACCGTCTGTAGCAAGTGTTGAATCAGAAGAATCAACACATAAATACGCAGAAAGTGAGCTGTCTAATATGACTGTACCACAGTTAAGACAGCTTGCAAGTGATAATGGCTATGCCCTGACCTCAACAAATAAGGCTGGTATCATTTCTGAAATATTATCTCAGCAGTAACGCAGAAAGAGGCGGTGAATTAAATGAATGAAGAACTTATGGAAGAATTATCACTTTATTTAGCAGATAATCCAGAATCTGAGTCCATACTCACTCTTTCTGTAAACCGGGCAATTCGTTCATTTAAAAATAAGCGAAATTACCCCTCTAGTTACACTGATGATAAAATCAAAAACGACATGAAAAAATGCTATGATTGTATTTTTGACTTGGCGCTTTACTTTCTGGTTAAACAGGGGGCAGAGTTCCAAGGATCACATTCTGAATCTTCTGTAAATAGAAGTTGGGAATCTGAAACCGAAATTTATATTAATCATGGTGTTTTTCCTTTTGCTGGAAGTTTCAATTAAAAAAGATGGGATGGAACGCAATGTGTTTTTCCTCCCGGCACGTTGCAGGGTTGCTCGTTAAAGCAGGGAAAGAGCAAAAATCTTATAGGGAGTGAAAGAAAGGAAAAGCGATGGGATGTGAACATGAGTGCTTTAACAATCACCGCTTCGAAGAAATTGAAAAAAATATTCATGATATGCAGGAAAAGCAGTCTGAAAGACACAAGGAATTTTATTCTAGAATTAATAAACTCGAACAGAAGACTGCCCTGTATAGCAATGACTTAGATCATATCAAAGAAACAGTCGATGAGATGAACAACAATTTAAAAATCCTCATGGCAGTCCCTGGCAAACGTTATGACACCATTATTGTATGCATTATAACAGCAGTCGTGGGAGCAGTTGTAGGATTTATGTTGAGCGGTGTATTTCCTATGTAACAAATCGATTCCACTTGTAAGGGAGGACGGTGGAGTTATATGAATTATGCGGATTTTTCAGAAGATGAAAGAAAATTTTACTTGCAAGAAGCAGGTTTTGATTCACGTGAAGAAAAATTATTTCGATTACGGGCTTATGGTGAAAAAACATTATGGGAAGCATCTGAATTAATGGGGTACAGTCCCAGAACCATAGACCGAATCAATAGAAAAATAAAAAAGAAAATTACCAAAGTTGCCCCGATGTATATTCGGGGCTTTTCTTTGTATAATGGCGGAAATGTGGCGAAATAGTGACGTTCAAATACAGTGTTCCTTTCTATATAATATAATCATAGGAGAAAACGTAATGATTATATTAAGAAACCCTTACGAGGGTATATGGGAAAAGCATCGTTCTATAGATGATATGGATATGATTCTTGAATCCCGGACAGGAGGAACAGATTATGGCAGGTTATCCGTATTATCCGCAACAGCCAATGATGAGCAACCCTTACGGACAAATACAGCCGTATCAAGACAGGTTGGCACAATTACAGAATAACTATCAACAGGCAATGCCATATGGACAAATGCAGATGCAGCAGCCTGTACAACAAATGCAGCAAATGCCAATGCTTCAAGGACAGATGGTTGATGGGATTGATACTGTAAAAGCAAAGGACGTTGATATGTCTGGCAACCCTGTTTACTATCCAAAGACAGATGGAACAGAAATATATAAAAAGCAATTGCAGGCAGACGGAAAAAGCAGAATCTTTGTTTACCGGCTTATAAATCCAGAAGAACAATATCCAAAGCAGGAAGAAAAACAGATTGACATTGAAGCAATGTTTAATCAGCTTCGGAATGATGTTTGCTCTGAGATTTCTGAAATAAAAAACATGTTCCCGACACAAATGTCGGAGACATCGGTATCTAAGCAGAACGGAGGTAAGCAAAGATGAGTTTCAATCCTAATGCCATGATGAAAAAGCAATTTGAGAAAATGATTTCTCAGAGGTTCGGAAGTATGGATAACATGATGAACGATATGAGTAAATTTGCAGGAAACAATCCGACATTGAAGAATGCGTTGGATTTATACAAAAAAGGTGATACAGATCAATTACATCAAATACAGCAAAATGTATTTAATGAAAAGCACTTATCACCAGACGGAATTATCCAGAAATTCCTTGGATTATAACATTTCCCCATAATTGGGTGATTAAAAATCGCTACAATTTGGGACGACAGCCGCGGATGTCTCCTATTGTAAATAAAATTTAAGGAGACTAAAAACATGATGAATGGTTCAAATTACAGCCTTAGTGACATTGCAGCTGCTACAGGCTCTAATAACCGTGCCAATGACATGTGGGGCGGTGATGGATTTTCACTTATCTGGCTTGTCTTGATCTTTGCTATCTTCGGATGGGGAGGTTTTGGCGGCTGGGGCGGCGGCTTCGGTGGCAATGGTGCAAATGGTGCTGGATTCCAAGGATGGGCCACACGTGCAGATATCAATGAGAGTTTTGCTCTTAACGATATTCAGAATGGTATCAGAGGTATTCAGCAGGGCATCTGTGACAGCACATATGCTCTCAACAATACCATGCAGAGTGGTTTCAATGGTGTGAATGTTGGAATGCTTCAGGGCTTCAATGGTGTTCAACAGGCAATTAACGCTGATACAGTAGCTAATATGCAGAACACAAACGCATTGCAGTCTCAGTTAGCTCAGTGTTGCTGCGACAACAGGGAAGCTATCCAGGGTATCAACTACAACCTGGCAACCAACACTTGTGCTCTTCAAAACACAATGAACAACAATACCAGAGATATTCTGGACAATCAGAACAGCAATACAAGAGCAATCCTTGATTTCTTGACGAATGATAAGATTGCAACATTGCAGGCAGAGAACTCTGATCTGAAGCGTGCTGCATCTCAGGATCGCCAGTCCGCGCTGATTGTAACTGAAATGAATGCACAGACGCAGCGATTAATCAATTCAATCAATCCATCCCCGATTCCTGCATTTCAGGTACCGGCTCCGTATGCATACGCAGGATGCAACGGATATGGAAACGGTTGCTGCTAAGTAACTCGCCCTTAGAGGTTGACTAATTCTAAGAGGTGGGTTGCGGCTCACCTCTTATTTGATTGAGAGGTAGAAATATGAGTTGTAAAAATGTTTGTAAGCTCTGCAACCATCTTGTGATAAGCCAGTCTGTCGCATTCACTGGTGGGAATCTTGTGGTTACACTCCCGGCAGGCAGTTATTCCAATGGAGAAAAGTATTGCATTGTTATCGCACAAAGCATACCAGAAGCCACTACGATTACTGCCCCGGTAATGATTCAAATAGGAACAGGAACAACTTTGTATCCGCTAGAGAATCGTTGCTGTGCACAGATTACGGCTTGTGGAATAAGAACCAGAACGAAGTACGCAACCAGAGTAGCTACAAGTGCAACTGGCGGAGTATTCAAGATGCTAGGAAACCCGGCTTGTAGTCCGAGTAATAATTTAACTGCAATTAATGGTACAGCCCCAACAACAGACACACCTGTTACACAGGCTGTTAGAAAGGGGGCACTGTAATGCATAAAGTTGCAATGGAAATGGGAAAATGGGCTATGGAAAAAGCCAAGGCGCATGGCTTCGACAATCTCAGCGCTCAAGACTGGGACGATTTGAAAGACTGCATGGAAGCTGTAAAGTGTGCGATTTGTGCAGATAAGGATTACAGAATCGTAGAAGCTATGGACGAATGCGAACAGGAAGAGAAGTATCTTGGACGCATGGGATATGATAGGTATCGTTATTCCAATGGCAGATTTGCACCAAAAGGCAGAGGAAGCCGTATGGGATACAAGCCATATCTGTACATGGAAGATGATGACTGGATGGACGAGTATCTGAACAATCCAGAGTTCGAACGTAATATGTACCGCATGGGTTATCATCCAGACCGTAGTGATATGAGAATGGATGGAATGAACCATAAGCAGTCCAGATATGGCGAAAGCTATGACAGATACAGCGAGAACCGCAGGCATTACCATGATTCCAATGATACAGAATCTAAGAGAAAAATGGATGATTCCATGAAAGAGTATACATCTGACATTATCCGTAATCTTACAGAGATGTGGTCAGATGCAGATGCGACTCTTAGACAGTCGATGAAAACTGACTTAACTCGCCTGATACAGCAGATGAATTGAATATGAAATGAATTTTGCCCTTGTTACAGGAATGTAACAGGGGCTTTTTAATTAGGGAGATTGATGATGGAAAAATGTGTAATAAATGTTCTTGGAACGAATTACAGAATTATTCCAAAAGAACTTAAAAATGCAGATATTGACGGCCTTACAGATAATACTGCAAAGGAAATTGTTATCAGAACGGACAACGTAAATAACGTTGGTGATTTTGACTTCTTACAGAAAAAGCAGTTGAGACACGAAATTATTCATGCATTCTTGTCGGAAAGTGGATTGCAGTGCAATTGGCAACATATGGAACAGTTCGGACATGATGAAACCACAGTTGATTGGTTTGCGATTCAATCTCCGAAAATTTTTGAAGTATTCAAAGAACTTGAGTTAATTTGAAAGGGATGGTGATAAGCCATGCTAAGACAATTTTATATGAACGGAGACCTATGGAGAGTGCAGTTCGTATCTCCGCACGACAGCGTGTTAATTGACCGCACAGGCGAAAGAACTCTTGCGGTATCGGATTATTCAACAAAGATAATTTCAATCGCAAACAACCTGTATGGAGAACTTCTGAACCGTGTATTTATTCATGAGTTGGGACATTGCGTAATGTTCAGCTACGGTCTATTGCCAGGACTTCACCGTATGGTCAAGAAACAGTATTGGGTGGATGCAGAGGAATTTGTGTGCAATATGCTTGCCGATTACGGATGCTTTGTAATTGGCGTTGCAAAAGATGTTTTAGGAAACCAATTTACTTATGTGTCCCCTGTTGGAGTAGAAAAAATGATTGCATAAATGAAAACCCTATTTTGCCAGCTGTAAATGATGATGGTGTACTTATTTTTTAGGAGGTAGTTCATGGCAGAATCAATTTTAAAAATCCATACTCAAAACGGAGATATTCCAGTTGGGTATCCAGGCTTAGCAGACAAGCCTATCTCAGATAAAACTTTGAGCGAAGAGGGAGCATTTGCCGACTCCAAAGCCGTAGGCGACAAATTCAAAGAAGTAAAGACAGAAACTGATTCACTAAAGGAAGATTTAGTTAAATATAATTGTTCTGAATTGTTATATTCAGACGCAGTATATAAAAGTGGAACGTCTCAAGGAATAACTTACACATGGAATGCTGATAAAACAATATGTGAAGTAAAAGGAACAGCAACAGGATATGCAGCATCTAATAATATTTTTTACAATGTTAGTGATTTGCCTAAAAATCTAAATGCTGGTGAAAAATATTATACCAAGTTTAAATCAAATGATTTAAAAATTGCATTACAAGTTGGATTTTTCAAAGATGGAGCAACAAGTAATGCTGAAACAGCTTTATACATTAACAACTTCATACTTGATATTCCCAGTAATTGTACAGGTATGTATATCAGATTATATATTCAGAATGGATATACAGTGGATGGAACTTGTACCAATATTGGTGTTTTTAATACTGTATCTAACAAAGAACTAAAAGAAAAAATGGATATATTAGAAGAAGATGCAGTATCCCTTGCAAATTCAGTTGAAAATCCAGAGTTATTTCTAATTGATGCAACTTTCACAGATGGAATTTCTAATGGTATAACATACAAATGGAATGAATCAAAAAGAGAATGCACTGTTAGTGGTATAGCAAATAACTTGTCACTTAGAAACATTTTTTATAGTGAAACTTCGCTTCCAAGAAATATTAAAGCTGGTTACAGATATTCTTTGAAATATAAAACAACTAATAAAAATATAAGGCTAGTTATAGGGTATTTTTTAAATGGTGCAACAAGTGGTGCTGCTCGTACAATCATTACAGATGATACAATTATTAATATTCCCAGTAATTGTACAGGTATGTATATCAGATATGAATGTTCTAGCGGTATTGAAGCAAACGGTAATATCACAAACGTTAGAATTTTTAAAAACAATAACTCATATTCTCTAAGTGGACCCACTACTGTTGTGAAAACAACAAGCACTGATACCAATATAGCAGGTAGATCGTTTTCATTAATTCCTAAAAAATACAATAGAAAACCAATTCTCACAATTATTGACGATGATGGAAGAAATTCATTTTATACAGTTTATAAGTCTTTAATTCAAAGGGGGTATCCTATCGTATGTTGTATAGACCCTGTAAATTGGACAGGGAAGATTGACCGATTTATGTCATGGGAACAAGTTCATGAACTTGAAGAAATTGGGTGTGAGTTTATAGTTCATGGTGCTTATCCATTTATGATTGGCGATAATCAACAATATAAAACAGCAGACGAATTAAGATTGTATTTTGAAGAAGCACAAGCTGAATTTAAAAAGCAAAAACTTTCTGACTGGGATTTAGCTGTTTATCCACAGAGTGACCATACTCATGAAACAAGACTTATTCTTTCTGAATACTTTAGAGGTGCTTTTGCTAGTAAAGAACATGACGATATTTATTACAGCACACCACCTATTTCACAGTACAGAATTGCGAGATGGTTCTTTAACTATGATGATTTATCAAGTGGGCTTGAAACAGCCAAGTTACAGATTGATGGTGCTATCGCAAATAATGGTTGGTTTGTTATTTGCACTCATTCAGAAATGTTTGATACAGATGGAAAAGCAATTCAAACACTTGAGTCTATCATAAACTATGCAGAACAAAATGGTATGAGCATTGTTAATGCTAGAGATGGTATGGATATGTTCTCAAATCTTTTACAAATTGGTGATTTTAGTAACACAGGAAGTAATTATAACTATCCTTGCAGAGTTATTGGATGCGATGGTACTGAATTTATTAGTCCACAGTTTGAGAACAATAATATTAGTATTTCAGATGGGGAAAACACCATACAAAAGATAGCTAATATCTCTAATATTGGAAACGGATTTTGTGTTGTAACGATAGATGCAGGTATTAGTGGATTGAAAGCTGTATCAACTTTACTAAAAATTACAGGATTGAAGAGTAAACCTATTATTCAGAGTTTTCCAGCAGTCATAAGAATTAATGCGAACAAGTACAAAAATGTTGTTGCTGTTAGAAATGGAAATGATATTTTATTCAAAGAATCAAATGGGGATAATATGTTGATTTCATCTTCTGATATGACTACATATACAAGCATTGAACTAAGCTACATAGCACAAATGCGTTAGCTAGTTAAAGAGGGCTATAGTTAACCATCAAAAAACTAAAACATGTACCACGACTTTTGACGAAAGAGGTGATATAGTATGCTTAGTCCTGAATATTTACGCCGGATAACAGAGGGCAGCGAACAAATTGCCGAAGAGCTACATCAGTATATCATCTCTGAGATTGTGTCGAGAATGATGACAGTATGTGACTACTGGTAAGGTTCCGGCAAGACCTTTTATCAATCAATTTTATCCAGAATTTCTTCTAGCGATTCTGGTTTTAAAAACTCTTCTGTTGATTCAGCCAGAATATGTGACCATATTTTTGATTCTGTGTTGGAATCAATAGTTTTTGCAAGTCGTAATCTTTTTAACACTTGTTCAGAATGTTCATATTTTGTTCCGCAATTTGGACATGATATTTTGTCCATTGTTATATTCTGATTAACCTCATACTTGCATCCACATTTGCAATGGATTGTATCGTATAATTCCATATTTGCCCCTCCTTTAAAAAACATTGTATCACAATCATTGAAAGGAATAAACATAAATGATAGGATTAAAAAGACAGAAACAGACCGTGTACTGGTCAAGAGTAACCGAAACACTTGAGGGAATAGATACCGTACCGACATACAGTCAACCGCAAAGCTTTAAGTTTTCTGTATCATCTACCGCAGGAACGCCAGAGGAAATATCGGCAGGAATCGTGCCGGATTACGACAGGTACATTACTTCCTTTAACCGTTCTTTCCATCCGCAAGAGGGAGATGTATTTTGGATTGATACTGTGCCACAGGTTGACGCACTGGGAAATCTGGTTCTGGAAGATGGTATTCCTACAACACCGCCAGATTATCGTTTGAAGAAAATCCTTGATACGCAAAGAGGAAATCTGGCTAGATATGGAATTAAAAAGATAGGTGCAGAAGAATGAGCGGACGAGTAATCAAATGCAATCTGAGCCAAAAATCTATTGGAAATGTAATCAAAGAATTGAAAGCATATCAAAACAGTCTTCGCGATAAAAATGAAGTATTTCTTAAAAGGCTTTGCGAATTGGGAATTCCTGTCATAGACGAAAATATTATGTTGGCACAGGGAGATTCTGATAAAAACCACAATACCTACATCAAAATCAACAAGTTCGGAAATTACGCGCAGGCAACTCTTGTGTGCGAAGGCTCTGGACTTTTGTTCATAGAATTCGGTGCTGGTATTTCGTACAACACTCCGGCAGGAACAAGCCCCCATCCAAAAGGAGAAGAATTCGGATATACCATTGGTTCCTACGGACAGGGAAAAGGAAAAAACGAATCGTGGGTATATGTGGCAGACTCTGGCGAATGGGTACGTTCTTACGGTACGGAGGCTACAATGCCCGTGTACAAAGCAAGCGTAGAAATTATGCAGAATATCCGTAGAATCGCAAAAGAAGTATTTTCTGCATAAAAACATAACACCTTTTCTTACTGAATATAACGTCTGTTTTATGTATACTGTAAGATATAAAAGCATCTACCGAAATGGTGGGTGCTTTTTCTATGCTCAAAATAAGGTGGTGACAGAGATGCCAGATGTAGTAAAAAATCCAGTTTCAGACGTATTTGAACGATGGAAAGCAACTATTGAACCCGTTGTAGGAAAAGGGAACTTTTCTAATGACGAAAGTCAGACGGTAGCTTCAAACAAAAGGGTTTACGCACGTTTGTTCTTACTTGGAAATCCAACATCACGTGGCAATCTTGAGGGAGATGAGTGTGCGACAACACCATCTTTCCAATCAGAATCCTATGCGACTGGTTCAAAAGCTTCTTCAAAAGCATATGAAATTGACGATGCTAGTCACAAGGCTATGGTTGGCATGGGTTTTCGTAGGATATACGGGCCCGTAAGACAAAATAATGCTGATAACAGCATAAAACGTGTTGTTAGCAGATATAGCCGGATATATACTGGCACATTACTCTAGGAAAGGAGTGAGAAAACATGGAACAGATTATGAACTATGTGAAGCCGGAACTTCTAATTGTAGCCGTAGTACTGTACTTTATCGGAATGGGAATCAAAAAATCCGAAGTCATACCGGACAAATATATCCCGGCAATCCTTGGTGCTTTAGGCATTCTGATTTGTGGAATTTATGTTATTGCTACATGCGCTATATCTGGCGCACAAGAAATCGCAATGGCAATTTTTACCGCAATCACACAGGGAATCCTCGTTGCAGGACTTAGTAATTATGTACATCAGATTGTAAAGCAGGCAAGCAAAGAAGACTAGAAGGAGGTGATCCTTTTATCTCCCGGTACAGGGTTACGTACTAGAACCAGAGCCGTTAAGGCTCTTTTTTATTGCAATAAATTATAGCCGAAAGGCAGAAAGGAGCCAAAATGGCACGATTAACTACACTTGGTGTGAAATTTTCATATGCCGTTGAAACCGTGAAAGGCACAAAACCTACCAAATTCACACAGCTGGAAGAAGCCTCTTCCATCGGCGGTATTTCTCTTGACACAGAACAGATTGACGTTTCTGCACTGGAAGATTATCTGACTCAGTATGCAGCTGGTAGACAGGATACAGGTGGTACTTGGGAGATTGAATTTATCATGGATCCAGACAAATCTGTTAAACAGATTAAGAAACTGTACGAAGATTCTAAAGCTGCAAAAACTACAGGATTGGCAACCTGGTTTCAGGTGTCGTTCCCGGATATGTCCGACTCATTCTTTGTTATTGCAGAATGCGGTCGCGAAATTCCAATGCCAGAAATTGCACAGAACGAAGCAGCAACCATGTCTATTTCTCTTATCATCAATACATATAAGGGACTGGATACCAAAATTGAGCCGACAGCGGCTGCTGAATAAGATATAAAACAGGGAGGATAATTTATGTTTAGTTTCTCAGCAAATGGCAAAACATACAAAGTAAAATTCGGATATGGCGTACTTACTCAGTCAGACATTCTTACACAGGTGTCTTCCATGGGGGCAATCACCAACCCGAAAGATATGATCAAAATGCTTCCAGAACTGATTCTGGCAGGACTGCAAAGAAAACACAAAGATGAATTCGGATATGAAACCGAAGAAGAAAAGAAAGTAGCATACGAAAAAGTATGTGATCTTCTGGACGATTACGAAGATGAATCCACAGAGGAAAATCCTCAGAATGGATTTATTTTATTCGAAAAAGCAAGTCAGGAGCTTGAAAAGAACGGTTTTTTATCCGGAATGGTAAAAGCAATGGAGAAAGCGGAAAAGGAACAGAAGCTTCCGAAAATTCCGCAGGATCACAAGAAGAGCTGAGCTTTCCTGAGGTAGTCCATAAAAAACTACTTCCACTTTATTTGTCTATTGGCGTTTCTGAGGAAAAGTTTTGGGATTCCACACCGTATGATTTAGAACCATACATGGAAGCCTACAAATTAAAACAAAAAATGGCAGATTCGCAAGCATGGCAGTTCAACATGTACACGATGTGTGCAGTTCAGACTGCGGTTGCAAATGTGCTTATTGGTAAAAAGTCAAAAGCTGAATACCTTAAAGAACCATTTTCACAAACAGCTGAAAAGCAAAAACAAGAGGATAAAGAGAATCTTTCTGAAACAGAAAAGAAACGGCAACGTGACAGGTTGCTCATGACATTGCAACTCATGCAAGCAAATTTTGAGCTGAATCATGGTAATAATGACGAGGGCAGGCAGGATTAAAAGTCTTGTCTGCCCTTTATTTTTTTTGATTAAAAGGAGGTGCTTTAATGGCCGATAATACCATAGATACTCTCAATATACAAATAGACAGTAGCACAACTCAGGCGGTGCGGTCTATTAATAACCTTGTAAAAAAATTAGATACATTAAACACTGCCCTTGGAAATCTTGACATAAGCCGGTTAAATAATTTTTCCAATTCTTTAAAAAGTTTAGGTAGCGTGAATTTTAAAGCAAATGGATTGAATGCGGCTATAAACGCTATCAATCGTCTTGGAAAATCCGATTTCAGACAGTTTGATACAGGGAAATTAGGTAAAATTCTTACCGAGATGCAGAAACTTGATGCTATTCCAGATGTTTCTCCGAGCATTAGCCGGTTCACAACCGCTATAGCTAAACTTGCCGGTACAGGACAGTATATCGGCAATGTATCAAAGGAACTTCCGAATCTTGCGACAGGTTTAAATAATGCAGCTACTAAATTAGGCTCTATGAGCGAAGTATCAGCATCCACCAATGCTTTTATTACTTCTCTTGGAAAATTAGCTAGTGCAGGAGACAAAACCGGAAAGACTGCAAGTCAATTATCAACTCTCGCACAAGAGGTTTTGAAGTTTTTTGACGTAATGAAAAGCGCGCCAGATATCAGTTCGAGCACAATAAGAATGACAGAAGCTTTTGCAGTATTAGCATCGTCTGGAAGTAAAGTAGGGCGTGCCACGAATAGCGTTTCGAATTCATTTAACACGATTTCTTCGTTAGGTTCAAAAGCAAGTACTGTAATCAATGGGCTGACAAATGCTTTTCAAAAATTTGCTTCAAAAGCTATTTCTTTAGGCGGCAAAGCTGTGTCTGCAATCGCAGGTATTGGAAACGCATCTTCTGAAGCCGGTGAAAAAATAAGAAGATTGTCAAATCCTCTGAGTTCGGTAACTAATAATTTGAGTGCTCTTTACGCCAAAGGTTTCCTCGTGAAAAGAGCATTAGATGTTCTGACATCGCCAGTAGAATCCGCAATGAACTATGTAGAGACCCTGAACTACTTCAACTCTGCATTCAATCAGGTGGCGGAAGGAATCGACACTGACGAATGGAAGAAAAGTGGTATAAAATCCGCTGAAGCATATGCAAATTCATTCCAGGAAAGGGCAAAACAGCTTTCACAGAAACTGACAGGATTCGAAATTTCAGATACTGGCGAACTGGCTAGAACCAATACCGCCAGTCTTGGACTTGACCCAGAAAAGACAATGCAGTATCAGGCAACATTTGCACAGATGGCATCATCTATGGGCGATACATCAGAGACTGCATTAAAATTGTCTAATGCACTCACTATGATTGGTGCTGACCTTGCTTCTGTACGAAACATGGACTTTGAGGATGTATGGCAGGATATGGCATCTGGCTTGACTGGTATGAGCCGCGCTATGGATAAGTACGGCATTAATATCCGTAATGCCAACATGCAACAGGAACTGTATAATCTTGGAATTAATACCAGCATATCGAATTTGTCTCAGGCAGATAAAACGATTCTGAGAACGATTATCTTGCTGAACAACTCTAAGTATGCATGGGCTGATTTGTCAGAAACGATAAACAGGTCAGTAGCGTGATAAATGCGTAGCTACTGACAAGTCGCTCATATCGAAACCGTCAAGTAGGGTATGAGTTATTAGTGATGAAATAAGCTGGAAAGCCGTTTGCAACGGTAATCAGAGAGTGAAGGCTATGATTAAAAGCATAGTCAACCGCAACGCGTAGGAAGTGAAACTGTAGTTGAGATACTACAGAATATAATCTTCCCAAGAGGCATCACTATCGGACGGTACAGGTGCAGAGCCTGTGGTAAAAAGGTACGCTGGACATGCATTGTAATAATGCAGAAGTGAGGATAAAAAGCCTTACGATAACAAATCGAAATCAACCGACAAATCAAATTCGTATGTTACAATCTAATTTTGCATCTCTTGGAAGAACAATAGGTTCATTATTTATTCCAATTTTGCAGACAGTACTTCCATATATCAATGCAATAGTAATCGCAATACAAAGAATGTTCGCTTATATTGCAAAACTTCTTGGGATTAAACTGTCAAACTTTGTATCATCTACGGGTGGAATCTCTGTAGATACCGGAGATATTGCAGATAATATGGATAATGCCAGTGATTCTATTGATACTGCAAATAAGAATGCCAAAAAACTCAAAAAAACATTGTCAGTTCTTTCATTTGATGAACTGAATCAGCTTAATGACAATTCTGATTCTGGTAGTACAAGCAATCCATCTTCTGGCTCTGGAAAAGGCGGTTTGGGGCATATCGGAGCACTTGATGCAGCTTTGGACGATGCTTTGTCTGCATATCAAAAAGCATGGGACGAAGCATTCAAGAAAATGTCCAACAGGGCAAATGAAATGGCAGATGCCATTGTAAATGCCTTTAAGAGAAAAGACTGGAAAGGTCTTGGAAAAATCATGGCTGACGGCATTAACTGGGGAATGCAAAAGCTTTATGATTTCATTAACTGGAATAACGTAGGCCCGTACATCACTAAATTCACCAGTGCGTTCACCCAAACATTTAACAGTATGGTTGATAATATCAACTGGGATTTGATGGGGCGTACCGTTGGAGCTGGTATGAATACCATTGTAAATACTGCAAACCAACTTCTGGAAGGAATCGACTGGAAGAACCTTGGTGCTAAATTTGCCAATGGTATCACTGGTCTTGTTCGTGAAGTAAATTGGGAAAACTTCGGCAATCTGCTTGGAAATTCCTTTATGCGTGGTTGGGATATTTTCTCAGGCTTCGTAGAAAATCTCCAGTACGGAGAAATTGGAACAGCTGTCGCAGAAGGCTTGAACGGAATCTTTGAAAAGATTAGCTTTGGCGAAATCGCTCATACGCTCGCAACTGGCTTGAATGGTGCTTTCGATACACTGGCTTCATTTACCAAAGACTTTGAATGGAATGACCTGGTTAATAATATTACCAACGGAATTACGACATTCATGCAAGAATTCAACTGGCGAGAAAACGGTCAAAAGTTAGAAGAATTTATCAACAAATTGCTCACATCTCTTATTGAGATTGCCAGAGGTGTTGACTGGGAAGCCTTCGGTCACAACGTAGGCGTATTTCTTAGCCAGATTGATTGGGCGAAGCATCTTGGACAATTAATCACTGTTATTGGTGATGTCCTTGGTGGGATTTGGGAAGGCCTCGGAAGTACATCTGCCGGCACATTTATTCAAGCTATGGCTGTATTTGCAGTTGGTAATAAGCTCATGCCATTAGTTGATACAATTACTAAGTTTTTTACAGGTGATACTGTATTTGGAAATCTTTCTAAAGCTGTACAAGGTATGCTGAGTCCCGCAATCACAGAAGCAGTCTCAACAACTATTCCGGCTCTTGGGACATCGTTAGGTTCACTTGTTGCAACTGGTGGTGGAATTGCTCTTGCAGTAGGTGGTGCAGTATTACTTACCAAGAAATTAGCAGGACTTTTTGAGACCATGCAAGGTGGTAATGGAATGACTACACAGTATGGTGGTTATCTCCATGATTACGCAACACAGCTTACTAATGTAGCGAATCTTACTAATGAGCAGTCAGAAGCATTATGGCAGCTGATTGAAAAGGACGAAGAACTTGGAAAAACTCATGACGAAATGTATGCTGATATGGTTGAAAAACTGAAAGAGTATGGTGTTTCATCCGATCAGGCTAGAACAGCTCTTGAGCAGTATGGTGCACAAGCCGGTGTATCAGCTGAATTTGTTGAGGGCATGACTAATCAAATCTCTGCTCTTGGAGAAGGTGTGTCTGAAGCTGCAAGCAAATTTGATACGTCAAAGATCAGCGTTGATAATTTGAAAGATACTCTGTACGCATTGAGCCTTTCTTCCGCTGAATTTGGGGGAAATTATACGACTGCATGGAATATGATTAGTGAAGTCCCATACAGCAATACAACTGATGCACTAAATGCAGTTTATACTTCATTGAAAAACGCAGGTGTTCCGCTTGATGAATTGAACAGTAAATTATCGAAAGATTTCCCGAATGCAACAATAGCTACAAAATCAGCTGCGGACAAAAATATCGTTGGTGCACAGCAGACAATTTCCTCTTCTGTTGGTAAGGCATCAAAAGATACTCAGTCAGCTACAAACACAATGGCCAAGAGTGCCACAGATGATTTCTCGGAAATCCAGAAGCAAGCCGATACTTACATGAAAGGCATGGAAAGCACTACCACGAGTTCATGGGGCAATTCTTCCAGAGAAGCTACATTGAAAGCCAGGGAAATGAAAAATGCCGTAAGTACAGAGCTTGGAAATATGGACAAATCTGTAACAAGCCATTTCCAAAGTCAGTACAACATTGCTTATAAGAAATGGGAGAATATCGGAAGAGATATCTCTTCTTATGTTTCTGGAAGTATGTCAAAGAGTATGGATAGCTCTTTAAATAGCTTTATGAGAACTATTCGCAGCGCATTCAGTGATATGTACAGCATTGGTCATAATGCGGCTCAATCATTAAGAAATGGAATGAAATCCGTGAGAATGCCTACGCTTTCGTATTATATTTCTCAGTGGAAAACACATAGCCTTGGGAACGGTGGTACCAGTTCAACCCCTGTCTATAGTCCGAACTGGTACGCTAAAGGTGGTTTGTTCAAAAATGCATCTGTCATTGGTGTAGGCGAAGCAGGACAGGAAGCCGTTCTTCCTTTGGAAAATCGTAAAGCCATGAAATCCATTGCCGACAGTATCATGTCTGGATATGACGGCAACATGGGACTTACGAAAGATGAGATCATGGAAGCTGTCGAGCGTGGCGTAGTTACTGCTTTGATGAACAATGGTGGCTTTGGTGGTTCTTCACCAGAGTACATCATGAACAGCATCAAGGTGAACGAACGTGAACTGGCGCGAATTGTCACAAAGGCTCAGAACAACACAGATTATCGCATGAATCCGTCCCCGGCATATTGATTTTTGCGGTAAAATTTGATATACTAAACGAGAGATAGTTATTACATTTGTTGAAAAGAGCACGCTAAAGATGAAACGAGGGAAAAACCTCACGATTCTTTGGTGTGCTCTTTTTTTGTCTGGTAAAACCAACAGGCTAACCCGACGGGGGACAAGTGCAATTCCATGATGCACCTGCCTGTTGTTTTTATAAATCATGGATCTGTGGCTACAAGGCAGTCACACATTAACGACATGGAGGTTATCTACTATGAATAAAAAATTATCAGATCTTATTTTATCTACTCAAAGCAATCTTGTTATAAATTCCGAACTTGCAGTAAGAATAGGACTTAATGAAGCTGTTGTTTTAAGACAAATTTATTATTGGCTTGAAATTAATGAAAAGTTAAAAAGAAATTATCACGACGGAAAGTATTGGAGCTACAATACCATGGAAAATTGGAGAAAAGAAAATTTTCCATGGTGGTCAACAAAAACTGTTGAAAGAGCATTTAAAAATTTGGTAAATTCCGGTATTGTTATTACAGGCAATTATAACAAGGATAGTAGGGATAGAACTAAATGGTATTCTATTGACGAAGATGTTCTTGAAAAAGTCTTAAAAGATACTGTTGAAATTTCAACATCAGATTGTCCGTGTGCAAATAGACAAAATGACGAAATGCACACCGACAATTCGACAGAAGCATTACCAGAGACTACTTACAGAGAACACTATACAGAGAATACAGATAAAGACTGTACTTTATCAAGTACAGAGGAAAAGACTTTACCATCGTCTGGTAAAGGAGTAAAGACTTCTGCTCCTAATAATAATATAAATATAAATATTAATAATATACCACCTAGAACGAAAGAGCAGAAGCAGGAACGGTACGCACATGCGAAAAATAATCGCTCTGTCGATTACAAAGACGAAGAACTACCGACAATCCTGTACAATGGATTTAATTCTCTGTACGGGGACAAAGAAGATATTTTGAAAGACCATGACATCTGTCTGACTATGGCATTGGTCAAACAGTTCTTTGAAAAATTCAAACAGTATCGGGGAGAACGACACCCGATGGTTTATGCCAATGATCTTGACCAGTTTCTGAGTATGATTCGAAATGCTGACTTGGATATGGTGAAAGACGGAATAGTCGAAGAGGACGAGGAACCGCAATATTATCTGGACATGATGGACGAATATTTCGGCTCTGACATTGGGAAAAACAACAATATGGACTGCGATTATCATATCTGGCTGTTCTTCACGGAGAAGACACAGAACATTTTGTATAACCGCGTGAAACAGAAACGGGAGGAATGAAAATATGCCAATAGACAGACCATTGTTTGAACCGGGGGACATAGTAAAACATTTCAAGAGAGAAACCGTCAGTGATTTGCGGAGCAATGATTACCTGTATAAGATTGTCGGCGAAGCAAAGCATACAGAGACAGACGAACCGCTGATAATTTACCGTGCTTTGTATGGAGAAAGAAAACTATATGCCAGACCACAAAAAATGTTTTACAGTTTGGTTGATAAAGAAAAATATCCAGATATTTCACAGAAGTACAGATTTGAAAAATATGAAGGACAGATATTCATTGAATAAAACAGCCTAAAATCTATTTTAAATACAGAGGGCGATTATTTCCTCGCATAGATGCTTCAAATGGATTTTAGATGGAAAACGATACAGTAATTAATTAGAAAGTGAGAAAGAAATGAGTAGACTTGGAAAAGAAATGCCAGCAGAGTATTCAGACAGATTTGACGAACTGAGGCAAAATCGAGTAGAAGTCAGTTTTTACAAATACGGCACTGCAAAAGATAATTTCGGCGAGAAATTGGTAAATGCCATAGAATCTCATGATATGTGCATTAAAAAATATAAAGAAACCGGTAACACGGAGTATCTTTGCGATGCTGCGAATTATTTGATGTTCGAATTTATGTATCCACAAATCGAAGGTGCTTATTTCAAAGCAATCGACAATGGGGAAAGTGCCGGAGTAGTTGGAACACCAATTAATCAGTTAAAGGAGAAATGGTAGGATGAAAAAATCGGGCAATTCTTATGGGAAACACGGATTATGAATCATTTTGCAAAGAGCACTTCGAAAGATTCATTTCTGATATCCAAAAGAAACATTAATATAACTTTTTCTTACTGAATCTCACCTTGTATATGTGATAGAATAAAGAATCATAAAGCGTCTATCAGAGCGATAGGCGCTATTTTCGTGTAATTAAGCATCTTCTTTCGGGAAGGTGCTTTTTCTTTTATGAGGTGTTATATGGCAGAAATATTTTTAAAAGTAAACGGTGTCTCGATGCCTTGCCCGTCTTCCTACACATGGGGATTACAGGACGTATCAGCGGCAAAATCAGGAAGATCTGATGACTCTGTCATGCATAAAAACAGGGTAGCGCAAAAAAGGAAATTAGCTTTGCAGTGGAAAGGTAAAGATTGGGCTACTACAGCTAAGATTCTTCAAGCGTTCAATCCCGAGTACATCCAAATTACATATCCAGATATGATGTCTGGAAAATACGAAACCAGAACATTTTATGTTGGTGACAGGAGTGCGCCTGTTAAATGGTGGTGGCATGGAAACCAGAGAACAGAATCTATCAGTTTTGATGTGATTGAGAGGTGATGCATGAGAAAATTATCTAACAGATGGAAAGAAAAAGTCAAGAACGGAATGGACGTGCAGTACCTCAAGTATGCAGATATCACACTTACAGACGGAACTGTACTCAATCTGACCAGTGCCAATCTGTGGGCAAATGGATTCTCGTTTGAAGATTCCGTGTCCGGGGATAGTAGCTTTGACATCGGTTCTGCAATCATTAATGTATTGAATCTTAGTATTAACAATTTTGACGGTGAGTACTCCGATTACGATTTTGAGGGAGCAGAAGTCATATGTTATGTTGGATTACAGATTGAAAATGAGGATACAAGTGAACTGTTAGATTCAGCTGGAGAACAAATACTGGATTCAACCGGTGATACAATCATAGTTCATAAAAATGCGGTTATTGAAAAAACACGTATTTGCACAGTGACAGTTATTGAACAGCCGGAAGACGAAACGGTGACCATAGACCTTACGTGCGAAGATAATATGCGGAAGTTTGACCGCAATTATTCCGACAGCAAATTGAAATATCCGGCAACAAGAGGGCAGATTGTACGAGATGCCTGCGAGGTATGTGGGGTTACTCTGCAAACTTTAAACTTCTATAGAGATGATTACATTGTGCAGAATCGTCCAAATGACGAAGCTTTAACATTTCGCCAGGTTCTACAGTGGGTTGCGCAGATTGGCTGTCAGTGGATGAGATGCGATGAATATGGCAGATTGTGCATCGGTTGGTATAGCAGCATCAATGAAGAAGAACTCATTATTAATGATCTTGGAGTTCTCAAAACGCAAGATGATAGCAATATCTCACTTGAATTATCCAGTGCAAATGGTATTTTATCGGCAAATAACGGAACATTTCTGGAAAATGATGGCATATTGAGACTTTTTGCTACTGATGAAAAAGGAAATGTGTCTGAGATAAAAACCACTTATGGTTTTACTCCGCATCATACAGATGTAGTAATCACAGGCGTGAAAGTAACTGAATACAGCGAATCCTCTTCTGATAATCCGCAAACTTACATGGTTGGTACAGAGGGATATGTCCTTGGAATTTCTGGTAATAAATTAATTCGTGTTGGCGATGGCCAGACGATTGCTTCAATGATTGCCGAGAAATGCGTTGGCATGAGATTTAGACCATTTGAATCCGAGTGCCCTACGGATGTGGCTTTGGAAGCCGGAGATTCACTGATTATTGTGGATAGAAATGGAAAAATATACACATCGCTACTTACCACAACTACATTGAAACCGGGATCCGGTCAGAAGATAGCTTGTAATGCCAAAAGCGCTGCTAAAAATAGCAGCACCCGATATTCCCAGGCGACGCAGGCATTTGTTGCTGCAAGAAATATGGTTAAGCAGGAAAAAACCGAGAGAGAAAAAGCTCTTGAAGAATTTGGAAAAAGAATTGATTCAGCCACAGGAGTTTATACTACTGTTGAGCCGCAGCAAAATGGAAGCAAAATCTTTTATTTACACGACAAACCAACTCTGGCAGAATCTCAGGCAATTTGGAAAATGACTTCTGAGGCATGGGGAGTTTCTACAGATGGTGGTCAAACGTGGAATGGCGGTATGACTGTTGATGGCGATACCATTGTTCGAATCTTGAATGCAGTTGGAGTAAATGCAACGTGGATTAATACAGGAGCAATCACAGTAAAGGATGCAAACGAAAATATTCTTTTCCAAGTCGATATGGACACCAAAACGGTTGTTATCGACCCAGATGTTTTGATTATCGGAAATATGACATTGTCCGATAAACTGGAAAACATGGATGAGAATATTGCATCTGCCAAGAATATGACATTCCAGTTGTCAAACGATATGCAGACGATCACATCTGACGCAGACGGAAACATTCCGGTATTTCCAACAGTGACAACTACAGCGAAAGTTATGTACGGCTCGTCAGATATCACAAATGATTGTAGCTATACCATTACAAAATCAGACAGTGTAACCGGCTCTTGGGATGTAGATACGCATACTTACACTGTCACAGGCTTGAGTGCAGACAATGGATGGGTGGATATTAAGGCAACGTACCTGATTAATCTTTCTATAACGAAGAGATTTACGATTTCCAAGCAGAAAAAGGGCGAAGATGGAAAAGATGGTGAACCTGGTAGAACATACATGGTTGAGCCATCATGCAACGTCCTGAAACGTGGCTCTGACAAGGTGATTAGTCCAAACTTTATAACCTTTAAAGCGTATTATCGTGATGGTGATTCAGCTGCTAGAGTACCTTATAAAGGCAGATTTATCGTTGAAGAAACTGTTGATGGAAGTGCTTGGAAAACCATTTATATTAGTTCAACCGATGAGGATACAGTAACACACTACCTGTATTCTATTTTAACAAATAGTTCAGGTCAAGCAGTAGCAAGCTCCAATGGCTCAACCATTGGTATTCCTAGAGATGTGACGAATGTTAGATGTAAATTATATGCATCCGGTGGTACTACGACATTGATGGATATGCAGAGCGTGGCGGTCGTTATTGATATAGACAATTTGACGCAGGAGCAAATAGTTAGCATTCTGACTAATGACGGGGCTTGGAAGGGATTATATTATAGCAATGGGCGTCTCTACGTCAGCCTTGATGCTCTTCTTGGTGGAACAGTTACCTTGGGCGGCAAAAAGAATGGGAACGGTTATCTGAAAATTAAAGATGCCAGCAATGCTGTTAAAGGATTAATTGATCGCTCTGGATATACTGTATTTACAAGCTACGAAGAAAATTCAGAGTACATGAAATATACAGGTGTACAGTTTTCAAGCGATGGAATATTCCCTGTTGATATCAAGAAGTTCTTTGGCGATGAAGTAGATATTGAAATCGAAAATAGCGAAAATTGGGGAATCAGTTGGGACGATAACAGTCTAACCGTACATGCCACAGAGGTATCGGCTGACACTGGTACATTTGAAAATTTAACTGTTACTAATCCTGCATCTTTCGCAAAATCGCCAAAGATAGAAGACATGGAGTATACGACATCATCAAATACTGTTTGTTGGGATGGACGTACAGGATACAAACAGCTGATGCTAAAATCTTCATCTTCAAAGCGCTATAAAGATATCGGAAGCGATATTTCGGAGCAAGAAATTGAAGAATGGTACAATATTGAACCACTTTGGGCGAAATATAAAGAGGGATATCTAGTTGAATGGGATGAGAATGAAGGAAGATATATCCCAATGTTCATTGCAGAAGACGTAGAAAAATATTTTCCAGAAGCCACCAGACACGCCAATGGACTTGTTGAAGACTGGAATGAACGTATCATGATACCGGCAATGTTTGCAATGCTAAAAGCACAGAAAAAGAAAATTGACCAACAAGAGAAACTTATTAATAAACTTTGCGAAAAGTTAAATATAGAATGAATTATGAAATGGAGGTACATAAATGTCAGTAAAGCAAGTACAAGCTATTGTAAATGGACAGACTTACACCCTTACTTTTAACAATAATACGGGAAAATATGAAGCTACAGTAACAGCTCCAAATAAGTCCAGTTACAGCCAGAGCGGACATTATTACGGAATAACAATCAAGGCAACGGACGATGCTGGAAACGTGACCACCAAAGATGCAACAGATTCCGCAATCGGTAGTTCCCTGCGATTAACCGTTAAAGAAAAGGTCGCTCCGGTAATTACAGTCACAAATCCAACAGCATCTGCAACACTTGTCAACAACAAGCCAACTATCACATGGACTGTTACAGATGATGATTCTGGTGTTAATCCGTCTACTATCGGTATCACAATCGATTCCGGAAGCAAGATTACTGACGGCATTACAAAGACCGCCGTAACCGGTGGTTACAATTGTTCGTACATACCGACAACAGCTCTTACCGATGGTTCTCATACCATTAGGTTTGATGCATCCGATTACGATGGCAACGCAGCTACGCAGAAATCTGTAACGTTCAAGATCGATACCGTACCGCCGGCGTTGAGCGTAGCCTCTCCGTCTGATGGATACGTTACCAACAAGAGCACAATTACTGTATCAGGTACAACCAATGATGTAACGTCATCTCCTGTTACAGTAATGATCAACGGTGCACCTGTAACGGTTGGTAGCAACGGAGCATTCAGCACTACGGTCACATTGTCCGCAGGCTCAAATACAATTACTATCGTTGCAAAAGACAGTGCCGGTAAGACAACAACCATTACTAGAACTGTCAAGTATGATCCGAACCCACCAAAGATTACAGCCGCAAGCGTAACGCCTAATCCGGTCGATGCAGGCAAAACTTATGTGATCTCTGTCACAGTAACTGATGAATGATGATTACGAGGGTTTACGGCTCGTGTAATGAGTTCGCTATTGAGTTCCAGAGACGAGAGGGATCGGATCTCGAAATCTGGGACGCAATAGTCCCTGCCAATAGAGATGGACAGTATGTCATAGAAATCTATGCAGAAAGTAGTGGTGGCTTGACAGCTTATACCGCCACTGTACTGTTTCTGATATCAGGGCACGAGATTGCTGGAAAGCTCGTTCCGAGAGGATATACGGCAGAATCAGAGAACATCGAGTACAGCTCATTGCTGAATCTGAGCCAGCTGACGGCAGAGCTTGTAAAGCAATGTTTCAGCGGACATAAAACATGCTGAAAGGAGAGAGGACATGGCAATTAGATACGTAGATAGCAATACAATAATGGATTTTGGAGAAAAAATCCGATTTAAAAGTAAAGTAGAGCCGGTATGCGGTGTAGACATCCCTTTTTCCATCATTTCAGCGGATTACGAATTGATTTTCGTTGATACAGATGCTGAAACAGAGACTGTAGAAGATCAAGGAAACTGCAATATCAACGAGCATACGCTAGATGCGTTAATTGAGCCACAAAAAACAGGAATCTATTGTCTGAGATTCATATATAAAATTGCAGATGAAACGTGGGTAGATAATTATAAAATCAAAGTGAAAGGGTGATATGCATGGCAGATGCAAACATTTATATAGCCGGTGCAAGCATAAGCCCTAGTATAGTGCAGACAGGAGCAAGAATTTTAATTGTTGTTGATGTTCGGAATGTCCAGTATGTATTGGATTCAGGCAATGGCTCAGCACTTGCTACTTCAGATGGCTCGATGCTGAGAGTGAAAGAATAGAAAGAGGTAAAATATTATGGCAGAATCATTAAAAACAATATTAATGTCGGCACTGGCTTCGAAAGCAACACCGGCAGAAAGTGACACATTGATAGTTGGAGAAGGGAATGTATTAAAAAAAATATCGTTCTCACAATTATTTGAATACCTAAAAGAAAAACTCGGGATTAATGCATTAAACACGAAGATAACTTTTGTAAATCAAGTTTGTAAAGGTACTGGAGCAGGATATATCTATATTAATCCACCAGATACTAACAATGATTATTACTTAATAGGAGCTACTAATGCGGACTGGAACGCTTGTCCAGTTAGTATAGTTGCTGTAAGTAGGCAAAATTCTACTCATATAGTGCATTTTACGGGTAACATTGAAAAGGGTAAATCTGTTCGAATACTCAGTATGTGGACACAAGCTAAATATATAACTTTTAAACAATAATATAATTTATGCTCGTATAAACATTAAATCTGCTATATAATTAGCTGCAATTATAAACCCAGAAGCAACAATGTCATAACCATTTGATGAAACGGATAATGCACCAATATATGCTTTGTAACCTTGTACAGTACCCATACCAATAACACCAATATTAGCATTAACCGTTGATACTTTTACAGGTAATGTCATAATCACTGTTCCTGACTGTATACCTGAATTATCAATAGAGTTAAATCCAATATGAAGATATAAAAAACTATCGTTATATATACAATATGTTTGCCCAGTTTGCAAATATCCGCCACCATTATATGTTTTTAATGTAACATTTTTATTATTTATCTTCGTGTTTAATTTCTTCTGTCTCTGAAAAACGCGAAGGTATCGCAAGAATCATTGAGATACAGTCACCACAGATACGTGGTGTGAAAGGAGAAAATATGGAAATTAAAGGTATTGACGTATCATCGTGGCAAGGGAAGATTGATTGGAATAAGGTTGCAAATTACGGAATGGATTTTGCAATCTTGAGAATTACAGAAGCCGGAAATGTTATTGATGGACAGTTCGAGAACAACTTTGCCGGATGCAATAAATATAAAATTCCAGTAGGAGTATACAAGTATTCCTATGCTTCGACAGTATCCGAAGCCCGGAGTGAAGCCAGAAAGGTTGTTTCCGTACTGAACGGAAGAAAGATTCAGTTTCCAGTATTCCTCGACTTAGAGAATCATAGACAGAGAGTACTTGGAGCTGAAAGTATTCATAATCTGGCAGAAGCATTCAGAGAGATTATTGTTGCTGCTGGTTATAAATTTGCAATCTATTGCAATCTTGACTGGTACATGAATGTGATTTGCAGTCACCTCAAAAAGCATGATTTCTGGATTGCCAGATATCCGGCAAATGATAACGGGACTGTCCAAACACGACTGAAGCCATCGGTCGGTGTAGGCTGGCAGTATTCCAGCAAAGGAAAAGTTCCAGGAATCAGCGGAAATGTTGATATGGATGTGTTCTACAAGGACTACAGAGATTCTAACCAGAAAGGAGAAACTAAAATGGTAAAAATCAGTAACTGCGGACATGATGAAAGAGGAAGATATGCAGGTGGGAAAGCAGGAGATCAGACTGGTACAGAATATCAGATCATGAACTGGTACAGTAGACCGTGGCTCTGTGTCCTAAGATTCAATGACGCTAAAATCGCAGCCATGATCGCAGACATGGCGACAAAAGCGGCACAGAACAATCTTATTGGGTACGATCAGGGTACTTCCGGAAACAGCAATGACCGGTATTCATTCTGGCAGCACTTAAAGGCAAGTAACTACGATCCAGCACAGATCACGGTAGCTTGCGAATCTGATTGCAGCGCAAGTACAGCAGCTATTGTCAAAGGGGCTGGGTATCGCTTAAATAATGCAAGGCTCAAATCGGTCAGCATCTATCTGACGACACGGAACATGAGAGCTGCAATGAAGATTGCCGGTGCGAAAGTACTGACGGATAGAAAGTATCTGACATCCGGCGACTATCTAAAGGCAGGAGATATCCTCCTGAATGATAATCACCACGTGGCTATCGCTGTTACCACCGGCGCAAAAGCAAATACGCTTTCAGCGTCAACTATTCTGTCTAAAACTCCGAAGTGGGTGGGAAAGGTAACTGCAAATACACTTAATGTCCGCACATGGGCAGGAACAGAGTATGCACAGCTTAAAAGCTATCCTACACTTGCAAAAGGCAATTTAGTTGATGTATGCGATACCATTAAAGCCAAAGATGGAGCATCTTGGTACTATATCCGCATTGCCGGAAAATATTTTGGATTTGTTTCCACGAAATATATTTGCAAAGTGTGATAAATGTAATATAATAAATATACCATAATTCAACTCCTCCCCAGAGTTTGGATATGAACTCAAAAAAGAGATGATCTGTTTCTATTCCTTGACAGATCATCTCTTTTATTTTATTTAATAATATATTCCCAATATTGATTTTTAATATCCGCATATCCGTTCTTACGAATCAGTACTTTATCACCAGAAAACATCGTAAAATCAGAATCCAGCTTTTGCACATAATCCATGTTTACAACAAATGACTTATGGCAACGCAAAAACCGTTTATCAAGGTAAGGCTCAACCGACTTTAAAGTTGCATACATACTGTGCATAATCCCGTTCGTGCAATGAACAAAAACTTGCTTATCCCGTGCTTCGAGGTACTCGATTTTGTTCAATGGAATCCTTATAATGCAATCTCTGTGTCTGATTGTGAGCATCTTGTGTTTCATATCACTCAAGGTATTGTCAATCATAGAAAACATTCTTCCGTGTTCATTTCCCTTGATGATATAATGCGTAAATTCAACATCCAACGCATCAAAAACAAAATCCTTGTGAGCTGTCCAGAAAGCAATTTTGCCCTTATATCCACACTCTCGGAGTTCTTTGGCAATATCCACGCCATTTTCGTTTTTAAGTACCACATCCAAAACAATCATATCAAACCATTTTCCGTCCTTGACATCATCTATCAAGGGCTCCCCGCTGAAATAACCGTCTATCGTATAGTTCCGGTCACCATTTTGCTTTAAAAATGGTTCAATTCGATGTTTGAAATACTCAACCTGTAGTTCACAATCGTCACAAATAGCGATTTTCATAGTAATCACCTTCCGTTTATCGCTTGCACTTCAACTTTCATCAGATTATCCTCATCTAAGTAATTAATTATGGTAATATAGTAGCACTGAAACGGAAATGTGTAAATAGTTCAGCGGAAGTTTGAAAAAAATCGACATCTTAATACGTTGGTACAGCCTGCCAGACTGATCTGGGGAGGAAACGTGATCGTGAATGCAGGCTTTGCCATAAAAAAGAGCCGGGGAGTAAAATCCTCGGCTCTTTGCTTTACGATATTTGTGCAATGAATTATTTCTGATATGAAATCAAGTCTGTAGTATATTCGTTAGCGAATTCTGCTAATGGGCGAATCGTTAATGCAAAATCTACGTTTGACACATCAGAAATTCCGTTCGCCGCAAGAAATTCATCTGTAGGAGTCAGAGTTATAAGAGTTTTGCAGCCATCTAACAAATACTCATTGTATACTTCATAACTATCTGACATTGTGAAATCATTATAAGTCTCAGAAGTTACGTCGTATGCGAAATATTGCCCAGTAGTGTTTGTGATACAAAATGTAAAACTGTTACCTGCCGAGGATATGAAATCGACACTAATACCATTCTGATTGTACAAATTCTGTGCACTGTCAAATACAGGAGAAGAAACTACGGTAGTTCCGGCTACGTCAGCGTGAATCTGACCGCTGTCAAAAGCCTTGAAACTCTTTGCATTGTCATAAGCCCACAGTAGAATATCAAAGCTATCTACTTCGTTCATTTGGTAGTCTTTAAAGAAATCCTTGTTTTCCCATGTATCTATCAGTTCCAAAGTAGAATTTGCTTTCTTTCCAGGTGCTACATCAGAGGAATTTATGCCATACTGATCTCCACCTGCCATGATGCCATTTATGGCATAAGCATAAGGAGCTATGCCTAAATTCAAATTAGAATTGTTTTCAATGTACAGTCCTATAGTACCTGTGGACGGGGAATCGGTTAATCCTTTTGTTTCAACATGAATGCCGTTCTCTTCATATAGCACAAAATCTTCTGCAAAAACACTGGATGGCATGGATGCAAGTAAAATACTTGACAGCCCGATACTGGCTAGAAGCTTTACTTTCTTTCTCATAAAAATATTTCCTCCTTGGTAAAATTTGCATATATTATACCGCAAGATTCAACAATAGCATAGTCAAAACCGAAATATTTTTCATATTTTTATCCATCAAAAATGTAGTTTTATCGTTTTGCCCGATTAATTTGCACAAAAAGTGGTATAACTAAGTACATAAATTATAGACTAAAGAGGTATATATTATGAGGAAGATTGAGAGATTGCTGATCGCAGTAGGAGTAATCTTCTTTGCAAGCTACATCATTCACTTGCCGATGTGCAATCAAGATTATTTGCGTAAAAGCTCCATCCGCTTGGCAGAGGATATGTGCAAGCATTCAACCTTAAACCAGAGCATAAAAGAGGTTCTAAGAACGAACGATATTGTAGAAATCACAGAAAATCCGGTAAAAACGAAATTTATATTTGCGAAAGTAAAGGTTATATTTGAAATCACAAATATTCCAGTTTATCGCTGGCAACTGGCGAGGGGGAATTTGAATGCATCCCGTTTTACTCCACTTTATTGGACATATCATAAAGTATAATGTAAACATAAGTTCGAGACATATTTCCCACTGTCCGGACATATACTTTAATGTAGGCGGTAGTTTTCAAACAGGGAGGGTTATTTATGGATTATAAGAAAGAGATTATTGAATTATTAGATAAGGTAAAATTAGAAAGTACTTTAAAAAGAGTATACAAGTTGCTGGTATACTTATATTTAAGAGAAAAGTAGCCTAAAATGCCGCATCTACAGTTAAAGCAGATGCGGCATAATAATTATTCTGTTTTTAAATCATCTGGCGATGCGGAGAAATAATATTCGAATTCGGAACTGTCATAATCGCTGCCTAACATTGAATTTATTTTGTCCGCAATAGATGTTCCTAATTCCTCTCCGAATTCAGCATCTTCAACTTTTGTTCTTTTATATTCTGTAAAAATGTTTCCCCAGTCGTCTTGTGTGCCTGCATAGTAAATCTGGATGAGATCGCCATCTTCTTTAGGATTTAAGTAAGATAAGGTTTTATCTGTTACGTTTATCATACTTTTAGGAAAAAATACTTTTTGAACATCACAGGAATTAAAAACAGCATCATATATTTCAGTAATTCCTTCTTGAAAAATAACTGATTCAACATGAGAACTTCCAATTCCAATCTGGAAATCTGATAAATCTGTTGCGTAGTCTGTTCCGTCAATATTGTATGATGGAAGAATTTCCAAAATTTTGCACTTGCCATCATAACCGTGCAATTTCACAGAGTTTCCCTCTATATCATAATCAAAATCACTGATTACACCGTACTTTTCAGAGTCATCCTTTTGAACTTCAACGCCAGTCACGCCGCCTGCATAAGTTGGAGTAGAAACTCCTAAAATTGCAAAAGTACAAAATGCAATTAATAGCTTTTTCTTCATAGACATTTCCTCCTTGGTATTAGTTGACTTTATTATATCACTATAAATCAAAACAACAAAGCAGAATATAAGAAAAGACCAGAGCTTTTTATTCTCTGGCCTTTCTTTTTTTTAATTGTTTTCCAATTCTGTTAGGATTTCTTGGAGCTGCTTCCAATGTTCATCACTGAGCTTTGCAAACTTGACAAGAATCTTCTTAGCAAATTCATTATCCCCGGTCATTACCGAATCAACGATAGCCTGCGCATCGCCATCGTCTTGGAACATTTCGCCGTTTCCATTCACGAGCCAGCCATAAGAAACATTATAAGTATTACAAATTAGCTTTAAGAAGTCGTCATCTGGAGTTGTTCTTCCAAGTTCTATATTTTCAATTTTTCCACGGCTTTTCAAACCGAGTTTTTTGGCGAAGTCTTCTCTTGAAAGTCCCAAATGTTTACGCAATATTTTCAAACGTTCTTCCATTTTGCACACCTCCTTTCCTTAAGGTATGACTAAAGTATAACATTTACTAAATGCGTTGTCAACGCATAAAAAATAAAAAATACGTTGACAATGCGTTGAGAATGTGCTATTATACATTTACAACGTAACAAGAAACAGGAGGTGAGAAAATGTCGGAGGAAAAGAGACAACTTATTAGAGATGTAACAACACGAATCAATAAACTTCCAGAAGATAAAAAACATTATATTCTGGGGTATATGAACGGCGTTGCTGATACCGTTGAAAGTAATTCGCGGAAAGATGTAATGGAGATTAAGAATAGTGATTAAGAGAAGAGGTGATAACCACGGAACAATTAATGACAATCAATTATGATGGCAATGAACCAACTGTATCAGCTAGAGAGTTACATAAATCTCTTGAAATCAGCAAACGATTTTCAGCATGGTTTGAGACAAATTCTCAGGGATTCGTTGAAAACGAAGATTTTACAAGTGTACTTTCAGGTACGGTTGTAAATAACGGAGCACACAGAGAAATACAAGACTATTCCTTATCAGTAGATATGGCGAAACACATTTGCCTTATGAGCAGAACTGAAAAAGGGAAAGAATGTCGACAGTATCTCATCGACCTCGAAAAAGCATGGAATACACCAGAACAGGTTTTTGCTAGAGCATTGAAGATGGCGGACCAGACGATTGCGAAGTTGAAAGATACAAATAAGTCTCTTGCGGAGAAAATTGAAGCTGATAGACCGAAAACAATTTTCGCAGATGCAGTATCTGCAAGTCACACATCAATTCTTATCGGAGACTTGGCAAAACTTATCTGTCAGAACGGATACCAGATAGGACAGAAACGATTGTTCCAGTGGATGAGAGACAATGGCTATCTGATGGTTTCTGGAAGTTCACGAAATATGCCAAAACAGAAATACGTTGAGCAGGGATTATTTGAAATCAAAGAATCTAATGTTCAGAATCCAGATGGTTCAGTAAGAATCACACGCACGACAAAAGTCAGTGGAAAGGGACAGTTGTATTTCGTGAATAAGTTTCTGGGACAGGAAACTGAAAAAGCAGACGGTTATTGAGAAAGGAGTCATAAATGTGCTAAAGCAATTTTTAAAAAGATTATTCGCACCGCAGATTGTAAGAATCCCAGATAAGACAAGAGTAATGTGCTTTGCGAGAAATGGAAAGAAATATGTGAAAGTGTTCAACACTCAAAACGGTGCAAACATTTGTTTCCAAGTGAAATCCATTGATTATGCAAACAGCGATTTGAAAGATGAATACCACCCGGAAACAATGTTCGCAGACATTGAAAGCAATCAAAGCGTCACGATTTTGAACCAGTAGGTGTAGTCGTTACATTTTGAACATTTAGGGATGATCTTACCGGGTTTTACAGTTCTTTTAGAGTTGCAATTACAGCAGGTGAAAACAGTAGTTTCAGTTACTTTTTCACCGGATCGGAAAAGACCATCTACGTATGGAAGTAATAACAAAATTCCTATCTCCTTTCAAATTACTTGGCGTTATAGAGCCTGTGGTTACATTATAAAGAGGTTAGGAACGAAACTCAATAGAAAGGATCCGCATGAACGAATTACATATTTTCAATTCAGAGGAGTTCGGAGATATCCGAACAGCAGAAATTGACGGTAAACCGTACTTTGTTGGAACTGATGTTGCGAAAGCTCTTGGATACAGCAATCCAAGAAAAGCTATTCTTGACCATTGCAAGGGAGTAACAAAACGTGACACCCCTACAACTAGTGGTGTTCAATCAATGTCATACATAAATGAGGGAGATTTATACCGATTGATTATGAAATCAAAACTTCCATCGGCGGAGAAATTCGAAGCGTGGGTTATGGATGAAGTTCTTCCAACAATTCGAAAGACAGGTTCTTATCAGAAACCAATGACCACAGCAGAGCAGATTCAGTTGTTGGCTCAGGGGAATGTCGAACTTAAAGAAAAGATTGAAGCCGTAAACGATGACTTGCAAGAGTTCAAAAGAGATATGCCATTGCTTGCACTGGAATGCCAGAAAATCACAAAGGCAAAGAACCAGAAAGTAGTTCCGATACTGGGTGGAAAAGATGCACCGGCGTACAAAGACAATTCATTACGACAGCTTGTGTACAGTGACATTGACTCACAGCTTCGCAGAGAATTTGGTGTGAATACTTACAAGGCAATCAAGAGAAATCAGTGCGATATGGCAATAAAAATCATAAAAGAATATGAATTACCGATGTACCTGAAAGACCGCATTGATGATACGAATGCACAGAGAAGTTTTTTATAAGAAAGGAGGCGGAGTTATGAACAGAAAGAAAAAAAAGAAAAAGGCTTCTAAGATGGTGCGAACATCAAAGAAACCTATTTCCTTAACATGTTTGATTAATAAGAAGCCTATTTGCCGGATGGATATTTTTCGTTGAATGCTTCTAATGCGGATTCATAAGCATTTATGTATTCTTCGAAATAATCGATGGTTACATGAGTTTTGCCAGCATCAACTTGAGATTGATGTTTTAAATGGCAAACATCAGTGCAAACTGCAATGGCTAAATCAAGTGCGCGTTTTTCATTATCCGTCATTATTACACCTCCCTTCACAAAGAGAGTATACCACAGAAAGGAGCATAGCATGAGTGATTTTAATACAAAAATAGATACCCTGTATCAGTTATGCAGGAAAGTGCAGGAAAGAAATCGCACGACTGTAAATTTCAGTGTTACAAATTATGAACACGGTCGATTTGTGAGCGTTAGTATCTACGATGAATTTTTTGATGGCAGTCAAAAAGGAGTTATGTATAGCATTTCAGAAAATGGCTATCAGGAAGAAGGAAACTTCATCAAAGCCAAAGAGCATCTTGAAAGAATTTTAAGGGAGGAATAAGAGAATGATTAAATGCAATAAAAAAGGAGAGATTACTTTTAAAGGAAATGTACCGGATATTATGACTGACTTGTCTATAATCGCAAGTAAAATGCGAGAATTATTCGTAGAAAAAGGAATGTCAAAAGATGAAGCCGAAGAAGGAATTAAACATGCGGTAGAACTTGGATTCTGGACAGAAGAAGAACTTGCTAAAGAAAATAATAAATTGGTCAAGGAACTTATGGACTTAATACTGGGAGAATCAAAGAATGAATAAAAACACTTACGAACCAGAAACCCTCGAAGAAGAATTTGCTTTTCTGGCAGGGAGAGTAGCCGCACTCGAGGCAATGCTGAACGCAGATAATTCAAATCTTATTGATAAAGAAGATGTAGCTTTAATTTTGGGTATCAGCTACATTCCAAAAAAAGACTAAGGTTGCCCCGGAGGTGAAGCAACACCTACCGGAGCACGTATCTAACTTAATTTGGGTAAGTTAAATACAGGTAAAGTATAACATACCTTCCTGTATTTGAAAAGAAAATTTATACCAGGAGGGCATTTTTTTATGTCTAAAATCACAAAACACACCGAAAACGCAACTAAAAACCAGAGCATTGCAAGTGAAATCATTGCAGATCAGGCGGCAAAAACAAAACGTCTGGAAGTCGCAGTTGTAGCACTGTCAATAGCTTTGCTTGCAACAGCAACAACAAAAAGAAAGAAGTGAGGGATATGAGAAAAAGAATGTATTTTATCGGAGTGATGGCACAGGTTGGAACATTTTCCACGATTGCATTATTGCTCTGGTGGATGACGAAAATGGATGTACTTAAGCTGCTCTGCATAAGTGCAATGGTATCTTCAATGGTATCCCTTCCTATTTTAATGCAGATAGAAAGGTGGGTAAACGGAGTTGAATAAACTTTTAGAAAACAATCAGGTAACACTGGTTGGAGAAATTAAAACAGAATTTGAATTTAGCCATGAAGTATATGGTGAAAAATTTTACCGATTCGAACTTAGCGTAGAACGATTTAGTGGAACGAAAGATGTTCTTCCGGTTGTAGTTTCTGAGAGACTCATTGATGTGAATCAGAACTATATAGGAGAAATGATGGAAATTCAAGGGCAGTTCAGATCGTTCAATAAGCACGAAGGAAATCGCAGTAGATTGCTTCTTTTTGTGTTCGCAAGAGAAGCAAAATTCATGGACAAAGATGCGCTTCCAGTTAATCAGATTCTTCTGGATGGTTTTACTTGCAAGAAACCAGTATACAGAAAAACACCTAATGGAAGAGAGATTGCAGATGTACTTCTGGCGGTAAATAGATTATACGGCATATCTGATTACATACCATGCATCTGTTGGGGCAGAAATGCAAGATACATGGGAACCTGCGGAACTGGCACACATATTATTTTACAGGGAAGAATCCAGAGCAGAGAGTACAACAAAAAAGTCGGAAATCAGGTCGAGAAGAAAATAGCCTATGAAGTGTCGGCTTATTGGGTGGAGGATAAAACAGCATGAAAACAGTAGAATTGAAACAGGTTAACATTGAAAACTATAAGAAGTTTGAGTCTGCGGAATATCAGTTTGCACCACGAACGATGGTATCTGGAAGAAACAGACAGGGAAAATCTACATTAATGGATGCGTATTTCGATACACTGACAGGCAAGCTTGCAGACGGTACATCTCCGAATAATGTCAGAAGAAAAGAAGACGGAGAAGAAGTTGAGGGTGTCGTATCAAGAGAACTCACGCTTATGATTGATGGAGAAGAAACTGTGATCCGTAAGGAAACGAAGAAAGGTAAATCTTCCAGTACCACAAAATATCAGGTTGATGGGTTTGATTACAACCAGACGAAGTATAAGGAATTTTTAAAAGGAATATCAGACTCAGAAACCATTATGATGTGTAGCAATGCCAGAGTATTCCTTAATGAACTTCGAAAATCAACAGCAAGTGCCAGAGCAATGCTTGAAAAGATGGCAGGGTTCAATGCGGATAAAGTATTGCAGGACAATCCAGAAGTTTCGGAAATCATCAAGAATCATTCTGTCGAGGAAGTTGTGAAAAAACTCAACAAAGACAGAAAAGATATCCAGAAGAAAATTGGTGCCAAAAATGTCGAGATTGATACCGTAAAGAAACAAGGAATATCAGACGCAACAGTTCTTGAAGAAAAGAGAGGACAAGTTTTAAATCATCTGAGCGAGCTGAGACAGAAAGAACAACAGCTGAGCGATTCTGGAAAAGCATATGATGAACTTTTCTATGAAATTGTAGGCCTTAAGAAGTCCAGAGATACTATCGTCTCAAATGCAGCAGAAGCATTACAGGAAGAAAAGAGAAAAATCGTCTCCTTATTAAATGACAGACGATTCAAGCAGAAACAGGAAGAAGAAAATCTTCGCACACTTGAAAACCTTCTGGCAACTGCCGAAAAACCGGAACGTATACAGCAGAGAATTACAGTATTGCAGATGAAATACAAGCAGACATATGCATCCACATTTGATGAAACAGCTTTAAATGCCATACAGAACGAAAAATTTGATCCTGAATCAGCTATTTGCCCGACCTGTGGACAGCATTTGCCAGAAGAACAGGTTGAACGTCTTAAAACTGAATTTGAACAGAAGAAACAGGAAAGAATCCATGCAGAACTCGCGAAAAAAGAGCAGTTTAAAGCAGACAAACAGCAGAAACTTAAAGACATTACAGAAGAAGGCAATTCCGAAGTAGCCAGAAGAAAAGAAGTTGAGGAAAAGCGCAAAGACATCGAATCGCAGATTGAGCAGACAAAGAAAAATATTTCTACTCTGGCATCTGAGATTGCACAGAAAAATCATGAATTAGAGAAGCTTCCGTCAGAGCCAGATATGTCTGGAAACGAAGAGTATCAGGCAGTTGTAGCAGAAATCCTGAAGAAACAGGAACAGCTTGACGGACTGACCAATAATTCTGAGGAAAATGCAGCAGTTCAGGCAGAAAGAATGTCTGCTGAAAAGGAACTTACAGGAATCGAAACAAAAATTGAGATGGCAAAACAGGCAGTTCAGAAACAGGCAGAAACGCTCGAACAACTAAATGCGGACAGAAAGAAATTAGGTCAGGAAGATTCCGATATTCAGCAGAAACTTGACATGTTGAAAGAATTTTCCATCAAAAAAAATCAGGCACTTGCAGAAGCTATCAATCCACATTTCAAGCACTTTCAGTTTCAGTTTTTGGATTATACGCAGGACGGTGAGCCGGTGGAAGTTTGCAAGATGATTTGTGACGGAATCGGATATTTTGATGGATTGAATCACTCTGATCAGATTCTATGCAATATTGACCTCGTGACTGGTTTGCAGGAATTGAACGGCTTGAATTTGCCGATTTGGGTTGATGATGTTGAGTCTGTAAACGCTGACAGAATACCAGACACAGGCAGACAGATGATTTTACTTAAAGTTTCCGACGATGAATTAAAAGTGGAGGGGATTTAATATGGCGACAACTACATATAGCATTCCAGAAGCAATCAAAGTACAGGATTGGTACTGCAAAACAAAGATATTGCCACATTTTGCACCGCGCAATGGTATCTGTTGGGACTGCCACCAGAATATCTATTCCGAGAAAGGACGGACACGGTACGGAAAAGAAACACACGGGTATTCCGTTGAAAGTGCAGCAGGGCAGTTGATTACGAGTTGCCCGTTCTGTAATAGAAGTTATTGCGATTAAAACGCAATAGGATTAGCATAGTTAGCTTTGCAACGGCAAAGCGAAGCAATGAGAAGCGAAGCAAGGGATATGCATAGAACAGATATGAAATGCCACGGCATAAAAGCACACTGCTGAGAATCGCAAAGGAGAAGCGTAGAAAAGTAATGTATCGGAGTGGTACTGAGAGGTGCAGAAGGGCAAAGTTATGGAATAGAAAAGAGTTGATACGTTTTGGCAAAGTAAAGAGAGGTTCCGCATAGTGAGGTAGAGGAGAAGCGCAGCAGGGCAATGTGATGTAACGCATTGGCGAAGTAGGGCAGGGCAAAGATACGTATAGGCGAAGCACGGAATAGAAAAGTAAAGTATAGCAATGGTGCTGAGTAGAGAAGATGAGCAAAGGATAGGCAGAGCGTAGCTCGGTTATGATTTGCTTCGGCGAAGCGTAGAACTGAACAGAAATGCAAACAAAAAATGAGTTAATTAATATAAGAAAAGGAGAATAAAAATGGCAGAAAACACACATGTAGCAAATTTTAACACACAGCTTTCCTACTACACAAATCGGTATGTCGATTTAATGGAAAGAGATTTGACTTCAAGAGGAATGGAATTTGATTCCTATTCAAAAGATTGTGTAGTAGCGGCAATGGGATCTATTTTTCAGATGGTACATGAGAGCGGAGTAAGTTTTGAAGCAATTAATGGCTCTAATCTTAAATTTATTCTGAGTAAAGTCGCAGCGTTGAAACTGAACGCAAATGCACAGCCGAGAGAATGTTATTTCCAGATCAGAAACGTAAACATAGCAGCGAAAGGGCAGAAACCTCAGTGGGAAAAGAAAGTTGAATTTGCGATTGAGGGCGACGGAAACGATGCTCTTGTAAGTAGATATGGTGTCAATGTGGCTAAAGTATTTCCATATTGGAAAGTAAGAGAGGGTGACAAGTATATCCCACCAAGACACAGAGGTGTAGAAATCACACCGCCGGAATGGGAAGAATCTGGAATTGGAAAAGTTGTTCGCGTGGTATATCCAATTCAGTACAAGGACGGACATATTGAATATCTTTCTTGTGAAAGAGCAGATGTACTGAAGAATCTTGCAGCACATATTAAGAACAATCTTCAGAATGAAACATTTGGTATTTGTGCAGACAGATACAAAGCTACAGATGCTCAGAAAGCCCAGATTGAAGTAAAGAAAAAAGAGATTATGAAAAAGGTTGCTGATATTGGGGAACTGGAAGCAATTATTGATTGTGAAGAATTAAGACCATATATTTCACCGTCTTATTACGAAACACAGTCGAGAGAATCTATGATTGTTCGTAAAATGCGTAACAACATCATGAAGTCCATTCCTAAGAAATGGGATAATCCGGTGCAGGCTTATGAATATAACACAATGGATGCTACATACAGAGAAGTACAGGAAGAAATCGAACAGAACGCCAACAAAGAGGAATTCATTCCAGAACCAATGGCAATTGAAGAACAGCCTAAACAGTCAACAGTTGCAGAAGTTGTTCAGTCAGCCGAGAAAGAACCAGTTCCGGCAGCAGTTGCCGAGCCAGAGATTCCAGATTTTATGAAACAGGAAGAAATGTGATATGAACAATAAAGAAATTTTAAAGAAAGCAAAGGAACTCGTTGAACTGCTGGAAAAACAGGAAGAATCTGACAAGGTTGCACTGTCAATACTGAAACGTGGAGATGTGTTCCAGACCACCGGAAAGCGTAAATACAAGGTTCTGGAACAGTATGGAGATACAACGAAAATTATTTCGCTTGATCTGGTGAAAGAAAATGTAGAGTTTGGTGATACCTCAGATTACAAAACATCAAATGTAAAGGAACTGTGTGACACTGAAATTCTGAAAGACTTCGAAAAAGAATTCGGGGCAGAAAATGTCGAAACACACACAGCAGATATTATCACTGCGGATGGACAGAAATTGGGGACTGTTGATTGTAAAATCCGTCCGATTACATTTGACGAAGCGCGGGAATATACTGATATTACACCGAATAAAGATTTGTGTGATTGGTATTGGACATTATCACCGTGGTCAACGGAAGAACGTGGATGGAAGAACAGTGTTGCCGTTGTTTCCCCTTCAGGCTATATCGGCATCAGCTATTGCTACAGTGAAGGTGGTGTTCGCCCAGTTTGTATCTTAAAATCTAATATCTTTGTATCTAAGGTGGAGGAATGATTATGAAGAAAAATCTGAAATATTTTGAGGATGAATTATCCAGATTAAGTAAAGAGTTCACAGAATTCAAGAAAAAGCATATCGGAAAGCCGGAAATCGGAAAAGCTATTGAACTTGCTGGTATGGAATGGCTGATTCTGGATAAGACAGAAAAAGGATATTTTGCCATTTTGAATGGATTTGATGGAAAAGAAAGAACATTTGATTCAGATTCAAATAACTGGATTTCAAGTAAACTGAGAAATGAGTTAAACACTTGTTTTCTTAAAAAAATTACGGACGAGTTTGGAGAAGATGCAGTTATTGAGTTTGATCGAGATTTATTTTCTATGGACGGTCAGACAGAATATGGACATTGTAAAGATAGGATTTCACTTTTGACTGTGGATGAGTACCGGAAATATCGTAAATTGCTGCCGAACATGTCGAAATGGTGGTGGTTGATTACACCGTGGAGTACACCAGCAAATGATTACAGTACAACAAGTACCGTTGTTTCCCCTTCGGGCCTTTTCAACGGCAGCTATTGCGACAACGTAGATGGTGTTCGCCCAGTTTGTATCTTTTCTTCTTCAATCTTTGAATCAGGAAATGATGATTGATGGCAAATGAAAATTTAAAGGTAATAACAAAGGCCAAGCAACTTGCAAAGCATACATTAATAGTTACGAGTAATGCCAGACGATACCCGAAAAAATACAGGTTTCGTTGGTAAATAAGAAGGGAAGGAGATAATTGGAAATAGATATAATAAAAAACATGGACATTCCAATTCAAGATTATATCGAATATATAATAATATGAAGAGCCGCTGTTGCAGAAAATATGCAAAGGAATTTGAAAATTACGGTGGCCGTGGAATAAGAGTCTGCAATGAATGGCTGGGCGAAGATGGCTTTATTAATTTTTATAATTGGGCTTATTCACATGGATATTTAGAAGAATTAACTATTGATCGCATAAATAATGACGGAAATTATGAACCCGATAATTGCCGCTGGGTAACAATGATGGTGCAGAATAGTAATAGCCGCCATACGCATATGTTGGAATACAAAGGAACCAAAAAGAATATCTCTGAATGGGCTAGAGAAAAAGGAATGTCCAGAGACACACTGATAAAACGATTAAGAAGCGGATGGGAACTTGAAAGAGCGTTAAATGAACCGGTTAATAAAAGTTTCTCAAGAAAAAGTGTTGAAAGGAGAATGAAATGAGATTAGTAAGTCAGAATGGGGAATTTGATGTTCCTTATGAAATTGCAACATTAAGTAGAACAGAAAATATCATAAGAGCATATGTGCCAATAGTTGGTGAAAAAGGAACAATTATGGCTCGTTATTCGACAAATGAAAAAGCCCAAAAAGCTATGAAAGCGTTGCATAAAGTGTATGCAGGAATGTTTTTTGCGCAAAACGTTGAAATGAGCGATGACGATTACGAGGAATGCATAAAAATGGCTGCAAGAGGTTTTGGAATCATCAAAACCATGGTTAACAGTCCAGATATGAAATTCGAACCGGCAAACATTGTGTTTAGATTCCCGGAGGATGATGAAGTATGAGAGAAATAAAAGAAACAGACTTAAACCAAAGCATCAGAATTGAGATGACTTTAAAGGAATTAGATATTGTTAGATTATGCTTGGCAATAGCAGACAGTGATGATTTGAAATCAGGTTTTAGAGAAGCCGGAATAAAATTTGAGTCATCTGAAAAATATTTATTGATTAAGAGTTGCCAAGATATTTTACAAAGTTATGGGGTTCTGGGAAAGAGCGATGAAGTATGAAGAGAGTAGACAGCAAGAAAGACTGGGAACAGATAATAACCATTGAACTTCCGTTGAAACAGCTCAAATTAATGCGAGATAGCATGTGCAAAGTAAGTTATGCGGAATTAGAGAGCCTAAATAGAGGAAAGGACATTCCATATGCCTATTCCGATTTAGAGAAATCCATAGGTGAAGCTGATGATATCTTAGATACTTAAATGAAGTGCATAGAAAGCGAGGTGATGCCATTTGTTCATGCGAGTAATTTCAACAGGAAGCACCAAAGGAAATTGTTACGCTTTGCAGTCAAGTACAGGCGAGATTGTTCTTCTTGACTGCGGATGCAACTACAAGAAAATTCTTAGAGGGATTGACTACCAGATAAGCAATGTTTCTGGCGTACTTCTCTCCCATGAACACGGAGATCACACTGGCAATCACAACAAAACTGTTCGTGAAATCATGAACGCTGGAATCACGGTCTATACCGGAGCAGAAACAATCAAAAATTTAGGCATAACGGACGGAACCATAAAAGCTGTCACTAAAAAGAGGTATTTTAAAATCGGTTCCTTCAGCGCAGTTCCGTTCAATCTGCCACATACATCCGCAAATAAAGAACCGTGTCCGAACTTCGGGTATCTGGTGGAACATGAAGAAATGGGAAAGCTTCTTTATCTGACAGATTTTGAACATTGCCGGTACAAATTCAAATCAATGGAACCCGATCACCTGGTTATTGGCTGTAATTACTGTGAGGAACTGATAGATAGAAACAACCCGAAGTGGGAGCACCAGATCACCGGGCATTGCTCTTTATCAACTTGTAAGCAATTTATTAAGGAAAATCGCACAGAATCGCTTCGAACAGTAACACTGGTACATTTAAGTGGGGATTCATCTGATGCCTGCAAAATACAGAAAGAAATACAGGAAGTCGCAGGAGACAATGTTCTAGTTCAGATTGGACGGGCTGGACTGGAAGTTGATTTGAATTTATGCCCGTTCTAAAAGGAGAAATTTCATGGAAATGACAGACTGTAGTAAATGTAAATTCCGTAATTGCTGTACGTTAGCGTGGGATTACGGTTCACTTTACTGTAATGATTATGAGGAGGAAGATATATGAAAGAATGGTCAGAAAAATCTCTTACCGCAGAGGAATATAAACTTATGAATGCCGAAATCACATGTGTATCATTGAATTTCAGAGACCACGGAGTACTTACACTTGACTTATCTCTTTCCGGTGGTGGATGGGGATGCGTATACGGCGGATATGTACTTGGAAATGGTTATCTCGGAGCAAGAGAATTTAAAGGTTCTGCATCTGGGCTTGAAGCAATTATGCGAATTATGGACATAGTTGGAGTCGAGGATTTGATTAATCTCAAAGGAAAACATGTTAGGGTTGCTACAAAAGGATGGGAAAATAGTGTAAAAATCATTGGAAATTTTATCAAAGATAAATGGTTTGATTACGGAAGTTTCTTCGATGATAAAGAAAAAACGGGAGAAATGAATGCTGAGTATCCTTTAAAATCACTCGAGAAATTAAAGAAACCGTCAACTCACAGTAATCCAGAGGACGTTGACCCACTGTTCTGTCGATACAACAAGGGTTGGAATGATGCAATCGAAAAGGTTGAAAAACTGTTTTCAACGATTTCTAAGGAGAATAAGGATGAATAAAGTAATTTTGATCGGACGTTTGATTAAAGATCCAGACATCCGAACGGGAACAAACAATATAACAATTGCCAGATACACACTTGCAGTTGAGAGACAGTATCGCAAAAACAATGAACGCACATCAGACTTCATAAATTGCGTTGCACTTGGAAAGAATGGTGAGTTTGCCGAAAAATATCTGTATAAAGGAATGAAGATTGCGGTTATCGGAACTTGGCAGACTGGAAATTACACTGACAAGGACGGAAAGAAAGTCTACACAAATGATTGCCTTGTGGAAACACATGAGTTTGTGGAGAGCAAGAAGAGCCAGCCAGAAGAACAGTCGCAGCCACCAATTCCAAGTCCAGAACAGGACACAAGTGGATTCATGGATATGCCGTCAATTATGGATGATGAACTTCCGTTTAATTAAGGAGTGATGAAATGATACAAACAGGACAGATTATTTTTTACGATAGTAGCAAGATGATGTGCTTTGACGTGACACATTTTATGGTCAAAGAGCCAGAAAAACAAATGATCGAAACAACATTCATTGGAGATGAAGAGAGACATTTTATTCAGTTAACGCCAGAGCCAATATGCATGTTTATTGAGACGGGTGAAGAAATTGTAAAACTTGATCCAACAACCATGAAACGAATCGCCAGATATAATCTTGAAAAAGAGAACGCAGCATTACTTGAAGAAATCAAAAAACATAAAGAGACAATCGCAGATCTTGAGCAAAAAGAAGAGGTTTTACGCGACAGGTTTAGAAAAGCAATAGCTACATTTAAAGAAATCATGGAAAATGGTTACTATGATGATGGTGAAGATGAGGATGAAGATGAATGGGAGTGATTAAATGAAGCAGCCAGTTTTAGAAACAAAATCTACATACAAAGGTTATCCATATGTGGTTCTGTTTATGCCCGGAGCATACAGATGCGGATATGTTGGAGTACCTTACAGCCACAAGTTAGCGAAGAAAAGTTTTGACGATTTAGGCTATCTTAGCTGCCATGGTGGAGTTACTTATACAGAATCGCATTTATATAACTGCAATGATGAGAACACATGGTGGATTGGATTTGATTGTGCTCATTGCTTTGACGGGTATGATGTTGATACAGCAAAACAGTATTTTGGAGATGACCCAGAATTTAAAAAATTTTTTCATACAATGGAATACTTCTGGAGAGAGTCTTTCGGCTTCGAAACGGATTTCAAAATCCGCTCACTTGCTTATGTCAAAGATGAGTGCAAGAAACTTATTGACCAGATTGAAAAGGAGTGATGCCGGGTGGATTATAGTAGAGTTTTTGCAATGAAGCGAGAACGAGAAAATCGAATAAAAAGGATATGTCCAAGCATTCCATATTCTAGCGGCATATACGTGTTTTACCGAACTGACGAAGCCGGAATAAACCGAGCGTATTGTGGACAGGCAGTCAACCTTTGCGAGAGATGCGCGAGCCATTTAGCAGAATATGACCACATAGCATTAAGCCTTAAAAAGCATAAGTTTTACAGTGAAAGCAATCCTACTGGTTGGAAACTTGCATATAGAACATGCAAAAAGAGTGAGCTCGACCAGAAAGAAATCGAAACAATTAAAGCTTTTGCAGATAAAGGTTTTCAGATGTACAATATTACAGCTGGTGGACAATCAACCGGTAAGCAAGTAACAGGGCAGTACAAACCGCCTAAGACATACAGACAGGGTATACAGCAAGGCAAAATTACCCTTGCAAGAGAATTAAAACATATCATTGATACTCACTTAGATGTATCAATCAAACCAGAGAAATCAAACAACAAGGTGTCTATAAAGGCACTTGAGAAATTCAATAATCTTCTTGATGAAGAATCTTACAAATGATAAAGCTGCCGGTTCTGGCAGACAAAATCCCAAATAATTACAACTAAATATGCGCACGCCCTCTGGGTTTGGACTGATTCATGCAACTTCCTTGGCATATGAGCGCGATCTGAACCCAGAGGTTAAAAGAAATGAGGTAACTATGGTAAGTAAATATAACACCGAAAGAAAGTATCTCGAGGGACAAGAGAACAGAAAAGAAATTTATCTGTTTCTTATCAGATATTTTACAAAATATGGATACGCACCGTCATTTAAAGAAATTTCCGAAAGCCTTGGCATATCAAAAGCGACTGTGCAACGACATATGAGGCAGCTCGAACTTGATGGCTTGATTGCTACTGCGCATCCGAATACTCCGCGAGCGTTTCACCTTGTTGGATATGAATATCAGAAGGTGGAAGAAGTATGAGAATATACAGTGTTTTCGAGAATGAACAGTGGAATGGCGATATGACCGCTGATGATATTTCACAAATGCTGAAAGGATTGGTGAGAGCATGAACAGGGCAGAGAGAAGAAGACAGCAGAAAGCATCTGAGAAAACACGCTTAAATGCACCGTACAATTTCAGCAATTTCAGCCTGGAACAAATTTCAAAGGTGACAGGTGCAAGAGTTGAGCCCTTAAAACTGTATCTGATGCAGCGTGAAGATGAAATACGCAAAGAAATATCAGAAGAACTTATTTCAGAATCACAAAAAAAGCTATGGAAAGCAGAGGATTATATCGCAGTTGCAAATGTTCTTATCAGTTTGTTTGCAATTAAGAAAACATGGGGATTTACAAAATCCAATCAAAGATTCTTAGAAAACCTAAACTCTGCCAAAGAACACATTGAAGAAGTTGGAATTGAAAAAGCATACCAGGAAGCAAAAGAAACAATGGGAATTAAACTTGAATTTGATTCCATAAATATAAATAAAGAATTTGGATTTGGAGAAAGAGAGGACTAATCATGTCATGACAGAGAATTGCAATGAATGCAGCATTGCGTGGATTCGCGGTGGTGAGTACGCAGAAGTATCAGCGCATAACGGCAGTAAGATGAAAGGAAGAGTCCTGAAGCTAGCAGAACAGCATCCAGAAGATGTGAAGATTCTGGTCACAAACAAAGATGGTTCCATATTTGCCCATGTCCCAGTTAAGTACGTGAAATTACGAGCACCAAGAGAATTGACCGAAGAGCAGAGAACAGAACTGATCGAACGTGGAAAGAATATGTCCAGAAATAAATCAACTGATTGTGAAGAAACGTCAGATTTCGATTCTGGTGATGATAACGAGGAAATGTTCACATTTTGATGAAAGGCGGTTTTAGATAAAAATGAGCAAAGTAAAATCTTATGGTTTAAAAGCCTACGTATCCAATGCATTTGACCTATGTGTTGGAAAAAGAATCAAATACGCAGAACGAGGTGAGGACGGAATAGAACATATCTATGAAGTAAAACAGATGTTTCCATTTTGCGTTTTACTGGAAGATATTTTCGATCACACAAGAATTTGCCCTTGTTACAGTAAATTAAGCATGATGATAAGAGGGATTGAATAAGAATCTGGTTAAGAAGATGGGAGTTTAAAATGAAATTTATAGATTTTTTCGCAGGAATCGGAGGATTTCGCAGGGGAATGGAATTAGCGG
>ERZ791927.176-NODE-176-length-72029-cov-8.263206_pt1 | contig 72029 bp, 58 predicted proteins | sample MGYA00510130_ERZ791927 | MGnify/ENA primary metagenome ERZ791927 (study PRJEB30046, sample SAMN00792055) | human gut metagenome | study: EMG produced TPA metagenomics assembly of the A metagenome-wide association study of gut microbiota in type 2...
TTCCAAAAGTGACCCGCAAAATTACAAAGTTTTTTTGGATGACAGGGAATTATCCGATAAGAAATTAATGAAAACAACCGAAACTACATGATAAACAGTAATTCCGGCTGTAATATTAAAATTCTTATATTAATTTACCGATAACCTAGAATGGCAACGGTCCATCCGACCCTACCCCACCAAACGGATTATCTGTTTGAGGAGCGAACTCAGCCGGAGGCGGTATACTGCCATCACCTACCGCATTTATTTTGGAGCCATAAGTAGCTCCGCCTCCTTCTGCCGGATGCGGAATCACCATATCATCCTCCGGATTCTGGAAACGGGTGTACTGACCGATAAAGCGCAAACGAACATCACCTACCGCACCATTACGATGCTTAGCAATAATAATTTCTGCCATACCACGCAAATCAGTACCATCTTGCGATGTATAGATTTTATAATATTCAGGACGATGAATGAAACATACCATATCGGCATCCTGCTCAATGGCTCCCGATTCACGCAAGTCACTCAACTGCGGACGTTTACCTTCTTCACCTTCACGGCTCTCCACACCACGATTCAACTGCGACAAGGCTATAATAGGAATATTCAACTCCTTCGCCAAACCTTTCAACGAACGCGAAATGGTACTTACCTCTTCCTGACGACTACCAAACGACATACCACTTGCATTCATCAACTGCAGGTAGTCGATAATAATAATCCTCACTCCATGCTCACGCACCAGACGACGGGCTTTTGTACGAAGCTCAAATACAGACAAAGAAGGAGTATCATCCACATACAACGGCGCATCCAGAAGGTCACGCAATTTATAGTCCAATTGCTGCCATTCATAATCCGCCAACTGTCCACTCTTGATTTTCTCACTTGGAATTTCGCACGCATTGGATATCAAACGATTCACCAACTGTACGTTACTCATTTCAAGCGAAAACACAGCTACCGGATTGCGATAATTCACCGCAATATTCTTTGCCATAGAAAGCACGAACGCCGTCTTACCCATTGCCGGACGGGCAGCGATAATAATAAGGTCGGATCTCTGCCAACCGGAAGTCATCTTATCAAGTTTGGTAAAACCACTCTCCAAACCACTCAAACCATCGGTACGGGCAGCTGCAATCTGAATTAACTGGTATGCTTCAGCAATAACCGGATTAATCTGTGTATAATCCTTCTTCATGTTCTGCTGAGAAATCTCAAAGAGCCTTCCCTCAGCTTCCTGCATTAAGTCGTCCACGTCCAGAGTCTCATCAAAAGCCTTGCTCTGAACATTGCTGGTAAACGTAATCAGTTCGCGTGCCAATGCTTTCTGCGCGATGATACGTGCATGATATTCAATATGTGCCGAAGAGGCAACCTTACTACTTAACTGGGTAATGTAGAACGGTCCGCCCACCTCTTCCAGATCACCACGTTTAGCAAGCTGTTCTTTTACCGTGAGGATATCCACCGGCTTCTGATTCACAGCCAGATCGGTGATAGCGGAATAAATCAACTGGTGCCGGTGTTCATAAAAAGACTCCGGGCGAAGAATTTCACTTACCAATGAATAAGCGTCTTTCTCAATCATCAATGCTCCCAACACAGCTTCTTCCAATTCCGGCGCCTGCGGCTGTATACGTCCGTAATCAGTTACAGGCTGCACTTTTGCCTTGGAGTTACTTCGGGGAGTTCTTTTTTGTTCTGCCATTTTTAAATACTATGAATTATAAAGGGATGGCAAAGATAACGCTTATTAATCAAAATCATCCCTATTCTACCAAACAAAAAAAGAGCCATTCCCGAAATTCGAAAACAGCTCTTTACGTTTATATCAAACTTATTCTTAAATGGTCATTGCCTGACCGCCAATCACACCTGCAATGGCACTGGCTACGGCAATAATGACTTTCAATATCACATTCCAACTCGTTTTTTTCATAAGAGAAACTTTTTTAATGATTAATATTCAGCGATCAACAGACTGCGCAGTCTTTAATTTTTAATCCTTAATTCTTTAATTTCCAAAGTTGCTGGCTTTGGAAATTACCCCAGAGGATCGTCTTCTATTCCCCCATCACCCGAATTACCTCCTGAGCCACCATCTGAACCACCTCCTGATGGAACATTTGCTAAATTTTTCAGATAATCATCCAGGCTGACCAGATCCAGTTTTTCACCGGCACGGGTAGCAGTCTTGGTTATCTTCAGTTCCCTGTTGGCCTGGAAGCAGATACGAACACTCTCCACACTCTTGGCGGTCACATCTTCAGTCTTATCTTCTCCTTTAGATTTTGCAGCCAGCATAAATACGCCCAATCCGGCAATATTTACAGTTTTACCTTCCAGCAACTGCTCTTTCAGCTTCTCCACGAAGTTCTGCATAGTACTCCGGATATCACCGATAGAAAGCGAAGAACGATCCTGCATCTTCTGGGCTATAAATGCCAAGTCCACGCTCTGTCCTAAGGTTATTAACTGAGGGAAAAACTTTTTGGGAGAATTCTCAACCCGAGGGTCAGACGGCCTCTCTACCGTTCTAAAAATTACACTCATACTTTTTCATTTAGAGATTTAAATTCTGTTTTTAATTCACTTTGTTGATCAATGTTGATGCAAAGGTGAGGATTAAATCTCTGATAAAAGCAGGAAAACGAGTGAAGAGAGTGGTTTTTCTGAGAAAAGTTGTAAGTAGTTATAAATGAATATTATACCTAAGCGTTATAAATTACTTTTTCAAACACGCTTTTATTTGCTCCACGATGTATGCCACATCTTCATCCGTCACCCAAGGTCCGGCAGGGATACATAACCCCATATTGAATAAACGTTCTGAAACACCATTTACATAACAAGGATTATTCACATAGACAGGCTGAAGATGCATAGGTTTCCACAAAGGACGGGTCTCAATACCTTTGGCATCAAGTTGCACACGAACTTCATCATAATTAGTACCAGTCTTCTCCGAATCAATCAGAATCGTAGATAACCAATAGTTAGCATTGAAGCGATCGTCAGGATTAGATTTCAGCGTAATACCTTCCACACCTTCAAAAGCCTTTGCATAAAAATCATGCACATGGCGGTGATGGGCAATATGATCTTCCAGCACAGTCATCTGACCACGGCCGATACCCGCACAGATATTACTCATGCGATAATTGTAACCGATCTTTTCATGCTGGTAATGAGGGAAAGGTTCACGAGCCTGAGTAGCATAAAACATGGTCTGCTTCTTTGCCGCTTCATCAGGAACGATTAACGCACCACCACCCGAAGTAGTGATCATCTTATTACCATTGAAAGACAACACGCCAAAAGTACCGAACGTACCACACTTTTGTCCCTTGAACTCAGAACCTAAAGCTTCGGCAGCATCTTCCAATACTGGAATATCATATTTCGCAGCAATGACACAAATCTCATCTATCCTGGCAGGCATACCATAAAGATGTACAGGAAGAATAGCTTTGGGCTTTTTACCTGTTTTCGCAATTCGGTCTTTGATAGCTTCTTCCAGTAAAGCAGGGTCCATATTCCAGGTATCTTCTTCACTATCGATAAATACAGGCGTAGCCCCCTGATAAGCCACCGGATTAGCTGAAGCACAGAAAGTGAATGACTGGCAAATTACCTCATCACCTGCACTGATGCCAAGCTGAATTAAACCTAAATGGATGGCTGCCGTACCTGCCGACAATGCGACTACTTCCTTATTCTGACCCACAAAATGTTTCAGGTCGTCTTCGAAAGCATTGACATTGGGCCCCAAAGGAACTACCCAGTTTGTATCAAAGGCTTCGCGTATGAAGTCTTGCTCCTTGCCGCTCATATGAGCGAGGCAAAGATAAATTCTCTTGTCCATGAAAATATATGATTAAAAGAAAACTATAATAAGTTCTTTATGATTTTACATCTATTCCCTACAGCCAGAACATTGTCCGGAATATCTTTTGTGATGACAGAACCGGCACCGATCACACTCCATTTCCCAACTTTTACACCCGGAATAATGGTAGTACCTGCACCAATCCAACTACCCTCCCCTATCTGTATATTGCCACAAAGAGTACAATGAGGAGAGATATGCACATAATCCTCAATTATGCACTCATGATCCACAGAAGCCCCAGTATTGATAATACAATGCCTACCAATACAGACACCGGATTGTATGATGGCTCCCTGCATCACAACCGTACCTTCTTTTATTGCAGCTTCTTCCGATATAATGGCTGAAGGATGAAAAGCATTACCAAAGGTAACATGCAGACTTTCAGCTATCTTCCTGCGAATACCATTATTACCAATACTGATTATCAACGATCCGCGGACTTCCGACGAACGTAAAACGGGATAATTAAGAAGACTATGAACCGCTTCATTATCATCAAACAATGCTTCAACTGCCTCATTATTCGCACGTAATATATCAATGATCACTTTCGCATGACCACTGGCACCATATAAATACATTATTTAAATTTTCAATTATTTCCGGTAAAAGCCTCCATAGTGACAGAAGTATCAGAACTGATTCCTTCACATACAAAGACCTTCTTTATTGTAAGAAATATAATTTTCAAGTCCAGTAAAAAAGAACAATGATCCACGTACCACACATCCAGTTCAAACTTCTTTGTCCAGGAAATGGCATTACGTCCATTCACCTGCGCCCAACCTGTAATGCCTGGCCGGACTTCATGACGACGGGCCTGCTCTTTCGAATAGAGAGGAAGGTATTGGGGAAGTAAAGGACGGGGACCTATCAAAGCCATATCGCCTTTCAATACATTAATCAATTGTGGCAATTCATCAATGGAAGTGGAACGAATGAATTTTCCTATTTTTGTCAAACGCTTCTCATCCGGCAATAAGTTGCCATTTCCATCACGTTCGTCAGTCATCGTTTTAAATTTGATGACTTTAAAAATCTTACCATACTGGCCTGGACGTTCTTGAGTGAAAAAAACGCCAGCACCCTTATTGGCAAAATATAACCAAATTGCCATAAAAAGCAATATCAACCAAGTGATAGCCAATATCAAAAATACAAGAATAAAATCTATCACTCGCTTTAAAAAACAAGAATACATAACATCAAAACTATAGATTAATCAAGGTCTGATATTCTTCTAATAATGCGTTCCAAACTTTATGTTGTTCATACCGCTCTATAATTATGGGGCGAGCACATTTTGCCATTTCTCTTACCTCGCCATTCCGATGTTCATAAAACCATTTCATTGCTTCATATAGAGCTTCTTCATTTTGGGGTGGAATTATCTTACCATTAACTCTTTCTTGAATTATTTCATTGCAACCACTTATATCAGTAACTATTGAAGGAAGTCCCATTGCACCTGCCTGTAGAACAACATTAGGGAAGCCTTCACGATAGCTAGGAAACACTAACACATCGGAAGCAGCAAAAAAAGGACGAACATCTGACTGAAATCCCCAAGTGACAATAGTTTTTTCTTCCTCTATCTTCTTTTCCACATCTTCACGAAGTGGGTCCAATTCACGTTCAAAGTTTCCAATTAAATGCAATCTTATATCAGAATAGATAACTGATAATTTAGAAAAAGCTATCACTAACTCATTAATACCTTTATCTTTTACCAGTCTACCCACAAATACAAAATTAAAAGTTCCTTCTTCTTTTATATTCTCTACCCTCTTCATCACTTCTAATGAACGAGAATAATGCGTCACATCAACACCATTGATATTACCATTCAATAATACCTTCATCTTTTTTTTTGTGATACCATTGGTTATCAATGTTTTTTTCACTCCTTCTCCCTCTGGAATTACTTTCGTAGCACACCAGCAAGTAATCTTCTCCATTGAAACTAACAGCCAATGAAATTTACCTGTAGTTGTTTCAAATCTTAGTCCAGTAACTGTATATATTCTATGTGGAACATGAGTTACCCAAGCAGCAATCATTGAAAGTAAACTTGCTTTAGGTGTGTTTGTATGCACAATACAAGGTTTCACCTTCCTAAATAAATTAATTAACCTAAAAAGTGAAACAATATCATGCCAAATAGATATTTTTCGATACATCAGTACATCAATACAGTGTACACCTTCTCTCTCTTCCACTTCTTTCAGTTGCCCCGAATTATTATCAGAACCGATAGCTATTACATCAAAATAGAAAGATAAAAAACGAAGTTGTCCTTTTAGTAAATAATTGAGACTATCAGAAACTGTAGTAATGCGAATTAGTTTTCGTTTATCTGCCATAAACTGCATCGTATTTTAATATAATATATTTGTGAAATTGGAAAGCAAATACTTCGTATCAACTGCTGAATTACTTGAGTTTTTGTAGATGGAAGCATTTTATCAACCCCGCAGTTAGTCTAGTGCCAAATAGAGAAAAAAACACTCTTTTGCAACGAGTTAAAAATTTATTCTTAGGGCTACACCACGACATAGCAAAATGATGAATAGTATATGTATGAGATGTAGTCTTTATAGTCCCATCATCATGACGTTTTGAACAAAAGTAATCAAAAGGAAACAACTGAACCATATTCTGTGAGAATGAAAAATCTTCTTTTCTTGATAATAATGATATATGCCATTTTGATTCAATCTGCAGTTCCATAATTAAGGGTAATGTTTTAATATTCAAATGCCCATCTTGCATAACAAATTCTTTTCCATTATAATAATTTAAGCACTCAAGAATCCACGGATTATTAGGTTCAGATCCAATAACTGCAGCTTCTATTTTATTTTGGCTATCCACTCCCATAAAATAGGGTAAATCAAGTAATTCGTCAAATGATTTTCTAACTTCAACATCAGAATCCAAATAAATGCCGCCGTAATGGTACAAAGCATAAAGTCTAATATAATCAGCGGCAAAAGCATACTTCTTATTATTAAATGCATCTAGCACCCATGGATTTTGATTTATTTCAGTATTTTGCAGATTCCACAGCTTTATCTGATAGCCAGGAAGCATTGAAAACCAACTATTAATACACGATTGAATTTTTGTGGGGAATGGGTCGCTGCTAAGCCAACAATAATGAATTATTTTGGGAATCATTTTATAGATAATATATATGAGTAATAAAATTTTCCGAAGGTTCATTACAGATTTTGTTCATAAATCTGCAAACGTTCATAACATAGTATATGTTCTTTCTAAGCAGGTTCCTACAGCTACTTATCACCAGTTTTGAATATTAAGTTCTTAATCTGTTTTCACTAGTCCATTAGACTAACTGTCAGCGAAAGTATATTTCGTAATATTATAAATACCTATATTAAAAAAGGATGCACGAATTCACCAACAGCATTTTCATCTTATATTATTCGGAAGTGATATCTTTTGCCAAAAGCTATATACTATTTTATAAATATAAAAAACATCACTAATCTAGATAGTAGACACTATGCTACCAGAACTGCGACCCATATTATTTGTATTAAAATTTGTCTCCCAATTGCTCTTTCATTTTCCACTATAGTCACGGAGTCATCTTTATGGTCTCAACTCAAGAACCCAAACAAGTATCATTTTTTATCATCAAGAACTAAACTATCCTTTATGAATTGATTACGTAATTTTTCAAGCCTGTCAAATTCAAATTCTTTTGCTTTTAAAAAATTCGCATTAGTAAGTTCAGTTAATCGTCTTTTATTTAAAATCAACACTATTTTATCAACTATTTCATTAATATTCCCTTTGCCAAATATGCAAAATTCAGGTAAAAGTTCAGGAATACCACCAGTATTTGCACCTAGACACGGCACACCCAATGCCAAAGCTTCAATTATGGAACGAGGTAAACCCTCTTGTTTACTTGGTTGAATATAAATATCAATTGTTTTTAAAAGTTTTTTCACTCCGTTTGCATCAAGTATACCTAAAAAATGTACACGATCTAAAACTCCATACGCAGAAGCTATACGACTTAAATATTCTTGTTTTCCTTGTCCCGCTAAATAATAATGTATATTGTATTGATGCTTTAATCTTGAAATCGCCTTGATTACATCTGCCTGACTCTTATACTTAACGTCAATAGCAGCACATGTCGCCATTTTTATCTCTGATGACGAATCTATTGACATTTTTTTAATTTTCTTAAGACGATCTTTTATAGAATAATCGTCAAATTCTTTAAGAATGACATTAGATATACCTATCGAAACTCCATTCGTCGGATAACGCTGTTGAAGGAACTGCTGTGTAACATAAATCGTCCTATCAGCAAACTTCAAGGTATGACGCATACCCCAATATGCCAAAGGAGCCATCAATTTCCCCTTCCAACTATGATTCCAATAAGCATCCCATGGACACCCTATAGCGATTAGCAAACAAGGTTTTCCTTGTTTTTTTGCCAATTTTTGAGCATAATCAGCATCTCTTGATGGGACATAGGCAATCACAGCATCCGCTTGTTTAACCGCATTTCTAATGACTCGCCGATTATATTTACTATATAGTAAAAACCCTCTTAAAGTATTTATCAGTTTTAAGGGATAAAGTTTTATATCCTTTAGATCAATGGTTTCACTTGTAATCTCACCCTGTGTTATAGGACAACACAGGGATAAATTACCAAATGGACTATAACGGTAAAAGTGCGTGGTTCCACTTCCCTTATAATAAAATCCGTTAACTTCTGACAGCCTAAAGGCAGTCATTATGAGAAGAATATTCATAATGTTTCTTACAAAAATCTATGAAGCCAATTTCTAAATGAATAATAATCTTTATACTTACTCTCATAGGTAAAATCTAAATCACTATCCATGAATTTTTTAATATCGTTAATGTTATCTTCTCCTAATATAAATATACTGAAAGGTGAATAAAATGGGTATTTTTTTATATATTTAAAATTAGTTATGAGTTTCTTGTTAAAAAACAGAGCCTCCAACGGCCTTAAAGACAAACCTGTTTGTTCCTCTGGTAAAATATCTATAACACATTTAGAAGCTTTAACTCTCGACAAAACATCATAATATGAGAGTCTATTTTTATCATTTTTGAACCGGCCTGTCTCAGCTATTAAAAAAAAAGTTTTCAGAAACCTATCTTCCAATTCTTTCTTAGTTTTTTCCAAAATTTTATACCGACCTTTATCCGATCCTACAAAAATACAATCAAAATTAGTATGATATTGTTCTGTTTCACAAACAAGCTCTGGAAAAAAGAATTGCGTATTCATTTTAAGATTATACTTAGCTGCATCTATGGCATCGTATGTCCACAACTCAACTTCATCATCCAACTCATTTAATATTGAAGGATCATAAATATGATTCCAAAACCAATAAATTACACGCAAATTGGGATATCTATGTTTTACATAATTAGCCGCGCGTCTAGTCAAGTTGGAATCAAAGATGACAATTGTGGTTTCGCTTGCTCCACAATTTCTAAAATCTTTCGTATAAAATAGTGAATACAAAGGCGGTAATAGTTTACCACAAAGAAATCTTAGAAATTTAGAAAATCCATTAAGATTGCCAAAAATTATTCCAGTTGGCGTATTATTACAATATTCTTTATAAAATAAAACTTTAGAATTTATAGAAAAGATTTTCATACAATATTGGGTCTACGATTTCAAAAAAGGATGTTGAATGCATTAAATAACTAATTATACCATAACTCACAGCATATAACACGATTATTAATGTCAGTCTCAATGTATTCAACATACATGAATTTCGAAATTTATTTGTTACAAATGTATAATTAACAACTCCCATGTATCTATATAGACGCATAGCATTCAAAGACATAAAAGCAGCCGGAAGGACTAGAAGCAATGCAATATTAAAATATAGAACCAACTCTCCCTTGTTACGAACATATTGAGACTGCAATGTGGACAGCCAGCTATCACCTTTGTTTGAATTCCATATTTTAATAAATACAAGATTAGAAACAAATAAAACAACCAATAACGATTTTGTTAAAGTTGAAACTCCGACATCATATCGTTCAACCATTAGCGCATATTGAGATGAAAACATATATTGAAGAACAATAACAAATATCAATGCAACAACTATTAATACAATTTTAGGTATTCTGGCTAAGATTTTTTTATCCGCAAACAAAAAAATAAGATAAAAACTGATTGAGATATGTATCGTAGATGCTAATAATACCAAACCTACGTATAATATTTTCCCAAAAACAGATTTTTTCGAAATCAGAAAATACATACCTATTAGAGAAATACCAAAAGCAACAAAGCTTCGATTTTGTACAATATCGTAAAAAGACAATGTACATAGGTATAGACATGCTACGAGCGAACAACGTTTAGCAAATTTGAGAATAAAAAATAAGTAACAAAATAAGCCAAAGCCTATAAAACATAATCTAAAATCAAAATAATCGAATCCCCATTTCTTGAAAAAGAACGAAACCAACATGTATCCTGGATCACTGAAAAAATCTATTTCATAGGCATTCTCATAATTATAATAATCAGGAAGATTAGTACACCAGGCTAATGTCCAAACAAACAAAAAAACAATTATTGTTAACAATTTGGATTTTTGGAATACAAGCCCCAATAATGTTAAGATAATGAACAGAAAGATTATAATATTCACTTGCAAGTCTATTCTATAAAAAAGATTTTAACTTGTTCAGAACAAACGACTTTTGTCGAGGAGAGAATGCGAACTGCCAACAACAAAGTATATATATTGGAATAAATACCAGAATTGATAACCAAAGTCTAAGAATACTCTCATGATTCCTAAATAGTAACATTATCAGCATATATGTTATTAGTGAAATAGATGCAACTATCAAACAAGGTTTTATTGTATATAAAAACAATCCTTTTAGAGTTATCAGATGTTCTTTTTTTAAATATCCAAATCGGATACATAATATTACAATTTCTAGAAGAGTTTTTACTACAAAGAGAGAATAAGGAGGAAAACCTATCTTAAAAAGGCAATAAGTAAATACAATATTAAGAAATACAATTACGCTCAATAACATTTGATATGTCTTAATTTTACCAGTTGCCAGAACAGCATAATCCAATAGAGTTGCAAAACACATAAAAAGAAGATAAATTAAATAAATTTGACAAAACAAAGAAGTATAAATAGGCACTTCATTTCCTAACCATATTTTTAAAACAATATCAATATTGAAAAACATGGGTATTACAATTATAAGCATAACTAAAAAAGAGAATTTACATGATCCGTATAATAATATCTCTAATCTTGAATACTCATGCAATGCATAGCTTTTTACAATTTGTGGGTTAACTGCTCGTTGGAAGCTCACTACAAATTGATTTACGGCTCCTCCCAATTGCGTTGTTACACCATAAGCTGCATTAATTGTAACTCCAAAAAACATGTTTGCAACAACATTAAGACCGCTAGTTGCAGTTAATGAAGATATGGAAACTAAAAGATTCCATCCTGAAAAAGATCCAATTTCTTTTAAGATTTCCTTTTTATATCCAAATTTAAATTTTGAGCATTCCAACTTTTGTAGTGAAAAGATTATATACCCTACTGTAATACAAAATTGTACAATAAACGTAAGGATTCCATATGTGATCAATATTTGATTTGAAGAAAAGAATTTAAGTGTAAAGGCCATACACAGAAGTAAAAAAGCTTCCAATAGACTAATTAATGCATAAAAAGACATTTCTTCATAGGCTATAATGGCTGCTTCATATGGCAATCTAATAATTTTACAAATGAATGACACTATCATAAGTTGATATACTACGTTTACTACGTACATCGATTCATATTCAAAATTCATTTTTGAATTAATGAACCAAAGACCAAATATCTCAAGTAACAAAAATGAAACAAAGCCCAAAATTATAAATATAAATAACGATGTATTAAATATTGAAACCAAATTTTCTCCTCCTTTACCCATGTCAAAATTCAAAAATCGTTGAGTGGACGTAACCATCGGTGCGCTAATAAACGAAAAGGAAATCACAAAAGAATTAATGACATTCCATGTTCCAAAGTTATTTATACCTAAAGCATTGAGTACAACCCGTGATGTATAAAACATCACAAACATCATAATTCCCATTCTTATATATAGGTATATGGAATTCTTGGCTATTTGTTTATCGCTTGACATAATCAGAAGTTCAATTTAGGGCATATACTCTCCATGTATCTTATAGAAAATTATTGCTAAATTAGTTTTTGGGTTACTGGCATACCGCCAAGTCTATATTATATAACACAAACTCAAACAATCCCTAAAACCATTAATGTTTCTAACAAAAGACACACTAAAATAGATCAATCTATAGCTTCACTGTACCAATCATCCTATAATACACAACAGCTATCTCACTTCCTCGTTATATTATAAAAACAGGAACATTGTTACTTTTTTTCAGCAAATATTCTAATAATATCACAATCTTAAAATGCAATATTTATTTTACTTACCAATGTTATAATATTCAAAATCTAAATCTTGTAATTCTGACTTATCATATATATTTCTTCCATCAACTACCACTGCCTGCCTCATCGTCTTCTTCAACACTCCCCAACTAGGCATCCTAAACTCCTTCCACTCCGTCACCAGCAACAACGCATCCGCATCCAGCACCGCATCATACATATCCGTAGCATAGACAACCTTATCTCCTATCCTACGTTTACATTCATCCATCGCAATCGGATCATAGACCTTCACGCTTGCACCAGCCTCTATCAACTTATCAATCAAAACCAATGCCGGAGCCTCCCTCATATCATCCGTTTCAGGCTTGAAAGCCAAACCCCATAAAGCGATTTGCTTACCTTTCAAGTCTCCATTATAATGTTTCAACAATTTCTCAAAAAGAATACTCTTTTGTGACTCATTCACCTCTTCTACGGCCTTCAACACACGCATCGAATAACCATTTTTTTCCGCAGTCTTTATCAAAGCTTTCACATCCTTCGGAAAACAAGAGCCACCATACCCACAACCAGGATACAAAAATTTACTACCAATACGACTATCTGCACCAATACCCTTACGGACCATATTTACGTCAGCACCAACCAACTCACAAAGATTCGCAATATCATTCATAAAGCTAATCCGTGTAGCCAACATAGAATTAGCAGCATATTTTATCATCTCAGCACTTGGAATATCTGTAAATATCAAACGATAATTATTCATCATGAAAGGCTTGTAAAGCCTTTCCATTATCCCTTTAGCCTTTTCCGATTCAACACCTACCACTACACGGTCAGGTTTCATAAAATCATCCACGGCATCACCTTCCTTCAAAAATTCAGGATTAGAAGCTACATCAAAATCTATCCGAATAGTACGTTTATCAAGTTCTTCCTGAATGGCAGATTTGACTTTTTGTGCAGTACCTACCGGAACTGTACTTTTGGTTACAACAAGTACATACTTATTCATATTACGACCAATAGTACGGGCTACATCCAACACATATTTCAAATCAGCACTACCATCCTCATCAGGAGGGGTACCAACCGCACTGAACACAACCTCTACATCATCCAGACATTCCTTCAAATCTGTCGTAAATTTCAAACGACCAGCTGTGTAATTACGGTGTACCATATCTTCCAAACCCGGTTCATAAATAGGAATAATACCTTTTTTCAGATTCTCGATCTTACTTTCCTGCACATCCACACAAGTAACATCCATTCCCATCTCCGAGAAACAAGTACCTGTAACTAAACCGACATAGCCGGTACCAACGATTGCTATTTTCATAATATCTTGATGACTATTAATTATAAATGATAAAAAGAACGATACCAGTCTATCGTTTCCTGAACTCCTTCTTTGATTGCTTTATTAGGCTTAAATCCCAATTCATTCTGTAAAGCGGTAGTATCTGCATTTGTCTGATAAACATCTCCCGGTTGCATCGGAAGATATATTTTCTCTGCAGGATATCCAATAGCTCCTTCAATTGCCTGAATAAAGTCCATAAGTTTCACTGGATGAGAATTACCTATATTATATATTTTATATGGAGCAGTAGAAGAGCTGGGATCAGGGGTTTGAGCACTCCAATCCGGATTAGAAGTAGGAATATGGTCTATCACTCGAAGAACCCCTTCAACAATGTCGTCGATATAAGTAAAATCACGCAGCATATCGCCATTATTAAAAACCTTTATAGCTCGACCGTGCAACATGGCATCTGCAAAAAGGAAAGGTGACATATCCGGACGACCCCAAGGACCATAAACTGTGAAAAAACGCAAGCCAGTAGAAGGAATACTATATAAATGACTATAAGTATGTGCCATCAATTCATTGGATTTCTTCGTTGCTGCATAAAGGCTGACCGGATGGGCTATACTATCTCTCTCTGAAAAAGGTACCTTCCCATTCAAACCATAAACACTACTGGAACTGGCATAAATCAAATGCTTCACTTTATAATGGCGACAACCTTCCAATATATTTAGAAAACCATCTATATTACTTTCCACATAAGCATAGGGATTTTCTATAGAGTACCTCACCCCTGCTTGTGCAGCAAGATTCACAACCTTATCAAAATGTTCATTGGCAAAAAGCATTTGCATGGCCTGTCTGTCTTCCAAATTCATACGAACAAAACGAAAGCATTCATATGTATTGCTTGGAACAAGTTTATACCAATCAACAGTACTTTTATCAATACCTAAAGTCTCTAAACGACCATATTTCAAATCGACATCGTAATAACTATTAATATTATCCAAACCAACTACTTCATCTCCCCTAGAAAGCAATTGTTTACATACGTAGGAGCCTATAAAACCAACAGAACCAGTAACTAAAATTTTCATTTATCTCATGTATACAATTAATCAATATGTACTTGAACAATGATTTGATTTATTATCAAAAATAAAATCTTTCAACACACTCACTGCTATATATAGAATTAGATTTTAATTTCACAACAAAACTACATACTCCCAGATAGACATCTTATTTGAGCACTTACTTTTATTTGATTAAATATTGGAATATTCATCCAACCTCTATCAACCTAGGATGCATTTTATCCTTTTCACTCAAAAGGATCTTATCTATTGGTATTCTCCAATCTATTTCCAAATCTGGATCATCCCAAGCCAAAGCACCTTCACACTGTGGAGCATAAAAGTTATCACATTTATATTAAAAAAACAACTTCTTCACTCAACACACTAATGCCATGCCAAAAACTCTTGGTACAAAGAACCGACGATGATTTTCTCCTATAAGCTCCACTGCAACATGCTGTCCAAAAGTTGAGGATCCCTTTCTTATATCCACAGCAACGTCAAGAACAGCCCCCTTTATCACGCGCACCAGTTTACTTTGAGTAAAAGGAGGTTTCTGAAAATGCAAACCGCGAATCACTCCGTAAGATGATTTAGATTCATTATCTTGAACGAACGTTATCTACAGACTTTTTCTTCAAATTCTCTCTGACTAAAGGACTCGAAAAAGTAACCGCGTCCATCTTTAAAAAGACGAGGCTTAATGATTACACCCCCTTCGATGGCTGTCTTTACAATTTTCATATTGATCAAAAAACATCTAGACTATCTACCTCTTCAAGGCATTTACGTGTCACTAATTATCTATGCAAACCCATCAATATGTTCTACAGGAATATCAGTAAGTTCTTCAGGAAATAAAAACAGATGACAATGCGTTCGCTCATGATGAGTAGCAGTTATTCTTCTATTTCTTCCCACGGATAAGGATTATCTACCACATTCTGAAACATTTCAATGGCTTCCAACTGTTCAGAAGTTAGTGATGTAGAATCCCAAGAAGCAATAATAGCACGGCCTTCATCTGCTAAGGGTTCATCAAACACTTCACCGTAGCAGGCAGTAAGCAAACGAAGTTTCAGCAACGAAGCTGGAAGAGTATCAAGAATATCCCAGCAACGATCTAAGACTTCCTGGATATGTTTCTGCTTGTCACCGTGATCTATAAATGAAGTACTGTAACCCATTAGAAGAGCAAGACAAACATTTGCTTGCTCTTCGACTGTAAAACCTTTAACACCAGAATCATACAAAGCTGTAGTCAGGCGATAAACTTCACCATTACGACGGGAAAGGTCATCGCTATAAATGGGACTCCCGTCCATACCTAAATACATCAGATCGTGCGCGGCACGCTGAAGAGCAAGTGTTTCTTCAGAAAGAGACATAATGATTTATGATTTATAATTTATGATTTATCAGCTATTCAATGACAACGGCCAATCGTCAATTATTTGATTACTTCTATAAGATCCGGATGAATGGTAGCAAGCGCAACGGCAATGATTCCTTGTATCTCAATGACCACACGCCGGTCACGTGCACCTTTCACTTTCAAGAAAAGCCCCTCCTGTCCCTCAAAATCACCACCAATGATGCGGACTCTGGTGCCTTTGGACAAATTAAGTTCATCGGGTTGGAAGTATAAGAGATGATCGTTGTAGGTACCGGCAACAGCGATGAAACGCTGCATCTCGTTGTCGGGGATAATTATTTTTTGACCACTGCGGGTATCAGTTATGTATTGCAAGTATGTGATCTGTGATTTAACACGCTTCACTTCAGAAGGACAGGCATGAACAAAAACCAGATTATGAACGACGGGCACTAAAACACGAACTTTTTTGCCTTTCTTTATACTAATCTTATATTGCATCGGAATAAAACAACCCAACTTTTCTTTTTCAAGTAGTCGCATAGCATCCAACTCCCTGCGATAAGTAGCACGCATGGCATACCATATTTCGCTCTCTTTCTCCACTTCCATTTTATGATTATTTCAAAAAAGGGTGTTCTCTCGGGGCTTTGAATTCCTTGCATACACCTGAAATTCAATCACTTGCGAACGCTTTATGTAGAATATAGCAAGCTTTGCGTTCTTCTTGCCAACAGATTTTCTGTAGTAGTTCATTACCTTACAGGTAAAAAGCTATAAACGAACCAGTCACAAACAAAAAATGTCTTTTAGACGTTCGTTTAATGGACGTCAAAAATTAGAAAAAGCGAGAGATTAATAAAATAATAAAAGGAATAGATATTAACAGATTTTTTTTCTCTATTTTATTTCTCATAATCAGTATATTAGCATACTAAAAAAGTAACAACAAGAAGATTTTTTATCAAACATTTTGCCGTTTCCAAAAACACCTCTATCTTTGCGTCCATTAAACGAACGTTTTTTTAAACACCTTCAAAAACGAAGTTACCAATCTAATTTACAGCCATTTAAGTCCAATAAAAATCACATTGTTTTCGCTTTTCTTCCCCCCATTATCATATCTAAACTTTATTTTCTACTTTTGCGACATTTTTAACTGTAAATATCAGTTAAATCCATAATTAAAATTTATATAATATGAAAGATTTTAAAAAAAGAGAATCAGAACGAATCTGATGCAAAGAAAGAGTCTCATCAAATTGAAAATCAGAGTACAAGCAGTAGCAGAACAGTAAGTCGAATCAGTATAGTCGACGAGAATTTACTGGCTGAACGGTATTATGCAGGTACAAAAACTCACATGTATGTAGGAGTCCTAAGAAGTTTCAAATTAGGCTATTTTAGAGGTCTAAATATTAACACCATAAGCGCTTTGGGAATGCATTTATACGAATCGGGTGATGGTTTAAAACACGAAAAATGAGAAGATACTCCACTGGAACTGAGCAGTTTAATGACAGAACTAAGAAAGATATGGGCAGTGATACAAAAGGAAGATACGGAACATATAGACCCCTATGGATATGATGTAAGGATAAATCATTGATAGTTTACTCCAAAGAAAGGACATAACTTTGCCCCGTCAACCTGACAGTGGAAGGGCTACACCCTTTCACCCGGATGGTGTAGCCCTAAGCATAAAAGGGTGTAGCTATCCAGAGCAAAGGGTGTAGCCATCACAAAAGGTTGATTATAAACAAATTACAAATAACTAAAAGTACAAAAATGGAAAAACAAAAGTTGGGGCACCAACAGAAGTATGTAACGAAAAATGAGAGAGTAGAGAATCTATGGAAAAAACTTATCAGGCAAGAAACCGATTTATCCGAAGAAACCATTGCATGGATGGCACTACGCATCCGACAGTTGACCGAGTACATGCCATACGGATGTGCGCTGATAGCCTACAGAAAACAAAATGGCGAATTCTACATGGCAAGAGGAACACTTATTTATTATGAATCCGATTTCCATCGGAAATATGATATTGAGCGCATCAAAAACCATGTAGCATACTGGGATATGGAACAGCAAGGATGGAGGACCTTCCAGATTGAAAACTTCCTGGAATGGAGACCGATTGTTTAAATGAAGAATGAAAATTAAGAATGAAGAATTATGGATTCATATTTATTACATGATGCCAATGCAGGCAATAACTTTAAAATTATGATGATGATACAAAAAGAAGGAATGAAAGGATATGGCATCTACTGGATGCTGCTTGAATTCCTAAGGTTACAGAACGGATATAAAGCCGATCTGAGGGTACTGCCTATCCTGGCACAAAAGATGAGAGTGACAGTGACTACCTCGAAGCGAATTATCTACAATTATAAACTCTTTGAGGTGGACGATACAGCCTTTTCATCGCCCGGGCTTACCCTGCGGATGAGACCACTGGAAGCCAAGCGCGAAGCGAACAGAGAAGCAGGCAAGCATGGAGGACTGGCTAACCAACAGAGAATCAGAGATGCAAAGGCAGGCAACGCTTTAGCAACAAATAAAGAGAATAAAGAAAATAAAACAGACCCCTCTATATCTCCCCAAGGGGAGACAGTGAAGAATGAGGAGATTCTTCTTGTTCCTCCAGAGTATGCACTCAACAGGCAGACGCACAACTACGAAGGATTGATAGCAGAATTGGAACGGCAAAAAGTTGCATCCATAAAAGAGAAAAACGCCATTCTCAGACTGACGGACTTCGGAAGACTGGGAGGCAAAATTTGGAAAATCATCTATGACATCAACAGTTCACCACAGATGAAGGCACGGATTGTTATGCCGGGAAAATATATCTTAAAGCTACTACAGAACTAAATGATCTCAAAAAGGTTAGCTCTCCCCCAAGAGCAACCTTTTTACTATTTTCAAATCAATCAAGTTCAAACCGCTTTCTTTTATAAACAAAAATATCCAGATTTTGCTTTCTGCTTTAAACAAATATCCTCCTAATTTGCTTTTTACTTTAAACAAATTCGTATATTTGCTACATAAATCACTTTGAATATGGATAGCCTGTTTTTAAAGCAAGAAAGAATGTTGGCGCAAACAAGCACCAATATTGTAAGAGAACTAATGAATAAGATTCATTGGAATAACCGCTTGATTGCTATCAGAGGTTCTCGCGGCGTAGGGAAAACAACCTTAATGCTACAATACATCAAATTGAATTATTCACCCGGAAGCCGGATAGCTCTCTATTGTACACTCGACAGCATTTATTTCAGCAGTCACACGTTACTGGAGCTTGTAGAAAAATTCTATCTTCAGGGAGGTAAACATCTGTTTCTGGACGAAATTCATAAATACCCTACTTGGAGCAAAGAGCTTAAAGAAATCTATGACCTGTATCCATCTATGCAGATTGTCTTCAGCGGTTCATCCCTACTCAACATACTAAATGCTGATGCAGACCTTTCCAGAAGATGCCTGCCTTACAATATGTATGGCTTATCATTCCGCGAATTTTTGATGTTCTATAAGGATATTCGGATTCCGGTCGCTTCTTTAGAAGAAGTACTAAGGAATGCAGGCGAGATTTGCCAAGGCATTAACGAACAGTGCAGACCCGTACAAATGTTCAATGAGTATTTACATGATGGTTACTATCCATTCTTCACCGGCAACCGGGAAGATTACTACATGAATATTGAAAATGTAGTCAACTTCATCTTAGAACAGGAGATGCCTCTGTTGTGCGGAGTAGATCCTGCCTACGTAAGAAAATTGAAAGCGCTATTGAGCATTTTGGCTTCATCTGTTCCTTATGAAGTCGATATCACCAAGCTGGCAGGGATTATAGGGCTTACCAGAAACTCAGTGATTACTTATCTCCAAAATTTGGATCGTGCAGAACTGCTTAAATTACTGTATTCTGATCTCACCTCAGTTAAAAAGATGCAGAAACCGGACAAAATATATCTCCAGAATCCGAACTTGCTCTATGCCATTGCTTCAACATCTGTACAGATTGGTACAGCAAGAGAGACTTTTGTAATGAGCCAGCTTTCGGTTAATCACGAAATAGAATACGGAAAAGCGCAGGGAGATTTTGTTGTCGACCACAAATATACATTCGAAGTAGGAGGAGCAGACAAGACCTTCAAGCAGATTGCCGACCTACCGAATTCCTTTATTCTTGCTGATAACATCGAATATGCCACAGGTAAAAAACTGCCTCTGTGGATAGTAGGATTAACGTATTAAAACAGAAAACACCATGATAACATTTCCGAATGCCAAAATAAATCTGGGGCTGAACATTGTAGAGAAGCGTCCTGACGGATACCATAATCTGGAAACAGTATTCTATCCCGTCCCCGTAGAAGATGCGTTAGAAGTCAATATATTGAATGAAAGCACGCAGAAGTTTTGTCTGCATCAAGCGGGATTGGAAATTGCAGGAGAAGCAGAAAATAACTTAGTAGTGAAAGCTTATAAGCTTTTAGATGAGAGATTCAATCTCCCTCCCATAGATATTCACCTGTTCAAGCATATTCCTTCCGGTGCGGGATTAGGCGGTGGTTCATCGGACGCAGCTTACATGCTGAAATTACTGAATGAGAAGTTCAACTTGGAATTGTCGGATGAGAATTTAGAAGAGTATGCTGCCAAATTAGGAGCAGATTGCGCCTTTTTCATTCGGAACGCTCCAACCTATGCAGAGGGAATAGGAAACATCTTCTCTCCTATTTCCTTATCCTTAAAAGGATATCAGATTGTTTTAGTAAAACCGGATATCTTTGTATCCACCCGTGATGCTTTTGCGCAAATAAAGCCTCATCGGCAGGAAATTCCATTGAAAGAAGTCATAAAGCAACCTATAGAGGAATGGAAAGAACGAATGGTGAACGATTTCGAAGAAAGCGTATTCCCCCAATTTCCCGCTATCAAAGAGATTAAAGAGAAGCTGTATGAGGCAGGGGCTATATATGCAGCAATGACAGGGTCCGGTTCATCCGTATTCGGGTTGTTCAAACCGGAAGATAATAAATCTGTTAAAGAAGATTTTGGAGAAAAAGCCTTTGTATACCAAGGAGCATTAAAATAAATAAAGGGACTCTTCACAATAGCATGGAGAGTCCCCTATTCTTCTGCGCAAAAACCTCTCCGCAATCCCCACGAGGTAGCCTAAGACTTACCTCTATATCATTCCATGTGAAAGACTTCTACAAGTGGAATACTTATAGGAGAATTATCCGGATTAACTTCCATTATATCAGCCATATAATCCCACCATTTTTGTACAATAGAAGTATTTCCCATTTCTTGGGATGAAGCTTTTCCTTTGATCTTCTGACAAGCATAAAGGATATTGGTATCCTTATCCCAATAAATGGAATAATCATAAACTCCGTTTTCTGACAATAATTGTTTCAATTCAGGCCATATCTGAGCATGCCGTCTTTCATATTCAGCTTCGCAGCCCGGCTTCAAAAACATTTTAAATGCTTCTCGTTTCATAATTATTTATTGTTTTGTATCTACTTCCAATACATATACTTGTTGGGGAACCGATTGCTTCACCTTCTCTCCATCTCCTTGTGAGGTACATTGTACAAAAAGATGCAGCATTCCCCTCTTGTTCCACAAATTTGTATCATAACTTGGTTCCCATGCATCAACCGAAAAATCCGTCAGATCACTCACATTCCAGTTCCCTTTTGAAAGGTCACCCGAATATGCTACCGTCACCCGGCTATTACGGTCTACATCACGATATATATAATATATTCCTTTTCCCCGGGTATCAACAGCCAAACGAGGACGTGACATAGGAATCATTTTGGTACCGCGCCCACTTAACGTAAAATCCGTATTCCTATCGGCAACCTTTACCATTTGCCAATTTTCATTTTCTATGAAGACCAATCGATATTGCGGACAAGCATCTCCGGGTTCTTTCCAATATGCGGCAATAAAAGGATTGCCTTCCTTATCAGCAACCATACTTGTCTGGTTTATCAATTCACTTTTCTGAGGAATTTTAAATGCATATTCTGCATTTCTCACATTAATGGGAAGGTGATACCGCTCACCAGTTGACTTCTGCCAGGTGATTCCTCCATCCTTGGAACAGGCATAGCATAAATCATGGTTCGTCTCTACAGCAGACGTCTCACGCCACACCCAAGAAACATGTATGGTTCCTTTCCTGTCAACACACATTTGCCAGTATGCATTTCTCTGTCCTTCACCATCAATTAAAGTATCCTGCAAGCGCTTCCACTCGCCTTTCCGCACATCATACCTATTCAGAACAAGATTGCCCTGACCGGACTTACCCAAACGGTAAGCAAACAGCAAATCACCATTTTTCAATGTATAGAATTCGGGATAAGTCACCTTCCTTTCATCTTTACCTACCATAGATTGCAACGTATCCAGCCGAAGGGAATAAGCCTCTACGCTTTTACAATATTGCAACGGAGCATTGTGATGATTGAAGGCTACATGCAAATAACCTTTTCCGTCGATACCAATGCTGATAATGTTGTGGGCATCTTCGCATTTTCCTTTATAAGGTGAACGGAGTATTTCAAAACAGTCGTTTCCTAAACGGCGTTTCCCCAACGTCAGATATCCATCTTCGTCATAATAGGCAATAAATTGTATATTTCCTTTCGAGGTAACGGAATTTGTCCGGAAAATAGCAGTGTTAACAGATGTACTGCTATATCCCATACCAGCTTTGACCAGTTTCTGGGCATGCAGCAAAGAGATACTCCCAAACAGTCCGCATATGAATAATAAAATATTTCTATACATAATATTTATGCTATTTCAATTTATATATTTCCGAAGCGGCTAACAAAAAGCAGCCTACTGCAAAATCCTCCGGTTCATGTATACAATCGTAAGTTAAGGGCTGACCGGCTTTGGGACTATTACTTCTCCCTTGCATATATCCCAGTGCACCATTCGGATGCATACAGTCCTTTACCAAAGCATTCCAAGCCTTCAAGGTCATTGGCAGATATTCGTCACGGTCCAAAATACCGTTCCTTATTCCCCATGCCAAACCATATACAAATAAAGCGGTACCGGTACCTTCTTTTCCACCAAAATTACCGGGATCATGTAGGCTTACATTCCAAAAGCCGTCTTCGCGCTGGCAAAGTTTAATAGCCTTGCTCATCTGCAAAAAATCTTTCAGATAATCCTTGTAATGCTTATCTTTACGGGGAATCAGGTTCATGACACGCGCCAACGCAGCGTATGCCCATCCATTACCCCTGGACCAGTAGCAGTCTCGTCCGTTAGGCTCCTTATAAGGCGGGGCAAATCTCTTGTCGCGATACCAAAGCCCGTCTTTACGATTGTACAATCCCTTATCGCCATGCTGGTTGCGTGTGAATGAATACAAATCCCACATCTTGTCATAATAAGATTGTTCTCCAGTCAGTCTACCCAGCTTAGCAAATACAGGCATAGACATCTGGATGGCATCTACCCACCACCAGTCATCGTTTTGAGGTGTATTCACCATCATATCAATGGATAATTTTATATCCTTGATTTTATTGGGATCATCGGGGCAAATGTTATACAAATCAATATAAGTCTGCCCACAACACTGATTGTCTGCATGACGAGTAACAGTTCCTTTATCCAACCCCCATTTATGGAATTCCGCCCATTTCAATGCATAATCGTAAAATTCCTTTTGGGGATAAATGGCATGAAAAGCCATTAAGCCTTCAAAATATACAGCCCTCGTCCATATATTGCTTGGTCGCAAGGTTTGTACAAATGTAGGTTGACAAGGATCCGGATATTTGACCATAAAATAATTATTGGCCAACAGCATATGTTTCAAAGTTTCTTCCTGCTTCGGTATTTGCTGTGAACTCAGCGTAAGAAAATTAGAGAACACAATAATCAGTAAAATCACAAACTTGTTTTTCATAATAAATATTTCATTGATAAAAAATTAGGTTCATACCCCGCTACAAGCCAGAAAGCCTCCGTCAATAGGTATGGTAATACCGGTTACAAAGCCGGAAGCTTCTTCATTGATAAGCCAGTTCATACAACCTACCAGTTCTTGCGCTTCCCCAAAATGCTTCATGGGTGTTTGACGCAAAATGTTACTTCCCCTTTCCGAAAAGTTACCATCCGGAGTCATCAACAACTTACGGCTCCTGTCATTCAGGAAAAATCCCGGAGCAATGGCATTCACACGTATATGGGCCGGTGCCAGGTAGGCAGCCAACCATTGGGTGAAATTTGCAATACCTGCTTTACTCAAGGCATAAGCCGGTACCCGCGACAAAGGCCGATAAGTATTCATTGATGCAAAATTGATGATACATCCTTTGCCCAACCGAATCATATCCGGAGCAAAAACCTGACAAGGAATAACCGTGCCCATAATATTGACATCAATCACATCCAAGAAACGGCTCATGTCCAGATTAAAGAAACCGCGCAATTCTCCTTGCTCCTCTTCCAATTCCCGTTCGTTAAATTCATTGATGTTAGTCACCGCCTCCGGCTGGTTACCTCCCGCCCCGTTAATCAGAATCGAACATGCACCAAGTTGTTCGTTAATCAAAGCATGTGCTCTCTTTACTTCCGCTAAATTACGAACATCACACGAAACAGACAAAACATCCCCGTCTGCCTCTTTTATCATCTTTTCCGTCTTCCGCAACTTTTCCATACTACGACCTATAAGGACTACTCGATAGCCCTTCCGAGCCAAGTCTACAGCTAACTCCGAACATAACGTACCACCAGCTCCCGTAACGACAGCCACTTCTTCTTTTTTTATATTGTTCATACCTATTTCCTCCAATTTTTACAATTTCTATAACAAATGTCTTTCACTATATCGCCTAATAAAGTCATATCCGACGGGAACTCTCCGCTGACTACCTTTTCACCAATAAACCGACAAAGCACCCTGCGGAAATATTCATGACGCGAGAAGGAAAGTACACTCCGTGAATCTGTCGTCATACCGACAAAACAACTCAAAAGTCCATAAGAAGATAAGGACTGCAATTGTTGCGTCATTCCTTCCAAATGATCATTGTACCACCAGGCAGGACCAAATTGCACTTTTCCTAAAATACCACTACCCGAATATGAACCGGTCAGTGTGGCAAAAACAGCATTGTCCGCCGGATTTAATGTATACAAAATGGTCCGAGGCAACGAATCCTCCTCATTCAATGTGTCTAAAAAGCAAACCAAGCTGTTCACATCGCACGCCGAACCGATTGCTGCATATCCTCCTGCCGGACCAAGCCGTGTCCGCAACCGGGTATTGGTATCCCGTTTGGCCCCAATATGCAATTGCATGTTCCAGTTTCTCCGTGCATAACAACGCCCCATGAACAACAAGATATACGACTGTAATTTCACTGTTTCCACAGAAGAGATTTCTCCAGTCTGCAATAATTTACCGAACAAGGACGAAGCCTCTCCCGATAAAACCGGCACAAACCTGAAACCGGCATCCAAAGAATGGTCGGCGTACTCGCATCCTGCATCGGAAAAGAGATTCAGACGACTATCTATTGCATTCAGATAATCTTCCAGACACTTTATTTTTATACCTGAAAGCTCCGCTAACTGCGAAACGAAATCCCTGAAAGAAGGAGTTGTAAAAGAAATTACTGAATCCGCCCGCAACGAAGGCTTCACTATAATATTCTGAGGTTGTAGGGATGCCTGGCGATGCCAAGTGAAATCGGCCAATAAATCGTCGGAAGTACATAACATTTCCACCCGACATCTCTTCAGGATGTCCAGCATCCCCCATCCCGGCTGCCGGAGGATGTCATTGCACACCTTCCATATCTCCCCCGCATTTTCCCGATTCAAGATTTCGTCAATACCGAAAAAGCGTTTCAACTCCATACATGACCAATGGAACAAAGGATTGCCAAGGGTACGTGGGAATATGGATGCCCAAGTATCATACCGTTCTTTACCGGAAATGCCAATCCCTGTAATCATCTCTTCATCAATACCGGCTATACGCATCACACGATGCTTGTAAGGATCAGTATGAAGCCACAATTCTGCCAAATCAGCAAACTTATGATTTTCTGCCAGTTTTTGCGGGTCCAGATGGTTATGAAAGTCTATAACCGGAAGATTTTCAGCAATCTCATGATAGAGTTGCCTGGAAATATGGGTCGTCAGCAAAAAATCCTCATTAATAAAACTATCCATACTCAAGCTGTTTTAAAAATAACCACCATTCTTTACCATCTCCTGAGCAGAAAAACCTTCATGTACCCAAGTACGCATCTCCCTCTCCTGCTGCTTGATAGCTTCAGCTCTCAACAATACGTCGTAGGCGATGCTACGCGGAATGACTACCACACCATCCACATCACCAAAAATGATATCTCCCGGCTTTATATAAACTTTCCCAATCCTAACCGGTATATTATACCCTGTTATTTTGGTTCTCCCTAAAGAGCCGTTCGAACTGCGGTAACGGTAGAATATAGGAAAGTCTTGCTTCAATACCTGAATCGTATCACGCAGTCCACCGTTGACCACAGCGCATCTTGCTCCGCGGGCTATAGCGGAAGCTGTCATTACCTCTCCCCAATGGGCCGCCTCATCTTCATTGCCTGCATCCCATACCACACAACAATTTTTCGGCATGTCATCCAGCATCTGTGCCCTGATATCCATTTCCCCCTTGACAGTGGGGTCCGGATTACTGCGAATAGTGAATGCGATGCCTGCCGCACGCATCTCAAACTGCAATGGCAAGATAGTAATCGGCAAGGCTTGATCCAACAATGTGGCTTCACGCAAAACATCGTTTACGGCTCCTGTATAGAGATTTTCGTAACGTTCACACAATTCTTGATCTGAAATCGGAAACTCTATACCATCTATCCTATCCAATTTCTCAATCAATTTCTCCAACTTCATTAAATTATTGTCCATAATCATCATTATTATTCTAATAAACCTTTTAAATATCCTGTCGCAAATATATGTCCCAGCATCTCATACGCCGGATTTTCTCCTGACTCACCAGCCATAACAGGAGCATGGTCTGTACGGATCACTCCATCAAACCCTATTTCCTTATATGCACGCATGCAGGCTTTCATGTCAGTCTGCCCTTCATCATGGAATGTCTCTTCAAAAGCATCTGCATTTCCGCGTATATCACGGAAATGAACAAAGAAAATCTTCCGGCCGAAATGTCTTATCAAAGAAGGTATGTCCTCATTCATGGCAGCAAAAGAACCCTGGCAAAATGTTATCCCGTTGTAATCACTGGGATAGAGTTCTAAAGCTTTGTCGAAATTTTCTACATTTCTAAAGATACGCGACACTCCCTGCAAAGAAGGTATCGGAGGATCATCCGGATGGAGAGCCAGTTTCACTTTACACGCTTCTGCTACAGGTAATACCTTATCCATAAAGTATTTATAATTATCCCATATCTGTATGTCAGTCAGTGTCCCGGCTTCAGTCAACTGCGGAGCTGCCTGCATCAATTTTGAATCAAAAGCCGTTACCAATGCCCCACCTCTCCCCTTTTTAGCAAAGGAGGTACGATACCAGCCGGATTGAGGCATGAAATTGTAACATAAAACAGGAATATCCAAAGCCGCCATATTTCTCAGTACTTGCTTGAATATCTCTATTTCTTCATCCCTGCCCGGCAATCCCAGCTTAATCTTATAATGAGGAGGAGCCGGTTCAATCACTTCGAGCTTCAGACCTGCATCATTCAAACTCTCTTTGGCATAAAGCAGAGCCTTGAAATCCCACGGTTTCATATAATACCGTTCGGCAGGCAACGCCGCTACCGCATATTCTACACCCAATTGGGTTGCAATCTTCCACTTTACCGATGGTAAAGTAGGTAAATACCATGCTAGTTTCATTATTTACTTCTTTATTTTCAATTTATAAACAACACATAGAGCCACTGCCAGTAAAAGACTCAAAATACCGGCGCATAAACTCAAATCTCCACCCATAGAATGCAGATTGGGAATGCTCATTCCTATAAAAAGCCCACCGGATACTACAAGAGATACCAACAGTAATATCATCAGTGCTTTAACATATTGCGATGAAATGGAAGGAACCTTTGTAGAGTCTATATTCACATTCAAGGCATTGAACAGTTCATCCACTTTCACTTTGTCTTTCATATCCATCTGCCCATAAACCGGCAGATAATAAAGAACCAAACAAACTATTAACTCGATAAGTGTAGCCATCTCCCAGTCCACTTCGGGAAGTGCATTCAAGACAATCCCTACTACAATTCCAGCACTGATCGTAATTATAGCCGCCTTAGCATTCGGCTTGCGGCTTACAATGCCCAATACCAAAGGAATACCTATAGGAATACAGAATATTCCCGTAAACAGTTTATTGGCTTCAAAAGCTCCTCCAAACCCTTCGATATAAATAGCACCTACTGTAATCAATGCTCCGATAACCAATGTAGACCAACGAGCCACAACCAGAAGGCGTTTTTCAGCAGCTTCCGTATTAAACAACCGCTGATATACATCCTTTGTAAAAACACTCGACATAACATTGTACTCGGCATTCAGTGAAGACATAGTTGCTGCAAACATCGAAGAAAACATAATACCCATAATACCGGCAGGAAGCAAGCGAATGGCAACCGATATATATGACATCTCCGGATTCTCCAGTTCCGGAACTATTAAAGAAGAGGCAACAGCCGGAATCAGGAATATCGGGGTAAACACTAAAAAGAGGATACCCGTCAAAACTCCCATTTTCTTAGCTGCTTTTTCATCTTTCACACAAAAAAATTTCTGAATAAATGTCCAGTTCTCATTGTATTTTATCATCGTCATTACATAATAGATTGCCAACCAGAAGAATGCTCCCTTGGGACCATTAAACCACGTCATCTTCTCAGGAATCTGCTGATAAAGTTCACCAATACCTCCCACTTCATGTAGGGATACGGGCAACAGCACACAGGTGATAAGTATTAAGATTACAAATTGTACTGTACTCATAATCGTTACAGTCCAGATACCACCAATAATATTGAACAGCGTAACAATTATTCCCGAAATGATGATGGCCCATTCCAATGACAGAGGAGTGACTACAGTAATGAAAACACCAATAGCATACAATCGTACCATATTGTCTAACAGCCTCACCAGTAATCCTACCCACGTCATTATTTCACGAACAGAGAAACTATAACGCTGTTCCAAATATTCGATGGGAGTGACGCAGCCAGTCCGCCGCCAACGTCCGCCAAGCCACAGGCTACCAATGATACATGCCGGCACAGTGGACCAAAATACCGTAACAGAAACCAACCCGTACTCGTAAGCAATCCCGGCATAAGCCACGAAGACAAAAGTACTGAACAATCCCATAAAATTCGTAACGGTGGCCATCACCCAGGGGATAGTGCCATTTCCCTTGAAATAAGCACCGACATCTTTGATAAACCAGCCGAAAGATAACCCTATCCCCGCCATCAATAATATATAAATACCAATGGCCCAATAATCCAGTTCCTGTAATTGTAACTCCATATTATTTGTCAAATTGAATCAAACTCTTATCCGTTATCAATATAGGTGAATCATATATCTGGATGCCACTGAAGATGTATTCACTTCCCTTCTTCGTAATTTTATCCTCGGGTATATTTTTAACTGTTCCCGAAAGAATATCTACAATTACCGGACATTCAAACTTCCCATTTTTAACTCTTACTTCCGTTGGAATAGGTGCATTAAAATTAAATGGAGTAGAATCATCCCACCATAACAGGCATGATTGCAGTCCATCTTTTTCTGTCTCATACAAGAATTTACTACATGAATAATTACGATTCAGACTAATTTTTTCTGCATCAAGCCTGTAGTTGAATAAGTCAAACACCGACACCAGGTTCTGAACCGCAAAATAGGCCATTTTAGGACGTATAACCCGTTTCTCATCATCTGTTTGCAGCAATCCCTTCACGTTCTTCTTTTTAATGGCATCAGTTGCCGCATAATTCATATCTGAAATACAGAATATTCCCGTTGCAATGTCTCGTCCATGATCACCCAATATCCGCCTTAACGCCCATTTGGCCTGAGAGGTTTCAGTCCAGTCGTAAGCACTCAGCGCTCCCCCCATCCGTCCTCTTGACGGGGCACCGCTTTCTCCCTGCCACAACTTTATGTGAGATGAGTATTTACCGACTACCGTCCGAAGCCTCTCCACCAAAGGATACATGTCCTCGGGACGGAACATGTATTGATGATACGAAATCCAATCGAACAAATCCAGTTTACCACGTTTCTTAAACTCTTTAAGACAATTTTCAGTCAATGTCGTATCAGTAATCAACGCAAGAGCCAATGCTGCAATTTTAGCCTTAGGATCTACTTCCTTAATGATTTCCGCAGTACGAATATTCAGTTCTGCAAGGCTTTCATAGTCCTTGCCCAGCTCCTTGTTTATGTCTGGTTCATTCCAGATTTCCCATTCATGTACTCTCCCTTTATAATGTTGCGCCAATGCTCGCACCCAATTATTCCATCCTGTTTTTCCTTCCTCCGAAACAGGCCATCCTCCTTTCAGAAAAGGAGTTCCTCCACCTTGATATATAGGATTTCCATACGAAACTTCCAACCAGATTTCCAGTCCGCGTCCTAAAGCGTCGTCTATGATAGTGTCGAGCCATCTGAAATCATAATGCCCTTTCACCTTCTCCGTTTTTGCCCATCCTGCTTGAAGCCTTATCTTACGCATACCTAATGGAGCCAGGTATTTCTTGTATTGTTCATAATCCGCATAATCACGGTCTAAGACCTCACAGCCAATTGTCAAATGATTGCGTGTATCGGCCACCGATTTAGGCTTTAAATGACCAAGGAGCGGGAATGTTCTGTCTCTTTTCCAGTTTTTGTTAACTTCTTGAGCCACCCGCTGCAAATAAAGTGCATCTTCCTGCATTAACCGACCGTAGCAATGACTCACATATTGCTTGGAAGTAAAATAAGAAAGAAACATATTGGCAATTAAGTAACTTCCGATATGGGTGGGATGACTGTCATCAGACTGATAAATACTCAATTCGGGGCGTTCTTTCCTTACCCGCTCAAAAGCCAACCCCACAGGTATACATTCGCAGCCTATGCTGTCTGCCACGGAAGTATATGCAGCCGTAATACGCTTCTGCATACTGTCAAAACTATCATTATTTCGTCCCCACGTCATGTAGAGCAGCACTTTTCCTTCCGTATTATATTTCCGGACAATGCTATCCAATTTTACAACTGACGGCATAACCTGTTTTTGCAAGTACTCATACTCCCATGCCATTGCCAGACTCTGCTCCTGCAACACAACATAGTCCCAACGCCCTTGTTTAATAGCATCAATTGTATGTGAACTGGCAGCATGTTGTTTCAGGAACCATCCACCGACAGCCACCTTTTGAGCATAGACAGGCACATTCACACTTTGACCGAGTTCTTGTACCGTCTGTACCATTCTGTTGAAATGAGTATAGCTATTCCCGATGAAAAGAACCCTGATTGTATCTTTCTGAGCACCGGAAGAAACTCCGGTGCCTAAAACAAACATTAAACAAACAATTAGTAAACGTAGCATAATTGTATAGTTAAAGATTAATTAATCGGAATATCCGGGATTTTGCTCCAGAACCGCATTCTTGTTAGCCTCAATCACACTGTATGGAATGGGAAACAGCTCGTGGTAATCTTCCATTTGCAGACCATTGTATTCGTTGCATTTACGTGTACGCTCCACATATTTTCCCAAACGTCCCAGTGTAATACGGCGAAACTCCTCGTAAACCATTTCCCGTGCACGTTCATCCAAAATATAATCGATAGTCACATCTTCCGCAACGATATCTTTTGCATGCGACCTGTTTCTTACCACGTTTATATCAGCGGCCGCTTTGTCCTTGTCCCCCATATCCAGATAGGCTTCGGCACGAAGAAGATAGCATTCGGGCAGCCGAAGCATATATTGGTCAAGATAGGTACCACCAGCCGTCGATTTCAAAAGCAGGTTCTCCTTATCCTCATACAATGCTTCAGGATGCTCTCCCGGAGTAGTGATTTTTGACGGCCATGGAAACCAACGCCACCAATTTTCCTTCAAAGTCTTACTATACGAGTCTTCGCCGAACACACTTTTTCCATAGTATTTGGAAGAAGGCAAATCATAATAGGCATTACGGACAATATTGTACTTGGAATTCCGTATGTCATTATCAAAATCACTCTCCCACAAATCATTCAACCACCAATCGGTATTACACATGTTCGATACGCCACGACCTCCTACATTCAAATCGGAACGGCCGTTCGTCGACAAAAAGGCCACCTTCCCTTCGGGGTCCTTCAATGAATAAGTGACAGGAGCAGCAAAACGCTCAAGATAGTAGGGTCGGTATTTAGTCGAAACCAGATATCCTCCTTCCGTATCCACTTCCATCTGAATAACCCAAAGTGCTTCTGTATTCCCGTTAGTTGAACGATTCTGGTTCTTTCTTCTGAACAAATCCCAAAACACATCTCCTGCTTCATTCTTATGTGATCCGAAACGAGTCTTCATTAATGCGACATGGGGAGCATCGATTATTTCGCTCAAATACTTGACTGCAGCCGAATATTCTCCCAATGAAATAAGAGTTTCCGCCAAATAGTGTTTGGCTACCAGATTGGATATTTTTCCATCTGCCACAACTTCAATATCCGGAAGTTTTTTTGTGGCCTCCTCAAAGTCCTCTTTCATGGCTTTCAATACTTCTTCTTTCGTATTGCGTGTATAGTCCGTTTTGGGAACTTTATTTTCCTCCAGAACAAGAGGTACCCCTCCAAAACAATACACCAACGTCCTGTATCCGAAAGCTCTGAAGAACTTGGCTTCTGCTGTAACAAGAGATTTTTGCTCATCAGTAATCGACAATGCAGCCACCCTGTCTATCAAAGTGTTTGCATTGCTTATCAGTTTGTATTCCCTATCCCACAAATCAGCAATGCCTGCTTGTTCGGGTATCATCCAGTCCTTCATATTTCCCATAAAATTGTTATTGTGACGCGCATTCTTGGCAACATCCGTACTCATGAAAAAAATGAAATCACTATTATAAAAATTAGCCCGTACCTTGGCATAAAGACCATTAATGGCTGTTTGACAATCATCGTATGATTTATAAGCATTTTCAAGACCTAAAAAATCTAACGGTTCTTCTTTCAAAAAAGCACTTTCATCGCAAGAAGCGACAAAACATATGGATAACAATCCAATGATTAATCTATTTAGTTTCATTTTATTATCTTTAAAAAGTTATATCTATACCCAAAGAATATGTTCGCATAACAGGATAAGCGGTTGACGCAATTCCTAAACCGACTTCTGGATCCCAACCATCCCAACCGGTAAATGTCAACAGATTTTGCCCGCTCATAAAGAGCCTGAGATTGTCAATACCCAATTTCTTGATGAACTTCTGCTCTAAAGTATATCCTAAGGAAGCATCCTGCAAACGGACAAAACTCCTTTGCTGTACAATCTCTCCCTCCATCGTCGGTGAAGACCATACTGTTGCAAATTTAGCGTTCGGATTACGCGGTGACCAATAATCATATGCATTCGTCCAGTTTTGATTTTCTGCATTGCCTATGGAATTGCCTATATAATCCGGACGTTTATTGTAGCTCATATATCCTTTCTTCCCTCCTTGGATTACATTAATAAAAAGATTAAGATCAAATCCTTTGTAACTGAACCTGTTTTTGATGCCAAGAGTATAAGCAGGCTCTGTATGCCCCAGTATTACCCTGTCTTTATCAGCGGATATTTTCCCGTCATTATTCTGATCTTTTATCTTATAGGTACCAGGATAAAAACCTTCCATAATGCTGCCATTCTCCTTATCGGCAATTTGCCAAATACCTTCTATCTCGTACCCATATATCGTACCTATTGATTCTCCTATAAAAAGACCACTTGATATCAAATCATCCTCTTTCCCATCTTTATCATTATCTTCTCCCAACAATGAGATAATCTTGTTTTGATTGGTTGCAAAGTTAAATCCCAACGACCATTCAAAATCCTTTGTTCTGACAGGAATGGTATTGAGCACAATTTCCAAGCCTTGGTTTCTCAATTTTCCCACATTGCTTCGAACCGACTTAAAACCGGTTATCGAAGGAATCACGACATTCCAAAGCAGATTCTTGGTAGTGGCATTATAATAGTCGATAGAACCTGAAATCCTGTTTCCATAACATGCAAAGTCAATGCCTACATTATATTCGGATGTCGTTTCCCACTTTAAATCCACATTACCCATGGTTGAGACATTAGAACCCAAAGCCGTTACAGCACCATCTCCAAACACATAACTGTGCTCACCTCCCAATACGACTTTAGCCAAAGAAGAATATCGGTCTGTTTGATTACCAGTCACTCCATAACTTGCACGGAGTTTCAAATTATCCAAATGCTTGAATCTCTCCATAAAAGATTCTTGAGATAATGTCCAGCCTAAGCCAAATGACGGAAACCATCCGAACTTATGATTGGAAGCAAAACCGGAAAAGCCATCGCGCCTTAATGTTCCGGTCATGAAATATTTACCCATATAATTGTACGAGAAACGTCCCATCTGATATAGATTGCTTTCTTTCCAAGCAGATGAACTAATTTTCTGAATAATAGCTTGTCCCAAGTCATTATATCCTGTAGCTGTATTCGAGTATTGTTCTCCCAATGCTCGGGTCCCATCTCCGCTTCGCCTGTTACAACCGTAAACAAACGTCGCATCCAAATGATGATTACCAAATGTGTTGGAATAGTTTACAATATTATCAACCAGCCAATAATAAGTATTGCCGATATATTTTGAAGCTTCTCCTTTCTCACTGGCCTCATATTGATTGTAATTATACTGATTGGTAACTCCCGTCGTATAATTGTAATTAATTCTATAACTTAATCCCTTAACGAAAGGAATATTCACTATACCATAAACGGTTGTATTTATTTGATGCCTTTTGTCCAAATCATCCGAAAGATAAGCAAGGAATGGATTCTTTATGTTTCCGCCGTTTGGACTAACTATCCATTCACCTTCATCATTTTGAGGCATAACAACACTTGGCATCCGGACTATACTGTTTATATTCGGACATTCTCCGGAATAGTTAAGAAAAGAGATAAATGTATTGGTTCCTACTTTTAACCAAGGAGCTATTCTAACATCCACATTAGTCCGGAACGTAGTTCGCTTATATTTATCATTCTTTATAATGCCTGCTTGATCCGTAAAACTACCGGAAAGGAAATAGGATACCTGTTCATTCCCTCCGTCCACATTAATGGTATTTGTATAGATATGACCTGTCTGCTTGGCATTTCCCCACCAGTCGTATTCGATTCCGTCATCTACCCCATTCATCTGAGAAATATTCAACGAGCTGCTAGAAAACTCCCAAGCAGGATTTATTTCCGTATAACCGGAAGATTGCGTATAAGCCTTTTCATATTCTACGTCGCGGACTTTTCGCAGCCATTCTTCACGATTCAGCGGACGGAAGTTTTTGGTAGGATTACTAAATGACCAATTACTGGAATAACTGATTCGCGGAGCAGTCCCACGTCGCCCGGATTTAGTAGAAATCATCAATACACCATTAGCTGCCTTAGCACCATATACAGCCTTACTACTGGCATCCTTCAATATATCAATGGATGTAACATCTGAAGGATTTATATCGCCGATTCTACCGTTATAGATAACTCCATCCAACACAATTAACAAATCCTTATTACCATTGATGGTAGTCTGACCACGTACTTGCATAGTCGGTTCTTCTCCTGCTGTATTCACTTGCCCTACTTGTATGCCAGCCACGTTACCATGAAGAGACTGAATGATACTTGTATTTGGAGAATCTTTCATAGTATTCAAATCTGCTTTGACCACAGAACCAGTTAAATCTGATTTTTTCATAGTTCCATAACCAATCACAACAACTTCATTTAAGGTTTTCGAATCTTCAACCAATGAAACATTAATCATGTTTTTCTCTCCTACTGGTATCTCCTGGCTTATGTAACCTATATACGAAAATACCAAAGTAGCAGTTTTAGAAACAACCAAAGAATAATTTCCGTCCAAATCAGAAATCGTACCTACGGAACTCTCATTTTTTACCGTAACATTCACGCCTACCAAAGACTCTCCGGTACCGGCATCCACAATTCTGCCTTTTACACCATGCTGAGCAAAAGCCGTGGTGCAAACAAACATACACAGTAACAAATAACATCTTGTTTTCATAATATAAAATTTAATTTTTCAATGCAAAATTACTATTAGTCTTTTAGGATCAAAATAATCAGCAGAAAAAAAATGCGATTTCTGCTGTAGAACATAAGAATAAGCCATCAAAAGGGCTCTACACGAGGCCATACACACAATAGTAGTTAAAAACAAAACATAAAAATTGGCAATAGAATTATAATTCCTAATTTTGCATTATAAAACTATTAAAAAATAACTTTTATATTATAGATATGATACAAGTCATACATCGGGCCCTAAGCATTCTTGAAGTAATAGCTTCCAGCCCCAAAGAAGACCTAAGCTTGTCCGAAATTGCAGATTCACTTCAATTAAACCATGGAACATGTGCCAACATATTAAAAACATTGGTAAACAGAAACTATGTAGAACAGATAGGTGCAAAAAAGGGATACAAACTAGGCTATATGGCTTATCAATTAACCAACTCATATACCTATTATGCTGAACTGAAAGAAATCGCAAAGCCTCTCATTGAGCAGCTCCGGGATAGTATAAATGAAACGGTTATTCTCTCCATTATTGAAGGGGGAAAACGAATTTTATTATATGAAGCAGAATGCACCCACGAAATCCAGGTCAGAACCACTCAAGAATCCAGCGTTTATAAAGCTACTACCGGAAGAATGATACTAGCCCACTACTCCCTAAAAGAACTAAACTATTTCACTGGAAAATACGGATTACCCGATAAAGAATTGTGGCCGGAAATAAAGAATACACAAAATCTGGTTGCTGCCTTAAGTGAAATTAGAGCAAAAGAAGTGGAAATCACTTCCAATGCCAACCATGTTGTTAGCTTAGCAACTCCTATTTATAAAAACAAGACAATCATCGCAAGTCTGGGGATTTATTTGCCAGATATTCGGTTTGACGAAACTACTAAAATAAAGATTGTCGAAAAGCTAAAAGAAACGACTTTTTTACTGAATAAGGCAATAGAAGAACAAGAAGAATAAAAAAGAGTAGAAAACATATGAGCCCGGCTAACTTCTCACGACAAATAGGACTTGCACCCTAAAGCGTACGCCCCATGCTCGGCATACAAAAAAATAAGCCCTGTCTCCCGACAAGGCTTATTCACAACACAAACACAAAATAAAACACGACAAAACTACTATGCAATCTTACCTGTCTATGCCGGGGAGGCATAAGTACTAGTTACGGATATTCACATATACATAAACAGCGTCAGGCTGATTTGCAACATATAAACAAATGCGGGGAAGCATTTGTTCATTTCCTATTTGTTAATAAAAACAAAAATCTCTTTTATCGCTTATTGAATACCTCTCTCACGAAGCTTCAATTGCCAGTTCCATGCAGAACGCAATGTATCTTCGATGGTTTCAACAGCTTTCCAACCCAACTCTTCATTAGCGAATTTAGGATCGGCCCATACCTTTTCAATATCTCCCGCACGACGACCGACAATCTGATAATTCAGTTTCACACCGGTTGCTTTTTCGAAAGCGTTAATCAATTCCAATACTGAAAGACCGCGTCCCGTTCCGATATTAAACACTTCCACTGTTTCCTTTTGTTTCTTTTCCAAGATACGGCGGATAGCGATAACATGTGCTTTTGCCAAATCGACTACATTAATGAAGTCGCGTATACAAGAGCCGTCGGGCGTATCATAATCATCACCAAATACGCTCAGTTTCTCACGGATACCGATAGCGGTCTGGGTCAGATAAGGTATCAAGTTCTGAGGCACACCATTGGGTAACTCACCAAGCAATGCTGTCGGATGCGCACCAATCGGATTAAAATAGCGCAGCAAAATTGCATTGATAGGAGCACCTGAAGCCACTGTATCGCGAACGATTTCTTCATTGATCTGCTTCGTATTACCGTAAGGAGATTCAGCTTTCTTAATCGGGGCTTTCTCCGTTACCGGCAATTCGTCCGGCTGACCGTAAACTGTACAAGAAGAAGAGAACACAATACCTTCCACTCCATGCTTTGGCATCAACTCGAGCAGGTTAATCAATGAAACCAGATTATTGCGATAATAAAGCAATGGTTTCTGAACCGACTCGCCTACAGCCTTACTGGCTGCAAAGTGGATGATGGCTTTAATGCCTTTATATTTAGTAAACACAGCGTCAAGACCGGCGAAATCCAAACAATCCAACTTCTCGAATGCCGGACGGATACCCGATACTTTTTCGATGTTATCAACTACATCGGCGCTAGAGTTTGACAAATTATCTATTATCACTACTTCGAAACCTGCGTTCTGAAGTTCTACTACAGTGTGTGAACCAATATAGCCAGTTCCACCTGTAACCAAAATTCTTTCCTTCATCAGTGATTTATTCTATTAGGTTATCATCGTTGTGCCCGCAAAATTACGAAATTTAATTTAGATAAAATAAAAAAAGAGTGTTTTTTTTAGTCTAAAAAAGAAAGGGGTAGAATTTCTTCTACCCCTAACCTATTAGTTAATGTTCTATTTTTCAGATTTTCACAACACCGGAGAAACCCATAAATGCCATAGCCAAAAGACCGGCAGTAATCAGAGCAATCGGAGTCCCCTTCATTCCTTTCGGGATATTTACCAAACTCATCTGTTCGCGCAAGCCCGCAAAAAGAGTCAGCGCCAGGCCAAAACCGATAGCTGTGGAAAATGCATAAACCACACCGGTCAACAGATCATAATCTTTCTGAATTACAAGGATGGCAACACCAAGAATACAACAGTTAGTTGTGATCAGAGGCAAAAACACACCCAGTGCCTGATACAAAGAAGGCGATACTTTTTTCAAAATAATCTCTACCATCTGAACCAGTGCAGCAATCACCAGAATAAAAGTAATAGTCTGTAAATAACCCAGGTCAAAAGCATCGAGCACAAATTTCTGAATAAGGAATGTCACTATGGTTGCAATCGTAAGCACAAATGCCACGGCAGCCGACATACCCAATGCAGTTTCCACCTTCTTGGATACACCTAAAAACGGACAGATACCCAAAAACTGCGACAATACGATGTTATTGACAAAGATTGCCGAAATAAATATCAATATATATTCCATACTTTCCAAAATTAAGAATTAAAAATTAAAAACTAAAAGCAATTACTACTCTCATCCTTAATTTCTAATTTTCCATTATTAATTCTTTTTCAAGCCGTTTATCAATGCGATCAGATACCCCAGTGCAATGAAAGCTCCCGGTGCAAGTACAAATATCAACATACCGTATTCTTCAGGAAGGATAGTCAGATCAAATATCTTACCGGTTCCCAGAAATTCACGTACGGCACCCAGCAAAGTAAGAGCCAAAGTAAAGCCAAGGCCCATTCCTAAACCATCAAAGAAAGAAGCTACCGGAGTGTTTTTGGCAGCAAAAGCTTCTGCGCGTCCCAATACAATACAATTTACCACAATCAGCGGAATAAACAAACCCAGCGTAGCATATAGAGCAGGAACATAAGCTTGCATGACCATTTGCAGTAAAGTTACAAAGGAAGCAATGACCACAATGAACGACGGAATACGTACCATATCAGGAATTACATTCTTGATTGCCGAGATTACGACATTAGAACAGATCAGCACGAACATCGTTGCCAGTCCCATACCCATACCATTGATAGCGGAAGAGGTGGTACCCAGCGTAGGACACATACCAAGCAGGAGTACAAACGTAGGATTCTCTTTGATAATCCCGTTCATCATAACTTTAAAATTATTCATATCTTCTACTCCTTTCTTTATTTAGCGCTGATGGAATCCGTAGCCTCAGTGGCTGCGTTTTCAGCAGGTTCAACAACTTTTTGTGTAGCGCCCGTAGCAGCATCAGACTCATTCTGACCCGCATAAGCAGCATAAGCAGCATTCACAGCATTCAGGAAAGCACGTGAAGTAATGGTAGAAGCGGTAATAGCATCTACCTGCCCTCCGTCTTTGCTAACAGACAAAGGAGCCTTACCCGGATTCATTCCCTTGATACTTCCTTTATTGCCTTCTTTAAACCAATCGGCAGCTTTGGAACCCAATCCCGGAGTTTCCACATGCGACAACAGAGAATAATCTATAATGTTTCCTTCTGCATCAAAACCAACCAGTACTTTCAGTTCACCGCCAAATGCCATTGAACTGGCTTCTACAGCAGCACCAATAAATTGTCCGTCTTTCGTTGCAGGATACACGGCATAATCCACACCGTTCACAGCCTGCACCTTTTTTTCCGCAATCGGATCGTTATCAAAACCAGGAACCACTGCATTGACTGCATCGCTCAATGTTTTTGCATTGGCTTGTGCAATAGGTTCTTTCGTCAGCTCATTTACATATGCTAGCAACGCCACGGAAATAGCGGTTACCCCCGTAAGTACCAGCAACATATTCTTCAAGGATGATTCTAACTTTTTCATTTCTTCTTCGCTACCTCCCCAAAGCGTTTAGGTTTACAATATGTATTTATCAGCGGAGTAAAGGCATTCATAATCAGGATTGCGAATGACATACCTTCAGGATAAGCACCGAACAAACGGATAATCACTGTCAGCAGACCAATGCACACACCATAGATCAGCATCCCTTTCTTGCTCATCGGAGAAGTAACATAATCCGTAGCCATAAAGATAGCACCCAACATCAAACCACCTGTAAGCAGTTGAAGTACCGGAGATACATATACTTCCGGATCTACCAGATGCATGATACCTGAGAATATAAATACTGTTGCCAATATAGAAATAGGAATATGCCAGGTTATAATTTTCTTCCAAAGCATATAAGCCAATCCCAACAGCAATGCCAAGGCACTTACTTCACCCAAGCAACCTCCATTATTACCAATCAATAAGTCAAAAGAAGATGGCAAATCTTTTAAGGCTTCTATATTTCCACCGGCAATCTGCTTCATCAGATTAAGAGGGGTAGCCGCCGTCGTTGCATCTATATAAGAAGTCAACTGTCCGACAACCGGCCAGCTCGTCATCTGCACAGGGAAAGAGAGCAACAGGAATACACGGCCTGCCAATGCGGGGTTGAACGGGTTACAACCCAGTCCGCCAAAAGACATTTTACCGACACCTATTGCAAACAATGCACCCAGAATAATAATCCAGATAGGCAGATTGGAAGGTAAGTTAAATGCCAGCAACACACCTGTGATTACGGCAGAACCGTCACAAATAGTCGTGGTTTCTTTCTTTAAAAGGAATTTGCCGATAGCCCATTCAAAGAACAAACAGGCAGCCACCGAAGTAGCCGTAACAATCAGCGCACCCAGTCCGAAGAAATAGAGTGATACGAGAAATGCAGGAATCAATGCAATGAGCACGCCATACATATTCTTTTTCACGCTGTCACCACCATGGACATGGGGCGAAAGTGATACTATTAATTTATTTTCCATACATTAATACTAAATTAATAATGAAAGAATTAATAATGAAATTTCATTCTTTCATTTTTCATTCTTTCATTTTTTTATTTGACGTGCACGGATGATCGCCCCTACTTTACCCTTACCCAAACGGCAGTAGTCCAGCAACGGACGGTTCGCAGGACAGGTGAACTGGCAAGAACCGCACTCGATACAATCCATAATTCTTTCTTTCTCCATTCTCTCGAATTCGGTATGTTCAGCAAGCGCTGACAACAAATAAGGCTCCAATCCCATCGGGCAAGCACCCACGCACTTCGCGCAACGGATGCAAGGTTGAATTTCACCACGCTTGGCTTCCTTATTGTTCATTATCAGAATACCAGAACTACCTTTAGCAGTCGGTACGTCTGTATTTATCAACGCCTTTCCCATCATCGGGCCACCACCGATAATCTTACCCGTATCTTCGGGCAAACCACCGCAAGCATCAATCAACTGCTTCATCGGCGTACCGATACGTGCCAGGAAGTTGGAGGGTTTTGCTACCGATTTTCCTGTTACGGTAATCACACGTTCAAACAATGGCTTATTCTTCTGTACAGCTTGATATACAGCAAATGCAGTACCCACATTCTGTACCACGGCGCCTGTAGAGATAGGCAATGCGCCACTTGCTACCTGACGGTTGGTAATAGCATCGATCAACTGCTTTTCACCTCCTTGCGGATATTGCACTTTCAAAGCAACCACCTCGATACCTGCATAACTGGAAGCTACTTTTGTCATCAACTGAATAGCATCTGGCTTATTATTTTCAATACCGATAAATGCCTTATTAACCTTTACTGCCTTCATCAGGATAGATACGCCTACCATAATTTCTTCTGCATGTTCCAGCATCAACTGGTGGTCAGCTGTCAGGTAGGGTTCACATTCTACGGCATTAATGATCACACATTCTGCCTTGAATGCAGGCGGCGGACAGAGTTTCACCTGGGTAGGGAAACAAGCACCACCCAAACCTACAATACCGGCATCGGCAATCTTTTTCACAATTTCTTCAGAGGTAAGATTACATTCCTTCACCAAAGTTTCAGTGCGGTCAATGCTTTCTTCCCATTCGTCACCTTCTACGTCAATAAAAATAGCTGGCTTCGGATAACCGCTGGCATCGATAATCGAATCGATTTTAGCAACCTTGCCGCTGACAGACGAATGGATGGCTGCAGATACAAAACCACCGGGTTCGGCAATCTTTGTGCCGACTTTCACCACATCTCCTTTAGCCACAAGCGGTTTTGCAGGTGCACCGATGTGCTGTCCCAGCAGAATCACAGCTTTGGCAGGAATTTCTGCCTTGATGATGGGCTGATGTGCTGAAAGTTTATTTTCGTGTGGATGAACACCACCGATTGAAAATGTCTTCAACATACAATTCTGTATTTTAGTCGTTTATTACTTCTTGATTATTAAGCTTCCGCCTTCGGAGTTTCACCCTGAGGGGTTTCAACTACTTTCGGGGTTTCTACAGCCTTAGGAGCCTCTGCTACCTTAGGAGTTTCTGTAGCTTTTGGTGCAGCAGCTACTTTTGGAGCAGCAGCCGGAGCAGCACCTTCCGCCTTCGGCTTGCGTGGCGGGAAATTGAGTGCGATAATCGTGTTCTGCGGACAAGCTTCTTCGCACTTACGACATGATTTACATTTGTTCGGGTCAATGTAAGCCAGATTATTCTCCAGCGTAATGGCCTCGAACGGGCAAACTTTCACACACTTGCCACAACCGATACAAGCAACCGTACAAGCCTTACGTGCTATGGCCCCCTTGTCTTTGTTCACGCATTGTACATAGATACGGCGTGACTTCTTGCCTTGCGGGCGAATTTCAATAATATTCTTCGGACAGGCCTTAACGCAAGCAGCACAAGCAGTACATTTGGCTTCATCCACTTCCGGAAGTCCTGTTTCAGGATTCATGTGGATAGCATCAAACTGACAGGCTTCCACACAGTCGCCACAGCCCAGACATCCAAAACTACAACCTGTTTCACCACCATAAAGAGAAGCTGCAATAGCACAACTCTTCGCACCATCGTACATATTTACACGTGGGCGATTGGCACAAGTTCCGTTACATCTCACAACCGCAACCATCGGTTCAGCAGCAGTAGCATCCAAACCAAGGATTTCAGCAATTTGCGTCATAACAGGTTGTCCTCCTACCGGACAGAATTTTCCATCCAGCGAACCTGCTTTTACACAAGCATCGGCAAAACCGCTACAACCCGGGTAACCACATCCACCGCAATTTGCTTGAGGCAACACCTCTCCTACCTGTGCAATTCGCGGATCTTCATACACGGCGAATTTCTTGGAAGCTATGTATAATATAGCGGCCGAAACCAGCGCTATGGCTCCCAATGAAATCACTGCAATCAGAATTACATTCATAAATTAGTTATTTATTTAATTATTTGTTTTAATGTTCTAATAGTTAGTCTATCGGCTTTATGGAAAAAGAGAACTTTTTCCCCATACGTGTTTTATTCAGCCATAATATATAATAGTAAGGTATAAGGAGAGCTAACGAACAAATCGCAGAGAGAAGTTCGTCGTTCCAGATAGCCATAAATATAAAGAGAGAAATAATCAGAACACAGAAAGGTATTATAAAGGCCAGTAACACCGCCATCATCCCCATGGATAGTTCTCCGAAGACGATTACCCGGTCACCGGGTTGGTAGGAAGATGCATCATTACTGATTACATCGATCATTTTTTCTTTGGTATCAGCTGAAGCACAATGTCCCTTAGCGCTACACGCTGCACAAGCTGACGTTTGGACAATTCTCACCATAACATGAGAACCGTTTATGTTTTCCACAATACCTTGATGTTTTATAATATCTGCCATTTTGCAAACTGTGCATTACAAATTGCGGCAAATTTACGCATTATTTGTGAACTGCAAGGCTTTCACCTACTTTTTTATGTGTACGCTAACGCACTTTTTCCCGTTTTAACTGTTTTTCTTCGCATTTTTCACAGGAAAAGTCAAAAAAGCTGTTTTAAAACACGGATTGATATATCACTTTGCACCCTCATTTAAAGCAAAGCAGAGAATCTATCTGTTAATATAAATAAGGAGTAGAGGCTTTGACAAGTACAAAATGACAAAATGATACTATACAACAGTAATCATAAAAACAAGAATTTCATTTTGATTCCAACTAACATCTATCTTTTAAAAGAATATATATTTAATCTCGTTTTTCCAAGGCTTAACTCCAAATAAGATTGTTTATTCACATTTCGGATAAAAAAGAATTTTATTGGTAACTTCAAAATGCATACCTTCGTTTAAGCAAACATTCTTAAAACATGTTTTTTGCCAAAAGTGAATCACAAAACTGAATGCAAACCTTTAAATTCTGATTAAAATGGATATAACAAAACGAAAAAAGACAGACCTAAAACGGTCTTTCCTCCAAAAAGCAATTACCCTTTTATCGATATTTACATTTTTTCTTTTTGTATCCTTGCCGGGCTTTACACAGACAGCCTCTCAAAGCAATCTCTCTTTTTTCAAAAAAGGACAGAACAGTATCCTACCTCCTGCTGAAACTACCAATACATTCACCCGCTCTTTAGATACCCGGTTTGTCTTTACCGGAAATTGGTGTGTTATTTCTGAAATAGGGAATGATGGTGAAGAAGTAGTAAATGACATCTATTCAACAGGCGAATGTATGGTCTGGTTTAATGAAGATGGAACCTATGTTGTCAGTAATTATCGGGCTCATGACATATTCCAACGACGTTGGTGGTATTTGAACGATAACACCATTGGAGATAGTGATGGTTTTGTCATAACCTTAATTTCCTATAAAGACGGAATATTTGCGGGACATATCATAAATACCGAAGAAAAAGGATATTCCACTACTGCCACAATGAGAAGAGACAACAAATTAAGTTTAAGTATAGGCAAAGGTTTTGGTTATCTCAAAGACAATGAAACTAAATATATCGTAGGAGCCTCTGCAGATGGTGAAACTAAACTTCGGATTGATGTGAAAAGTATAATCGATAATTATGCATTTTATAAAGTTACTTTCTCATCTGATTATGGAGATACGGAAAAAATATGTGGTACTATCGATAATTTCATGGAGACAGGAATAAATACCGCAGAATTTATGTATACAGTTCCTAAAGAGTTTCCTTCTGAAGATGGATTGATTTACACAGTAAACATGACATTAACACTCTATGATGCCAATCAAAATGCTATAACTTATGGGGAACTCCCAATAAAAATAATCCGCCCTCCCGTACTTTGTGTACATGGTTTGAATGATAATGGAACTTGTTTTGCCTCATTTACCAGTTACCTGTATGGAAGCGGTTGTTACTTTCCATTCCAATTATACCGTTCCGATTATCATCCTACAAGTTGCATGGAATTCAACACGAATATAAATATCATACCTAATGATTTGAAAAAACTTTTTCTTAACTGCTATCAACAGGGAATAATAGCCTCTAAAGCAGATATTGTAGGACATAGCATGGGCGGATTACTCAGCAGACTGTATCTACAAAATGTTTCTCAGCAAGGAGTGAACCGTTTAATAACTTTAAATACGCCTCATTTTGGTTCTCAAGGAGCCAGTTTAATTATGAATGACCTTAAACCTTATGCTTTCAAAACAATTGGAATGCTTCAATTTGGAACAGGTCTAGGTGCTGTAAATGATTTGCAGGTAAATAGCATAGCTATGACAAACTTAGCCTATTCTTCAAATCAGTTAAAAGGTATTCCTATACATACAGTATGTACAGATTATACTTGCAGTTCAATCGCAGAGGCATCCGCAAGCAGTATCATATCCGCTATAAAACTATTATGCAAACCAGCAGGAATGATAGTAAAACCTTTTATGGTAAATGAATTGGCACAACTTATTTTTAAAGGTTCCAACGATTTAGTCGTTTCATTAACAAGTCAAAAAGGAGGCTTAAGCGGTAATTATACTTCAGTATTTGAAGGCGATCATCATAATTACTGCCACGTATTTACTCCCAAAATGCCTATTATACAAGCACACATAAAATCCTTATTAACCAAACCAAATAATGAACAAGCATTCAGTAAAAGCGGATTAATTTATAAAGTAGAACCTTATTTAGACGAAAACGACATAAAGTCAATTTACAATAAAATTTTACATTTTAACCTCAATAAGTCCACTTCTAGTACAAGTACCAGATCATCATCCATTCAAATAAAAAAATGCGAGCTTGATGAATCACATTGCCTGAACGTCTCATGTGAAAGATCTTCTGACGTTGAGAATCAAGTTATCATTGTTTATATGGGAGATGGAACTACCTTTGTAAAAGATGAATTATCATTTCAAGAACCTATTTCCCCCGAATATGGAGGAACTATTTCTGTCTGTGCTATGGCATATACAACTTCCGGAGAAATAATCTCTGATGCCACTAATATACAGGTAAAACACATTTTAGATGAAACACAATACCAATATGCAGAATTTGAAATTGAAGAGGGCTCATTATTAATCTTTAAAAATGAATCAATTGCACCATTAATAAAATTACAACGTTCTGATGGTCAAAGTGAGATAATGCTCCCAGATGAATATTTTCTTCCTGACTTAGATGAAGAAAATCCTAACAACTTTGTAGAAATCAGGGATGGACGCGTATATGGAGTATCAGAAGGATATGGAATATTAACTGGTATCATATCTTCCTTTAGTGCAAATATTCCCTATCAAGTAATTGATCCGTCTACTATCGAAGTAGCAGATGGTACAGAAACAGGAATAGAAACATTGCCAACTACAGATAATAAAAAGCAGAACAAGTTTGTTAATTTCATTTTTTCGCCAAAAGAGAAAACAGGTAGTGTTTCTTTCACAAGGTCAGATATCTCCAGTATACTTGTACAGATATACAACATAAACGGCAAGCTACAAAAGTCACTTATGCAACAGCCCCAAAATGAATCATTAATTAATTTAGATTTCCTGCCTTCCGGAGTTTATATAATCAGGTTTTCTGAAAAGACATTTGATGAGACATTCAAATTTATAATTCCATAATCTCTCTCTTATAAAACGAGTGGGGCTACCTCTGTAACAGAAGTAGCCCCACTTATTTTATTCGTCTTATGCAATTACCACTTATAATTGATACCAAAACTCAGAATCTCATTCACCTGGAAGTGACTGTCTCCTGTAGTCGGCTTGCTACTGTCATCATAACGTGCATGTACGTACAGTTTTGTAGAAAGATAACGGTTCAATATGAAATTGATCGTATTTTCCCACTCAACACGAGTCCACTCGTAGCTGGTCAGATAATTCAAACGGGAATTCAGTACGATGGAAGGAATAATAGTCCAATTCAATGTCGGTTGTATTTGCGAACCCCAGTTATGACGCACGCTCTTGCCTTCCTCCAGACCAAAATCCACTTCATTTACATCTTTATTACCTATATATCGCATCGTCCAAGTCAACGGAGCTATAAAGACAGACAGAGTAAATTTTTTCTTATTCAGCTTGTAGTCCATACCGACACTGGTGGATAAATCCGCCGGAGCAAAGAAAGCTGAGACTAACTTTTCACTGTTCGCTTTATAACCATGACAGAACTGGGTTTTAAATTCTGTTGAAATGGTATAGTACCAATTAGAAGCTGCCTGAATACCCATTTTACTGTACAAGCGTAACAGGTCAGTGTTTACCAGATAATCGTGATACTTGTCCGAAGGAGTGGAACCAAAACCTAACTTGGCCTCCAACATATTTTCCCATTGCACTTTCTCGCGATCATTATAATTAGCAAACAGCTGCAGATTCGCCAGGAAAGAATTTGTACTTTCACCACCTTTATACCAGTTGTCAGAAATATAGTTCTGAGTAATCTGCAAAGAACCACTTCCACCCGTCACCCACCAATTGGGCTTATGGATCACAACCTCTGCATCCTCTTTTACATTGGCCATATCTTCCTGGACAAATAATTTTATAACAGAAGGTTTAGATGAAACTTCTTTTTCAATATTATCCCTAAAGCTTTTCACCTGCATTAATTCATCTTCCCATGCCACAATCTTACGCGGATTCTCATTAACATAAAGATATAACAGCGCACGGTCTACCACTTCATTGGCACGTTTCTTCGAAGTAAAAGGAGTTTCATCAAACAACAGGGAATCCTTCACCGTTGCTATCGTATCAAAAGGCTGGAATTTCCATTTCAATGTTGAAATACTTTCCATGGGAGAATTATAATAAGTCAACGGGATAAACAAGCGGTAATAATTAGGATTGTCCGCAATGTAACGCTCCGGAGTAGAAGGATCATTCAGGTAATTTAATACTCCGAAATATTTTTCATAGGATATGGAAACAGTATCCAATTGCCGGGTAACACTTCCCGGTTTCAACTTTAAAACAAAATATTGCTTCATTAAGTCCGATAAAGTATCCGCTTGTACTACAGCCGTTTTTTCACCGGTTTTTAATACAGGCTTCACCGAATTCTGCGCCATAACCGACGAAGAAAAAAGCACAGCGATTGCCCATAAAGATAAAAATTTATTCTTCATAACGCCCTAAAATCTATGTTTTGAGCGCAAAATTAAATTAAAATGTTTAGAAAACATAGAAATAGAGAAAGAAAAAGAAAACATGCTTTTTTTATAATTGTTTCGCCGAAACTTTATGTACTTCCTCTTTTTTTTGTAATTTTGCGCTTTTTAAGTCTCATCTGTAGACAGGTAGGTACACAAATGTGTACATCGACCAAACAAAACAATAATATTAAAACAGTATAGCTGTGGGAGAAACAAAGTATATTTTCGTCACCGGTGGCGTTGCCTCATCATTAGGTAAAGGCATCATCGCCTCATCCATTGGTAAATTGCTACAAGCAAGAGGTTACAAAGTAACCATTCAAAAGTTTGACCCGTATATCAATATTGACCCGGGTACTTTAAACCCCTACGAACACGGAGAATGTTATGTGACTGTAGACGGACACGAAGCTGACCTTGACTTAGGTCACTACGAACGTTTTCTTGGCATCCAGACTACAAAAGCCAATAACATCACAACCGGACGCATCTATAAAAGCGTTATCGATAAAGAACGCCGTGGTGATTATTTAGGTAAGACCATTCAAGTCATTCCTCATATCACGGACGAAATCAAACGAAACGTAAAGTTGCTGGGTAACAAATATAAATTCGATTTTGTAATTACAGAAATCGGTGGTACGGTGGGTGATATCGAATCCTTGCCATATCTGGAAAGTATCCGTCAGTTGAAGTGGGAACTGGGACGTGATGCATTGTGTGTACACCTTACATATGTGCCTTACCTCACAGCAGCCGGTGAATTGAAAACCAAACCGACACAACACTCCGTAAAGGAATTGCAGAGTGCAGGTATCCAACCGGATATATTGGTATTACGTACGGAACATGAACTGAGCAGCAATGTACGCAAAAAAGTAGCTTTATTCTGTAATGTGGATGAAAACGCAGTAGTACAAAGTATAGATGCTCCTACCATCTATGAAGTTCCCATCTTGATGCAGGCTCAGAAACTGGATGAAACGATATTGAAGAAAATGGGATTGCCCGTAGGCGACACACCGGGACTGGGTCCGTGGCGTGCTTTCCTTGAGCGTCGTCATAAAGCGGAAAATACAGAACCGCTGCACATTGCATTAGTTGGCAAATATGATTTGCAAGATGCATACAAATCCATCCGTGAAGCTCTGTCACAAGCCGGTACGTACAATGACCGTAAGGTATCTGTAGACTTCGTGAACAGTGAAAAGCTCACGGAAGAAAATGTAGCGGAAGCATTGAAAGGCATGGCAGGTATATTGATTGGCCCGGGATTCGGCGAACGTGGTGTTGCCGGTAAGTTCGTAGCTATCAAATATGCACGCACGCATGATATTCCGACTTTCGGTATCTGTTTGGGAATGCAATGCATTGCTATCGAGTTTGCACGCAACGTACTGGGATATACTGATGCTGATTCACGCGAAATGAATGAGAAAACTCCACATAATGTGATTGACATCATGGAAGAGCAGAAATCCATCACCAATATGGGTGGAACGATGCGTCTGGGAGCTTACGAATGTATTTTGCAGAAAGGCAGCAAGGCTTATGAGGCTTATGGAACAGAACACATCCAGGAACGCCACCGCCATCGCTATGAATTCAATAACCAGTATAAAACGGAGTATGAAGCTGCCGGCATGAAATGTGTAGGTATCAACCCTGAATCAGACTTGGTGGAAATTGTAGAAATGCCGAAACTGAAGTGGTTTGTCGGAACTCAATTCCATCCGGAATACAGCAGTACGGTATTGAATCCCCATCCGTTGTTCGTGGCTTTCATTAAAGCATCTATCGAAAGTTTCGAGGAAAAGGAAAAGGCAAAGAAATAAGATTATTTCAATAATTATAAAATTGTAAACTAGAAATTATTCATGGATAAAAACACCATTACAGGTCTTGTTTTAATAGCAATTTTGTTAGTCGGCTTCAGTTTTCTGAGTCGCCCCAGCAAAGAGCAATTGGAAGCACAGCAGCGTTATTATGATTCCATTGCGCTGGTACAGCAACGTGAAGAAGCACTGAAAGCCAAAGCGGATGCAGCATTGGCAAATGAAAAAGATGTAGAAACAGTGGATTCTACTTCACTCTTCTTCAATGCTCTCCAAGGAACAGATTCGCTGATTACTATTCAGAACGACGTGGCTGAGTTGACCCTCAGCACCAAAGGCGGTTCCATATTCTCCGCTGTATTGAAAGAGTATATGGAACAGGACAAGAAAACTCCTGTAACCCTATTCACCGGAAACGATGTTTCCATGAATTTCCTTTTCTATAATAAAAAGGAAACAATACAGACTAAGGATTATTACTTCACCACTGTGAACCGTACGGACAGCACCATAACAATGCGTTTGTCAGCTGACAGTGCAAGTTATATAGACTTCAAGTATGCATTGCATCCCAACACTTACCTGGTGGACTTCAGCATCGAAGCTAAAGGTATGACAGACAAGTTGGCAGCAAGTAATAACTATGTAGACATCGAATGGGCACAACGCGCCCGTCAGATTGAAAAGGGTTATGTATACGAGAACCGTCTGTCTGAACTGACTTACAAGTTCATGGGTGATGGCACAGATTATTTATCAGCTAATAAAGATGATGAAAAAGAAGTGCCGGAACGTCTGGACTGGATTGCTTTCAAGAATCAGTTCTTTTCTTCAGTATTTATTGCAGACACCGACTTTGAAAAAACGAAGTTAGTATCTAAAATGGAGAGAGAAGGCAGCGGATACATCAAGGACTACTCTGCTGAAATGAGTACAAGCTTTGACCCGACAGGCAAACAGCCTACACAGATGTTCTTTTACTTTGGCCCGAACCATTACAAGACACTGACCGCATTGGATAAGGGACGTTCGGAAAAGTGGGAACTGAACCGTTTGGTTTATTTAGGCTGGCCGTTAATTCGCTGGATTAACAAATGGTTTACCATCAATATCTTCGACTGGCTGTCCGGTTGGGGTCTGAGCATGGGTATCGTATTGTTACTGATGACATTGATTGTAAAAGCAGTCGTATTCCCCGCTACCTGGAAAACATATATTTCTTCTGCCAAGATGCGTGTGTTGAAACCGAAAATAGACGAGATCAACAAGAAATATCCCAAGCAGGAAGATGCAATGAAGAAACAGCAGGAAATGATGGGAATGTATAGCCAGTATGGTGTGAGTCCGATGGGTGGTTGTTTGCCAATGTTGGTACAATTCCCCGTTCTGATAGCGCTGTTCATGTTCGTGCCGAGTGCTATCGAATTACGTCAGCAGAGCTTCTTATGGGCTGATGACCTTTCAACGTACGACGCTTTCATCAACTTCCCGTTCAATATCCCGTTCCTGGGCAGTCATCTCAGTTTGTTCTGCTTATTGATGACCGTTGTGAATATTCTGAACTCCAAGTTCATGATGCAGCAACAGGATACCGGAGCAAACCCGCAGATGGCAGCGATGAAGTGGATGACCTATCTCATGCCGATTATGATGTTGTTCATCTTGAACAGCTATCCTTCAGGTTTGAACTATTACTACTTCATATCGACATTGATTAGTGTGGTGACTACTCTCATTCTGCGTAAGACTACGAATGAAGAGAAACTTCTTGCCCAATTGGAAGCCCGAAAGAAAGATCCGAAGAAAGCTAAGAAAACCGGCTTTGCCGCCCGCCTGGAGGCAATGCAGAAACAACAGGAACAGTTGTTGAAAGAGAGACAGAATAAAAAGTAAGTCTCCGCTTTTCATCACTTGATAATAAAAGCCGGGCAATTGATGTAATTGTCCGGCTTTCTTTCTCTGTATAACGACTATAACTATAATTTAAATGAAAACTAAATACACCAACAAACAGATTTGGATGATAGCCTATCCGATCCTCATCAGCCTGCTGATGGAGCAAATGATAGGTATGACGGATACAGCTTTCCTGGGACGGGTAGGCGAAGTAGAACTAGGAGCATCAGCCATTGCAGGTGTCTTCTATATGGTAATATTCATGGTTGCTTTCGGTTTTAGTATCGGAGCACAGATACTTATCGCACGACGCAATGGAGAACAGCAATACAAAGAAATCGGAAACCTATTCTATCAGGGCATATACTTCCAGATAGGATTGGCGGCAGTCATGTTTATCCTCTCCTACTGCTTTTCTCCCTTGATTCTGAAACGTATCGTAGCATCGGAGCATATCTACGAAGCAGCCACCAGTTATTTGAATTGGCGTGTATTCGGAGCTTTTTTCTCATTCAGTGGAGTCATGTTCCGCGCCTTTTTCCTAGGTACAACGCAGACCAAGACTCTGACGCTGAACTCCGTAGTAATGGTATTGAGCAACGTAGTATTCAACTATATACTGATCTTCGGTAAATTCGGTTTTCCGGCCCTCGGCATTGCCGGTGCCGCTATCGGTTCGTCACTTGCCGAACTGGTTTCGCTGGTATTCTTCATCCTCTATACCCGTTCTCGCATTGACTGCAAGAAGTATGGACTGGATCGTATTCCAAAGTTCTGTATGGAAGTATTGAAGCGTATGCTGAACGTCTCCTTCTGGACAATGATACAGAACTTTTTCTCATTATCCACCTGGTTCCTGTTCTTCCTCTACGTGGAGCATCTGGGCGAACGCTCACTGGCTGTTACGAATATCATCCGTAATGTATCCGGCATATTGTTCATGGTACTCATGGCATTTGCTTCTACATGCGGTTCACTGGTCAGCAACCTGATTGGTGCGGGTGAGAAAGATTGCGTGGCGGGAACCATCCGACAACACATACGCCTCGGCTACATGTTTGTATTGCCGCTGGCACTGTTATTCTCTCTATTCCCTAAGTTGATACTGGGCATTTACACAGATATGCCGGATTTGCAGGATGCGGCAGTCCATTCACTCTGGGTGATGTGTTCCACATATCTGTTCCTTGTGCCTGCCAACGTTTATTTCCAGGCAGTATCGGGAACCGGAAACACACGCACGGCACTGGTAATGGAGTTGATAACTCTGGTTATCTACGTAGCCTATATCAGCTACATCATCCTCTATTTGAGATTGGATGTAGCTCTTTGCTGGACATCTGAAATGGTTTATTCCACATTTATTTTAATACTCTGCTGGAATTACATTAAACGCGGACGATGGCAAGAAAAACGCATATAATTTGTATATTTGTCGCAAAATAACTGTAACGAACAACCTATATGAAACAAGTAAACTTATTGCTTATGTCAGCAGCTATGACATTGGCTGCCTGCGGCGGGACAAAAGACGCAGGGCAAGCCGGAGCACCGCTTATCGAGCGGTCGGACATCCAGATTGAAGGCAAGCGCATGACTCCCGAAGCTCTCTGGGCCATGGGGCGTATCGGCGGTGTAGCCGTATCTCCCGATGAAAAGCAGATTGCTTACACGGTAGCTTACTACAGTGTGCCGGAGAACAAGAGTAACCGTGAAGTCTTTGTAATGAACACAGATGGAACAGGCAACCAACAAATCACCCGTACCCCTTGGCAAGAGAACGAAGTGAACTGGATAAAAGACGGCACAAAACTGGCGTTCCTTTCCAATGAAGGTGGCAGCAGCCAGTTGTGGGAAATGAATCCGGACGGCAGCGGGCGTAAGCAGCTAACTCAATATGATGGTGACATCGAAGGTTATTCTTTCTCTCCCGACGGCAAGAAGTTGCTTTTCATTGCACAGGTGAAAACTAAACAAAGTACTGCGGATAAATATCCCGATCTCCCTAAAGCGACGGGTATCATCGTTACTGACCTGATGTACAAACACTGGGATGAATGGGTAACCGGTGCTCCGCATCCTTTTGTAGCTGATTTTGATGGAAACGGTATCAGCAATATAAAGGATATACTGGAAGGAGAACCTTACGAAAGCCCGATGAGACCTTGGGGTGGCATCGAGCAACTGGCATGGAGTCCTGCCGGAGACAAGGTGGCATATACTTGCCGTAAGAAGACCGGTCTGGCTTATGCCATCTCCACCAACTCGGATATTTATATCTACGATCTTGCAACCAAGAAGACAGACAATATCACCGAAGAAAACAAAGGTTATGATACAAATCCTCAGTACTCTCCCGATGGTAAATACATTGCCTGGCAGAGCATGGAACGTGACGGTTATGAAGCAGACTTAAACCGCCTCTTCATTATGAATCTGGAAACAGGTGAGAAACGTTTCGTCAGCAAAGAATTTGAATCGAATGTAGATGGTTTCTTATGGAATAAGGACTCAAAGAGCATTTATTTCATTGGTGTCTGGCATGGTGAAACGCAGATTTATAATGTAGATCTTGCTGCCAATGATAAGGTTACACAGTTGACAGACGGCATGTATGACTATGCTTCCCTTGCCTTTGCAGGAGATAAAGTAATCGCTTTACGCCATTCTATGAGCATGGGCGATGAAATCTATGCCGTATCTGCTACCCGCAACGGTGATGCTTTTGCCGAGGTAAAGCAACTGACCTTCGAAAACAAGCAGATTTACGACCAATTGGAAATGGGTAAGGTTGAAGCTCGCTGGATGAAGACTACAGACGGCAAGCAGATGCTGACATGGGTAATCTATCCGCCACAGTTTGACCCGAATAAGAAATACCCTACCCTCCTATTCTGTGAAGGTGGTCCGCAAAGCCCCGTAAGTCAGTTCTGGAGCTATCGTTGGAACTTCCAGATTATGGCTGCCAACGATTATATCATCGTAGCTCCCAACCGCCGCGGCCTTCCGGGCTTCGGAGTAGAATGGAATGAAGCTATCAGTGGTGATTACGGTGGGCAGTGTATGAAGGATTATTTCACAGCTATCGACGAGATGGCTAAAGAACCGTTTGTAGACAAAGACCGTCTCGGTTGTGTAGGCGCCAGCTTCGGCGGCTTCTCCGTTTACTGGCTTGCCGGACATCATGACAAGCGCTTCAAAGCATTCATCGCACATGATGGCATCTTCAACATGGAAATGCAATATCTGGAAACTGAAGAAAAATGGTTTGCCAACTGGGATATGGGCGGCGCATACTGGGAAAAACAGAATCCGGTGGCTCAACGCACATTCGCCAACTCTCCACACCAATTTGTAGACAAATGGGATACACCTATCCTTTGTATTCATGGCGAAAAGGACTACCGCATTCTTGCCAACCAGGCAATGGCTGCTTTTGATGCCGCCGTAATGCGTGGTGTTCCTGCCGAACTGCTGATCTATCCGGACGAAAACCACTGGGTACTGAAACCTCAGAATGGTATCCTCTGGCAGCGCACATTCTTCGAATGGCTGGACAAATGGTTGAAATAAAAAACAGACGATTGAAGGCTCCTGAAACAGACCATCTGTTAGGGCTAAACAAACCGTCTATTTGATACAAACAGACCATCTATTCGCATTGAATAGATGGTCTGTTTTTTATCTCTGCATCAAGCCCTGTAAATCAAGGCATAAGCGTTGTTTCACCTCTTCCATCGGCACCTCCCGTTTCAGCTCCTGCTGAAGCGAAGTGACTCCCTTATCTATAAATCCACAAGGATGGATATAACTGAAATAGCGTAAATCGGTATTTACATTCAGTGCCAGCCCATGCATCGTGACGAAGTGGCTGCTACGCACACCAATAGCACATATCTTACGGGCACGTGGCGTATCCCCTTCCAGCCACACACCTGTTGCTTTCTCCAATCTTCCGGCAGTGATGCCATAAGAGGCGCACACACGGATGACTGCTTCTTCCAGCAAGTGCACATACTCCTTCAGTCCAAGAGAAAATTCTTCAAGGTTCAGGATAGGATAACACACCAACTGCCCCGGTCCGTGATAGGTAATATCTCCACCCCGGTCGATATGGTAGAGCGTGGCTCCTATCTTCTGAAGTTGTTCTTCACTCAGCAACATATTTCCTTCTTTACCGCTACGGCCTAAAGTATAAACGTGCGGATGTTCACACAAAATGATGTGATTTTCATACTCCTCACCCGCCTGCTTAGCGCGAACAAGAGCATCAAACCACTCCGTCTGCCGGATCCATGCATCGGCATACGGGATGATATTCCAATCAATGACATTCAGTTTCATGCCGACAAAGTTAAGATTTTAGGGATAAAATCGTATATTTGCCGACAGCAAAATGAAAAAAGATGAAACATAACTTCCCACAAGTAGATTTGCCGGTTGAAATGCTGGCATGGAGAGATGTTACAGAAGATATTCTGAATCTCTATCGCCAGTCGTGTCGATTGAAGGCTTGCATTTTCGCATTATGCACCGAAGGAACTATCAAGGCATCCATCAATCTGATGGAATATGAAATCAAAAAGAATGATTTGATTATCCTGATGCCGGGCACTATCATACAGCTCAATGAACAAAAAGAAAAAGTCCGGCTCTGTTTTGTGGGTTTCTCCGCTCACTGTGTCAACGGCATCAATCTGCTACAAGCTACTATGGGTTCATTCTCCAAAATATGGGACAATCCGATTGTCAATGTGAGCGATACCGTAGCCTCTTATTTTGTAGACTACTTCGCATTACTGACCCGGATATCTATCTCTCACCCCACCAGTACAGCAATGGCACAAAGCGTACTTCACAGCATTTTGCTGGGAATTAATACCCTCTATGCCCGTCGTCCGCAAAACATTCTTGCCAAAAGCCGCAAGGAGGAGATTTGCCATAAATTCGTGCAACTGGTTATTGAAAACTATATGACGGAACGGCGTGCCCAATTCTATGCCGACAAACTGGGAATCTCCCTGCAGCACCTCAGCACCACCGTAAAACAAGTGACTGGAAGGAATGTGCTTGATATCATTTCACATGTAGTCATCATCGACGTCAAGGCACGGTTGAAATCTACAGATATGACTATCCAGGAGATAGCCTATTCACTGAACTTCCCCAGTGCCTCATTCTTTGGAAAGTACTTCAAGAGGCACATGGGGATGAGTCCGTTGGAATATAGAAATAGTTAGTATCTCAGTCGAAGGCTGTTCAATACCACCGATACACTGGAGAACGCCATAGCGGCACTTGCCAGCATAGGGTTCAGCAACAACCCGTTGATGGGGTAAAGCAGTCCTGCTGCGATAGGAATGCCTATCAGGTTATAGATAAATGCCCAAAACAGATTCTGATGAATCAAACGTACAGTTTGCCGGGAGAGGTTGAATGCTTTCGGCAATAGTAACAGGTCCGAAGTCATAAGGGTTACCATCGCTACATCCATAGCAATATCAGTTCCTTTACCCATGGCAATGCTGACATCGGCACAAGCCAAAGCCTGTGAGTCATTGATTCCATCGCCTACCATCGCCACCGTCTTTCCCTGAAGCTGGAGCTGACGGACAAACTCTTCCTTATCATCCGGCATAGCATCAGAAATGTATTGGATATTACCCAAGCGTGTGGCAACAGAAGAAGCAGTACGTTCTCCGTCTCCCGTCAGCATATATACATCAATACCCTGAGTACGAAGTTCGCGGACAGCCTCAACGGAAGTCGCTTTTATCTGGTCTTTGATAGCTACAATGGCAAGTAGTTCATTCTTACGTCCGAAGTAAATGATACTGCAACCATCCGATTCATACTGGGCCAGCATCTCTCCCAATACATCAGTAAGAGCGGCATGATAATCTTTCAATAGCTTATGACTGCCAGCCCAATACTCCGTACCTTGATAAGAGACTTTGATCCCTTTTCCGGTAATACTTTCAAAGCTGTCCAAAACTGCAGGTTCGATAGACTCCTGTTCTTGCAGAGCAGTCACAATAGCAGCTGCCAACGGATGTTCGGATTTAAGTTCGGCAGCCAGAAGAACATCTTTATAATGCTCCTCCTGCGGTTGTGCCCATAACCATCCGGTAACCGTAGGATGCCCTTCAGTCAATGTACCGGTCTTATCCAGCACTACCACATTTACCTTTCGCATCTGTTCCAGCGCCACAGCATCTTTGATCAGGATATGATGATCGGCAGCTTTACCAATACCCACCATCAAAGCTGTAGGCGTGGCCAACCCCAATGCACAGGGACAAGCAATCACCAATACGGAAACCGCCGATAACATGGCATGGGAAAGCATATCTACACCACCGAAGAACATCCAGATGAAGAATGTCAGTACGGACAAGCCCAATACAACAGGAACAAAGATACCTGTCACCTTATCCACGATACGTTGTACGGGAGCTTTACTGCCCTGTGCTTCTTGCACCATACGGATGATACGTGCCAGCACCGTTTCACTACCCACTTTCTCGGCACGAATAATGAATGAACCTTTCTGATTGATGGTTCCAGCCAATACGTGCGAACCGGTCTTCTTTTCTACCGGGATAGGTTCACCGCTAATCATACTTTCATCAACATAAGAATCACCCTCGGTCAAAAAGCCGTCAACGGGAATTTGCTCACCGGGACGTACGCTGACCAGGTCGTCAATTCTCAGTTGTTCCAAAGGAATATCCTCTTCCTTACCGTTGCGCACCACACGGGCTATCTTGGGCTGTAATCCCATCAGCTTGCGGATGGCGGTAGAAGTGTTGCCCTTAGCACGCTCTTCCATCAGCTTACCTGTCAGTACGAAAGCGATAATAACCACAGCAGCTTCATAATAAACATGAGGCTCCAAACCACGGCTATACCAGAAATCGGGGAAGAAGGTATTAAAAACGCTAAACAGAAAAGCAATGGATGTACTCAGTGCAACCAGGGTATCCATGTTACTGCGTCCCAGACGAGCCTGTTTCCAGGCACCGGTATAGAACGGTGTACCGAACAACACCAGTACTGGAATAGCCAATACCATCTGTATTTCGTTAGAATAGGGTACATGCATAAAGACCATGGAAAGCAACAGCAGAGGAATAGCAAATAACCACGCTCCTATCACCCGCCCTTTCAGGCGGCGGTAACGCTTCTGTTGTTCTTCCTCCTGACGCTCTTCGGCATGATCTTCCTCAATAATAAGGTCATAGCCCGCAGCCAGTACGGCAGCACGAATTTCTCCGGGTGTCAGCTTATCCGTCTCATAGGAGACAGACAGTGTATTGGAAGCAAAATTGACCGAAGCATCTGTAATGCCCACCAACTTGCGAACGGTCTTTTCTACGTTATTGGCGCATCCCGCACAATGCATGTTCAGTACGGGAAACGTCTGTTTCTTTAAATTAGCCATATATATTGTTTTTATGATTTATCAAAATTAGCTGATAATTGTACAAGAATGGGAGGAATGATAATATAACAGGCTGAAAGGCTTATATGCCTATTGCAAATTATCATTCAGCCCATACTCATACAGTAAATAACAATCTCTACAGGCTGTTTGTTCGACTACTTCTTATCCTCTTGCTTCGCCTCCTTAACGAACTCAGCTTCGTAGTTGAACTTCTTGAAACCAGCTTTCAGTTTGTCTACATTTGTCTTTTCAGCATCGTAGGTAATAGACACAGTTTTTGTTTTCAAGTCTGTAGAGAATTCTTTTACTCCTTTCTCAAATTTAATGTTGCTTTTCACTTTCCGCTCACAGTTTTCGCAATGCATCTGTGAAACTTTAAAAACAGCGGTACGGATATCTTTTGCCATCACTGCTGTTACACTCAATAAAGCTACTACGAGAGCAGCCATCATTCTTCTTGTTTTCATAAATATCTCCTTATTTTGAGTTAATATAAAATTAGATTTTAGTTTCTTGCAAGGTTAAACCTCAACCCGATATATGCCTTAGCACCATGCATCGGCCCCCACACCATGGTAGCATCGAAGTTCTCTCCCCATGGATTAGAGGCATCGATTATCGGATTCTTCTGCTTAAAGTTAGTCAGGTTCTCACCGCCGACATAAATAGACCAGCGACGGAAATAACGCGTTACCTGGGCACTGAGTTGCTGGAAGCTGCCATAACGACGTTCCCACGAAAGACTGCCGTCAGCGAGTTCGTAAGGATCGGGCATCCTTCCACCTCCATTCAACTGAAGGGTAGCATCAAACTGCCATAATCCCAATGGTGTCTGATAGGAAGCTGTCAATAAGCCCTTATACTTTCCGGTAAGTGGTTTCTCCATTAGTTTACCATTATAGGTCGTCTTCGCATCTGTCAGACGGTAGGCTGCCGTAAGGCTGAAACCTTTGAAAAACGGATAACTTGCCTCTATCTGAAACACGTGCGAATAAGAACGTCCATCCAGATTATAAAAGGCCACTTCGTGCGGATTGCTATCCATATCAACAACCACTTGTTTCAGGAAATCCGTATAGTAATACTCGGCATTCACATTCAGCGTCTTGCCAAAAACAGGAATGTAAGTAGACACACTCGCTCCGTAATTCCACGCTTCCTCCTGATCCAGATGAGGGGCAATCTTCATTTTACGGCTGCTTGCCAGAAGATAGTTATTCTCCGCCAATACATGATTGGTACGGTATCCCTTACCGGCAGACAAACGAAAATGCAGATACTCATTCGGATTATACTTGACGTGTGCACGCGGTGTTACAAAGAAACCATGTTTGCTGCTGTAATCCCCTCGGATACCGCCCATCAACATCAACTGGTCATTCAGATTGAATGTATACTGGACATATGCTCCCGGAACAGACTCCTTCACATATTTCTTCGTCAATCCATCTTCCACCTGATTCGTCAGCCGGTAATGCTGATCGTAACCATCATAATTGAAACTTAATCCCGTGGAAAGACTATGCTGTTTGCTGAACTCCGTTTCAAAAAGCAACGAAGCATAGAAATTGCTTTGGTCCACATCATACAGTTTGCGCCCGTAGGTGGCATCCTGATTATGCAAGGTTCCCTGCAGAATCAAAGCAAGGTTCGTGTTCTTTTCTTTATCAAAAATATAAGCATTCTTGGTGAAGGCTTCGTAACGGTTTGTTTGAATACCTATTTCGTATAGATCATGAGTAGGTGTCTGCCCATGAGCAGTCTGACCACTGTTACGGGTTTCATGCAAAGCCTTTATACCTGCCTGAAATACATAATGATCGCCCATATACGCCCATCGGTTCCAGAAGTTGTACTGCTCCACACGCGGAATATCCACAAAACCATCATCATTGGAGTCGTGAGATTTCGTCTCATTTTCATAATGTGCCAGTAAAGAAGTACTCCAGCGCTTCGAAAGCTTCACTGTAGCATCCGCATTAGCTTCATACCGGTTTGTGCTGCTGGCAAAAAGATTTGCCGACACCCAATCCGCTTCCGGCAACTGAGGCTTCTTAAACTCCACATTAATTTGTCCGGTTATAGACTCATAGCCATTCTTCACGGATGAACTTCCTTTGCTGACCTGTATACTCTGCATCCACGGCCCCGGCACATATCCTAACCCGTAAGGAGCGGCTGCTCCACGGAAATTCGGAATATTCTCAGTCATCATCTGTACATAGGTGCCGGAGAGCCCCAGTAATTTAATCTGTTTGGCCCCCGTGGCAGCATCCGAATAGCTTACATCGACGGAAGGGTTTGTCACAAAACTCTCGCCCAGATTACAGCAGGCTGCACGTGTCAATTCGGCACTGCTAATCATATCTTCGTTCATCACACTGGAACGTAACTTCATGGTACCCATTTTGCGGGTTACAATGTTCACTTCACCTAATTCCACTCCTTCACGAAGCACAATCTCAAGTTGCTGATTGCCCTTATCCACATGTACCGTATCATTTTCAAATCCGATAAAGCTAACTACAAGCATATGGCTGCGGGCAGGTTTATGAATAGAGAAGTTACCGTCTTCATTAGTGGTTGCTCCTTCGGTGGTATTCATCCAGAAAACATTTGCACCCGGAATGGGTTCTCCGGCGGAATCTTTTACTACACCTGTCACTTGCGCCTGCAAGTTCAAGGTTATGGCGAGAAAAAGAAAAATATATAAAAGTCTCATTATTCTTAAAGTTCTATTAGTTCTTGCAATCATTGTAAATGACGTGCACCGTATTCTCTCCCTGTCCGGTCCATACTTGCTCCGTGTCTATACGCTTGGACTTGGTACGGAGTTGGTACGGACTTGATACGGAGTTGGTATGGTTAGGGTACAGTGCCAACCCATATTTGAAAGAAATGAAGGTCTTTCAAACGTACAGGAGCGGATTCACTCCGCAATAAGGGAATTCTAAATGATGAGAACAGAATAAAGAGCCAGATACTGCCTCGAACTGTCAGGATGTGGAGGTACATTATAAGACACCTCTTCCAAATCACCCGTAGGCAAGGAGTACTGGAAATCCGGCAATGCTTCACAGAGAAGTTGAATAACAGGTACGGCTATAACAGGGCTTTCACACGAATATTTCACAAGGTCTACCTTATAAAAGGTAGCCGTACAGCCTTCATCCTTACAAGATTTTTCCGGATTATGATGAGATTTATGGCATTTGGCACAACCATTGGTGCAGCATGCCTGCTCTGTGGCGCAACGTGCACAACAATAGTGGACAATAGAAACTCCGGCCCCTGCATACACAACCGTCAGGGACAATAATACTGCTAATATGTAACGAAGTCTCTTCATATCTGATGCAAAGATAGGCAGATAAAAGCATTTATGCCTATTATTTTTTCATTTTTTATATGTTCTATTCGTTTATATGTCCTATATTTGTCGATAGCGAACTGAAACCGAAATGTTGAATTTAACGAAGAAAGTCCAAATGAAAAAGCAATATGTCAGCCTACTTGTCATTCTACTTGCGGCAAGTGGCTTTTTATTTTCTTGTGGTAACACCATGAACAAAAACGCCGGTGCGTTGGAGTTCGACAGTATACAGGTAAATGAGACTGCCCACCTGTTCGGAGATACTGCAAAGCCCGGATGTAACATTACCATCAACTTTGCCTATGCCAGCAAATCGTCCGACGAGAAACTGAAAGATAGTCTCAACACCTATTTCCTCTCTGCCTGCTTCGGCGATAAGTACATGACGATGACACCCGAAGAGGCTGTAAAAGCTTATAAAGAAACCTATATTCAGGATTATCTGAAAGATCTGGAACCGATGTATGCCAAAGATGAAGCGGAAAAAGAAGATTCAGCGTCCATAAGTGCCTGGTACTCCTATTACAAAGGTGTAGAAGGTCATGTGCAATATTACAAAAAGCATCTGCTGGTTTACCGCATCGACTACAACGAGTTTACCGGAGGCGCCCATGGTATTTATATGTCCACTTTCCTCAATATGGACCTGCGCACTTTAAGTCCGATACGCCTGGACGATATTTTTGTAGGAGAATATCAGGAAACGCTCACTGACTTACTGTGGAACCAACTCATGGCAGATAACAAGGCCACTACACGCCAGGAAGTAGAAGAAATGGGATATACAAGCACCGGAGACCTGGAACCAACCGAGAACTTCTATTTGAGTGAAAAAGGAATCACTTTCTATTATAATATTTATGAAATCGCTCCCTATGTGATGGGACCGGTAGAAATCACTCTACCCTATGAAATCATGTCGCATTTACTGAGCGATGATACAATGGTATTGAACGAAGTGAGAAAAGAGAATTAATGATGAATTATAAATTATGAATTATGAATTAGGCTGCGCCATTGTACAGCGTGCCTATTCATAACTCATAATTCATAACTCATAATTCATAATTAAATTAATAATCAACAAACATGGAAATCATTCTAAAGTACTTCCCGGACCTCACAGAGACGCAGAAGCAACAATTCGCGGCCCTCTATGAGCTCTATACGGACTGGAATGCTAAAATAAACGTCATATCACGCAAAGACATCGAGAATCTGTACGAACATCATGTACTCCATTCGCTGGGTATAGCCAAGGTTACCCGCTTCGTACCCGGTACCCATATCATGGACCTGGGAACAGGAGGAGGCTTTCCCGGTATTCCTCTTGCCATTTTATTTCCCGAAGTGAAATTTCACCTTGTAGACAGTATTGGAAAGAAGGTGCGCGTAGCAACGGAAGTAGCCAACAGCATCGGACTGGAGAATGTCACTTTCCGCCATGCCCGGGCTGAGGAGGAAAAGCAGTTATTCGATTTCGTTGTAAGCCGTGCTGTAATGCCGCTTGCCGATTTACTGAAAATCATTCGTAAGAATATCACTCCCAAACAGCAGAATGCTTTGCCCAACGGACTGATTTGTCTGAAAGGCGGCGAGTTGGCCAATGAGGCTATGCCTTTCAAGAACAAGACCGTGATGTATGATCTGAAAGACTATTTTGAGGAGGAATTCTTTGAAACGAAAAAAGTGGTTTATGTGACGCCTTAATCACAGAAATAATGACTAACATATACCTATCATGAAAATAAAAAGGTTTGAGTTTAATATGTTCCCCGTGAACTGCTACGTTCTGTGGGACGACACCCTTGAAGCTACCGTGATAGACCCCGGTTGCTATTATGAGGAGGAAAAACAAGCGTTGAAGAACTTCATCATCAAGAATGGATTGAACGTAAAACATCTCCTCAATACACACCTGCATCTGGATCATATCTTCGGAAACGCTTTCATGGTTAAAGAATTCGGTCTGCAAGTAGAAGCCAATAAGGCCGATGAATTCTGGATTGATGAAGCTCCGAAACAAAGCCGTATGTTTGGCTTCCATTGGAACGAACTGCCTGCGCCGATAGGGCACTACCTGCATGATGGAGACATCATTAGTTTTGGAAATACAACACTGGAGGCTATTCACGTGCCGGGACACTCACCGGGAAGCCTTGTTTATTACTGCGCTGCAGATCACTGTATGTTCTCCGGCGACGTACTTTTCCAGGGTAGCATCGGGCGTGCCGACCTCACCGGCGGCAACTTCGACGAACTGAAAGAGCATATTTGCAGCCGCCTGTTCGTATTACCCAACGAAACAATAGTCTATCCCGGACATGGTGCTCCGACTACCATCGGCATTGAAAAGGCGGAAAACCCATTCTTCAGATAAACTTAAATTAAATATAGATATGAAAAGCGACCTATTAGCTTGCCGCCACATCGGCATCAGCGAGAAAGACGAAGAGAAAATGCTCCAAAAAATAGGAGTCGGCAGTCTGGATGAGTTGATAGATAAAACCATCCCTGCAAACATTCGGCTGAAAGAACCGTTGGCACTCCCCGAACCCATGACAGAATATGAGTTCGGCCGACACATCACCCGGTTGGCGTGCAAAAACAAACTTTACACTACGTATATCGGCCTCGGCTGGTACAACACCATCACCCCCGCCGTTATCCAACGGAATGTATTTGAGAACCCTGTATGGTATACCTCTTATACTCCTTACCAGACAGAAGTTTCACAGGGACGCCTCGAAGCATTGATGAACTTCCAGACAGCTGTCTGCGACCTGACTGGCATGCCGCTTGCCAACTGTTCCCTGCTGGATGAAGCCACTGCTGCTGCCGAAGCTGTCTCTATGATGTATACCCTGCGTCCGCGCGATATGCAGAAATCCGGTGCAAACGTCGTGTTTGTAGACGAAAGCGTTTTCCCTCAAACATTGGCAGTAATGACTACACGCGCCATCCCGCAAGGCATCCAGATACGCACAGGAAAATATTCCGAGATGGAAATGACACCGGACATTTTTGCCTGTATACTGCAATATCCCAATGCAAGTGGAAATGTAGAAGATTACCGCACTTTTGTAGAGAAAGCTCATGCCGCCAACTGCAAAGTGGCTGTAGCCGCCGATATTCTGAGCCTTGCCCTGCTCACACCTCCGGGAGAATGGGGAGCTGACGTTGTATTCGGTACTACGCAACGACTTGGCACACCGATGTTCTATGGCGGACCGTCTGCCGGTTATTTCGCTACGCGTGACGAGTACAAACGTAACATTCCGGGACGTATCATTGGCTGGTCAAAAGACAAATACGGAAAGTTGTGTTACCGTATGGCCCTGCAAACCCGTGAGCAACATATCAAACGTGAAAAAGCCACTTCAAATATCTGTACCGCACAGGCGTTGCTGGCAACGATGGCAGGTTTCTATGCCGTATATCATGGTCCGGAAGGCATCCGCACCATCGCCGAACGCATTCACAGCATTGCAGCATATCTCGAAAAAAACATCAACAAGCTGGGATACAAACAAGTGAACGAGCAATACTTCGACACCCTGCGTTTTGTATTGCCTGATACGGTATCTGCACAACAGATACGTACCATTGCACTTAGTAAGGAAGTCAACCTGCGCTATTTTGATAATGGTGACGTAGGCATGAGTATCGATGAAACCACTGATGTAGCCGCTACCAATATACTACACTCCATCTTTGCCATTGCAGCCGGAAAGGATTGGACAAAGGCAGAAGATATTCCCGTAAACAGCACTATCAATAAAACCCTGAAACGTCAGAGTTCTTATCTGACGCATGAGGTATTCAATAAATATCATACGGAAACAGAGATGATGCGTTATATCAAACGCCTCGACCGTATGGATATTTCCCTTGCACATTCCATGATTTCCCTTGGTTCCTGCACCATGAAGTTGAATGCAGCCGCAGAAATGCTACCTCTCAGTTGCCCCGAGTTTATGTGTATGCACCCGCTTGTTCCCGAAGACCAGGCTGAAGGGTATCGTGAACTGATAAATAATCTCAGTGAAGAGCTGAGAATCATTACAGGTTTTGCCGGTGTCAGTCTGCAACCGAACTCTGGTGCGGCAGGTGAGTACGCAGGTCTCCGCGTGATCCGTGCTTATCTGGAAAACATCGGGCAGGGACATCGGAACAAGGTGTTGATTCCTGCTTCGGCTCACGGGACCAATCCCGCATCAGCCATCCAGGCTGGCTTCACTACCGTGACTTGCGCTTGTGACGATCAGGGTAATGTAGACATGAACGACCTGCGTGCCAAAGCAGAAGAGAATAAAGAGGATCTTGCTGCATTGATGATTACCTATCCCTCCACACACGGTATTTTTGAAACTGAAATTGTCGAAATCTGCCGCATCATCCACGATTGTGGTGCACAGGTATATATGGACGGTGCAAATATGAATGCACAGGTAGGCCTGACAAACCCTGGTTCTATTGGTGCCGACGTTTGCCACCTGAACCTGCACAAGACTTTTGCCTCTCCTCACGGTGGTGGTGGTCCGGGCGTAGGTCCTATCTGCGTAGCGGAACATTTGGTTCCATTCCTGCCGGGACATCCGTTATTCGGTAATCCTGTTAATGCTGTGTCTGCTGCTCCGTTCGGTAGTGCAGGTATCCTACCTATTACTTACGGATATATCCGTATGATGGGCACGGAAGGACTGACCCGTGCAACAAAAATTGCAATCCTCAGTGCCAATTATCTGGCAGCTTGTCTGAAAGATACGTATGGCATTGTATATCGTGGAGCTACGGGATTCGTAGGCCATGAAATGATATTGGAATGCCGTAAGGTACATGAAGAAACTGGTATCAGCGAAAATGACATTGCCAAACGATTGATGGATTATGGGTATCATGCTCCTACCCTCTCCTTCCCTGTTCACGGCACGCTGATGATAGAGCCTACGGAAAGTGAAAGCCTCAGCGAACTGGATAACTTCGTAAATGTAATGCTAAACATCTGGGAAGAAATTCAGGAAGTGAAAGAAGGCAAAGCAGATAAGGAAGACAATGTATTGGTAAATGCTCCGCATCCTGAATACGAGGTGGTTGCCAATAATTGGGAACATAGTTATACTCGCGAAAAGGCTGCCTATCCGATAGAGAGTGTACGCGAAAATAAATTCTGGATAAACGTAGCGCGTGTAGATAATACGCTGGGCGACCGCAAGCTGTTGCCAACGTGTTATGGGTGCTTCTGAGGTATCATCCACCAATAAAAAGGCTCAACTCTCATAATAGTATGTCCCGTTTTGCCCCTTCTAATCAGCCAGTATTACTCTGACGGATAGAAGAAGGCAGCGGGACTCTCTTTTACCCAGAAGAATAGACTCCTATTTTCATCCACCCAAAATTTGCATTCTACCCGAAAACGTCTACCTTTGCGAGGTATTTTTTAATGTTCTGCTTATCTACCTCACCCAATGGATACAACCCGAAACAGAAAAAGTAGCGGACTTTTTTACACTAAAGGAGAAGAAAGAATAAATACACTGTCACATGCCGCAGGCATTCTGATGGGTATCATCGTGGGCACACTGTTTCTCATAAAAAGCGATGGAGAATTTTGGGCAACATTTGGTATCTGCCTCTACTTGTTCGGCATGCTGGGTTCTTACATCTCTTCTACCCTTTATCACGCACTGAGATATCATAATCCCTGGAAGAAACGATTACGGAATTGGGATCACGCAGCTATCTACTGGCATATTGCAGGTAGTTATTCGCCTATTACACTAATTGCACTGCGAAGTGAGGGTGCCTGGGGATGGGGGTTATTCGGTTTCGTCTGGCTATGCGCCATCATCGGTACCATTGTGAGTTTCCGTGAAATGGAGGAACACAGTAATGTGGAAACCATTTGTTTCATTGTCATGGGCTTGTCCGTACTGGTTGCTTTCAAACCACTATATGCCATTGCCGAAGGAACTTGTTACTGGATGATTGCCGAAGGTGTATGCTACATCACCGGAGCAGTATTTTACTCTTTCCGACAGCGATATATGCATTCCGTTTTTCACTTCTTTGTATTGGCAGGGTCGGCATGCCACATGGTGGCGGTATGGCTCATTCTATAAAAGTTAATCTGCTAAAATACATTAATTAAAGTCTCTATTCCTTGCTTTTCTCATCAGCATCATTTACGTTTGCAGTGTTGTACATCAGTGCAACACTAAAGAAGTTATGATAAAGATAGAGAATATAAGCTACGGCTATAAGCCTAAACAACCTATTTTCAACGATATATCTTTGGAAGTAGGTAATGGTATATATGGACTATTGGGAGAAAACGGTGTAGGAAAAACCACACTGATACATCTCATCTGCGGACTTCTTTTCCCATGGAAAGGTGAGTGTAAAATCGATAATTGTAATTCTGTACAAAGAAGTCCGGAATTACTGAGCCACTACTTCTTTTTGCCGGAAGAGATGCAGATGCCCACTGAAAGTATCTATCAGTTCACCGCCCGCCATTCCGTATTCTATCCCCGTTTCAGCCGCAAGGATTTCGAACAGAACCTGGAAGAATTGCACATCGATGGAAAACAGAAACTTTCCGCCGTCTCCTACGGACAACAGAAGAAAGCGATGCTGGCGTATGCCTTAGCCCTGCACACTCCCCTCACCCTGCTCGACGAACCTACCAACGGACTGGATATCACTTCCCGGCAAGCCTTGAAACGTATCATCAGTCGCACCGTGGATGATGAAAGCACCTTGTTCATCTCCACTCATCAGGCACACGATTTCGAAAACTTGCTGGATCACCTCATCATCCTCAGCGAAGGCGAAATCTTACTGAACCGCTCACTGGATGAAATCAGCGAACGGCTGCTTTTTGTCCGCACAGCCTATCTACCCGAAGATAGCCTTTATAGCGAACAAGACCTGCATGGCTACTTCTCCATCCTACCTAATGAAGAGGGAGAAGAGAATACACCGGACATTGAACTACTGTATAAGGCAGTGCTGCAAGTACCGGAGAAAATTAAAATGATATGGAACGAATAAATCATAAGAAGAAATTATGAATACAACTTTTAATCTGAAACGTTTCTTCCTATTGGAGAAATACAAGAAGCAAGAAACCGGAAAACACTTATTATGGAGTGCAGGTGTCGTTCTGGGGATTTGCCTTCTCTGTATGATGTATGATATTAATAAAGGAGCAAGTTTCTATACAGAACAGACGCAAGCCGCATCCTTGAGTCGCTATACTTTGTGGTTCCTCTGCATCGCTCCTTGCCTGCTGGAAGCAAGTATCTCCAAGCATAACTTCACACTCTATCTGCTGCTACCCGCTTCTGCTTTGGAAAAGTTCATGCATTTATGGCTGAAATATATACTCATACTTCCACTATTCTGTGCCCTGATAATTGTGGTTCTCAAAGGAGTATTCATGTTGTCAGGCATCGACTATCTACAACACTTCGGGAATCTTATCGAACTTTACGTAGTCAATAAAGACCAACTATTGACATACAGTCTGCTACAGGGTATCTTCTTCATCGGCTGTATTGCCTTTAAGCGCCAAAAAATGATAAGTGCTTTTATCGTCGTATGCCTCTGCCTCACCATCATGCTGGGGCTCACCGCACTCATGACAATATGTGCCCCCGCTGACTCTCATGGATATTGGATGTCAAATATTATAGCTTATCCGATATATAATTTCCCGGTATCTCCCACGGGAGAAGCCATCATCGCTTTCTGCAACTATGCCACTCCCCCGTTATTTATCATCGGAACATGGGTATCAGTCTACTTCCTGCTCAAAGAAAAACAACTGT
>ERZ791927.183-NODE-183-length-70513-cov-5.108703_pt1 | contig 70513 bp, 109 predicted proteins | sample MGYA00510130_ERZ791927 | MGnify/ENA primary metagenome ERZ791927 (study PRJEB30046, sample SAMN00792055) | human gut metagenome | study: EMG produced TPA metagenomics assembly of the A metagenome-wide association study of gut microbiota in type 2...
GCCACGGCACCTATTTTGAGATGCTGGGCAACTTCTCCTTCGGCGATTACTTCAAGCACGAGGCTATTGCATGGAGCTGGGAGTTCCTGACCAAGGTGGTCGGTCTGGACGAGAACCGGCTGTACCCCTCCATCTACGAAAACGACGACGAAGCCTTTGAGATCTGGAACAAGGAAGTGGGCGTCCCCGCCGAGCGTATCTTCCGCTTCGGCAAGGAGGACAACTTCTGGGAGCATGGTTCCGGCCCCTGCGGCCCCTGCTCGGAAATTTACTACGACCGTGGCGAGAAGTACGGCTGCGGCAAGCCCGGCTGCACCGTCGGCTGCGACTGTGACCGCTACATGGAGGTCTGGAACAACGTCTTCTCCCAGTTCGACAACGATGGCCACGGCAACTATACCGAGCTGGCCCAGAAGAACATCGACACCGGCATGGGCTTGGAGCGTCTGGCGGTGGTCTGTCAGGACGTGGACTCCCTGTTCGATGTGGATACCGTCATGAACATCACCCACAAGGTCACTGAGCTGACCGGCGCAACTTACGGCCAGAGCGTGAAGATGGACGTGTCTCTGCGGGTCATCACCGACCATATCCGCGCTTCCACTTTCATGATCGCCGACGGCGTGCTTCCCAGCAACGAGGGCCGGGGCTACGTCCTGCGCCGTCTGCTGCGGCGGGCTGCCCGCCATGGCAAGCTCCTGGGCGTCAACCACCCCTTCCTCTATCAGATCGTGGAGACCGTGGTGGAGGAAAACGAGGTTCACTATACCTATCTGCGGGAGCGCTGCGACTATATCACCAAGGTTGTAAAGGTGGAGGAAGAGAACTTTGCCCGCACCATCGACGGCGGCATGGCAATCTTCTCCAACATGCTGGCGGAGCACAAGGCCAAGGGCGAGACGGAGTTCTCCGGCGCCGACGCCTTCAAACTGTACGATACCTACGGCTTCCCCATTGACCTGACCCTGGAAATGGTTGCCGACGAGGATATGACCCTGAATCAGAAGGCCTTTGCTCAGCTGATGCAGGAGCAGAAGGTTCGCGCCCGGGAAGCCCGGAAGGCGCTGGGCGATCTGGCCTGGGCAGGCATCGACCTGGGGCTGGACAACACCCCCACCACCTTTGTCGGCTACACCCAGAACAACTGCGACGCCAAGGTTCTGGCTGTGTGCGTGGGCGACGAGGTCTCCGGCACCATTGCTGGCGGCGAAAAGGGCATCATCGTTCTGGACAAGACCCCCTTCTACGCCGAAATGGGCGGCCAGATCGCAGACCAGGGCGTGATTCTCATGGGCAACAGCCGCTTTGTGGTGTCCGACGTCCAGAAGGACAAGGGCGGCAAGTACCTGCATCACGGCAAGATGGTCACCGGCTCCATCAAGGTGGACGATATTGTGGTGGCCTCCATTGACGTGGAGCGCCGCAAGGCCATTATGCGTGCCCACTCCGCGACCCATCTGCTGCAAAAGGCGCTGCAGACGGTGCTGGGCGACCATGTCCATCAGGCGGGTTCCTACGTGGAGCCTGACCGGCTGCGCTTCGACTTCACCCACTATTCCGCGCTGACGCCGGAGGAGCTGGTGAAGGTCAACGCCATCGTCCAGAATTCCATTCTGGAGGGCTACAACATCGTGACCCGGGAGATGCCCGTTGACGAGGCCAAGGCCATGGGCGCCACCGCGCTGTTCAGCGAGAAGTACGGCAGCACGGTTCGTGTGGTCAACATGGGCAACTACTCCATCGAGCTGTGCGGCGGCACCCATCTGGACAACACCGCCAAGGTCGGCCCCTTTGAAATTGAGAGCGAATGCTCCGTCGCCTCCGGTGTCCGCCGGATCGAGGCCATCACCGGCAAGGCGTGCCTTGAGAGAATGGAGCGGAACCAGACCATGCTTCTGGAAGCGGCTGCCAAGCTGAAGACCAAGCCCATCGAGCTGGGCACCCGGATTCAGGCGCAGCTGGAGGAACTCCGGGAGCTGCGGCGCACCATCGAGGCGTACAAGGCCAAGGAGACCGTGGGCGAGATCGACCGCATTCTCTTCGGCTCCCACAATGTGAACGGCCTGAAGGTCATCACCGCCAGCGTTCCCAACGCCGACACCGGCAGACTCCGCCAGATGGGCGACGTGCTGCGGGATAAGGATGCTTCCGTGGTTGCTGTGCTTGCCACGGTCAACGAGGGCAAGATCACTTTCCTGGCCGTCTGCGGCAAGGACGCCATTGCCCGGGGCATCAAGGCCGGCGACCTGGTGAAGCAGGTATGCTGCTGCTGCGGCGGCAGCGGCGGAGGCAAGCCCGACTCTGCCATGGGCGGCGGCAAGGACGTCACCAAGGTGGACAACGCCCTCGCCGTCGTGGACGATTACGTGGTTTCCAAATTGAAGTAAGAAGAAAGGCGCTGCCGCAAAGGCGGCGCCTTTTCCAACGATAAGGAGGCGGCAGGATGCGTAAACTGGTATGGTTTTCTCTGGGCTTCGGCGCGGCCTGCTGCCTGTGCGCGTATGTTATTACGGGAAGTACGCGTGTCATTTTGGCCGCAGCTGTCGGGTTTCTGACGCTTTTCGCGGCGATTGCGGGGAGAAAGTTCGCGTTATTCCGGCGAATTGCCGCAGTTCTTCTTGGCTTTGCCACGGGAATGGGCTGGTTCATTCTGTACGACGGCTTTTATCTGAATGCCGCCGGAACGATGGACGGAAAAACGGCAAACGCAGTCATCCGGGTGTCGGACTACAGCTACGAGACGGCATACGGTATCGGCGTGGATGGCTCGGTGCAGCTGGAAGGGAAGTCCTACCGCCTTCGGGCATATCTGGACTTGGACAAAACGCTGGAACCCGGGGACACCGTCTCCGGCCAGTTCCGTTTCCGCGCCACCACGCCTAAGGAAAGCAGAACCTATCACGCGGGCAACGGCATTTTTCTGCTGGCGTATCAGGTGGACGAAGTTTCCGTTTCGCCCCATACAGACGCGTCTTGGCGGGATATCCCTGCGCGGCTGCGGCACCGGATTCAGGCAATTTTGCAGACCTGTATTCCGCAGGACGCCGCGCCCTTTGCCCGGGCGCTCCTGTTGGGCGATACCACCGGCCTGAGCTACGGGGTGGATACCAGCCTGAAAATCAGCGGGATTCGCCATGTGGCGGCTGTTTCCGGACTGCATGTGTCGATTCTGTTCGCTTTGCTCACTGCCGTTACTTTCCGGAAGCGGTTTCTGACTGCCCTTGTGGGTTTTCCGACGCTACTGCTTTTTGCGGCGGTGGCGGGCTTTACCCCGTCGGTCAGCCGCTCGTGCATTATGTGCGGACTGATGCTGGCGGCGCTGCTGCTGAATAAGGAATACGACGGCCCTGCGGCGCTGGCCTTTGCCGCCGTGGTGATGCTGATTGGCAACCCGCTGGTCATCACGTCCGTGGGGTTCCAGCTGTCCGTGGCCAGCGTGGCGGGGATTTATCTCTTTGCGCCGGGCATCCGCAAGTGGCTGGTTTTTCTGTTCCCGGACGGCAAGGGGAAGGGCGTCAGACCCACGTTGATTCGCTGGTTTACTGCTTCCGTGTCCATCACCCTCAGCGCCATGATTTTCACAACGCCGCTGAGCGCATGGTATTTTGGCACCGTCAGTCTTGTTGGCGTGGTGACCAATCTGCTCACTCTGTGGGTCATCAGCTTCATTTTCCATGGGCTTGTGGCGGTCAGTCTGGTGGGTGCGTTCTGGACGGGCGGGGCGATGATTCTTGGAAAAATCGTCGCGTGGCCGATTCGCTATGTTCTGTTGATCGCAAAGTTACTGGCGGGCTTTCCCCTGGCGGCGGTGTATACCAGAAGTCCTTATATTACCATCTGGCTGGTGGCCGTGTATGCGCTGCTGCTGGTGTTCCTTCTGAGCCGGAACCGCCGCCCGGGCGTTCTTCTCTGCTGCGGCACGCTGGGGCTGTGTCTGGCGCTTCTGGCATCGTGGGCGGAGCCGATGCTGGACAGCACCCGGGTAACGGTGCTGGATGTGGGGCAGGGGCAGTGCATTCTGCTGCAAAGCGAAGGCCGGACGTACATGGTGGACTGCGGCGGTGACAGCGACACCGACACCGCGGACATTGCCGCCGAAACGCTTCTGAGTCAGGGCATCTCCCGGCTGGACGGGTTGATTCTGACCCACAGCGACCGGGATCACACCGGCGCGGCGGAAAATCTCTTAAGCCGAGTGAAGGCGGACATCCTCATCCTCCCACCGGAGGAAGGGATTTGGGTGGCGGACAATGCAGAGGTGGTATACGCCGAACAGGATTTGCTTTTGACCTACGGCAAGACAAATCTGCACATTTTTACCACCGATTCCAATAGGAGCGAAAACGAAAACAGCCTATGCGTCTTGTTTGATACGGAAAACTGTGATATACTCATAACGGGAGACCGAAGCGCATACGGCGAGCGGATGCTGCTCCACGCCGGGAAAATCCCGGAGGTGGACGTGCTGATTGCCGGACATCACGGCTCCAAAAACTCCACCTGCGAGGATCTGCTTGCCGCTGCCCAACCGCAGACGGTCTGCATCAGCGTAGGCCAGGACAATCTCTACGGACACCCGGCGGCGGAGACCCTGCAGCGGCTGGAAAATTTCGGCTGCACGGTGTACCGGACAGACCGGGACGGAACAATTACCATCAGAAGGTGAAACCATGGCAAAAAAACCAGCCCCCGGGGGCAATTTACAGGAACTGAAAACCCAGCTGAAAAACAAGGATTTGGGGCGGCTGTACATTTTCCATGGGGAAGAAGTCTTTCTGCTGCACCACTACCTGGAGCAGATGAAAAAGCAGCTGCTGGACGCGCTGACGGAATCCTTCAATTTCCACCGGATGAACAGCGAGACCTTCGATTTGCAGACCTTCGCCGACGCCGTGGAAAACCTGCCCATGATGGCGGAGCATACCATGGTGCAGGTGGACGAGGTGGACTTATTCAAGCTGGGCGAGTCCGACCGGAACAAGATGGCGGAAATTCTGGCGGATATCCCGGACTACTGCACGGTGGTGTTCACCTACGAGACGACCCCGTGGAAGCCGGACAAGCGCCTGAAAAAGCTCTGGGAGGCGATCGACGGCGCCGGGCTGATCGTGGAGTTTGCCAAGCAGGATCAGAAAGACTTGGCGGCTTGGGTCACAAGGCATTTTATGGCGCGGGATAAACGGATTTCCACAGATTTGTGTTTGTATCTCATCGACATCACCGGCGGCACCATGACGGCACTGAGTGGCGAAATTGACAAAATCTGTGCCTATTCCGGCGCAAATGAGATTCGGAAGACCGACATCGACGCCGTTACCGAGCCGGTGCTGGATGCCGTGGTGTTCCAGATGACGGATATGCTCAGCGCCGGGCGCTTCGATCAGGCGCTGGTGAAGCTGCAGCAGCTACTGAAAATGCAGCAGGAGCCGCTGGCGATCCTGGGTGCGGTGGGCAACCACTTCCGCCGGGTCAGCGCCGCGCGGACGCTGCTGGACAACGGGAAAAACGCTTCCGACCTGCAAAGGCTCTGCGGCATCCCGGACTATCCCGCGAGAAAGACCATGGAGGCGGCCAGACGGTTTACGCCGGAATTCTGCCGCCGGGCGGCGGAGCTGGTGCTGGAAACGGATTATAAGATAAAGACATCCTACGACGACCCGGAGCGCCTGCTGGAGCTGCTGCTGTTGCAGTTGGCGCAGGAGGGGCGCAATGGTTAAAATCAGGGAAGCCATCGTGGTGGAGGGACGTTACGACAAAAACACCCTCAGTCAAGTGGTGGATGCCCCCATTCTGGAAACGGCGGGGTTCGGCATTTTCAAGGACAGGCAGCAGATGACGCTGCTTCGTCGGGTGGCGGAAAAGCGGGGCTTGATCGTCTTCACGGATTCCGACGGGGCGGGCTTCGTCATCCGCAACCACATCAAAAGCGCCATTCCCGGAAAATACCTGAAGCACGCCTACATCCCGGACATTCCCGGAAAGGAACGGCGGAAATCCGCCCCCGGCCGGGAGGGTAAGCTGGGGGTGGAGGGCATGACCCCGGAGGTCATTCTCGCCGCTCTGCGAAACGCGGGAGCCACCATAGAGGGGGAGGAAACGACTTCCTCCGGGGGCATCACGAAGCAGAATCTCATGGCGCTGGGGCTTTCCGGCGGAAGCAACGCCGGAGAGAAGCGGAAAGCGCTTCTGAAAAAGCTGAACCTGCCGGAACACATGAGCGCCAACGCCATGTTACAGGCGCTGAATTTGTTATACACGCGGGAAGAACTGGAGCAAATGCTGAATGAATCCGGAATCGAATGCGATTAAATGGAGATAATATGGTTGATATACAAGTCAGGAATCTGACAAAATTCTTTGTAATCGGAGAAAATCTGCTGGACAACCTGAGCTTTGAAATTCAGGAAGGGGAGCGGGTGGCAATCCTTGGCCGAAACGGCTGCGGAAAAACCACACTTTTCAACATCCTTACCGGCCAGATGGACTATGACAGCGGCGAGGTCTACGTCAATCCTAACAAGCGTCTGGGGCTGATTTCCCAGATCCCCAAGTTCCCGGCGGGCTACACCGTGGAGGACGTGCTGCGCACCGCCTACGCCGGCCTCATGAAGGTGAAAGCCAGAATGGAGCGGCTGGAAGCGGACATGGCGGGAGGCGCAACGGCGGAACAGCTGCGGGGATACGACAGCCTGTCCAACCGCTTCCAGTCCGGGGGCGGCTACGAAATGGACGTGGACGTGGACAAGGTCTGCAACGGCCTGGGCATCCCGGCGGAGCAGCGCGCTCAGGAATTCGACAGCCTTTCCGGCGGCGAAAAGACCAGAGCGAATCTCGCCCGCCTTCTGCTGGAAAAGACGGACATCCTGCTTCTGGACGAGCCGACCAACCATCTGGATTTGAGAAGCGTGGAGTGGCTGGAAGGGTATATTCAGAATTTCCGGGGGACGGTGCTTGCCATTTCCCACGACCGTTATTTCATCGATCAGATCGCCCAGCGGGTGATCGAGATCGCGGACGGCCACGCGGAATTCTACTCCGGCAACTACTCGTTCTACATGGACGAAAAGCAGGCGCGATTTGACCTGCAAATGAAGCAGTACGAGCAGGAACAGGCGAAGCTGAAGCAGCTGGGCTACACGGTGGAGCGGATGAAGGGCTGGGGCATCAACAACCGCACCCTCTACCGCCGGGCCATGTCCATTCAGCACCGGATGGATCGTATTCGCAAAACGGAACGACCCAAAGCGGAAAGAAGGATGAAGGCCAGCTTCGGGGAGCGGGATTTCTCCGGAGACGTGGTGTTCAAGATGAAGAACGTGTCAAAATCCTTCGGCGACCGGACGCTGTTCTCCGACGTGAATCTGCTGGTAGAGGGCGGCGAGCGCATTGCCCTGCTGGGGGACAACGGCACCGGAAAATCCACCTTTATCAAGTGCCTGCTGGGGGAGGAGGACTGCCAGGGGAAAATCCAGTTCGGCCCCACGGTGAAATGGGGATATCTGCCCCAGATCATCCACTTTGACCACCCGGAGCGGAGCCTCTACGACACCATGCTCTATGAGAAAAACTGCACGCCTCAGATGGCGAGAGACCGCCTCGGCGCGTTCCTGTTTCAGGGGGAAGACGTGTTCAAGACAGTGGGCAACCTGTCCGGCGGCGAGCAGTCCCGTCTGCGGCTGTGTATGCTGATGGACGAGAAGATCAACCTCCTGATTCTGGACGAGCCGACGAACCATCTGGACATTGCGTCCCGGGAGTGGGTGGAGGCTGCCATCGAGGAATTCGAGGGCGTGCTGCTGTTCGTCTCCCACGACCGGTATTTTATCGAAAAGTTTGCCGAACGCATCTGGCTGCTGGAGGACGGGAAAATCCGGGATTTCCCCTGCGGCTATCAGAAATACCGCTCCATTCTGGAGCATGAAGCCGCCGCAAAACCGGCCGTTTCCGCTGCGCCGAAGCCGAAAAAGGAGCGGGCAAAGGGCGGAACCAAAGACGCGGACAAGCTGGTGCGGCGGCTGGAGCGGGAGATCGAGAAGCAGGAGCAGGTCGTCGCCGACTTTGACCGGAAGATCGAAGCGGCATCCGCCGACTATCAGGAGCTGACCCGTCTGCTTGGCGAAAAGGAAGAAGCCGAAGCGGCGCTCATGGATTTGATGGAGCAGTGGGAACAGGTGCAGACGTGAAGAATGAAGCTTTGACGGTTGACACAGTTCGACACCCGGCCTATAATAGAAACGATTAAGAAAAAAGGAGCAACAGAATTATGAGTTCTTGTAACGGAAATTGTTCCGAATGCGGCTCTGATTGCGCCGATCGCAAGCCCGAGAGCCTGCTGGCGGAGCTGAACCCCAACGCCAGCGTGAAGAAGGTCATTGCCGTGGTCTCCGGCAAGGGCGGCGTGGGCAAATCCACGGTCACGTCCATGCTGGCTGTCGCCATGGCACGGAAGGGAAAGCGGGTCGGCGTTCTGGATGCCGACATCACCGGCCCCTCCGCACCCACCGCGTTCGGCGTCACGGAGTGTCAGGGCGCGGACGAACACGGCCTGTACCCGGCGCTGACCCGCACGGGCATTCAGGTAATGTCCATCAATCTGCTGCTGGACAACCCTGCCGACCCGGTGGTGTGGCGCGGCCCGGTCATCGCGGGCGCGGTGAAACAGTTCTGGACGGACGTTATCTGGGAGGACGTTGACTATTTGTTCGTTGACATGCCCCCCGGAACCGGCGACGTACCCCTGACGGTGTTCCAGAGCCTGCCGGTGGATGGCGTCATCATCGTCACTTCCCCTCAGGATCTGGTGTCCATGATTGTGGCGAAAGCCGTGAAAATGGCGAACATGATGCACATTCCCGTGCTGGGCTTCGTGGAGAACTATTCCTACCTCCGCTGCCCGGACTGCGGCAAGAAGATCAGCGTCTTCGGCAAGAGCCATCTGGACGAAATTGCCGCCCAGTTTGATCTGCCGATTCTGGCACGCCTGCCCATCGACCCCGCCGTGGCGGAAGCTTACGACAACGGCCAGATGGAGACGGTGAACACGGAAGCACTGTCCGCGGCTGTGGAAGCTATTGAGAAGTAAAAAGAACCGCCTAGTAAATGGGCGGGGCATAAGACAGTTAACAGGCACAGCAGGATAATCTGCTGTGCCTGTCCTTGTATCATGGAATGCGAGCACCCCTTGCCTCTCCTTATGGGAGAGGTGACCGAGCGCAGCGAGGACGGAGGGGGTAAGTAAGAGTGTAACGCCCTCTCAGTCACCTGCGGTGACAGCTCTCCCAGAGGGAGAGCCAAGAGCTTGTACTCCATCGAACTGCCAGGGGGCTTTTTTACAGCAGTCCCAGATTTTGCTTCCATTTCAAAATGCGGGTGACGGAAGCGTTCAGCGCGTCAAAATCGATGCGGCCGTCCAGTACGGCGCTCAGCACGGCGTTGTACTGTTCCGCGTAATCCGTGGAGCAAAGCAGATCATTTCCCGCCTGAACGGCCAACACGGCGGCTTCGCCGGTGCCGTAGCGGTCGGTGATGGCCTCCATCACCAGATCGTCGGTCATGACCACGCCGTCAAAGCCCATGGTGTCCCGGAGATATTGATGGACCGCGGGGGAGAGGGAGGCGGGGGAGTTTCCGTCCAGTGCCTGAACGATGTTGTGGCTGACCAGCACCGCACCACAGCCTGCCTCGATTCCGGCGGCGAAGGGGAGCAGATCGTTGCTTTCCAGTTCTTGCAGGGGGCGGCTGTCAACTGCCAGCCCGGTGTGGGTGTCGGCGTTGTCGCCGTAGCCGGGGAAGTGCTTCAGGACGCTGCCGATCTGGTAGGCGTTCATCAGCCTGACGGTTCCGGCGACAAACTCCCCGGTGGTTTCAGCGTCCTGCCCCAGCGAGCGCTGGTACATAAAGGCGCTTGGGTCTTCGGAAATATCACACACAGGCCCCAGATTGACATTGATCCCGAGAGATTGCAGCAGTTGACAGATATCTTCCTCATTGGAAAGCGCCTGAGTCAGCCCGCCGTCGGCAAAGGCTTCCCGTGGAGAGGGAAAGCGCTGGGGGCGGAAGGCGGGGTAGCGGCTGATTCTGGTGACGGTTCCGCCCTCCTCGTCCACGGCCAGCAGGAGGGGGATGCTGGCGGCGGCCTGATAGCCGGACAGTGTCTGCCGGAGGGAACTCGGCGTCTGACCTTCAAAATCCTCCCCGAACAGGACAAAGCCGCCCAGATGGTATGCCTGAATGTCGGTCAGCGCGGATTCAGCGTTACAGCGCGCCAGAAACAGCTGGCCGACCCGCTCCTCGATCGTCATGGAATCCAGAAGTTCCTGAATCGGGTCGGGGGGCGTCGTAGTAGCGGGGACAGTCGTTTCCGTGGGATCTGGCTGCGTGGCTTCGGTCATGGGCGTCGGGAGCGTCGGCTCCGACGTCTCAATGGGGGAAGCGGCGCAGCCGGTCAGAAAAAGCAGCATAAGCAAAATGGATAATCGTTTCATAGTTGTACCTCAAAATGTCGGGAATGCGAAGACGGCAAAAGTTCGTCTGGCAGACATTCTAGCACAACTGTCGAAAAAAGTCAAAAGCCCTCCGCTTTTGATGAATGGTCGTAAAACAGTTTATGGGGCATATCTACAGGCTCTTGGCTCTCCTCCTGGGAGAGCTGTCGCCGCAGGCGACTGAGAGGGCATCGCGCCCTGGTTTCCCTTCTCCGTCCTCGCGCTCGCCACCTCTCCCATAGGGAGAGGCAAGGAGTGCTTGCAAATAATAAACAGGCACAGCAGATCATCCCGCTGTGCCTGTTAACTATCTGAAGCGACCCGCCCATTTCAAGCGGAGGGTCAAAGTTTTCCTTATTTACAAAGTCCAGCCGATCAGGAACCACAAAAGCAGCAAAACGACGGCGAGGGGAATATACGCAGAAAGGGCGGCGGCGCTGACGCAGATCACCGTACAGCCGAAGTATCCCAGCAGGAACACCACGCCGCAGATAATGCCGGAGGTGAACACGGCCTTGCTCAGCTGCTTGCCGATGATGTTGGAGAAAAAGAAGGTATACAGCGCGCCGAAAATGGGGTTGACTACCGTCAGAACCACGCTGAGAACAAGATTCAGCAGACCCATCAGCAGCGTGACCGCCAGAATGACCAGCAGAATGGTTGGCGCGTAAGTGACCAGCACGTTGGGCAGGTAGGTCTTGAATGCCCAGTCCACCAGAATGTGCAGCACCATGGCGAACAACACGGTCAGAATCCGCAGGAAAAACCATCCCAGAGCGGAGTTTCCCCGGGGAATCAGCGTGTCCAAGAGATTCACCAGAAATGCCAGAATCACCAGCGACAGAATTTCGCTGCACACAATGGTCAGCGGCGACCGCTGAAAGGGGATGACCAGCAGATGCTCTCCCGCAAACCGGACAAAGGGCAGGGGGGACAGCAGCGCATCCAACGACCACGGTTTGAAGGTGTAGACCACAATGGCTACCGCATAGATGAACAGAATGCCCATGGCCGCGGACAGGGAGTGGTTCAGGCTGGAGCGCTTGCCCAGAAAAACCCGCCCCATAAATCCCAGAATCAGGGACGCAGCGGCAAAAAACAGCATGAACTGCACCGTACTGCCCAAGCTGATCTCCGTCGGTATGTAAGATGCCGCGCCGGAAATCGCCTTTTCCAGATCGTCCGGCAGATAGGCGGAGGCGGCAGCAAGTACGTTCTCCACGTCGCCGGGAACATAGTCTGCGACGGCGGAGAGGGTAGAGCGTAAATCCATAGGAATGTCCTTTCCCTAAGGTCTATCTAAAGGAAAGCGGCCGCCAAAGTCTGGCGGCCGCGCACCGTTTGAAGATGAGATAAATTACTTGATCTCGGCCTCGGCGCCAGCTTCCTTCAGCTCGGCGACCAGCTTCTCGGCATCTTCCTTGGAGATAGCTTCCTTCAGGGTCTTGGGGCAGTTGTCAACCAGATCCTTGGCGTCCTTCAGACCCAGACCGGTAGCGGCACGGACAACCTTGATAACGCCCAGCTTGGAAGCGCCGGCGGACTTCAGGATGACGTCGAACTCGGTCTTCTCCTCGACCTCAGCAGCAGCGGAAGCAGCGGGAGCGGCAACAGCGGCGGCAGCGGCGGAAACGCCGAAAACCTCTTCCAGAGTGTGAACCAGTTCGGACAGCTCCAGAACGGTCAGTTCCTTAACCTGCTCAACCAGAGCAGTGACTTTTTCACTAGCCATGATAAATTTCCTCCTAAAATGATGTGTAGTGAGATGTTTGTGGGGTTACGCGATCAGGCTTCTGCTTCTGCAGGAGCGGAGCCGTCCTTCTGCATCCGGATCTGATCCAGAACGAAGGCCAGGCTGGAGATAGGCGCCAGGAAGGTACCCAGGACAGAAGCGACCAGAGCGTTCTTGCTGGGCAGCTCGCCGAAGCCGTTCAGCTGGTCAGCGGAAAGCACGGAGCCTTCCACAACGCCGCCCTTGATGGCCAGGGTCTTCAGCTTGTTCTTCTTGGCAAACTCGCAGACGATACGAGCAGGGGCGATGGGGTCGCCGGTGGTGGAAGCCATAGCGGTGGTGCCATTGAGAACCTCAGAGAAATCATAGCCGGCATTTTTAGCGGCGAAATTGGTCAGGGTGTTCTTAACGACGGCGTAATCCACGCCTGCTTCACGGAACTGCTTACGCAGCTCGGTATCCTGAGCAACCGTGATACCCTTGTAATCAACGAAGACGACGGAAGAGGCTTCCTTCACCTTGCTGGTCAGAGCATCGACGACGGCCTTCTTGCTCTCAAGAACCTTTGCGTTGGGCATAATTTTCACCTCCGAAAATAAAAAAGTCCTTCTGCCACAAGACAGAAAGACACGCAGAAATTTTGTATTCAGCGCACCTCGGCAGGACTTACGGATAACTCCACCTGCTGTCTCTGGCAACTGCTATATTCTAGCATGGGGGAGGGCAAATGTCAAGGGAAATTTGATGTATTTTTGAGAAAAAGCGGGAGGACACGCACCCTCCCGCTTGGGTTTCACGTTATGGAATGATTCACTCCACGTCTACCTATGGTGTTTCATTCAGATTTGCTGGGGTAGGCAGGAACCAAATCCTCATGGGTAAACAGATCAATGACCCGCATGGACATCATTTCTCCCTGCCACGAATAGCTGAGACTCAGCGTCATGGATTCGTATTTCTCATAGACGTCTTTGGGTATGGTATAATGCCCTGCGGGCAGAGTTTTATGAAGCAACAGATCTTCTTGCTCACCATCGGCTGTTTCTGCAAGGATTCCAGCGGAAAAACCGTCTTGCACCAAATTCAAGGGAACATAGATAACGATGGTTGTCGGTACACCGTCTGGTTCCTCAGGCCCTCCTGACGTTGAAAAATCGTCCAGAATCGGGGCGCCGCCCAGATACCACAGCTCTTTCGGAGGGGCACCGTCCTGACTGCGTACTGCGTCCGTTGCATCCGGCACACTGGCCTGAACCTCGTTGCGGCCGATGGTAAAACCAATGCCCAGCAGCAAGACCGCGGCCAGAATCAGGCTGATTATGGATAGGATTCTTCGTGATTTCATTGGAATACCCCCTTATTGCCTCTTTCAGGAAACGGTAAAACGCACTGTGTAAATCTGCGTGTCGTAGAAGTTCCGCATCAGAGGGTGCTTTTGGGATTCATCGTAAATATCCTTAATCCAGAGAACCAGCTCGTATTCTCCGCTGGAAACCTGCCCATAAGGTTCTGACCAGTCGAAGGTGAACTCGGTGACATCATCTGCCTTGAGAATAACATGGTCTGTGAGAGGGCTGAATTCAAAACCGTCATTTAATAGCAGGTATTTCCCGTCGTGGGACAGCGAATAATCCACAATTTCCAACTGGCCGATCTGCTGGCCGCCGGAGTGGGTACACCGAATGGTCATGCCGGTGGGGGAGACTTCCGTGATCTCAAAATTCAGCCCCCAATCCTCCCGGTCATATATATCCCCGGTTTCCTCATCGACAAAAAGGTGGCAGGGAAGCAAAATCACGTTCTTTTCGTAGATGACCATTTCGCTGATCAGGCGCTGCTCACCGTTTGGAGACTCATAAATGTCATAAAGGAGCCGGAGGTTGTAGTCGGGGTAGGCGAATGTAAAATTGGTCAAGCCGTTCAGGGATTCATAGGTTTCCTCGCAGAATCCCTCCCGGGCGTCCAGCCGGGCATCGCAGAAAATTTCTTCCTCGGTGATGAAGCCGTCCCGCAGCGCTTCGTTCAGTGGCATACTCTGACCGTCAATATCAATGGTCACGCTGGTTATGTTAAAATTGTAGATCAGTTTCTCACTGAAATTGCCGCCCAGCTCGTCGCTGGTATATTCAACGTAATCAGCATCGTCGTCGAAGCTGACAGAAAGACGCAGATGCCCCATGGAAGCGGGTTCCGTAGGTGTCTGGGTCGTGCTTACGGTGGCCGGGGCAAGGGATTTCTCATTTGCGCAGCCGGCACACAGCAGTAAAACCGCGGCCAGAATCAGGCTGATTATGGATAGGATTTTTCGTGATTTCATAATAGTGCCTCCTTCCGAAAACGTAAATTTTTGTTGACACAAAATCATAATAATACAAAACGTGTATTTTGTCAACTGTGACAGCAAAATAGGGAGATGTGGGAAAGCATCCCACATCTCCCTACATAAAAACGGTGGATATCAGCAGTAAGCTTAAAAGTGCGTCCACGTCAAAGCAAAAGATTTAGCATCAAATTACCGTCACATTCGACACTTTTCCCTTGCCGTCAAACCGAATCCGAGCGCCTAGGGTCGTTTCGCTCTCAAATTCCAGATAATATTCTGCGCCAACCGTAAGATTGGAAAAAGTATGGCTCGTTTTTGTGTCATTGGCAGAAACGGTGAAACTGCCAATATCGTCCCCTTCCATTGCGCAGAGGGTAACGGAGAAAGTTTTCCGTGCATCTGTGGTCGGGTTCCGAGGGTCTGTCCACGTAGGCGTCTTATCGATGTCACGAAGCCAGGCTGTAACATCCACCGTGATTTTTGCCTTTTTTGCTTTAAAATGTGCGGATGTTAAGCTGGAATTGAACGAAAAGGTAAAACTGCCATCGGAGTCCATTCTTGCGACTCCCGAATCAAAGGCAAAAAAGGAATCTGCATCGGGGTCTTCTGCGGGGACGCTGGCCTCAGCGGCAAACCCACTGATGGCAAAACTCTGCACCATAATGATGCACAAAACAACACACAGAACTTTTTTAAGGATATTCATAATTTACCTCTTTCTCATGTATTTCCGTCCATAACAGAATCGGAAATAATCCCATCGGCCACCTCTTGATCGACCACGCCTAAGTCAAACCACATATGGTAGACCAATGCGTCTTTCGTGAAGAAAACATGGTCAAAATAGGATTTGTCGCTTGTATCATCTGCAATTTTAGTCAACTTGATTTTGACAATCGGATTTGTTTCTCCATTGAAAGATGCTATGAACTCGACATTGTTGGTTTTATGGAACTCGCTTTGCAGGTATGACATAATCTTGGCTGTGGCGTCGTCGCTATCGTTTAAATCCTTTGGCTTCAGGCTTGTTACTTCGATTCCGCCGATTATTGCATTATCCTGATCACGAACAATATCGCAGTTCTCGCTTGTCACATCAGAAAGAGAATATCCGTCTGATAGTTTGAACGAGAAATCACCTTGCTTGACTGTGGTATCCTTTCCGGAACAACCCGCCAATATAACGAGAATCAAGGCGAAGGCCAAACAAGCGAATCTGTTCAGGTGCATTTTTATTACATCCTTTCGAAACGTGTACCTTTTGAATAGTCTTACGCGGGATACTTAGCCCATCGGAATCATCCCTTCCTGAATTTGGTAAGCTCATAATAACACATAAACTGCCCTTTGTCAACAAATACTTTTGTAAAATAGGTATTGCAAAATGAAAAATATTGCGATATAATATATTTAAAAGCTAGGTGATGGATGTGGCGATAGACAGCGGGCAGAACAGCTTCCGCCGGGGCGTGATGTCTCTGGTGATTTTGGGATTGCTGAAAAAAGAAGATATGTATGGCTATCAGCTTGTGCAGGAAACGGAACGGAGAAGCGGCGGACGAATCGTCACGCAGGAAGGTTCGCTGTATCCTGTGCTTTACAAGCTGGTAGATCAGGGGCTGATTTCCGACCGGAAGGTTCTGGTGGGCAGGCGCATGACCCGGGTGTATTATCATCTGGAACCCGCCGGGGAGCAGCGGCTGAGGGAACTGACACGGGAATATGAGGAAGTTACCAAAGGCGTACTACAGATTATAGAGGGGTGTGATACAGATGGTTCTGAATGTCCATCTTGTGCGGTATCTATGGAAAGTGCGCGGGGAACTGCCGGGCAACAGGAGACAGAAGAAACAAATCCTGTCCAGGGTGGAGTCCTCCGTCCGGGACTTTGTTACTGAAAATCCCCATGCAGACTATGCTGCTATTACACAACGGTTCGGGACGCCCCAGCAAATTGCAGCGTCCTATATTGAGGAAATGAGTACGCCGGAATTAACACAGCAGCTACGGATAAAAAAGAGAATTGTGTATATTATCGGGGCGACGGCCTTGGTACTTGTTTTGATATGGGCGGGTTTTGTATTGGCTGTTACTATTGATTCTCACAAAAGCATAAATGGCTATGGACGTTACGGTGAAGTGACCGTAATTGAAGAAATTGAAATAAAATAAACGGGGGAAAATTAGATGAAACGTTTTATCAGTTTGATGTTGATGGCAGTATTGCTGTTTTGCACAATTCCTGTCCGCGGAAGTGCGGTGGGGAATCAAGTGCAAACCTTTTATTTTGAAGATGGAAGCTACATGACAGTAGAGGTAATTACCAATGGAGCGCGTGCTTCTGGTTCAAAATCGGGGAGCAAACCGTATACATATTATGACAGCGATGGAAAAACACTATGGAAAGCGACTTTAACGGGTTCCTTTACATATAACGGTTCTACTGCAACCTGTACATCTTCCCGCGTGGATGTGACAATTTATGATTCAACCTGGCACACTGCTTCTAAATCTTCAAACAAGAGTGGAAATACAGCTTCGGCTTCCGTAACTATGGAAAAGAGGCAGCTTGGGATTACTGTGACAAGCAAATCCGTCAGTATGTCCCTGTCCTGCGACAAAAACGGCAACCTCAGCTGAATAAACATAAAACCCCCGGATGCTTTCGCATCCGGGGGTTTACCATATCAGCTTACAGATACTTGGAAGTGGAAACCTTCACGCCGGGGCCCATGGTGGAAACCACGGTGCAGGAGCGGATATACTGACCCTTCGCGGCGGCGGGCTTCGCCTTCACGACGGCCTTCAGCAGCGTGTCCATGTTCTCGGACAGCTTCTCGGTGCCGAAGGACACCTTGCCGATGGGGCAGTGGATGATGTTGGTCTTGTCCAGACGGTACTCGACCTTACCGGCTTTGATCTCCTTGACGGCAGCGGCCACGTTGGGGGTCACGGTGCCGGCCTTGGGGGAGGGCATCAAGCCCTTGGGGCCCAGAACCTTACCGAGACGGCCGACAATGCCCATCATGTCGGGGGAAGCGACGACCACGTCGAACTCAAACCAGTTCTCCTTGGTGATCTTCTCCACCAGATCCATGCCGCCGACATAGTCAGCGCCGGCTTCCTTGGCTTCCTCAGCCTTGGCGTCCTTGGCGAAGACCAGAACACGGCGGGTCTTACCGGTGCCGTTGGGCAGAACCACGGCGCCGCGGACCTGCTGGTCAGCGTGACGGGAGTCAACGCCCAGCTTGATGTGCAGCTCAACGGTCTCGTCGAACTTGGCGGAAGCACCCTTCACGACCAGATCCAGGGCTTCGGTGGGATCATACTGAACAGAGCGGTCGATCAGTTTGGCGCTCTGCTGATACTTTTTACCTCTAAACAATGTAATTATCCTCCTTATAGTGGTGATGCGGAAAAATCCTCCCACATTTCCGGGTCAGACTGCCCGGACAAGCAAATATCAATCGACGACGGTAACGCCCATGGAGCGGCAGGTACCGGCAACCTGGCTTTCGGCAGCCTCAAGCGTGGGGCAGTTCAGGTCAGGCATCTTGGTCTTGGCGATCTCGGCGATCTGCGCCTTGGTAATCGTGCCAACCTTGGTCTTGTTGGGAACGCCGGAACCCTTCTCCAGACCGATGGCCTTCATGATCAGCATGGGGGTCGGAGGAGTCTTGGTGATAAAGGTAAAGCTGCGGTCAGCGTAAACGGTGATGACGACGGGAATCTTGTAGCCCTCCATATCCTTGGTGCGGGCGTTGAATTCCTTGATGAAAGCGGCGATGTTGACGCCGTGCTGACCCAGAGCGGGGCCGACAGGGGGGGATGCGGTCGCCTTAGCGGCGTTGATCTGCAGTTTGATAATGCCAGTGACTTTCTGTGCCATAATAAGCACCTCCTGAATAAAATGTGGTAGTATGCGCTTGAGCGCATTTTTTGCGGGGCGCGTTCGCCCCTCCCACGTTCCGACCGAAAAATCGATCCGATGCGTTTACTGGGAAACGACCTCCACCTGGTCAAGCTCAAACTCGACGGAGGTCTCGCGGCCGAACATGGACACGACCACGTTCACCGCGTTGTTGTCAACGTCCACACTCTCGACCGTGCCGGTGAAGGAGGACAGGGGGCCGTCCAGGATCCGGACGGTATCGCCGACTGCGTAGTTCACGATAATCTCCTTCTTTTCCACGCCCATGGCGTAGACCTCTTCTTCGGTCAGAGGGGTGGGGTCGTTGCTGGAAGTGCCCACGAAGCCTGTTACTCCGCGGACGTTCCGGATGACATGCCAGGTGTCGTCACTGTAAACCATCTTCACCAGCACGTAACCGGGGTAGACCTTGCGGTCATAGGTCTTGCTGGCGCCGGACTCGGTGATCTCGGTGACGGTCTCCAGAGGAATGGAGACGGCGAGAATCTGATCCTGCAATGAGCGGGACTCTACGGTCTTCTCGATGGTGGCCTTTACAGTGTTTTCATAACCGGAATAGGTATGCACAACATACCATTTTGCAGTCTCTGCCATAACTTCGTACCTTAGTGGAACAGTCCGATCAGGGCATCAATGCCGACCTGGGCAACGAAGTCGAACAGCCAGATGAACACGCCGACTGCCACGACGCAGCAGGCGACGATGGCGGTGTTCTTCAGCACCTGCTGGGGGGTGGGCCAAACGACCTTCTTCAGCTCGCTGCGCAGCTCGCGGAAGTACTTCCTGACCTTGCCCCAGGTTCTTTTGAACCAGTTTTCCTTTTTGACTTCAGCCATGATTCGGGCCTCCTTACTTGGTCTCGTTGTGAACGGTGTGCTTCTTGCAGAATCTGCAATACTTCTTCATCTCGAGACGGTCAGGGTCGTTCTTCTTGTTCTTCATGGTGTTGTAGTTTCTCTGCTTGCACTCAGAGCATCTCAAAGTGACTTTTACGCGCATAACGGCACCTCCTTAAATACTGCCTCCCTGTATCACCCCGCCCAGAGAAAATTTAGGAAACGGTCAACTACAAATTACCGCCCGGGGCTGAAAAAGGCGCACAAAAAAAGCCCTTTTTCACAGGTAAGGACATTCTATCATGGGGGGAGGGCAAAGTCAACTATTTTTTCTTCCATTTTTGGGGAAATTGTAGTATGATAGAGGCAAAACAGTCAGGAGGAAATGAAAAATGAAAATTATGGGAATTGACTACGGCGACGCCCGCACCGGCGTTGCGATTTCCGATCTGCTATGTACGCTGGTCGGTTCCGCCACGGTGGTGCCCAGCCGCAATACGGAGAAGGCCATCGCCGACATCGTCCGTCTGGCGCAGGAAAACCAGGTGGGGGAGATCGTGGTCGGTCTGCCCAAGAACATGGACGGCACCGAGGGCGCCCGGGCGGAGCTGTGTCGGGAATTTGCGGACAGGCTCAGGGTGGCCACCGGCCTGAGCGTGAGCATGTGGGACGAACGCCGAACCACGGTGGAAGCCCACAATATTCTGTCCCAGCACAATTATCACGGGAAAAAGCGGAAGGACACGGTGGATGCCGTGGCGGCGTCGCTGATTCTGGAGGGGTATCTGGCGTATAAAAAGCGGAATGGCTGAACTATGACTTTGGCCGGTAGCACAGCTCCCGGATTCCCGTCGCAAGGAGCAGAACGCCGAACAGCTTTTTAAGGATTTCCAAATCTATCCGGGTACTGATAAGGGAAAAGACCGCCGCGGCGGCACAGCCGGTGAGAATGGCGGGCAGAACCTTTTTGAGCGTTACCGCGCCCTGCTTCCAGCGCAGATAACAGGAAATGGCGGCGGAGGGCAGGAAGAACAGCAGATTGATGCCCCGTGCGGCGGTCTGGGACATTTCCAGCACCAGCGTCAGCCACAGGATCAGCAGACTTCCCCCGCCGACCCCCAGTCCGGTGAGAAATCCCAGCAGGGTGCCGACGATCAGCGCGACAGGCAGGCTTTCTAGCATAGATATCGGTACCCTCCCCACAAAATCAGAATGCCCAGCCCCCGGTGAAGCCACTTGACCGGGATTTTCCGCCCCCACATGCCCGCCGCCCAGCCCCCGGCGGCGCTGCCGAAGAGGTATGGAAGGGCGTCCTGCCATGGAACCGTCCCCACGGCGGCGGAGACCGCCAGCGTCACCAGACAGATGGGCAGAATGATGGTGATGGAGGAGGGGAATACTTCGGTTTCCTCCAGCGGCGTCAGAAGGGTCAGCAGGGGAACCAGCACCATGCCCCCGCCCGCACCGAACAGTCCGGCCACGGCGCCCGCCGCCAGACCGGAAAGCGCCATGCCCAGCCAGCTTTTCTTTTTCATAGCGAACACCACCCCTTGGAAGTTTTTCCATGGCGTGCGGTTTTATGCAGCTTCCGGGAAAAGCACGCCGGGGCGGCGAAAAAATGCCAATTTATAGTAGAAAAATTCATATCTTTCTGTTAGAATGATTTCAAGAGGTGAGATGAATGGCAACTGTTTTTGATTATCTGAAATGGCGCGGCGACCTGTCCTTCGCGCAGGACCCCCTGAACCCGGTGGACGGGCTGATCTTCTGTGCCCTCTCGTATATCCCCTTCGTCGGTCAGGCGGCGGAGACACCCAATGAGCCAATCGCGCTGCGGGATGCCGCGGCGGATTTCCTGTCGCTGGACGACTATGAAAGCCGCGTCCGGGCAAAAAACGACGCGATGATGCTCCGCGCTGCCGCCGAGACGGCGCGGTTCGGCGGGTGCAAAATGGTGCTGTACCGGGATCAGTTCGTCCCGGAGGAGGAGACACAGTTTGCGGCCATGACATTTCTGCTTCCCGACGACACGGCCTTCGTGGCCTTCCGGGGAACGGACCGGTCGCTGGTGGGCTGGAAGGAAGATTTCAACATGTCCTTTCAGGAAGCCGTCCCCGCCCAGCTGCTGGCGCAGGACTATGTCCGGGAGGTGGCGGCGGAATACGTGATGCCGCTGCGTCTGGGCGGCCACTCCAAGGGCGGGAATCTGGCGGTTTTTGCCGCCGCAAGAAGCACGCCGGACATTCAGCAGCGGATTCTGGAGGTTTACAACAATGACGGCCCCGGCTTCACCGATTATCTCATGGGCGACCCCGGATATCTCGCCATGGTGCCGCGGATCAAGACCTACGTGCCCCAGTCCTCGGTGATCGGGATGCTGCTGGAGCATGAGGAACCCTACACCATCATCAAGAGCAATCAGGTGAGCGTATTGCAGCATGACCCCTACTCGTGGGAAGTCATGGGGCCGAACTTTGTGCCGATGCAGTCCATCACGGCGGATTCCCAGTTCGTGAACCAGACCATCAAGGCGTGGATCGCCTCCATGGATACGCAGGAGCGCAACCGTCTGGTGGACGCGCTGTTCGGGCTGCTGGGCACGGGTGGTATTGACAAGGCGCTGGACATTTTCCATCCCCGGAACATCCGCACCTATATCAAGACGCTGGGCAACGACCCGGAGACCCGTCAGATTCTCTCCGCCGAATTCCAGAATCTGATGGAAGCGGCGAAGCGGACCCGGATGCAGCCGGGGGACGCAAAGACGCTCCCGGAGGGAAAATAAAGGAAATATTGCGGTTACAAAATCCGCCTTGGGCAAAAAACCAAGGCGGATTTTGTTATGCTTCGCCAATGAGAACAGGGTAAAGCGCGGCGAGGACTGTTCATTTCGCCAAAAGTTCCCAAAAATGCAAAATAACACTTTACAACTTTAGCGTGATGAAGTATAATGCAGCCATCAGACATCAACCAGATGCCAATTCAGAAAGGAAGAAAAGAATATGAAAAAGAGCATTGCATGGATTTTGACCGTTATCATGATGCTGGCGCTTCTGACCGGCTGCGGCAGCAAATCCGCGAAATCCGACACGGAGTACGTCAAGAAGAACGGAAAGCTTATCGTCGGTATTACCGACTACGAGCCGATGGACTACAAGGACGAAAACGGCGAGTGGACCGGCTTCGACGCCGAGTTTGCCCGGATGTTCGCCAAGGAACTGGGCGTGGACTGCGAGTTCTTCGTCATCGCCGACTGGGGTCAGAAGTTCTTCGAGCTGGATTCCAAGAACATCGACGCCATCTGGAACGGCATGACCATCACCGACGAGGTGACCCTGAACACCAACTGCTCCAACCCCTACGTGGTCAACGCCCAGGTGGTCATCATGAAGGCCGACGTGGTTGGCAATTACACAAGCACCGACAGCCTGAAAGACCTGACATTCGCCGTGGAGAGCGGCTCCGCAGGTGAGGACGCGGTCAAGGATCTGGGCATCTCTGATTACGTGGCGGTGCAGGATCAGACCAAGGCCGTCATGGAGGTTTCCGCCGGTACTGCCGACGCCTGCGTCGTGGACATCACGCTGGCCAACGCCATGACCGGTGAAGGCACCAACTACGATGACCTCGCTTCCGGCATCAGCCTCAGCTCTGAGGAGTATGGCGTAGGCTTCCGCAAGGAGTCCGACCTGACCGACGCCTTCAACAAGTTTATGGAAAAGTGCCTCGCCGACGGTTCCCTTCAGGCGCTGGCCGATAAGTACAGCCTGACGCTGGTAGGCTGATAGAATCCAATTAAAGTAAAAAAACAGGCGCCGGTGGCATCACCGGCGCCCGTTGGAGAGAGGTAACCATTTATGTTCCTTCCGGTGACAATGGAGCTGCTCAGGGGCTTCTGGGAAACCGTAAAAATCTTTTTCTTGACGCTGGCATTCTCCCTGCCGCTGGGACTGGTGGTGGCCTTCGGCTCCATGAGCCGGTTCCGCCCGCTGAAACGGCTGACGCAGGGGTTCGTCTGGATTATTCGCGGTACGCCGCTGATGCTCCAGCTGATCGCGATTTTCTACGGCCCCGGTCTGCTTTTCGACATTCACATACTGGGACGGTTTGAAGCTGTTATTGTGGCTTTCGTCATCAATTATGCCTGCTATTTTTCGGAAATTTACCGCGGCGGCATCGAGAGCGTTCCCCGGGGGCAGTATGAGGCCGGACAGGTGCTGGGCATGACCAAGAGCCAGATTTTCTTTAAGGTCGTGCTTTTGCAGGTGGTCAAGCGCATACTCGCGCCCATGGGCAACGAGTTTATCACTCTGGTGAAGGACACCGCACTGGCGCGGATTATTGCCATTTACGAGATCGTCTACGTGGGCGAATCTTACATTAAAAAGGGGCTGGCTTGGCCTCTGTTCTACACCGCGGCGTTCTATCTGGTATTCAACGGCGTCCTGACGGTGCTGTTTGCGAAGCTGGAAAAGAAACTGAACTATTTCAGGGGTTGAGAGTATGCCGATTCTGGAAGTAAAAAATATCAAAAAAGGCTTCGGCGACACCGATGTGCTCAAGGGTGTCAGCTTTTCCATGGAGCGGGGGCAGGTGCTAGCCATCATCGGCTCCTCGGGAAGCGGAAAAACCACGCTGCTGCGGTGCCTGAATTTTCTGGAGACCCCGGACGAGGGGGAGATCTGGGTAAACGGAAAGCTGCTGACGGGGGAGAACCTGTCTGACGATCAGATTCGTCAGAACAGGCTCCACTTTGGACTGGTTTTCCAGAATTTCAACCTGTTTCCCCAATATACGGCGCTGGAAAATATCATGCTTGCGCCAAGCCTCCTGAAAAAGGGGACCCCGGCGCAGATTCGGGAGACTGCCATGTCCCTGCTGGGCCGGGTGGGACTGTCCCACAAGGCGGACGCGTATCCCTACCAGCTGTCCGGCGGTCAGCAGCAGCGGGTCGCCATTGCCCGTGCGCTGGCCTTGCAGCCGGAGGTGCTGTGCTTTGACGAGCCGACCAGCGCTCTCGACCCGGAGCTGACGGGCGAGGTATTGAAGGTCATCCGGAGTCTGAAGGGCAGGGACAACACCATGGTGGTAGTGACCCACGAAATGGAGTTCGCCCGTTCCGTGGCGGACGTGGTGATCTACATGGCCGATGGCGTGATCGAGGAATTCGGCACCCCGGAGGAGGTTTTCGGCAATCCCAGAAGCGAAAAAACCCGGAATTTCCTGCAAGGCGCCCAGAACGCCCGGGACGGTCTGGCATAGATGTACAGGTTCATTGAAATTTCTTCCTACAATATAAGAAGACACGCCCTGCCAGCACGGCAGAGCGTGTCTTTTGCCGTATGGTAAAGAACCGGATAGCAGATTATAGAACTTTTTCGTCCATGGTTTCTTCGCAAATCCTGATAGTATCATTTAACAATGTAATAGCCAATTCATTACATAACCTTTTTGACAACAGATTATATAAAAAATCCACCGTAATTCCATCAAAATTACGGTGGATTTGTGTCGTATGGTGGAGCCGAGGGGAATCGAACCCCGGTAGCAAAACCGTAAAGCTGTTGCTATTCTAATGGAAATCTATTTCTGTGTCAAACGGCGTGTCAAATTGCGTTCTTTTATTGCCTCATCAGAAAAGTAGTTACAGAACTGCCGTGACCTGTCCGCGATGTCCTTTTCTGCCAGATGCGTGTAAATGTTGTGCATCGTGGACAGATCATTCCATCCGCCGATTTCTGCCGCTATCATCTCCGGTATTTGCAGGTGGTAAGCCAATGACGCGAAACTGTGCCGTAGCCCGTGGAGATCAACAACTGTAATGCCAGCGACCTGACAGGTTTTCTTTACCAGCGTGAGGGCGTAATCTCCGGTCATGCGGACAACCGCCCCCTGCCGCTCTGGCTCTTTCAGCAGAGCTTCACGCAGCGGCGGAATGATCGGCACCGACCGCCTGGATTTGTCCGTTTTGTTTTGCTTCTTCGACACCATCCCGTCCGAGCCGCGAACTATTGCGCCGCGAACGTACAGCACGTTGCTGTCCAAGTCCACATTGTCCCACGTCAAGGCCAGCATTTCCGACCGGCGGAGACTGGACAGGCACAGCAGCGCCGGGATTTCTACGGGTGCGCCCTTTACAGATTCAACGAACCTGTCTATTTCATCCGGTGCCAGATACGCCCGTTCGTGATGCTCGTCCGGGTAAAGCATGACCTCCGGGCGGGGCGCCCCTGCGGCAACGATGCAGGCGGAAAAGAACATCCACCCGTTTTTGATGTATTTGGGGGATTTTCCCGCCTGACGCTCTGCGCGAATTGCCGCTTGCCATTGACTGTCAGAAACGGTGAAAATGTTCTTCTTCATCATCGACTGGAACATAGCCCGTTTGAATTTCTCGTACCCCGCGATTGTGGAGGGAGATAGGAAGCCTTTTTTGCTGTCGATGTATTTTTTTACAGCTGTTTCCACCGTGATGTTCTTGCCGGATGCCCCGGCCTGCGCTTCGATAACTCCGTTTTTCAGTGCCAGGTACTCAGCGGCGCATTCGTCGTATGTGTCCTTCGTTATGGAGACTGTGCGGCCGTCAATATAGATTCTTGTTCGCCACGACCCTGACGGGAGTTGTTTAATAGCCGGGAGTTTTACCCCCGGCTCTTTTTTCTTTCTTCCCATAGCGTATCCCTCTTTTTTGATAATTTGCTTACAGTGAAGTGCAGAAGGCCGAACAGCAGTACAATAACAGCCGCCGCACCTGCCCACACGACCGGAGAAACATCGTCAGAACGTATCAGCCCCTGGTCTGGCACCCGGCTATCCAGAATCACATAGATTGCCCACACAAATGTCAGCGTAATGCAAATGCCGCACAGCCCGTACACAAGGATTTTGTATGAGCTGCGGACATTCTTTATTTCTGCATTTTGCTTGCTGATGCGGTCATCTCTGGCCGCGACACCGGCCTCCATAATGCGGCTCCTGTCCAGTAGGCGGTCTATCGCCGCGTCCTTCTCGGCAATTATCTCGTCCTTGTATGCTATCTCCTGCCGGAGCTGGTCTATTTCCGCCTGATCTCCGCTTGGGTGAACACCTGCGACGGAATCCATTGACACGCCCATAGCGGCGCACAACGCGGCGATATGGAAAAAGCCGGGGTTCGATACGGCACCGGAAAGAATCCGGCTTATGGTGGCGATGGGAACGCCGGACACGTCAGAAAGCTGCTGGTTCGTCAGATGATTCCTGAATTTCTCGTCTTTCAGCCTTTCCGGGAGGGCATCGAAATTCGGCTGCATTTCCTCGATGAATGTTTGGCCTGTATTTGAATCCATAATTCGCCCTCCTATTAAATTTGATATTGGATTGTGCATATTTGATTGCGGTGGAATCAGATGTGTGGTTTACTTTCTCTGGCTGAAAATGCTATGGTGATATTGCAACCGGCAAGGGACACACGGCGTTACCGGCGGCAAGCCCCGCCACCTTGTGGCACGGGTGGCGGGGCATATCAAAATCAGTGAATTTTCTTATAGGTAACTTCCAGCCCTGTATTGGGATGATATTTCCACGTTACGGTTACATTCTTACTATTGTATGTTTCGGTTTGCCTTCCATCGGATGCGGATGTTTCGTTCATCTGATTAAAAAGGGAATCTGGAAGTCCCAACATTCCGTTGATGGTAGGTATTGTAACGTAAGCGTCACGGCAATAAAGGCCGGAATCATCATAGTCATACGGATTTGTATCAACGCTCAGATAACTGCCATCCGCCCCTACTTCTGCCCATGTGGAATCACATAGGGTATCGTATATCCACTTAAAATCAGGTTTAGTAGCTCGCTGAATGAATATGAACGCTACGACAAAAATTGCGACCATTGCAATAATTGCCGGAACAAAATAGCTTTTCTTCTTGGGTTCGGCTTTTTGCTTGGGTGGAGCGTTTAGATCAGCGCCGCAGTTATCACAAAATTTTTGATTTTCTCTTATGGCAGCGCCGCACGACGGACATACCATTTGGGGGGTATTTTGTTCGCCTGATGTTTCGAGTTCATTTGTTAAATCTTCCATAGTGATACCTATTTCCTTTTTATTCATTTATTCAGGTATACGAGATAGATTTCTATGCCCGCGACCTTACATAAAAATAATACCACGCTCAGAAAATAATTTCAACGAAAAGAAAAATATTTGTGCAATTTTTTAATTAGTCCGGTTTATTGGACACATGGCGTGCTATTATGCGCTATGTAAGCAAACAAACGTTTATAAACGCATAATGGAGGAATCAGCCATGAAGCAGAAAATGTTGCAGAATACCGCTGAATGTGGTACAATCAGAAGTGAAAAAGAAGCCGTCCCCGCAGAAGACCTCGACTTAGCTTACATACTGAGCATGTCCGTGGAAGAAAAGCGGGAGCTGCTGGAAATCTGGAAAAGGAAGGTGGAATCAGAGTGAATGCTTGTTGGGACACCCGAGGATGGTATAAACAGGATGATCTTTGTAAAGCGGTTAACCTGTGCCTGAAAGCAATCGAAGAATCCGGGATTTCGGCTGAACGAGCCGCACTAATCCCAGATTGTCTCGCGCAGGCCATCGACTGCGGGAATGATATGATCCTGAGCGGTACAAGGTTTAGGTCGTATCAGATTTCCGCGCAATCAACAGGGGATGGAGGGTTCAGGGTTTCCCCATCTTCGCTACCGCAGACTCAATCGCGGCGGTCGTGACTCCTTGGGCGATTGTTTCAATGATCGAAAGGGAGATGGAGCCGATTCCTTTTATGATCCTCAAAGTTGTTCCCCATAACTTGCTTTCCGTGATCGTGCCAACAAATTCATGACCCTTTGGCGTTACATAATAAATGTGGAGCATTTGTAGACGATTATCCTCGCCATCTGGGAAGAATTTAAAATCCGTTACAAGGTAGCCGCTCTCGGAAAGCTGGACAGCGTGGTACATCAATTCCGCAATCGGATATTTTGGAAATGGCTCTAATTTGTGAAGTTCGTAAATATCCAATGTGTGGAATGCAGCTTTTTTCCTGGAATCATCTGCAATGACGTAGCAATTTTTCTCGCAAAAGAGCATAATGTCACGGATGCAATCGGGATTTAATTTCATTTCTTATTCCTCCGGCTCTTGATAAGGCGCGCCATTTCAAGCAGCGCCCGGTGCTCGTCTTCGTCGCCGGTGTTCCATATCTCAAGTAATTCGCCATCTATTTCGGCCTCGGTCTTTTGACCGGGGTCTTTTTTTGTTTCCTCTCCCTTGAGATACTCAACGGTGACGCCGAAATAATCGGCGATTTTTTGTAAGGTCGCTTGCCTCGGAACTGAATTGTTAGCCCATCTTGTGACGGAAGACCGCTTAAAACCTAACTCCTCGGCGACCGCAGACGGGGATTTATTAATTTTGTTGCATAAATCAACATAGCGAAAATAGAACAAAAACAACACCTCCAAATTGTGCAATAGTCCGAAAGTTAACAAACGCAACATTCACGCTTGACAATACGAGGCACAAGTGTTACAATAGCAGCAAAGTTAACAAACGCAACAAAACCCAGACCCAAGACAAAAAGTCCTGCGTCAAAGCTATTCTGTTCCTCGCAAGTACATAGTAGCACACTTTGTTAACTTTTGCAACCACAAAATGACTGCGGTGGGAAAGAAAAAACGCCTGCGGACAATCGCAGACGCTTTTCCCCTAGATTTTTTACCGAAACACGGCGGCAACCCGGCACGCGCCGAAATTGCTTTATCGGCGGCTCCCGGGCAGTTGCGTCAGACCGGGAGAAATGCCGAATCCGTAAATTGTCTTACGGTTCTTAGCCGTGCCAATCACTTACAGCATATCTGGTTGCTGTGCTCCATGCGCATCATGCAGTTGCCTTAGTTCGGAACGCCAGAGCAAAAAGATTGCTTCGCCAATGGCTCCGCATCAAATCACCCCTTTCTGTTGTTACACAGGGAACGCATGAAATTGTAGCACGGTTTTCCACCGCAGTCAACATTTTTAACTAAAAGGAGGAATACAATGCCCGAAAAATGGACGGGGCGGCTCATCGGGCGGATGCACAATGAGCGGATCACCTATGAGCAGCTGGCAAATGAAATGGGCGTGAACAAAGCGTACATTTCCATGATTCTGAATGGGAAGCGGAAGCCGCCCAATATCCAGAAGCGGATGGAGACCGCTTTGGAAGCAATCATCAAGCGGGAGCGAGAGAAGCAATCTCAGAAGAAGGGAGAAATAACATGAGTACCTCCACGATTCTTTCAATAATTGGAATGGCGTTTGCCTGCTATTCGTTGGGGTACAGCGTTCGGGGGCTAGTAGATTGCATTGCTCCCAAGGTAAAGCCCACAGATAAGGAGAGCGAGGGGAAAGACAATGCCTAGAATCCGGCAGTATGCCGAGCGCTACGCGGCAGAGGATTTCTGGAAGGAAATCGACCGCTGCTGTCCCTTGGCGGGGATTCAGAGCGATAATGCGTCGGCACTTGGAAAAAGAATCGGCGAGGGATACCAAAATCTGCTGAACTACCAAAAGGGGAAAACCGAAATGCGGGTGAGCGTCCTGCGAAAGCTGGTGACCACCCTCCACCCCAACCCGGCGGTGATCCTGAAAACACTGGGGTATTCGGAGAAAGAAATCCGGGCGTTTGCAAGGGAATGGCAGTGATTTGAAATCTACGGCAGAATGCCGAAATTGAAAGGAGTTATTTATGGCGAAGTACAAAGTTGGGGATAAGGTGCGGATTGTGAGCAAGAGGCCGCAGCGGTGCTGGAACCCTTATATGGACAAGCATCTGGGAAAGACCATGACGATCATAAAATCCGGAATCAACGCTGAAGGAGTTTACTATTGCATGGAGGAGGATCGCGACGATTTTCTTGGGCATTGGTGCTGGTACGAAGACATGATCGCTGGCCTTGTGGAGCCTGCGCGGGAACCCTGCACCGTGGAACTCCGGTTTGACGGGATGATTACCACGGCCACGCTGAAACGGGGCGGGCGGGGCGTGAAGACCGCAGAATCCCGGTGCAATCCGAAGGATACCTACAGCAGAGCGGAGGGCGCAAGGGTCGCCGTTGAGCGGCTTTTTGAGAAGAAGCGCAAGGAGGACAAGCCAAAGGATAGCAAGCCGAAGATCGGAGACAAGTTCGTTGTCACGGTAAAGGGCGGTAAGTTTGACCACGGTTTCGGCATCGGTGACATTGTTACGCTGGTAAATATCCAGCAGGACGACGGATGTTTCTGCTTGGTTGACAAGAGCGGCTTCTTACAAATACTTCATCCGAGTGAGGTTCGCCCCTACAAGGAGAACGCCAAATGACACCCAACGAAACGACCCAGCTTCGCACCATGGCGGAGATATTCCGCCGCTTGCGGGAGGAAAACGTCAAGTTGCGGGAATCCTTGGGCATGGAAACGGAGGAACGCAAGGCGTTTGACGATGAGAACGTGGAGCTTTTCGATGTAGTCCACAAAAACCACGACAGGAGGTGAACGATATGGCAAGCAGGAATAAGCCCATGGATGCCCGGTGGGAGCCGGTGCCGGAGAACCGGAAGCCGTTCAATGTTAAGGAATGCGCTTTCCGGGTGCTCCCATATGCGGGGCTGAATCTGGTGCTTTTCTGGTGGCAGCAGGCGGATTTGCTGGCAGACAAGGCGGCAGTTCCCGCAATGTGGGTGTGCGCTATCCTGATGGGTGCCGGTATCGGACGTTGCATCAGAGGGAGATAAAAAGCCGCCCCCGATGTTACAGCACCGGGGACGGCAAGCGATATAAAAAATCTCTACCACTTACAGTATATCAAACTGAGAAAGGAAAGTCAATGGATGATGTTGGCGTGAATCCGGATTACGATTATCTGTACGATTCCCAGGCAACGGACAGCAGCATTCCGGTGTGCATCTGCTGCGGGAGAACCGTGGGACATAGATACTGGAAAATCCGGGACGATGCCATTTGCGACCTCTGCATGGACAGCCGGGAGGAATGGCGGGATATTTCCTATGATTGAGGTGGATTATGGCGGATAAAAAAAGCTGCCTGTGGTACGAGAAAGCCACGGCAAGCATTTATTTCCCGGAGGGGCATGTGTGCTGTGACCTCTGCCCGTGTATGGAAACATACGCCCGGAAGCAGTGCCGGTTGACCGGGGAGTATCTGCTGGATACAAGAGCAACAGTTGGGTATGAATGCCCGCTGAAATTTAAGGAGGAAGACAATGGCGAGAATGTTTCGGTTTCTGACCGCTGACGAGATTGAGGTCAAGGTCAAGCAGGTCAAGGAAAATGGTCTGGTGTGTCTGCTGTACAAGACGGCAAGGACGGATATGGACTTGCTGGACGAGACGGTAGGCGCGGGCAACTGGACGAACGACTACAAGGAGATCAAGGGCAATCTCTACGCCGGTATCGGGATTATCCAGGAGAACGGCGGTATTCAATGGAAATGGGACTGCGGTATCGAAAGCCGCGAGGACGAGGAAGGCAACCAGAAAAAAGGCGAGGCAAGCGACGCCTTCAAGCGTGCCGGGTTCCGCTGGGGTATCGGAAGAGAACTGTATACGTCCCCGTTTGTATGGATTCCCAACAACAAGGCGGAGATCAAGGCATCGTCCTTCAACGGAAAGACCAGGTTCAACTGCTACGATAAGTTCAGCGTTGAGAAAATCGCCTATGACGAAAAGACCGGGCGGATCACCGGCCTTGCAATCCGCAATGACACAAAGAACCTTCGGGCGTTTGTGTGGCAGCAAGCATGACGGAGCTTACATTCACCGAGGCAAAGCTTGAGGGCGGCTGGCTGATGGTAAAGCCTTCCCGTTCCGAGCTGGGCAAGGCGATGGCCTTTATCCGGAAGATGAAGGACGCGCCCTACGACTTATCCCTAAAGGAGCATCGGGAAAAGCGGAGCCTGGACGCAAACGCCTATGCCTGGGTGCTGATTCACAAGCTTGCCGCCGCTATGGGGATTCCCCCGGTAGAGGTATACCGGAACGCCATTCGGGGCGTGGGAGACAATTACACGCCTGTGTGCGTCCGGGAACAGGATGTAGACCGGTTCACACGGAGCTGGCAGAAAAACGGCCTTGGATGGCTGGTGGACAGCTTGGGCGCGTCTCAGGTGCCTGGGTGCCGGAACCTGGCGGCATACCACGGCTCCAGCACCTACGACACCAAACAGATGGCGCGGTTGATCGACAATCTGATTCAGGACTGCAAGGCGCTGGATATTGAAACCCTGCCCCCGGACAAGCTGGAACTGCTCAAGGAGGAATGGCGTTGAGGAAGGACACCAAAGCGAGGGACTTCACCCGGGACGAGAAAATGGCGATTGCCCAGCGGGACAGCATTGACGGCTGGACGTGCTGCGTATTCTGCGGCGCTCCCGCCCCTGCCCCTCTGGCATGGAGCAACGCCCACTACATATCCCGGGCGCAGGGAGGGCTTGGCATTGCCCAGAACGGGCTGACCCTCTGCCCCAGATGTCACAGCCGGTACGATCAGACCACGGCAAGAATGGAAATGAGGGCGTATTTCCGGGAGTACCTGATGGGCATTTATCCCGGCTGGAACGAAAACGATCTGATTTACAGGAAGGAGAACACATGAATAATTGTCAATTTGTCGGGCGGCTCACCGCCGACCCGGAGCTGAGAAGAACCCAGGAGGGGACGGCGGTTTGCTCCTACAGCCTTGCCGTCAAGCGGCCGATGGCGAAAGACGTCACCGATTTTCTGGACTTCGTCACGTGGCGGCAGGGGGCTGAGTACCTGACGCAGTACGGCCATAAGGGCGATATCGTAGCCGCCTCCGGAGCGCTGCAAGCAAGGGACTGGACGGACAAGAACGGGAACAAGCGCCGGGCGTTCGAGGTGGTGACCACAAGCGTTGAGCTGCTTTCCAGTAAGCGCAGCTCTCAGGATACCACCAATACCGGAACGGCACAAAACGCCGGATACGGGCAGCCCAGCACCCTACAGCAGACGAACCGTGGCAACGGGTACAGTCAGCAGGGGTTCGGAGGATATCAGGAGATCACCGCAGACGACGCCGACTTGCCGTTCTAGGCCGGAAAAATCAATCTTTCCGCAAAAAGGTTGATAGTATACTTACAATTTATGATTTGAGAAAGGAAAGAACATGGAAAAAATCTCTTTACAGGAAATGGTTGGCGGTGCCCTTCAGGAACAGTTTGAAAAATCGTTTCTGCGGGTTGTGGAGAATCTTTCTGACCCGAACACCCCGTTTAAGGATTGCCGGAAAATCTGCATTGAACTGAAGTTCACACAGAACGAAGCCCGGGACGATGTTTCTTGTGCAATCAAGGTTTCCGAAAAGCTTGCTGCGCAAGCACCCATGCAGACCGCTTTCGTTATCGGAAAGGATCTGAAAACCGGTCAGATGTTTGCAGAGGAATATGGGCGGCATAAGCATCTTCCCGGCCAGATGCAGATTGAATCTGAACCGGAAATCCCGTGCAACCCTGAAACCGGGGAAATCATTGAACCGGTTCCGACGACCGTTATCGATATGCGCAAGGCTATGAAAGCCTGATTTAGAAAGGATGGTCAAATATGATTAAAGAAGCATTGCAGTACATTGTGGGTCTTTCCACTCCTACAGTTCAGGAAATCAATGGTGAGACCTATTCCGACAAGCCCCTACATCGGGTAGACTACGCGCCCCTTGCAGACCCTATCCAGCTTTCCACGCTGGAAAGCCTTGTTGATTATATCAAATCCGAAAAGGACGATCTGACGCACACCGGAACCAGAGCAATGTTTATCCATGTTGCAAGCCCCACGAAGGTCAGAATGTATTCTGCGCTAAATTGGAACCACGACCGCGAAACGATTGCGGAGGTAAACGCCAATGTTCCGGAATTCGGCTTTAACCGCTGGATTGACCATGAAACTTTCTGTATTGCCCTTCAGTCCAAGTTCCTGCCCAATGCAGACCGGGCACTGCTGCTGAAGTTCGCCGGAACCGTGGAAAGCGGAACGATTGCAGAATATGGGGACGATGGCATTACCCAGAAAGCCACGGTCAAGGTTGGCATTGCCAAGAAGGGAGAAGCGGTCATTCCGAACCCTGTCACGCTGGTTGCATACCGTACCTTCATTGAAGTGGAGCAGCCGGAATCCCAGTACGTTTTCCGGATGCAGGACAGAAACGGCATTCAGTGCGCCCTTTATGAAGCGGACGGCGGTGCTTGGAAGATCGATGCTATGCGCAGAATCAAGGCGTATCTGGAAGCAGCTCTTGACGACATGGACGGCTATATTGTGATTTCTTGATTTCTTCCCTTGGCGGTGGGAGGTGAAACCGCCAACTCCAAAGGAAGGAGCGAAAACGTGACGATTGAATTTACGATTCCCGGCGTTCCGCAAGGGAAGGAGCGCCCCCGCTTCACCCAGAACGGTGCGACATACACCCCAAAGAAAACGAAGGACTATGAAAAGCTGGTGGCATGGGCATACCAGTGCGAAGCCCACGGGGCAAAGTTCACCGGCACTATCCGGGTTGACATTGCGGCAATCTACCCCGTTCCCCATTCGTGGAGCAAGCGCAGGCAGGCCGAAGCGATTGACAATCAGATTCTGCCAATGGTGAAACCCGACTGGGACAACATAGGCAAGATTGTGTGTGATGCCCTGAACGGTATCGCCTACAAGGATGATGCAGCTATCACAGATGCCACAGTCTGCAAGCGATACGGCACCCGCCCATGCGTGGCGGTTCGTCTTACCGGAGAGGAGGCACCCCGTGACACAGTGTGAGCGTATCCTGCGGCATTTGCAGGACTATGGAAGTATCACTCAGGCCGAGGCTGTTACCGAGTACGGCTGTTACCGTCTGGGTGCAAGAATCTGGGATTTGAAAGCCCAGGGCGTACCCATCAAGAGCGAAACCGTCACCGGGAAGAACCGGTACGGGGAGCGGACGTGCTTTGCAAGATATTCGCTGGGGAAGGAGGTGAATGCGCAATGAAATATGACGTTATCGTCACCGATGCCGAGGATATCTTTGAATTGAGTGACCTTCAAGATAATATTCTCCGACTGGATGATATATCCGAAGAAGAAGTAAAACACATAGTTGACATTTTTGGCAGGCGCGACTTTCAAATTGTTCTATTCCCTAGGCGGGGAAGCGAGGAGTAAACTATGGCAATCAAAAGCGGACTTGATTTCTTTCCGCTTGATGTTTGCTTGGATAAGAAATTTGAACTGATAGAAGCAGAATATGGCTTGACAGGATTTGGTGTAATCGTTCACTTGCTGCAAGAGATATACGGCAAGGAGGGTTATTACATTGAATGGACAGAGGAGGTTGCGCTTTTGTTCGCCCGAAGATGCGGGCTGGGTGGGAGCGTCGTTTCCGAAATAATAGAGGCTTCTATCAGACGAGGGATGTTCGACAAAGAGATATATGACAAGTATCACGTTCTGACTTCACGAGGAATTCAGAAGCGGTACTTCGAGGCAGTCAGCCGCCGTAAAAGTCTTGAAGTCGATTACAACATCCTTCTGGTCGAGTGTGCCCAAATTTGCCCCAATGTAAACATTTCAAGCAGAAATGTCAACATTTTTTCAAAAAATGCTGACATTCAAAGACATAGTAGAGTAGAGGAGAGTAGAGTAGAGAAAAGTAGAGTAAAGGAGAGTATAGGCGCGGAGTCGGAAGCCGCCTCCACGCCGCCGGTGTGCCAGATCATACTGAATGATAAATCCCTTTACCCCGTTTTTCAGGCTGACGTGGACAAATGGGCGGAACTCTATCCCGCCGTTGATATTCTGCCAGAGCTTCGGAAAATGGCCGGGTGGTGTGACGCAAACCCATCCAAGCGGAAAACCAAGGGCGGGGTACAGCGATTTATCAATGGCTGGCTTGCCAAAGAGCAGGACAGAGGCAGCGCTGCATCTGTTCCACCGGCTAGGCGCTATGGGAAGCACGACATCCCCAAGGGCGCGTCCGGTGAGCTGGGGGACGCCGAACTGGAAGCTATACGGCAGGTTTTGGCGGCGGGCGCAGATGAAAGAAGGGACGCATTATGACAGAAAAACCCGGCCAGTACATCGATTCGTCAAGCCCCTTTTGCAGAAACTGCACGCGGGACGATTGCCCAACCAACGGGGACGGCTGCAAGGCATGGGAAACGTATTTCATCGATAACTGGAACAAAAACATCATGAAACTAGGGAAAAACCACAAAAAACAACGCCAATTTTTCCGGTATGAGCACCCGGACTTGGTGAGAGAGGGGATTGTTTTTGAGCATGAGCAAGGCGAAAATGTACGGCTGTTTCAAGCCGGTGAAGCGGAATTGCACCCCGCCCCGGTGGGGGAAAGTGCCTCGGGGGAATAAAGGCAAACAGAAAGGAAATGGGAAATGAAAGTTCTGATAGCCTGCGAGGAATCGCAAACCGTGTGCAAGGCATTCCGGGCGCGGGGGCATGAGGCCTATTCCTGCGATATTCAGGAGCCGTCCGGCGGGCATCCTGAATGGCACATTTTGGGTGACGCTCTGGAAGCCATCAAGGGCGGCACAATCGTCACCATGGACGGACAGACCCATGATGTGGGGCGGTGGGATTTGTTGATTGCGCATCCACCTTGTACTTACCTGACGAATGCCGGGGCGGTCAGAATGCGGAGAAATGGTGAAATCGTCCCGGAGCGGTATTCTCTGGCAATGGAAGCAAAGGCGTTTTTCATGGAATTTTACAACGCCGATATTCCCATGATTGCGGTGGAAAACCCAACGCCCATGAAAATTGTTGGATTGCCGCCATATACACAGGCAATACAGCCGTATGAGCATGGCCACCCATACAGTAAGCGGACTTGTTTGTGGCTTAAAGGGCTGCCAAAACTGCACCCAACGGAAATTATCACCAATCACGAACCGTATGTAAATGGCGGATGCAAGGACGCTCACGGAAACTACCGCAGATTCCAAGGCAGAAAAGAACGTGACCCGAAAATAAGAGCCAAGACCTTCCCCGGGATTGCAAAAGCTATGGCCGAACAGTATGGAGGTGACATAAGAGATGAGTTCACGGATGGCATTTCAAGTTGGAGATAGGTTTGGGAAACTTGTGATTTTGAGACAGGACGGCGTACATAAAAAGCCTTGTGGGACGACTGAAAGAAGGTGGCTTTGCAAGTGCGATTGTGGGAACGAGGTTTCTGTACTTGGGCACAATCTTAAAAGTGGAAACACAAAATCTTGTGGATGCCTGCCAAAGCAAAGCAGGCTGCCAAATAATCGAGGAGTTATTAACCATATCATACTCCAATATAAGCGTCACGCAAGAGACAGAGGGCTTGCATGGGGATTATCTTACGAAGATGTCGAGCGCCTCATTCAGCAGCCGTGTTTTTACTGTGGAACAATAAATAGTAATCACAAAGTAACGAAAAATTGCAAAGAGGGATATGACCACAATGGAATAGACCGTACCGACAGTTCAAGAGGATACTTCATTGATAATGTTGTTCCGTGCTGCAAAATATGCAACAGAGCCAAAAACAATATGGATCAAAGGGAATTTATCGAGTGGGCGAGAAAAGTTACAAATCATACAGTTTGTCTACCTATGGCGGAACAGTGGGGATAGACCATTTTCGTGAGCTCACGGAAATGGTAACAACGATAGAAACGAGGTGAAACATGAACAAAGCGTTATTTTCCAGCGTAAAAATGGACTGGGGAACGCCGAAAGACTTTTTTCGGGAACTGGATCAGGAATTCCATTTTGGCTTAGATGCCGCCGCTTCCCCTGAAAACGCCAAGTGTGAACGATATTTTACGCCAGAAATGGATGGGTTATCCTGTTCGTGGAGCGGGTATGGGGCTGTGTTTTGCAACCCACCCTATGGCAGGGAGATCGGGAAATGGGTTCAAAAGGCATATTCTGAACATGTCCGTGGGGGTGTGACAATCGCCATGCTGATTCCGGCACGGACGGACACAAGCTATTTCCACGATTACATATACGGAAAAGCGGAAATTCGGTTTCTGCGTGGGCGGTTAAAATTTGAAGATGAAAACGGGGTGGCAATGAACCCAGCACCGTTTCCGTCTATGGTAGCGATTTTTAGATAGCAGATAAGCCCGGGGCAACCCGGGCGGGAAGGAGATAACGATGGAAGAAATCAAATTGAAGCCCTGCCCGTTTTGTGGGAAGGAAGCGATATTTTTCCCGAAGTGTAGCTGCCCGGACGCAGCAGCTGGTTTAACTCGAAAGTGGGAATTTGGGGTCGGATGTCTGGCGTGTGGAATTGCATTGCCAAATACTTCTTATTCTTTTTCTTTGCAGATGGCAAAGGATGGCAGTATCAGATACATTGACGATGACCGGCAGGAAGCGGCTGATACTTGGAACCGGAGGGCTGACAATGGCTAAAGCGGTACTTATCAGCATCCGCCCGGAGTGGGTGGAGAAGATTGCCAACGGTGAAAAGATACTGGAATTGAGAAAAACAGAGCCGAAGCTGGAAACGCCGTTTAAGGTTTACATTTATTGCACTGCCGGAAACTTGAGTTATGAAGTTAGTAACGGAATTTTTTGCAACATTAGCGGCGGGAGATTGGTTGTCGGAGAGTTTGTGTGTGACAAAATCGGAGTCATTTGGGGTGGTGGGTATCTGAAAATGCCGGAAAGTGCTTTTGCCGGAAGCTGCTTAAATATGTACCAGATAGACACATATCTGGACGGCAAAGACGGGCATTTCTGGCACATTTCAAACTTGAAAATCTATGATGCCCCGAAACCGCTGAGCGAATTTATGGGGCTACGGAAAACGAAATTTGGATATGTGCCTGTTGAAATCAAACGCCCGCCCCAGAGTTGGTGCTACGTGGAGGAATTGAAATGAGTGATTACATAAGCCGGGAGTTGGCACTTGCGGACTTTGAGCAGTGCAACCAGAAAAATTCCACCTGGACACCCCAAAGGGTTAAAACACTGCTGATGCGCATCCCCTGCGCCGATGTGGAGCCGGTGCGGCATGGGGAATGGCGACTTGTTCGCAGAATGGCAGCTTGTGGGGAATACGAATGCTCCGTGTGTGGCCGCATTGAGACATTTGGTTGCTTTAACAAGCCAGAGAATAATCCATATTGCCATTGCGGCGCAAAAATGGAATTGGAGGATGATCATGAAAATTGAACGAGCAATCGAAATCCTTGACCCGGAACACCGGGAGGTCTATGACGGCATGGACGAGGTGAACGAAGCCTGCCGGATGGGCATGGAGGCGTTGGAGCGGACAATGTGGATTCCGTGCAGTGAGAGGCCGCCGGAGGAACTTGAGCCTGTAAATGTGGTGTGGGTAAATCACAACCCAGCGCCGTACTACCGGTACATGAAGGACGTTCCGCAAAAAGCGACTGCTGTCTATTACAGGGAGGCTTGGTATTGGTGGTCGTGTGTTTGCGAAGATTTGCTTGTAGAGTGCGGCGCGAACGAAACGGATCAGGTGGATGACGATGTTGAAATCACCCACTGGCAGCCGCTTCCAGAATTGCCGGAGGAGGAAAACGATGAAACGATTGACGGTTGAACACTGGCAAAATCTTGATCCGTGGGAATGCTGCGGGCAGGATAACTACTGCATGCGCCCCAGCAATAAGCCGGGTGGGTGTCGAAATGGCTGCATAGTGCCAAAACTCTATACTCGCCTTGCACAGTATGAGGATACAGGGATTTCACCAATGGGAATGCACCTACTCCCATCGGCGCCGAAGGAAGGAGGCACAGAGGAATGAGCTATGATCTGAGAATCGCCGTTAAGGTGGATGGATGCGATAAGTTCGCACAAATCGCCGAGCCGGAATACAGCAGCCCCACGTATAATCTGGGCAAGATGTTCCGGGCTTGTACCGGGTGGGATTACAAGCAGGGAGAATATTACAAGTGTTCCGACGTGATCGGGAATATCGAGAAAGGCGTTAAAGAGCTGCGGGCAAACAAGGCGCAATACAAGCAGTACGAGCCGGAAAATGGCTGGGGAACGGTTGCCAGCGCAGTGGTTGCACTCGAAAATCTGCGGGATTGCATCTATGAGCAGGCAGAGGAAATCCCGCTGGAATGCCTGTATGTGGCATGGTAGGAGGTGCAGAGAATGGCTGATTTTATCGAGGTGCATCTGCAGGGCAAGCCCCGGCTGGTTAATCTGGACTGGGTGGAGGATATATGGCCAACGGAGAACGGGACGCAGATTTATTTTGCGTTTACCAGCCCTGATGATACATCACAGGATTTTATAACAATAGATGAAAGCTACGACAAGATCAAACGCATTATAGCCTATCAGCGGGGCTAAAGGAGGTAAATCAGAATGAGTGAAAGACGAGAACACCGTCAGCGCCTTAACACTAGGATTGCATTCGCCGCCGCTATTGAGCGGTGGGCGAAGAATCAGCCGTCACGCATTCGGTTCTTTGCCGTCAGACGCTGGCTGAAAGAGATACCGAGGAAGGAGAATTTTTATGAGGCTGATTGATGCAGACGGGCTTCGCCGCAGAATTGTAGCATTTTGTACAGGATGTAGCACCACATATTTGACAGTGGAAAACATTGTGATGATGATAAATCAGGCTGATACCGTGGATGCCGTCCCCGTGGTAAGGTTCCGGGACTGCATTGCATTTGAGGAAATAGGCAAGCACCCCACCAACAAAGGAGGAACGCCATTTGGGTATTGCTATCATTGGCAATATGAGCAGGGCATGTCCCCAAATGAGGTAGACGGCAATGATTTTTGCAGCTACGGAGAAAGGAAGGATTCCCCGCATGACACGTAAGCGTTTTATTAAACTTCTGATGGGGAAGCTTCTGCTTTCCCGGAACGAGGCAAATTACATTGCCGATATTGTAAGAATTTGTGATCGGAGAACAGACAATGATTAAACTGACGCAGAGCCTCCAACAATACTTATTTGTAAATCACAGGGAAATCATCGTGCCTCTGATGTTCGGCCACACCGAGGTTTTGACGCAAGAAATCTGGGATGCATATATAGAATGGTGCAAAACCGACGAGGGGCACAAGTACCTTAAAGGCGGGGAAAAGTACGTGGAAGAATCGGAATGCGAGGGGCAGGAAACATGAGCAAGAAACCGGACTATCTCACCCTGTGCTCCATAGCCGCCCAGAAGGCCGGGACGAGCTACGGGAAGTACATGGCAATGCACGGATACCACCCACCAATTCAGGCCGATGTGGAGGACGTGGAAGCCCCGCAGGGCATTTCCAAAATCTGCCCCCAGTGCGGGAAGGAATTCACGCAGGGGAAAATCAAGCAGAAAAACTATTGCAGCTTGGAGTGCCAGAAAGCCCACGCCCAGAGAGCCGCTAAAAGGAGATACCGTGACAGGAAAAATGAGGAATTGGAGGTACATGAATAATGGCAGAACAGGATTTCAAATTTGATGATGCGTTGCTCATGAAGACTGCACGCGAGATGCTCGCAAAAAAATTGACCGAAACAGTGAAAGAGGTCGCCAAGTCCGGGGAATGGGAGAAAACCACCATCGAGCAGGAAGAATCTGACCCAGAAAAGATTCTCCGGAGGATGTTTGCAAAATACGCATACGGCAACGTCCCGGAGTGGTTCGCCTCTGCGGTATCTGCGACGTCCTATGTGCTGTCTGTGGACAGGGGAAAGGGGATTGAGTGTATTTCCGTCTTGCACACGGCAGCGGAACGGGCACCGGCTGAAATTCGGATGACGGCGCAGACAAAACTGCTTATGATATGCCAAGAAACCGGGATGCTCGGCGGGATTGGGAACCTGCCTGTTCTCTAGGGGCAATATGGAATACAAGGACAGCAGGAAGTACTGCGTTGGGTGCTGGTATTTCTTCGGGTACCACGATGGCGGAAAGTGCTGCAATTACATATTCGTCCGCGGGGGAAAGCGGCCGTGCCCGCCTGGGAAGGATTGCACCGAAAGGAGGGCGAAAACGAAAAACAGGAGACGGGATTTAATATTATAGCGTTATCCCTGTATAGTATATATTAAATATATAATCTTATATCTTGTGTGTATGTTGTTATAGTTCTATACAGGGATTTAATAAGATATGCAAGGAGGAACGGAATGAACTGGAAGTATGAAGCCATTGAAAAGCTAAAGGAGTACAGTGCAAAGAAACAGTCCCTGAAAAGCATTCCCGAAGAAATGGCGCGGCTGGAATCCGCTATGCAGAGTATCCGAAGCGCCACGGCTGACGGTACGCCGGTAAGTGGCGGTGGATCTGGCCGGGAAGATATGATGCTGTCGAATATCGTTCACCGTGAGGAACTGGCGCGTTCGCTGGAACAGGCGAGAAAATGGGTGTCGCTTGTGGATTCCGGGCTTGAAGTCCTCACAGACGATGAGCGGAAGGTGCTGGATAGATTCTACATAAAGCCCGCGAGGGGGAATGTGGACAGGTTGTGCGAGGAATTTGGGATTGAAAAATCTCAGGTTTATGCGCGAAAGGATTCGGCGCTTCACCACTTTACAATTTGCCTATACGGATGCGCAGAAATTTGAAAAACCGGAAAAAAACCGGAAGATTTTTCAGTTTGAATGTGCTATACTGGTAAAAAAGAAAAAGCGCAAGAGGCTTGGGGCTGTTCCCGAGCCTCTTTTTGCATGGCGCGGTAGATAACGAGTTGGGCGCTCTCTCCCCAACAGAAGGCCGTTCAAATCGGCCTCGCGCCAATTATTTTGTATGAGCGGTGGTGCTATGGCTGCAAGGATTACAGATCGGAAGAAAAAAAGAATAATTGCCGACTGGATAGAAATGCAGTCGTACAGCGCCGTTGCAAAAAAGCATGGCGTAACTCACCAAACTGTGAAAAGGATTGTTAGCGCTTCACCGGATATCGCCCAAAAAGTGCAGCAAAAAAAAGAAGAGAATACCGCCGACATGATGGCGTACATGGAATCACAAAAAGCGGCGATGCAAGAAGCGATCACTTTGCATCTGAAAGCGCTCACTGACCCAGAAAAGATTTCGGCCGCAACATTGAGCCAGATCGCAACATCTTTCGGGATTATTGTTGATAAGGCCACAAGAAACACGGCAAGCGGTAATGATAGCCTCAATAAGTTGGATGGGCTAATTAAGGAGTTCAGAGATGCTATTAAGCCCGAAACAGATTGAATTTGCAAGGTATGGGAATCACCGATGGAATTTCAAGGGCGGCGCGACCCGAAGCGGGAAAACATATCTTGATTTCAAGTGGATTATTCCCATGCGGATTCGAGAACGAGCCGGGAAAGATGGGCTTTCCGTTATTTTGGGCGTTACAAAATCCACAATAGAGAGAAACGTACTAGAGCCTATGCGGAATCTGTACGGTGATAAACTTGTTGGGGCGATTTCCAGCGATAATACGGCGTGGATTTTTGGCGAGAAGTGCTATTGCCTGGGCGCGGAAAAAGTGTCTCAGGTATCCAAGATTCGCGGCGCGTCTATCAAGTATTGCTACGGCGACGAGGTCGCGGACTGGTCGGAGGAAGTTTTTGCCCTCCTGAAAAGCCGGCTTGATAAGGAGTATTCCTGTTTCGATGGCACATACAATCCACAGTATCCCAACCACTGGTTAAAGAGATTCCTTGATAGTGATGCCGATATTTTCAGCCAAGAATACACCATAGATGATAATCCGTTCTTGCCCCCGGCTTTTGTTGAAAATCTGAAAAAAGAATATGCTGGAACGGTGTTCTATGATAGGTACATTCTGGGAAAATGGACGCTGGCAGAGGGACTTATTTATCCCATGTTTAACGATAGTTGCATTGTGGACGAGTTGCCAGAAACCGGGGAATATTACATTTCCTGCGACTATGGCACGTTAAATCCGTTCTCGGCGGGGTTGTGGTGTGTAAATAGCGGGCGTGCCATTCGCGTGGCTGAGTATTACTATTCCGGCAGGGACAAGCAATACCAACTCACGGACGAGGAATATTATGCCGAGGTCGAAAAGCTGGCTGGTGAAAAAAATATACGGCACATTATCGTTGACCCGTCAGCGGCATCTTTCATTGCGTGCATAAAAAAACATGGCCGTTTCTCGGTTCGCAAGGCGAAAAACGACGTAATGTACGGAATTCGGCTCACTTCTGCAATGCTGCGTGCCGGGGCTATTAAGATTGGCTCTGATTGCTGTGACGCAATTCGGGAATTCGGCCTTTATCGTTGGGACGAGGATTCCACAGAGGATAAGCCAATCAAAGAAAATGACCATGCGATGGACGATATTCGTTATTTCTGCGCGACTGTGTTACGCAGAAACCGGGAGACGCGGGAAATCGTTGGGAGAATTTGTGATGAGAATGATTAAAAAATGGCTTGTCGATCGTGCGCCTATCTGGGCGAAAGCGGCGTTGCAAGCCGATATAAGAACGCTTGAAGCGGAAAATCGGCGGCTTCGGGCGGAAGTGGATACTTTGAACGCCTATATACAGGGATTGCAGTACGCCACGCGTGCGCTGCGGCGCATTACGATCAACGCAGGAGGAGAAAAGCGTGATTTATCCGAACAGTGATTATGAAATGGCGTTTCGCGCCGTTGACATGACGTCTCCGGAAATGAAAAAGGCCATCCAGAGGTGGCAGAATCTGTATTATGAGAAGGCCGCGACCCCGGATTATGACCCGTGCCAGCGGATTCCATATACAATCGTCCGTAAACTGACAAAGACGGCATTTTCGGAGTATTCGGCATCCAGCAAAGACGCGTTTGTTTCCGAAATCCTCGACGCGGCAGACGCGAAAAAGAAAAGCGCCATGCAAAAAGCCCTGATCGGCGGAGAAAGCGGATTAAAGCCTATCCCGACGGCCAGCGGTTTCCACTTCGCAGTTGTGAGCAGGCCGAACATTCTGGTATTTGGCCGGGACGGGGACGGGAATATGACCGACATCGGCATGGCAGAACACAGCATCCGTGACAGATTCTATTACACACTGTTGGAACGGCGCACGGTGGATGATGGCGGGTATCTGACCATTACCAACAGACTGTATCGGTCGAACGACCAGAACAGCTTGGGACAGGCTGTTGCGCTTACAGAGCTGCCACAGTATGCGGAACTCGCAGAAGAATACACGTTCCCTGAGCCACTGGGAAGCGTCGGCGTTGCATGGCTGAAAACGCCGATTGACAACAGTGTGGACGGTAGCCCCGACGGCGTATCCGTTTATGACGCGGCTGTCGGCCTGATTGAAAATATCAACCGGAACGAGGCGCAGATCAACGGAGAGTTCGAGCGGGGGAAAAGCCGGATTATTGCCAGCGCGGATATGCTGGAGGTTGACGAGGTCGGCGGGCGGAAAAACCTGTCCGCAAGCGTATTTACCGCAGTGGATGAATCCCCCGACGATATAGGTATCACTATTTTCTCCCCGGCGCTGCGGGAACAGTCGTATCTTGCCAGAAAAACGGAATATCTCCGGAATGTGGAGAACGTGATAGGCTTAAAGCGCGGGCTGCTGTCCGAGGTGGAGGCCGCAGAAAGAACGGCTACCGAGGTGACGTCCTCCGAGGGCGATTACAACCTGACGATTATCGACTTCCAGCAGATGTGGGAAAGCGCACTGCGAGAGGCCGTAAGACTGTGCGGCGTTCTGGGGCGGATGTACCGCATACCCGGCGCCCACGACGTGGAAGATGATTCCATTGCCGTGGATTGGGGCAACGGCGTTCTGTTCGATGAGGAAAAGACCTGGGCTGACTACAAGGACATGGTCGCGGCGGGGCTGCTGAAACCTGAGATTGCACTCGGGTGGAAATTCAACATGCCCCGGGATACGGAAGCACAGTTAGCGAAAATTCGGAAGAAGTATATGCCGGATGTACAAGAAATTGACGAAGGGAGCACAGAAGATGGGCGGTAGAGGTGGAGCCGGTGCGCAATCTTCCCACAAAATAGTTGCGTTTAATGTCGACATGGGGGGCGCAAAAAGCGATTTTGTCGTAAGAAAAGGCGTTGTTTACAAGGATAGCGGCGAACGTGTGCAACTATCTGCACAGCAAGTGATCCAAAATGCAAAAAACTTGGGATATGGCGTAAAAACATATTCGCAAAAGGAATATGACGAAAAGCAAAAAGCATACAGAGTAGATCGGGTTACGACGAATGCATTCTTAAATATGATGGATGCCCAAATGGGAGGGGAACGGCGGATGCAAAGGAAAACAACGGCAAGCAGACGCGGAAGTAGGAGAAGAAAGTAATGGGCGGACGCGGCGCAAGCAGCGGCGGCCGGAAACTGAAAGACGGTACATATTTGCCATATGGGAGCGAGTATAAAAGCGTTTATCAGTCCGGCAATATCAAGTTTTTAGTGCCAGCCAACGGACAGGTAAAAGCGCCGCTTGAAACTATGACAAAAGGGCGCGTATATGTGACCGTCGGTTCTGACGGAGAGCCGCGCTATATATCGTATTACGACAAGCACAACAAGAAATTCAAGCAAGTGGACATTCGAGGCAAGCCGCACATGATTAACGGGAAACCGGAATTACCACACACCCACAAGGGTTATGAACACAATGAAAAAGGCGACGCAAAACCATCGACAAAAGAACAAAAAATGGTTGAGCGTGTGATGAAAACATGGTACAATAGGCATAGCAAGTAGTAGTTTATACAGGAAAACGCCCTTTCAGGGTATTCCGGTGCGACTCCGGGCGCTTGCTATGCCGTAAGGTACAGAAATGTATCTTGCGGCATTTTTATTGGAGAAATCTATGATTAACTTTGAAAATCTGGACAAATTCACATTTCCCGGTGTCGGCAAGTACGGCATACCACAGATTGAGCCTGCCAAGGCGTACCCGGCGGGCGAATTTATCCCGATGAACTATGCCATAAGCTGCAAAAATCCGGAAGGAAAAATTTTGCATTCTTTTGTGGATGATTACCAATTTACCAGGTTTTGGAATACGCCAGACCGATATATTCCTATGCTGTCTCGGTTCGCCGCCGTGTGCGCACCGGATTTTTCCACATACACAGATATGCCACTGGCCATGCAGATTTACAACCACTATCGGAAACACTGGCTTGCGGCGTATTGGCAGGCACACGGGCTTACAGTATACCCAACAATCAGTTGGAGTGATAAACAATCCTATGATTGGTGCTTCGATGGCGAGCCGGTAGGCGGCGTTGTTGCCGTGTCCAGCGTGGGAACGCAGAACAACAAGGAAGCTAATCGGCTTTTTCTCAAAGGATATGAAGAAATGATGAAGCGATTAGCCCCGTTATTTGTGATTTTTTACGGTAAAGTGCCGCTTGAATGCGATTGGAATGTAATTCGGGTACAGCCGCATTACAAACAGATAGAGAGCAGGAGAAAAGCCAATGCTGACCGCTGACCAGATTGAAGCCCTTGGAAATAAGGCACAGCAGCTCATTTCCCCGGTGACAGAGTTTCTAATTGAGGATATTGCAAGGCGAATTGCGGAAGCTGGCCAATTCACCAGCACGGCGGCCTATCAGACATGGAGACTTCAACAGTTGGGGATTTCTCAGCGGCAGTTAAAAAAGGAGCTTCGAAAGCGGCTGAAAGTATCCCACCGGGAGCTTCGGCGGCTGATAGAACAGGCCGGGGAAACCGGATACAGTTATGACATCCGGAAACACCCCTATGTACAGGCGGTGCCATTCCGCAGTAATGGGGTCTTGCAGCAGATTGTGTCTGCGGCGGCGCAGCTGGCCGATTCCGAACTGGACAATATCACCCAGACAATGGGTGCTGTCATGCCGAATGGCAAGGCTGTGGGGCTTACAGACGCTTACAGACAGGCTTGCGATTTCGCCTTTACGAAGGTTTCGACGGGGGCACAGGATTATGCCTCCGCCATCCGGGAGGCGACCCGGAATCTTGCGGAAAAGGGGATTGTCACAATCGACTATGAATCCGGCGTTCATACCTCCATGGAAGCCGCTGTCAGGCGTAGCGTTATGGGTGGCCTGGGGTTAATGCAGGAGCAGATCAGCCAGCAGAACCACGTTGATTTCGGCTGTGACGGCTGGGAGATATCCGCTCACGCGGCCAGCGCCCCCGACCATGAGCCGATTCAGGGCAGACAGTACAGTGACGCAGAATACGAGAAACTGAATAACTCCCTTGTGCGGCGTATCGGTACGCTGAACTGCGGCCACGCGGCTTTCCCGATTATTCTGGGTGTTGATTCTCCGCAATACACGCCGGAGGAACTGGACAAATTCAGGAAAGATAACGAAAAAGGCATTGACTACGACGGGAAGCACTACACCACGTATGAGGCTACCCAGCGTCAGCGGCGGCTTGAATCCGCCATCCGGAAGCAGAAACGCAGGATTCTGGTTGATGAGGCCACAGGGGACAAAGAGAACTTACAGCGCGATCAGATCAAGTACCATGTTTTGGATCAGGAATATAAGCGCTTTTCCGAAGCGGCAGGGCTGCGGATGCAGCATGAGCGCATGGAAATGCCCGGGTTTGGTGCAAAACAGGTCAGAAATCAAGTTGATTGAAGCAACTATTCGGGTTTTCCGAACGGTTGCTTTTTTCATACCATTTTTGCCGTGGCAGGCGTAAAACAAGCCGACAGCAGGGGACGCAACCCCCATATAACAAAGCATAGCTGAGAAAGGAAGTATATGAAACGCGAGTTTTTGCAGAATTTCAAGGTAGGAGACCAGCCCCTGAGCAAGGAGATCATTGACGAGATCATGGCAGAGAATGGCCGGGATATCGAAGCTGCTAAGAAGCCTTTTGCTGACTATGACACCATCAAGAGCCAGCTGAGTGAGGCGCAAAAGACCATTTCCGGCTTTAAGGAGCAGGACATCGATACCATCAAGCAGTCCGCTAAGGATTGGGAAAAGAAGTACAACGATGCCATTGCCGAGAGCAACCGGAAGATCGCGGATATGGAATTCTCCCACGCCCTGGACGCCGCCATCACCGGCGCAAAGGGTAAAAGCACCAAGGCAATCCGGGCGCTGCTGGACATCGACACTTTGAGAAGCAGCAAGAACCAGGAAACGGACATTAAGGCCGCTCTGGAAGCTCTCCGGAAGGACAGCGGCTATTTGTTCGATGACGGCAAAACGCCGCCCCCCTATGCCGGGAAGACCGGTACAGGGCAGCAGGAGCCTAACGGCGAACCGACGACCCTCGCCGGTGCGCTCAGGGCAAATTACAACATGAAGTGAAAGGATGATTTTTAACTATGGCAATTACTCTTGCAGAAGCAAAGGTCGGCATGGCCGACAAGGTCGATCAGCAGGTGGTCGACGAGTTCCGGCGCAGTTCTCTGTTGCTGGACAGACTGGTGTTTGATAACGCCATTTCCCCCGGTACCGGCGGTTCTACGCTGACCTACGGTTACATTCAGCTGAAAACCCCCTCCACCGCGGCTGTCCGCGCTATCAACAGCGAATACACCGCAGGCGAGGCAAAGCGGGAGGAAAAGACCGCCAAGGCCGTTATCATGGGTGGTTCCTTCCAGGTCGACCGTGTGATTCAGAGCACCTCCGGAGCCATTGATGAGCTGGCATTCCAGGCGCAGCAGAAGATCAAGGCAACCAGCAACTATTTCCACAATCTGGTGATCAACGGCACCTCCGCCGCGTCCGGCACCGGGTATGTCACGAACACCTTCGACGGCCTGAGAAAGACTCTGGCGGGCACCTCCAACGAGTTCACTACGGACATTGACCTGTCCGATTCCACCAAGCTGGACAGCAACGCCAATGCTTTCGTTGACCAGCTGGATCAGCTGACCCACATGGTGGACGGCGGCGCGTCTCTGCTGCTGATGAACACCGCCATGCTGCTGAAAGTTCGGGCGGCTGCCCGCCGTGCGGGGTATTACGACCGCAAGAAGGACGACTTCGGCAGGGCTGTGGAGTACTTTGGCGATATCCCCATCATGGACGCCGGTATGTACTACAACGGAACAAAGTCCGTGGATGTCATCGACACCTCCACCCCCAGCACCACCGCCGCCGGTACTTCCAGCATTTACGCTGTGAATATCGCCCTGGACGGTTTCCACGGCATTTCCCCCACCGGAACCGGTGTCATCAACAGCTATATGCCCGATCTGAAAGCCCCCGGCGCTGTGAAGAAGGGCGAAGTGGAGCTGGTGGCCGGTGTCGTGCTTAAGAACACGCTCAAGGCGGCGGCGCTGAACGGCATTATCCTGAAGCCAAAGACCGCGTAACGGAAAGGAGACGCCCTGATGATTGACTATGATTTTTACATAAGCAGCTTTCGGGGCGACGCTATCCCCGCAGAGGACTGGAACACGTGCGAAGCCCGTGCGGCGGCGCAGCTGGCAAGATACAAGCGCATATACACGGTAAAGGCACCGGAGGAAAACTCCGAAGCCCTTGCCGTGTGCGCCATGGCAGAGGCTATTCACGGCTTTGATCTGATTATCAACGGTGAGGGCGGCGCTGTTCAGTCTGCGTCTATCGGCTCCGTTTCGGTGAGCTATGGCAGCGGGAACGGTGTTGATGTCAGCGCCAAAGGGCAGTCGCGGGAACTGTACCGATGCGCCTGCCTGTATCTCGATATCTACCGGGGGTGCTAGCTATGGTGAGAATCAAGCGCCGCAGCTGCCCCGTAGACTACCGGCTGTGCAGTCAGGCGGTCACGGTATACCACCGGGACGGCGACAAAGTAACCAGAACGGTACACGATAGAGCCTTTTTGGATTACAAAAAAACCGAGAATGTGGACAAGACCGGCAGTAAGGAAGTCAATTCCTTCCTGCTGGTCATTCCCTGTTCGGAGGTGTGTGTTTATCCGGAGGACAAGGTGCTGCTGGGTGCCGGGGAGGAAATCACGGCGGCGCAGTGGCCGTCCTTCATTCCGGTGAAGGTTCCCGGGCTGGTTGTTGTGAAGTACGTTGACCCCAAATACTGGGGCGGCAAGCTGGTTCATGTGGAGGCGGGCGGATGAAAACACGGATAAAGGTTGATATGAAGCCTGTTGACACCATCCTGACAAGGCTTGGCGTCAATAAAACCGGCGATGTGCAGATGCAGCTTACCCGGATAGTGAACAAGCGGATAACGCGGTACATGCCGTTCCGAACCGGTGTGCTTTCCACGAAGCTTAAGTATATCTCAAGCCCGACAGAGATCACGGTTATGGGACCATACGCCCGGTATCCGTACTACGGCAAAGTCATGGTAAATGCCAAAACCGGAAAAGGCCCCGCTTTCATTCCAGGAGTTGGATACCGGTACAGAAAAGGAACCGTGCTGAGAGCAACCGATCGGGATTTGAACTATGACACCACCAAGAACCAGCAGGCGGGACCTTTCTGGGACAGACGCATGATGGCGGCAGAGAAAGACCAAATTGCGCACGACCTACAGGCTTATATCAACAGGAGGAGCGGAATATGACGGCGCTGGAAAAAATCAAGGACTTTCTCGGGCAGTACCCCGGCGCGGATATCTTCCGCGATTTCCATGTTGACTACACAGACCAGATCCCATTCAACGGCGGTGTTTTCCCCTCCGGGCTTGTGGAGATTTCCAGAACACGGGATATCCTTGGGAACACAACCGTAATCAATCAGTACAATTTTGGGTTGTACTACGTGTTCGAGAAGTCCCCGGGGGATGATACCGGAGCATCTGAAAATGCGGGCTGGGTCATGGACTTTCAGGAGTGGGTGCAGAAAATGTCCGTTATGGGCAATGCCCCCACCTTTGGGGATGACCCGAGGGCGGAGAAAATCACCGCGCAGAACGGCGTTCTGTACGGTGCAGACGAAGAAGGAACGGCAATGTACATGGTGCAGCTGTCCGTCCAATTCAAAAAACGATTTATGAGGTGAAATAATGGCAGATTTAGAGTTTAATACCGCATCCGGCCAGACCGTAGACCGTGAGCTGCTGATCGCGTACCTGAACACCGGAACAACCTCTGCTCCTGTGTGGTCTCCGCTTGGTAGCCGCGTCACGGATTCCAGCATGGAATACGACTGGCAGGAGGAATCCAACAAGGATATCCTCGGTACGACCAGAAGCACGATGAAAAAGCCCATCATCACGCAGACCTTTGACCCGTGCGATCTGGACGCCGGAGACGCTGCGGTTCTGAAAATTTGGAACCTGGCTGTCAAGGAGCAGAACGTGGCAGCACTGACCAATCAGGATATGCTGATTGTGCATCTGTACGCCGGTACTAAGGACACGGCGGCCTTTGCAGAGCGCTACAGCTCCTGTATGGTCAAGCCGTCCAGCCTTGGCGGCGAGGGCGGCGGCTTTGTTGGAATGCCGATGGACATTACATACGGCGGCGCACGCACGGTAGGTACTGCGGCGGTAAGCGCCGGAACCGTTACGTTCACGGCTGATACCTGATGCAAATACGGGGCGGTGAGTGCCGCCCCGAAATCTTTGGAGGGATTATGAAAGAACTGACACTGAATACCGGCGAAATCGAGTATAGGATTAACGATAAATGCACGGTTCGGTTTAACCCTACAGACCCCGCATTTGCCGACCGAATTTATTCGGCGCTCGACGAACTGTCCCGAAAGCAGGAAAGCAAGAACCCGGACAACATGAGTACAAGAGAAACGTTTGACTACCTCCGGAATCTGGACGCAGAGATGCGGGAGACGATTGACGGTTGCTTCGATACCCCTGTATGCGAGCCGTTGTTCGGAAAAATGAGCGTGTATGCAAGCGCGGAGGGGATGCCCCTGTGGATGAATTTAATGCTTGCCATCATCGACGAGTTCGATGACGGAATAAAGCGGGAAAAGGCGTTCCACAGCGAAAAGCTGGCGAAATATACTAAGAAGTACAGCCGATGATGTACGAACTTCCGACATCTGTCAACGTATGCGGAACAGATTATGATATTGAGACGGATTTTCGGGCGATTCTGGATATATTCGGCGTTCTGGAAGACCCGGATTTGACAGGCAATGAAAAGGGAATCGGGATGCTTGGAATCTTCTACAAAAGATTTTTTGATATGCCCGCAGAGCATTTCGGCGAGGCTGTTCAAAAATGCTACTGGTTTATCAATGGCGGCAACGACAAAGTCTGCAAAAACGCCACAAAGTTGATGGACTGGGAGAAGGACTTTCCGATTCTGATTGCCCCGGTAAACCGCATTGCCGGGACGGAAGTCCGCTCCATGCCGTATTTGCACTGGTGGACATTTCTTTCATATTACATGGAAATCGGGGATTGCTTCTTTGCACAGATCGTGCGGATACGGGATTTGAAGGCGAAAGGAAAACTGAAAGACAAAGCGGATAAGGACTTCTACCGGCGGAACAGGGACGCTGTGGATATAAAGACGCAGTATTCCGACACGGAGAACGAAATTATAAAGGTGTGGACGTGAAAACACCCGCAATTTCGGCCATTTTTTTCACGTCGTCACGGTTCCAGAGAAGAACACCAGTTGCGTCTGCTGCTTGCTTTGCGCCTTCCGTAAAATAGCGATTTGTCATTACAGCACCAACGTGACAATGGTAGATTGTTTTCCCGGTGTTAACCTCCTGCACTGGCTTATTCCCTAGATCTGTTGCGTAGCACTTACACTGTATCGCATACTTTATGCCGGCTTTTTTCGCGAGTATATCAACGCCCTGATCGCCGCTACCCTGGGTGACCTCGACATCAATAAACCCGTTTTTCCTCAAAATATCGGCGCACCAGAATTCAAAAGCGTGTCCTTCCATGCAATCTATGGCAGACATTCCCATTTTTTGCACCGGGCGGGCAATTGCACCATGCTGATTGCGGATAATCTTCCATGTAAAATCGGGATACTTTTTAACAAATCCAAGTTCTTCTAACTCGTTTGCTAAGTCAGACGCCACGTTAAAACTCCGTATTTCAAGCTTTCTTTGAAGCATGGAGATTGAAAAAGGTTCGAGATTCGGTAATAGCTGTATTGCATCACGAACCATTTGCGGGGTGACCTTTCTGGCAAAGTAATACCTCTTAGAAAGATACTTTACACTCAGAATTCCGCAAACTATTGGAACAACGAGGATAGTTATTGTATACCCAGCGCCAACAGTGATTTTCCCGTTTTCGTTCGCAGGCAAAATAGCCGTGGCAAGAGACAGAATAAGAAGAGCGGACAAGAACCACGCTACGGAAAAAATGAATACTGTTTTCAGTTTTTTCATAAGGCAATCCCCCAGTGCATTATTTTATCATTTAATTTCAACAGTTCCTATAGCGCATTAAAAGAGCAGGTGATTATATGGCAAATGCTGACGGTTCGATCATTTTCAGCACGGAGATCGACAATAAAAAAGCACAAGCTGAGCTTGATAAACTGGAAAAGAAAATAGCTTCCCTGGAAATCAAGGCAAACCAAGCCGGGGCAAAGAAAATACCGCTAAAGGAGCAGGCCGATGCTTTGGGCGTGGCACTGGATAACGCAAAGCAGAAGCTCGAAGCGTTAAAAGCCAGTGGCGCATCTCCAGGTGCGATAGGGTCGCAATCGGAAACGGTTACTTCGCTACAGCACCAGTGGGATCAGGTTAACAACAATATTGACAGATATAACCGCGAAATCGAAAAGGCCAACGGTGATATTGATGCCTCCAAGAGCCGGGCGGGAGAACTCGCCGCACAACTAGATTCGGCTGGACGCAATACCGAGAAAATGAGCGCTGGCGTCAAAAAGGCGGAAAAAAGCGCGAAAAATTTCGCCAGCCGAATGAAATCTGTCGTTCGCTCTGCGCTTGTATTTACAGTTATTACGCAGGCGCTTTCAAAGTTTCGGAATTGGATTGGTGATGTGATCAAGGTCAGTCCGGAAGCAACTGCGGCCATTGCAAGGCTCAAGGGTGCTCTGCTTACGCTGGTACAACCATTGGTAAATATCATCATACCAGCGTTTACGAAGTTCGTCAACATCCTTGCCGCAATAATTAACAAAATCGCAAGCGTGTTCGCAGTGCTGACGGGAAAGACCGTAGAATCGTCGAGAGCGGCGGCAGAGGCATTAAATAAGCAAACATCCGCGCTTAACGGAACGGGAGCGGCCGCAAAAGAGGCAAAAAAGCAACTGCTCGGATTTGACGAGATCAACCAGCTGACCGAAGATACGTCCGGCGGCGGAGGAGGCTCTGGCACGATAGCACCCGATTTTTCCGGATTTGATGATACAGAGGACGAGTTAAACACCATTCTCGGACTTGTTGGAGCTATAGCAACCGGCCTCCTGGCGTGGAAAATTGCAAGCCTGTTTACCGATAGCCTGAGCATGATCGGAGGTATTGCGCTTGCTGCCGCAGGCGCGTTCGCACTGGTTTATTTCTGGCTTGACGCATGGAACAACGGCATTGATATGCAAAACTTCCTCGGTATGCTCGCTGGTGCCGCCGCTCTAGCCGGAGGTCTTGCCATTGCGTTCGGGTCTACCGCCGCAGGCATAGCGCTTGTAATAGGCGGCCTTGCAATGCTGGTTGTTGGAATAAAGGATGTCATTGAAAACGGATTTACCCTTGAAAACACGTTAACCATCATTGCCGGACTGCTGGCAGCTGGGCTTGGAATTGGCCTGTTAACCGGCAACTGGATTCCTTTGTTGATTGCCGGTATTGCCGCCGCGCTTATAGCACTGGTTTCCTTTACCGGGCATGGTGAGGAACTAATTAACGGATTAAAGGAGACTATCGACGGATTCGGTAAATTCTTCAAAGGCGTTTTTTCCGGGGATATGGAGATGACTGCCGAAGGATTAAAGCAGATATGGGACGGCCTTAAAAATACATGGAACGCTGTCATTGATTCAATCAGGGACGCATGGAATATGTTCATCGAGTGGTTGCGCGGGAAAAATCCGGAATTAGCCGCAATTTTTGAGACATACGGGAAACTGGTTTCCGACCTTTACAACTCCGTGAAACAAATCCTAGGCGGCATTATCACATTTATTTCAGGAGTATTCACGGGGGACTGGAATAAAGCATGGGAGGGCGTAAAGCAGATTTTCAAGGGCATATGGAACGGTATTGTATCGATTCTGGAGGGCGCAGTAAATCTCATCATCGGCGGCATAAACTGGATGATTCGCCAGCTGAACAAAATTCAGATTAAAGCGCCGGACTGGCTTGGCGGCGGCACAATTGGCTTTAATATTCCTGCAATCAGCACCGTCAGCATTCCCCGACTGGCGCAAGGCGCAGTTATCCCGCCTAACCGTGAATTTTTGGCCGTCCTGGGCGACCAGAAAAACGGAACAAACGTTGAAGCCCCTCTGGAAACCATTAAACAGGCCGTTGCGGAGGTTCTTTCGCAGAACGGTTCCGGCGAGGAAATCACGATCAAGTTCACCGGCGACCTTGCGACGCTTGCGCGGGTGCTGACACCTGAGATCACCCGTCAGCAGCGCCGGACACAGCGGGCATTGGGGGGGTAGTATGGCAAAACCATATTTCAAAATCAACGGCGTGGACATCCTCCACCTCACTCAGGAGGGCGGCATAAAATGGCAGCGTAACGATGTGGAAAGCCCCAACGCTGGGCGAACCATGGACGCTACCATGCACCGTGGCCGGGTGGCGCAGAAATACCGGGCTGATATCACGTGCATGGATATGAACCGCGCGGAAGAGCTTGCGCTTATGGCTCTGATAAACCCTGAGTTTGTCACAGTGGAAACGAACCTACACCCGCTATATGGGAGCCAGACGGCGCAATATTATTCCAACAACGTTCCCGCTTCGATCTCCTACGTTGACCCCGATACCGGGGAATCGGTATGGATGGGTATTTCCTTCCCGCTGATCGAGCAGTAAGGAGGCAATATGCAGAAAACATCTGCTCTGTATAGAAAAATCCTTGCGGGCATCCACACGAAGGAGACGCGGGTTTCTATCGGCGATACGGGCTTTCTTGTGGACAAACGGGGAAACGGAATCACGTTCGGCGGCACCCGCATTCTGGTTGGGGCTTCCGGCGCGGATGCCGGATACGGAATGAACATCCTCGCGTCGGTAGAAACTACCGGCGCGATTTTCGATGGGAACGAGCCGACCGTCGGCAATGTAATAAGCCGGGAGTGCGACATTAAGATGCTGAAACCCTCCGGGAACATTGAAGGAATGTCCCGGATTGCGGTTTATGTAAGGCTTGTCAGCGATGACGGCGAATACTCTGAGTGGCTCCCGCAGGGCGTATTTTATGCGGATTCCATTGACCAGGACGCTGACGAGGACGATGTGCAGTGGCTTAAAATCCACGGCTACGACGCTATTCTGTTCGCTGAGCAGGATTACCCAGCAGACAGCAAATTGACATGGCCGGCAAAGGATATAGACGTTGTGCGGGAGATTGCCCAGGCAATGGGCGTGACGGTAGACTCGAGGACGGCGGAGATTATGCGCAACGCCTATCCTGTCCAGTACAATCCGGAATATACTTGCCGGGAATATCTTGGATATATCGCCGCCATGTACGCCGGGTGCTTTCTCATGAGCGAATCGGGGGAATTGCTTCTGGTATGCTTCTGGAATATCCCAAAAGAAACCCGCTACCTGATCGATACCCACGGCTACGCCATTACGTTTGGAGGTGACAGGATCGTTGTCTGACGTAATCAATGTCCGAAAATCGCTTTCGTCGCTGGAAAAGCAAGACACTTTCAACGGATATTCAAAGGTCGTTGTTGTCGTGTCAGATGAAATGGAATACTCAGCCGGAACCGACAGCGGGCGAACACTTACTCTGGACTGCCCGTGGGGTACACAAAAAATGGCTGAGGATATTCTATCGAGAATCCAAGGCTTTCAGTACCAGCCGTATACCGCCGATGGTGCACACATCGACCCGGCGGCGGAGATCGGAGACGGATTTGCCGCCGGAAACTTATACAGCGGGATATACTCCAAAAACGTTTCCCACGGGGCACTGTACACGGCGAATGTATCCGCACCCGGCGGCGAAAAAATCAATTATAAGTACGAGTACAAAACACCTACGCAGCGCAAAATTGAACGCCACTATTCCGAAATGAAGTCCACGTTCAAGGTTCAGGCCGACCAGATTTCCGCCGAAGTCTCTGCCCGTATCGAACAGGGGAACGAGCTCACCTCGCGGCTGGACATTCAGAGCGACCAGATCTCCGCGCGGGTGACCAAAACCGGCGGTGACAGTTCGTCCTTTGGCTGGGAGCTGCTTGACGATTCCTGGACGGTCAAGGCCAATAATACCACGGTGTTCCAGATCACCAAGTCCGGCGCAGAAGTCCGTGGAAAGATCACCGCCCTTAGTGGCAAAATCGGCGGTTTTGATATCCAATCCGACTACCTAAGCTATAACAATCAGGTCTGGAACGGCACCAACAGCCGGGGTATTTACATTGGTGTAAACGGCATTCAGTGCGGCTCTGAGGCTAACGGCGTGCAGATTACGCCGACCGGAAATCTGTACGCTGAGAATGGCTATTTCCGGGGAAGCGTCAGCGCTGGTATGATTGACTACGGTGGCAACGATGGGTACCTTGACGGGTCAGGGCTTGCCAGTCACAGTGTCTACGGCTCGGAAATCGGCTACAACACCATATCAACGGCTTACACCAGCGGCGGTATCAACACCTCGCTTGGGTATGCGGATTTTGCAAATGGTGTGTTCAATGGGTGGAATACAGCACCTAATCTAACAACCGAAGACAAAGGACTGATAATTGGAGGCCATATGATAGCTATAGCTTCTACATCGTTCAGGGATGGAAGCGGCAGAACAATATCTCTACAATACCTAACATGGATTTGATATGGCCGATTATACTAGGAGGTTTCTATGGAAAAACTGAAAACCGCAACAGGCAAAGAATTCGACTGCGACTACTTCAATCCATTCCCGCAGGCGGGGCAGATAAACATCCGCATTCTTGGGGAATCCCTGGCTACGATTGCCACGGTATTTGCAAATCCCGCTGAGACGGTGCAAATGTGGTGGGAAGGGCAGTACGCCGCCCAATACACGAAGATAATTGCTATCGTATCGGAAACCGGCGCGGTGCGTGTGGTGCTGGGAAAGGAGTAAAAATGAACCCTGTAATGAAACTTAGGGCAGTCCTGAATACCCTCGATGGCGTTCAGGTCGCAGGACGGGAAAACTGGGACAGGATGCTGGGCAGTATGCAGGCCATTGAAGAAGTGGTGCAGGCGCTGTCTGCGCCTCCTGCACCCGAAAAAGAGACTGAACAGGAGGAAGCAGATGGCAGATAAAGCAATATCCGAGCTGATTGCAGCAGAACAGATAAAAGCCGCTGACCTTTTCGTTCTGGAACAGGACAGCGCGGCAAAGAAGCTGACGGGACAAATTCTGCTGAACTGGCTGACCGCCGCTGCTGACGGCCATGGCGGTATCAGCAGCATCGTGAAGCAGTCCACCAGCGGCCTTACGGATACATACCGAATCACCCTGGCGGACACCACTACCTTTGACTTCACCGTAAAAAACGGGCGGGGCATTTCAACCATTGCCAAAGTCTCCGTCAGCGGGCTGGTAGACACGTACCGTATTACCTATAACGATAATACCACCAGCACGTTTACCGTCACGAACGGCGCGAAAGGTGACAAAGGCGACAACGCATACGTCTGGATTCGGTACGCGGCGCAGAAGCCCACGGCGGCTTCTCACAGCTTCGGTGTTCTCCCTGACAACTGGATGGGCGTATACAGCGGCAATTCCGCAACTGCCCCAACGGACTGGACGAAGTATCAGTGGTTTGAGATCAAGGGCGAAAAGGGCGACATCGGGAACCCGGCGCTGTTGACCAGCCAGTCCGTAACATATCAAGCCAGCACATCCGGGAATGTTATCCCGTCCGGGAATTGGCAAGGCAGTATTCCCACGGTAGCACAGGGCGCTTACCTGTGGACGCGAGTTGCAATGACGTTCAATTCCGGAAGCCCGATTTATGCCTACTCCGTCTCCCGTATGGGCTTGGATGGCACCGGTGCTGTATCCAAAGTGTGCGGCAAAGAACCTAACTCCAATGGCAACGTTGAGCTAGAAGCTGAAAATGTTGGGGCATTGCCTAGTGCTGGCGGTCTAATGACCGGGAATATTGTCATGAACTCCCATCAAATCAAAGCATTAGGCGTGCCCACGGACAGCGCTGATGCTGCAACCAAGGGGTACGTGGATACGGCGTTAAGTAATGCCAAAACGATTGCAAAGACTGCAACGTTAACTGCTGCCGGTTGGTCTGCCAGCGCCCCGTATACCCAGTCTGTTACGGTCTCCGGTCTGACGGATGCAAAGCGTGCGATGGCTTATCCAGTGTACGGGAGTAACACGGACACCAATCTTGCGCTGAAAGAGGCGTGCGGTATGGTTAGCTTTGCTTCTAGATCGGGCAACAAAATGACATTTACATGCCTTGAGGACAAGCCCACGGTGGATATTCCGATTGCGGTGGAGGTGTACGTATGAGTTTAGCAGTGCCTTTATATGGATTTGGAGGCAGTGGCGGAAGCCCCAACAAATCCATCATTATTGTAGCAGCTCCTACAGGCTCTACCGTAACCTGTAAAATGGGGTCAACCACAAAAACAGCTTCCGAGAAAAATGGTACGTGGACGTTTAGCGGTCTGGACATTGGTACATGGACTATTACTGCTACAAAGGGCAGCAGTATCGCAACCCAAGACGTCGACATTACTCGTTTAACTGTAGAGTATGTCACAATAACGTACTTCTCAGCTACAATCAACGTCACTTACCCTGCGGGATCAACTTGTACGTGCAGTGATGGAACTACAACCCTTACTGCTCCAAACACCAGTGGTTCGTGGACATGCATAGTCTATAATGCAGGAACTTGGACGGCGACAGCTACGGATGGGGATAAGTCAAAAAGTGCCGATGTCGTGATAACCACCGATGGCCAGACCGAGAGTGTCACGCTGCTATATATCACCCATCTTTTCAACAATGGCGATACTTGCGACGCAATAACTGGTGGGTGGGGCACTGGTGCTACTTCCGCCGGCTCGGCTAGTATATCAGGGCAACAAATTAGTATAGTAGCCTACGCCGGAAAAACCTTCTCGTGTGGTCCGAAAAATAAGATCGACGTAAGTGAGTATAAAGCACTTTCAGTAACAGTAGATTCAATAGATAACGGATCTCTTAGCGTCTATCTGTATGCTACTTCGATTAGTAACCCAGCCGCAAAAGTCACCACGAAAACAACTGGTACAGTTAGTCTTGATATTTCGAGTGTCTTTGGAGCAAATACTGTTATGCTATCTTTCTATAGTGAAAAAGGCGGCTCGGTCAAAGTGTCAGAAGTTAGTCTAATGTAAGTGAGGTGGCCTAAATGAAAACAATATATATTGATTCCGATTTTAGGTGTCACCTAATTAACCCAGATATCACATATACCGCCGTAGAAACGGATGCTTTCGATGGCAAATGCGACACCTACATTGAGGGATACCGCTTCATCCCGATGGGACAGACGTGGACACGTGCTGATGGCGTGGTGTTCGCTGGCGAAATGATTGCCCCGTGGAAGCCGTGGGCGGAGCTGGACGCTGCACAGCGGGAGTATGAGCGGGAGCAATACCAGACGGTTGTTGCTCAGAATGCCGAGTACGAAGCCGCGTTATCCGAAATCGAAACCGCGCTGGGGGTGAACGCATGACCATCGAAGAACGCAAAAACGCCATCCTTGCGAAAATCGCGGAAATGAAAGCCAGCGGCGGCGAGGAACAGCTGAAAGAGCTGGATGAAGCCTACAAGAAAGGGGTTGACAGCCTGTGACACAAGAGGAAAGAAAAAGCATCATGTATGCTCAGGGGCGGGCGAATGCGCTTGCCTTGCAGGAGAAAGCCCCGGACATGACAGGCACCGAACTGAACGCGGCGGATAGCGACATTCCCAGTTTCAAGGCCGCTGTCACAAACACAAACATGTTGGAGCGCAAGGCCGGGTTTGTGTGCCAATCGTCTGCTGGCCGTGTGGTGCGGCTGGTGCAGCCCTATGACAGCACTATCTACACCCAGGAGCCAGAGGAACTTCCTGCACAGTGGGGGTTTGCTTGGAGCACCGACCCAGCGAAAGCGTTGCCGTTCGTCGCCATGTCTACCAGCCCCTATAATAAGGGAGACTGCTGCACGGAGGGCAGTAAAGTGTACCGCTCCACGTTGGACAATAATGTATGGTCGCCGTCCGCATACCCTCAGGGCTGGGAAGAGGTGAACGTATGACGGTAAAGCAAATCCAATGCCTGTTGACTTACCTTGGCTATTCTCCCGGCGCGATTGACGGCATTGAGGGCAGGAATACCCAAGGAGCTGTCCGGGCGTTTCAAGCGGACTACGGGCTTACCGTGGACGGGATACCGGGGGCGGCTACCCAGAAAATGCTCATCGGTGCTATCGCCGGGACGGCGGTAAAGGTTGAAAAGCCGGAGGACAGTACCGCGCCGACGACCGGGACGTTCTGGGACGATATCCGGTATTTTACCCGGGAGGAATTCCGGTGCCAGTGCGGCGGGAAATACTGCAACGGCTTCCCCGCAGAACCCGCAGAGGAAACCGTCCGCATAGCCGATGAGATACGCCGCAGGGCGGGGGTTCCCCTGAATGTGAATTCCGGTGTTCGGTGCAAGCGGCACAATGCCGAGGTGGGTGGGGTATCCAACTCCCTGCACACCACGGGACAGGCTGTAGACCTCTCAGGGGCTATCTCCCCGGAGAAGCTGTATGCCATAGCCCAAGAGGTACAGGCCGAGAAAATACCCGGGCGGGGTGGTCTGGGGCTGTACGGCTGGGGGATTCACGAGGACAACGGGAAGTACAGCCGGTGGAACGGCTGAGAAAGAAGGAACGAGATGAACGAATTGGTAAAAACTGCCGTTACGATTCTAATCACGCTGATCGGGTCGGCGGGCTTCTGGAGCTATCTGGATGCCCGCCGGACAAAGAAAAGCGCAAGCACTCGCCTGCTGGTGGGAATCGCGCATGATAGGATCGTATTTCTCGGAATGAAGTACGTGGAGCGTGGGTATATCACCAGTGATGAGTACGAGAACCTGAACGATTATCTTTATGCGCCATATGCAGAAGCCGGAGGCAACGGCTCTGCGAAACGTGTAATGGAGGAAGTGCGGAAACTTCCGCTGCATAATTAAAGGAGGAAAACAAAATGTACGAACTGAAAGACACCATCGAGGGCATGACAAGCGCTGACTATAAGGAGCGCTTTAAGGCCGAGTACCAGCAGGTAAAAATCCGGTACGACAAACTGGACGCAATGACCGTGAAGTACGAGGCTGGAACGTTGCCGTTCACCCCCAACTGCTCGCTCGATCTTCTGAAGGAGCAGAAGAAGCACATGGGGAATTACATCCGTTGCCTGAAAATCCGCGCTGAGATCGAGGGCATTACGCTTTAAGGAGGAAAACAAAATGATTAACTGGATTGTACGTATCAAGAACAAGAACTTCTGGCTGGCCGCGATTCCCGCGCTGCTTCTGCTGGTGCAGACGGTAGCCGCCCTGTTCGGCTTTACGCTGGACTTGGGCGAAATCGGCGACAAGCTTCTGGCCGTGGTGAACGCCGTGTTTGCCCTGCTGGTGATTCTGGGCGTGGTCAATGATCCTACCACCGCCGGTATCTCTGACAGCAAACTGGCAAGAACCTACAGTTCCCCAAAGGAGGACTGATGTGACAAGTGGATAAAGTCCGATGGAATCGGGTGATTCTGGATGAGTTCTGCTCTCTGGCGATTCTTACGCCGTTGGAGGAAAAGATCATCCGCACCCGAGCCGCCGGATGGAGCCAGACAAAACAGTGCCACAAGTTTTGTGTGTCCCAAGCCACTATCACAAGAACGGTTAAAAAGTTGCGGATAGAATACGAATTGTGCAGAAAGTACAGTGACAAGCTTCCTGAAAATCTGAAATTCTGATTCTGCGTGACGATTTATTGACGATTTATTGACGAAATCCCGACGAGTAGATGATGATTCTGCCGTCGGGATTTTTGTTATTCTATAGGTAGAAGGTGGCCACCTCCTAAATATATTTTGAAGGAGGACTTCTATTTATGGTTGAAGTGGAAAAGGAATATGCCTCTAAAGGTGTCGCTGGTGCCGGTCTTGGTACTGGCATTGCTGGTTTGGCCTTGGGCGTTCTGAACGCTATGGGCGGTATCGGCGCTCTGGCCCTGGGTAACCGTGGCACAATGCCTGGTCCTGGCGGGTGTAGTGAGAATACGCCTGTAAGCCGTTACGACCTGGAAAAGCAGCAGCAGCTTGCCGCCAAGGATTCCGAAATCGCTCTGCTGAAAGCCAATACCTACAATGACCAGAAAGACCTCCAGCTGTACGCCTACATTGACGCTCAGTTGAAGGAAATTCGCAAGACCTTGTGCGACCAGGCTGTGCACAATCAGCGGACGGAGGACAGCTTCACCCTGGCCCGTCAGGATATTGCGGCTGTTAAGTCCGACCTGACAAGGGAAATCCAGGTCGAGGCGGAGCGGCGCTGCTGCGGTGACAATTCCATCGTGACCTACGCAAACGCAACCTTCTATCCCAAGATGGTTGCTGACGTGACCACCGGAACCACCACCACGGCTCAGTCCCTCTACAACCCTCTGCCCAAGTGCGGCGGTGGGTGCTGCAACGGCAACTGATTCCCAGTCAAAGGGGCGGCAACCGCCGCCCCACATTTTCAAGGAGGTAATTTTTATGGTTTCTATGGATACCGTCCAGTCTGGAATTGCAAAATTCATTGACCGAGATATTGCCCCAAGTCTAAACGGCTGGGACAGAGTTCTGATTGCCGGAGCCGGTGGCCTCTTGACGGCCAACATTCCGAATATTATCGCCCAGTATGCGGAGCACCCCATGTTTAAGGCTCTGGGCGTTTACGATAAAGGGCGCAACGCAGTCGATGTAGACGCTCTGTACAACGCCGCCAAGCCGTACATCAGCGACCCTATCCCTGTGGAAATCCCGATGCTGAAAATTACAATCAAGCTTGGGAAAAAAGAATTGGATACGCTGTATGCGTACATCAAGGAAGGAGCGTAAGGCTATATGAAAGAAATAAAACTCCTAATGGAGCGCATAGAGGATGAGCTGGACGATGCCCACACCTACGCAGAGCTGGCCGTGGAATACAAGCACGACGACCCGGAGCTGGCAGACCTGTTTTACAGGCTGAGCGGGGAGGAAATGAACCACATGAATGCCCTGCACAAGGCCGTTGTTTCCCACATCGAGGAATACCGCAAGCAGAAGGGCGAACCGCCTGCGGCCATGATGGCCGTCTATGAGTACCTGCACAAGCGGGATATTGAACGGGCGGAGAACGTCGGAGTGGTGCAGGGACTGTATAAGCGGTAAGCGCCGAAATTTCGTGTCAAATGGCGTGTCAAATTTGGTACGAATAAACGCTTGGAAGTGGCAAGAAATAACTCGAACGTACAAATATTTTCTAGGCATAAATGTTTATATTTCACCGTGAAAATGTAATAAAGCAAGAAAACAGCCCTGGAATATGTTTCCGGGGCTGTTTTGATGTGGTGGAGCCGAGGGGAATCGAACCCCTGTCCGAAAGCAACTTGGAAAGAACTTCTCCGGGCGCAGTTTGTTATTTGCATTCCCTTTCCCCGGCGGGAACAAACACCCTACGGGAATCGGTAGCTTCATTGTGCGTGGTATGGGCAAAGCTTACCATACGCACGTTCTCCGCTTAAATCACACCCGAGCCCGGGTCAGCGGAACTCCCGGGGCGGATGGGCGCCTAATCAGGCAGCCAGGGCAACAGTAGTGTTGTCAGTTAAATTTAAAAAATTGCCCGTTTTATCGTGGCCAGGCGCCACGGCCCGCTATTCCAGCCTCACTACCCCCGTCGAAACCAGTACGGCCCCATGGAAAGCTGCAAAATACCATCGGTATCTTGCAGCCGACAGCTGACTTAGAATCTTCCGTAAGGATCGGGGAGCTTGTTCGGCTCCGGGTAGGTCTCGCCGTGGGTGTCCACGGTGATGGAAGCGATTTTCTGCTCCACCTGAGGACGGTCGCTGCGGTCGGTCTGGACGGAGGCGATGGCGTCCACCACGTCCATGCCGGAAGTCACCTTGCCGAAGGCGGCGTACTGGCCGTCCAAGTGCTTGGCGTCGGCGTGCATGATGAAGAACTGGCTGCCCGCGGAGTTGGGGGAGGAGGAACGCGCCATGCTGAGAACGCCCCGCTTGTGCTTCAGATCGTTCTTGACGCCGTTGAAAAAGAACTCGCCCTTGATGCAGTAGCCGGGGCCGCCCATGCCGGTGCCCTCGGGGCAGCCGCCTTGGATCATGAAGCCGGGAATGACTCTGTGAAAGATCAGACCATCATAAAAATGGTGATCGCACAGGTCGATGAAGTTGCGGACGCTCTGGGGCGCTTTGTCGGGATACAGCTCGCCTTCGATGACGCCGCCGTTTTCCATGGTGATCTTGAATGTAGGATTCATTGACTTCTCTCCTTCATGGCCCGGTCGATCTGACGCTTGGCGTCCTTCTCTGCCGCGGCCTGTCGTTTGTCGTATAGCTTTTTGCCCTTGCACAGCCCGACCTTGACCTTCACCCGGCTGCCCTTGAAATAGACGGACAGGGGGATCAGGGCGTAGCCGTCCTGCTTGACCTTGCCGTAGAGCCGCATGATCTCCCGCTTGTGCAGCAGCAGACGGCGGGGGCGACGGGAGTCAACGTTGAAGCGGTTGCCGTGGTCGTAGGGGGAAATGTGCATCTGGTTTAAGAGCATGTCGCCGTCCTTGATGCCGCACCATGCGTCCTTCAGGTTCAGCGTGCCTGCCCGGATGGACTTGACCTCGGTGCCCACCAGCTCGATGCCCGCCTCGATCTCTTCTTCCACGAAGTATTCGTGATAGGCTTCCCGGTTCCGCGCCATGACCTTTACGCTTGCCTTTTCCAGATGTCTCACCCCCCACGCAATTCTACGGTCATTATACCATAACTGTCAAGGGGATTATACCGCCCGGAAAAGTAAATGTTTCCGCTTACAGCAGACGCAGCCCCCACTCGCCGTTATCTTCCTGATAGTACTGGAATTCGTTCAGCGTGTCGGATTCAAAGACCTTCAGCATGTCCATGAAATCCTCCACCAGAGGGTATTCCGGCAGACGCTCTCGGGGCAGCCAGAACACCTCGCCCTCGTCGGAGGACTGCAAATCTCCGGTGTAGCGGTCGGCTTTGTAGAAAAAGACCACATACCGGGCGTTGTCCCGGGTCTGGAATTGCTTGACCCCGCACAGCGTCGGGTTCTCGATGGTCAGCCCGGTTTCCTCCCGGGTCTCCCGGATGGCGGCCGCGGTGAAGGCTTCGCCCGGCTCCACGTGTCCGCCGGGGAAGCAGATACCCGGCCAGCCGGGGTCATTGCGATCCTCCATCAGAAGATTGCCGCTGCCGTCGGACACCATGACCAGCACGGTGAAAATTGCCTGTTCTGCCATCGTTACACCTCGTCAAACAGAAAATGTTCCAAATCCTTGGTGGACGCAAAGGAAAAGTCGCACAGCCGGGTCATTTCCTCCGTGATCTCCGGGCAATCCCGCCGACCCCAACCGGCAAAGGCGATGGGGACACCGGCGCTTCGCGCCATTTTCCAAGCGAGCTTCACATCGTCCACCACCAGCAGCTGGGACTGGGTATAGCCGTATTTTGCCATGATCTGCTCCAGCGGCCACGGGCTGGGCTTGCGCAGTTCCTCCGGTAAGTCCCAGCCGTAAATGTCGTCGGGGAGGATGCCGAAGTGGGTCTCATAGTCCCGTGTGATGTTCTGGATGCAGGAATGGGAGACGACGCAGATTTTTCCGCCGGCTTCCTTCTGACGGCGGATGATGTCCCCGATGCCGGGGAAGGGGGCGGGGATGTGATCGACGATGTATTTCTGCCAGCCGTGGTATTCGTCCACAATTTCCTGCTCGGTAAAGTTGTACCACTTCCGGCACATGTCGGCAAAGCCCAGACGGAAGCAGCCCTCGGCGTACTCGTGGAGGGTGATTTTCGTCCCCGGGCGGAATTGATTCAGAATGTAGCAGAAGAAGGGATAATTGACGGTGGCCTCACTCTGCACGACGGTATCGTCGTGGTCGAGGACAAGACAGGGGTATTTCAGCATAGAAGTTCTCCCAATATTTTTATCTTTTCTCATTATACCAGACGCCGGGCGGCGGCGCAACCACAAAATTCCTCTTGCATATATCGAACAAATGTGCTATAATGACAAAAACAAAAGGAGGTGGGCGCGATGGTGCGGAAAACGTGCCCGGTGGATGTGATATCGGTATGCAGCGCCAGCGGGGATATCCGCCCGCTGCGGCTGCGGGTGGAGGACGAGGAACAGGGGCTTATAAGGGTGAATATTGACGAAGTGATCAGCGTGAAGGAAGTCCCCTACGTGGGCGTGGAAGCGAGGATATTTCTGTGCCGGGGGACGGTGGACGGGCGGCAGCGGCAATTTGCGCTGAAATACCTCATCCGCGCCCACTGCTGGTGCCTGATGGACAGGGTGTATTGATTTTTCACAGTGGAAATTATGGGGAGATTGTTGTATTATGGTGGTAAGAAACTGTCCGGGAGGAAGCACCATGGCAATCGTGACCTTTTACAACGGCGACCCCAAGGACGCGCCGAAAACCACCATGCCCGCCCATCTGGGGGCAAATGCCATCATCACCTGCAAAAACCGCCTGCTGCTGGAAAAGCGCAGCGACTCCGACGTCTGGGGGCTGGTCGGCGGCGGCTGCAAAAAATGGGAGACCGGGCGGCAGGCCATCGTTCGGGAAGTCTATGAAGAACTGGGACTGCGCATCGCCCCGGAACGGTTCCGGAAGCTGGCGGTGTACGACAACCCCGGCCGGATCGCCGCCTTCCGGGACGGCAGCATCTGGCGCATGGTGATCGTGGTATACGCGCTGGAACTGGAGGAGGAGCCGGAAATGCACATCAGCAGAGAATCCAAGGATCTTCGCTTTTTCAGCCGGGAGGAAATCGGGAATATTGAAATAGCGATTACCCATAGGGATATCGTGGAGGACTGGTTTGTCAAGGGAGAAAGCACCCATATTTGTGAATAAACGGAAAAGAAAAAGGATTCCTTATACAATTATTGAAAAAATACTTGTATATTCACGGAAAGTATGCTAATATACAGGTTAAACGGTGCAGTATCCTAGTCGGGGTGGCCATCTTCCAGGAAGGGCCTAAAAATCCTTTGAAGGGCACATCGATGAAGTCCCTGGTGTTTGCTTGTTACGCCCAGTTTCGGGTGGATGCTGGGGGTTAAGGATTCCGGGCGCGCGCAACGGCATGACGCATACGACCCGGTTTCCGTGGAGACTTGAAGCTTGTGCGACGACGGTTGAAGCCCTTAGGCGGCTCCGATCGCGTACGAATCAGGTATGAACCTGCAAGGCGGTGCACAGAATCGTGTGCTGCGTGCAGCGTAGCCTGCCTTGCGTGGAAATGCGGGAAAAGAAGACCAGACGGCCGGTCGCTATGGCCATAGCGGCTGCTGTCATCGCTTCTGGAAACCATTTCTGCAAAAGAGGCTAAGATCATGGCTTCCCTCGTTGTGGAAAACACCTAGGCTGTCGTAAAAGGGCAGGCAGGGGATTGCAGTACGGACTAAGTGGCAATCGGGTACCCATTATCATGGCAACACTTGGGCGGATGAATGAAATGGAAACGGCCTGTGCGGCAACGGCAGGTTTCATCCGGTGAAAAACAACCCGACCTAAGCCGTAAGATTTACTCTGCCTGCCACCGTTTTTACATTATAAAGTCGAATTGAGAGACTTTTTACTATTTCTCAGAAGGAGAATGTTTTCGTGGCGAAAACCGACCCTGAGGCTGCCAGACGGCAGCGGCATAAGACGATCCGCTGGGTCGTCACCGTTTTCCTGATTACGGTTGTGATTTCCGGCATCATTTCTCTGGCCTCGGACGAGGTGATGGACAGCAGCAGCCTTCCCGTGGCCTTTCTTATTCTGCTTGCCATCGTGATGGTGGGCATTATCTTCGATATCATCGGCATGGCGGTGGCCTCGGCGGATGAAAAGCCGTTTCATTCCATGGCCGCCCGGAAGGTGCCGGGTTCTCAGGAAGCCATCCGGCTTCTGCGCAACGCGGAGCGG
>ERZ791927.192-NODE-192-length-69630-cov-5.516105_pt1 | contig 69630 bp, 59 predicted proteins | sample MGYA00510130_ERZ791927 | MGnify/ENA primary metagenome ERZ791927 (study PRJEB30046, sample SAMN00792055) | human gut metagenome | study: EMG produced TPA metagenomics assembly of the A metagenome-wide association study of gut microbiota in type 2...
GCATGATGGACGATGTGGAAAACGGGAAAATCGGTGTCTGCATTATGAAAGACCTTACCCGCTGGGGGCGCGACTATCTCCAAGTCGGCAACGCGATGGAGACAAGTTCCGTTCCTTTGCCTCTGATAAACACATCATTCATAATCTGAAAGGAGTTACAACCATGAGTTACAAACCAAATTTTTCTGACGCATCCGAATGGAAGGACTTCACATTGAACAGGAAACAGTCATCCGCAAAGGGAGGCTAAAGGATCTGTTCTGACAAAAATATTTTAAAAATCGCATATTTTCCTGTGCTTTATCCTGGATTTATGGTATAATAAATCCAGGATAAATCTACTTTTCAGGGGCGTGAGTTATGGCCGCAGCGGATAAAAAGTACATACACCGCTGCGGAAGTGGCTGCATTGGAAGATACCATCGCAAAGCAGAAAGCGGAAATTGACGAGTTGAGACGGAAGCTGGAGCACATGAACGAGGTCTTCGCCAATGCTCAGAGGGTCCGGTTCGGTCAGTCCAGCGAGAAAAACAGCTATGTCCTGCACGACCAGGCCAGCTTTTTTAACGAGGCGGAAAAGGAGCAGGCCCCCAAAGCGGAGGAGCCGACCCCGGATACCATTTTGGTTCCTCAGCATGAGCGGAAGAAGAAACGCAGCCAGGCCGAGGTGCTGAACGGCCTCCCGGAAGAGGAAGTCCTTCTGAAACTGCCGGAATACCAACTGGTCTACGGCAAATGCGGCGGGAAAATGAAACCCATTGGCAAGAAATTTCTGCGCCATGAAATGCAGATCATTCCCAAGCAGATAAAGCTGCTGGCTTACTACGCCGTTACTTATCTTGCAGACCTGAACGAACAGGCACAGGAACGGTTAGATACCATCATGGAGCAAATGAAAGCTGCCGAGGGCGTGACCGAGGACTTGAAGCGTACGCGTCAAATGGAATGGGTGCAGCGGTGCAATAATATCCACAACCGGGCAGAAGAAATTGTTTTGCATGAGATGATTTATTCATAACGGTATGATAGAATGATTATGACAAATCGGAATTTATCAGAAAATGAGGAATAGTTGAAATGGAGGCGCTATAATAACATGAAGATTGAAGGGAACCAGAAAGAACTGGATGCAATGGTAGAATTTCATAAGGGAAACCGTGTCGAGGGACTGAGACTGCAAGAAGAATTTGCAGCGGAATTTCGTAAGGAGTATAAAGACAAAGATCACTGTCCTTCTCTGTCCGGCAAAAGAGATAATCGAGGGACACCCCATAAAAATCTGCCAGCAGGATAAGGTTGCCATGATTGATTTCCTTATAGTCATCTTTTTCATAACTGCCAAGAGCCGATTTTGAAATACCCGTTTGCTCAGCCAGTTCTTCCAGTTTTAATCCTTTGTTTAATCGTAAATCTTTTAGCCGTTCCTGTATTGTAGTAGCTCCGTTCATTGAAGCAGTTCCCCCTTCTGACAACATTTATAACCGTTGAATTGATTATACCATATCAATTCCGCAATCGTGGAAATTTCTGATTTTTACCCCTAATTCCTACTTTGTGGACATACGGCACAGGGCACAAAAATGTTCTATGATACAGGCAGTTCATCGATGGATTATTCCAATCGAATGACCAGCCTGTGTGGGATATGTTTTCCGGCCTGCTGGTCTGTGCCGATTGCGGAAACAACCTGCATTTCCACTTCAATCAGGGAAACCCGGAGATCCGATATTTCAACTGTTCCAATTATAAGGGCAACCGCGGCACTTGCACCTCTACCCATTACGTCCGTGTGGATTTTCTGGAACAGGTGGTGTTAGGTGAGATCAAGCGACTAACCAAGTTTGCCAGCCGCTATGAGGGCGATTTCGTCAAGGCCGTTATGGGCAGCACTCAACAGAATGTCGCTCTGAATCGCAAACTCAATGAAAAAGAGCTTGCAGCCCTGCAAGCCCGTGACGAAGAACTGGATGGATTGTTTGAGCGTATCTATGAGGACAATGTTTCCGGCAAGCTCTCGGATGATCGCTTTGCCAAAATGTCCCGCAGGTATGAGGATGAACAAAAGGAGATATCCGAGAAGATCAAGGCCCTCCGTGCTGAAATGGACAAGCTCAGCAGCAAGTCCGTAACGGCGGATATGTTTATCTCCACCGTCCGCAAATACACAAGAGCCAAGGTTCTGACCCCCAGGATGCTCAATGAGCTGATCGATCACATCGAAGTCCATCAGGCGGAGAAGATCGATGGGATATGGGAGCAGCACCTTGTGATCCATTACAACTGTGTGGGAGCCATCTTCATTCCCGATGTGTTCCTACTTCCGGCACCCCAGGTGTCGGTGAATACAAGAAAAGGCGTAGTTGTCAACTACGCCCCAGGTCAACTCGCTGTATGAAAAAAGCGAGTGTTCTTAACAGCCTTTCAAATGCTGTAAGAACACTCGCCATGGTTGCGGAGGCAGGACTCGAACCTACGACCTCCGGGTTATGAGCTGCTTATTTTCTTTGAAAAATAAGCTTAAATAGTTTCAACTAAGCCAAGAAACGTTGAAATAGTTCGGCTTCGATAGTGAAAAAGTTCAATTGGATTTGAGCAATTTCGCATAGGCTATCCCCAAACTATCCCCACGGAATTGGGCGAAAAAGTTCGGAAAATTCGAGGTGGCGGCACATCCAGTTCAATGGATCGGATGTGCCATTCTATTTTCAAATTATGCGGTACAGCGGTTTATTGTTCAATTCCGCGGTAGCCATGTTTTTCCGCATTTCCAAGTAAATAAAGGAAAGCAAACGCAGGAATTCGCAGCAAATCCTTGCCGCACTTTGTATTGTGAACGCCAAAATCGTCTGCATTCTTGGTGATGATAATTGCTGCCGACGATTCCTCGCACAGTTCTACAATGGCATCATCATCCGCAATTGGCGCGCCTTCCCGGTATTTGACTTCAATCAGGATATTGTTTGTGTTCGGGTAATCCACCACGATATCAATTTCTTTTCCCTTTTTGCCGCCTCTGAAATAGCCGACGGAGGTGGCGTACTGATAGTAAAATGCGGCGACATGCTTGTAAACGGCAGTTTCAACGATTTTTCCCATCTCAACAGGGTCTGTCAAAACGGAATCATCCATCAGTACAGCATTCCGGATGGCAGCGTCTGCAATATAGATTTTTGGCCGCGCTTTCAGTACCTTTTTCCCTGCCATATCAACCGGCCAGCTCTGGTAAATCAGATTTGCGCTTTCCAGATACTGGATATAGTTTTCTACGGTTGTGCGGGATACGCCGTTCAGTTCTTTCGTGATTGCCTCGATGGATACAATTTCCGAGGATACATTGCAGAGATACAGAAAAATTCTCTCAAGCTCCGTTGCGTTGCGAATATTGTACAGGGAGGGAAGATCACGCTTCAGCACTTTATCCACAACATCCTCCCGCATGATCTGCTGTGCCATCAAATCATTGTCAGCCAGTGCCAATTCTGGGAAACCGCCAACCTGCAAATACCGCATAAAGTGGTTCTGGACTTTGGAAAGCTGCATCATGATTTGCGTCCGCTCAATTTGGCTTTTGTGGAGCAGTGTTGTTACTTTCAAATCGGAAGCAATGTTAGGTCTGTCTAAATTCAGCAGTTCACAGTACTCGTAAAAAGACATGGTGGGGACCTGAATAACCGTCCAGCGTCCGGCACCGCTTTCTCTGCTGCCTTTCATCAATGCCGGGCTGGCAGAACCGGTTGCAACGACATAGGTATCCGGCTGCGTATCGTAAATGATTTTTAACCAGCGATCCCAGTCCTGTGCATACTGCACCTCATCGAAAAAGTAATAAACATCCTGTTCTGCATAAATGTTTTCGTGATAGCACTCCAGAACATCCTGAAATTGACTGAGTTTCAGCATGGGGTGATCCAGAGAAATAAAAACAATTTTCTGAGGCGGGATCCCGGATTTTAAAAGTGCCTCGATCATCTGGTACTGGATCGTTGTTTTCCCGACACGTCTCGTTCCCGTTAAGACTACGGAACGACGGATCCCCTTATCCGTCAGCCGCTTCATCGCTTCGTAAAACGCAAACCGTTTATAGGTTTTTGACATTTGCGCGCTGACCATCCCGGTTTTCCACCAAGGGTTATAGGCACTCAGGACTTTTAGAATACTTTCCTTTGTTGTAATTGCCAATGCGATCAACTCCTTTCTTATAAGAATACCCTGAAAATCAATTTTTGTCAATAAATATTAGAAGTATACTATAAATATTTCTTCATAAAGATTGACTTTTAAGCTGCTGTATCTGAATATTCCATCAGGCATGCAAATATTCTGTACCATGTTCCTAGGCAATATATCTGGCTGTAGATATTCTAGGATGGAGAGGAAAAATATAAGGTGCATTTGTTGCTGCAAAACTGTGTATTTTTGTCAGGCGTTGTAAAGAATCAGGGGTCACATGAAGAAACGATAGTCGTAAAGTGATCCTTCAAATTGGGATAGAAGCCATCCGATTCGTGCAATTTCATTCGAAGATTCTATCGTGCAGGGCAGTTTTGAATACAGTCCAAAACTGTTCCAGTTCATTTTCGACAACCCAAGAATTTCCGTTGCAATCTGTGCCATATCTCCAGAACCATAGTGTTTGACGATTCTTAGAGGAAGTGGAACACTTTTGCCGCCCTGGAAATATTTTCTGCCCGGAGATTTTACAGACGGAGCAATACCGTGAGTAAGAAGATACATGACATTTTTACTAATAGGGAAGCACATACCACGGCGCACAGGAAATCCGTCAACTTGTGTGCACTGCTCATTTAGTGCAAAACACTTTAGGTTATCTTCGAATGTTATTTCCAGAAGGTCAATATTCCGGATTCCAGCGGAGGATAGGCTATTAACTAATCCGCTAATTTCTTCTTTTCGGAACGGCGTTCGTTTATGAATAACAACCCGCTTCGGCAATTCGGAAAAAGATTTATAGAATAGCTCTTTGATGTTGAGGCCAATTCTATATGCTTCTTCTTCAGACAAATATGGATTTTTCTTTCTGTCAAATGAACAATCTTGGATTTTTGAAAGTTTATATTTCATTCCACGTCCATCAGAAGAGTAAATGTGGCTGCATCCAACAACCACATTATTTCCTGATGGGGCATCCATGACGCTGTACCCAATTCCTGCAAAGGCTGTATCTGGCTGAATTCCATTTACAACCCACGGTGTTCGCCCAGACTTAACATACAGTGCTAAAGAGAGTGCCCACATAATCTGACAGTGAAATTCGCTTTCAATTGTTCTCTCACGAATAAATTGTGTTGCTATCTGTTTTTGAGCTGCATAAGCTTTAATATAATCGTGCAAATCATATTTTACTATTCCGTCAGTATATGCGGTGAAGTATTCATATTCCTTTGGTATGTAAATCAAAGCTACATCAACAGCAGACGCATTGAGTTGGTCAATCTTTTGGATTATTGCGTTACCAAATTCAACAGCTGCCGTATATTTGTCTTGCCCATTTGAGGCGCTAATGCGTGCCCACTTGCTACTGTTGGTCTCTGGTAAATCAAGCCCTATTTTGAAAGCCTGATAGAATCCAGGAAAATCAATTAAGTAATCAGAATTATGTTCTGAACGAGAGTGCTGATTTAATCCAGAAAGGAACAGTGCAAACTTTTGGGAGTGCTCGCTTGGGCAAACTACACCTACCGAGATTGAGGAGTGCAGTATACCTCTATTCATGGCATAATCTACGGGTGCATTCAAAATCAGTCCGCGCATTGGATGGAAATCTTCAGCCACTGTATGCATGGATGCGCCACAGAAGCGCAATGTTGGGTCTCGGTATTCTATCCCAGAAAAAACAATACGTTTTGGTGAAATGACATTGGGAAGTTGTATCGAAGCATTTTTCCCACAGTTTATGCCAACTAGAGCACTGCTATTTCCAACTGAAAATGTAAAGCTTGTCGTGCTTTTAAAAGGGTAATTGGATGAAAAACTTTTGCCGCCAATTATTTTTTCAACCCAGTTTCTGATGTACACATTTACGTTTTTATTTGGCCGACCATTATTTACTTTTGCGCTGAACAGGTCGGCAAATTGTTTCTTTTCTTCTTTGCTTAGTACGATATCGTCAGCATATATAAAGGTCGGTACAAGTGTGATGTAATTATGCTTATTATCGAACAATAGGGCAATCCGAATCCCTAAGTACGCTGTTACATATTTGGTGCCAATGCGGCAATTCAATATCTCTTTTGTATCCCAAATTTTGTCTTTGGAATGACCAAGGCCATGACTCGTTGCAAGAATGCTGACAAATGTTTTCAGTAACAACTCTCGGAATGTACCGTTTCCAATGATTAATGACCTACTCAGGGGGCATAATACAACATTTGTCTTTAATCTTCCTCGGCATACCGCTTCAATGACTGATTTTGAACCCCATGCATATATAACATTCTTATAAGGGACAGCCATAATGTCATCTTTGGCGAGTGTTTTACAAAAATCCCAGAGCTTTTCATTAGGAGAAAGCATAACTTCAAATTGATAGCACTGATTTGGAAAGATAATAGGATATGCATTGGTGCTTACAACCTTGTTTGCGGTTGTGTTGGGTAGCAAAAAACTGGTATGCTGTGGCTCAAGCGTAATGGAGAGTCTTTTCTTTATGTCATCTACCTTTTGTAGGAACTCTCTATTTTCACTCATGCAGTGGCGTGCGACTGCGTACATCGTACTATCAAAGCCTTCTGTTGGTATGTAAAAAGCATCTCTTCCGTTCTCGTTTGAGAGTGCAATTAGTGATTCTACTTCTTCTGAGACATTCATTCCGTAACCACACCAAAAAAGTTTACCCGCACCTTTGACGGAATAAACCTGTTGCAGCGCACGCATTAGAGACTTGTCTCTTCCGCTGTATCCCATAACAATCAGGTCACGGTTAGTCAATTCGTGTTGCAGCGCCTTTACAAGCGTATCATCTTGTGTATCAAGTTCTGACTCAGTATTTTTTAAGGCACCATATTTATAGTCACCATGTAGAGCAATATACAGAAGTTCCTTGTCAGCATCTCCACGGTATACCCGGTCCGATGTCGCTGTAGTAATTTCAACCGGAACGAGTGGGCTATATTGATGTGCGCATTTCAGGACCAATCCATCAAAATTTGTTGTCCATACGCTTTTTATGATATTTTCTAGCGCCAATAAAGAAATCAAATGGTATCCTAAGCTGGGATCATGGCCTGATACCAAATGTTGAAAAAATTTTCGCCTGTTATCAGCAATAGGATATGTCTTTTCTGCAAAAAAGGAGTATTCATCTGCAGCGTTCTCTGCTGGATATATATTTTGTGCATCAAGCCACTGCTGAATAAGGCGGCGTACGCTTTCGGATTTGGAATTATCAAAATCTCCTATTACTCCCGGATTATTTGATAAATAGATTTCGCGTTTCCACTCCCAGATGCAATCGGCCGCAGATGGAATGCCCGATTCGATAGATGCGCCTGCGCCGAGTAATAAGGAATGCGGCGTGTCTATGGTCTGTTTTATTGATCTTAAAAACTCATCAAGTTGTAATACCTGCATATTTGCGCCTCCATTCCTTATATCACACTATCTGCAATTACAAGTTTGTTTTCACAATCACTCTTTCCGCTGCACTTCATACAGCTGCATATGCGCCCTATATAGCCTCTATAGTAACTGATTCCCATTTAAAAGACCGTTAAACTAGTCTCCAATCTCATACGGTCCCGGCACTGGACGCGGTTCGTGTTCTCTGCATTTGAAATCATCGCAGTACCCGCATCCCCCATGGAATTGGTTATCATGTTTTCTACCACAGCGAATTGGCGTTCCAATTTTGTTGTATACGCAAAACCAGCAAAAATCGCAGCAGGGATCGCACACAAGATCGTTGCCCTTACAAATATAAGCCATAAAGTTTGTCCTCCTCTTGCTGTACAATGCCGAATTATTCCGCATTATCCGTCCACATTTCGCACTGGCTGATAACGGTTTCAATGGCGTTTTCGTATTGTTCCGGAGGATACTTATATCTTTTTAAGAGCCGCTTTACCATTTTGCGCATGGCAGCCCTGGCGGTTTCTTTCTTTTGCCAGTCGATGGTGCGGTTTTTGCGCAGCATTTCTGTCAGTTCTCGGGTCATCTGTACAAGCACGTCATTTTCGTAGAAATCCTTGATTGCCTGTGGCTTGGTCAGTGCGTCGTAGAAGGCCAGCTCCTCCTGCGTAAGCCCCAGTGCTTCGCCTGCCTGGTGGGCCTTGGCAATCAGCTCTGCCGCTTTCAGCAATTCCTTTATGACCTCGTCATTGCTGATATGGCCGTTATAATAGGCGTTCATAATTTTGGTAATCATTTCAGAGAACTTCGCCGACTGTACAACATTGGTACGTTTGTAGATAGAAACCTGCTCTGCCAGGAGCTTTTTCAAAATTTCTACGGCGATATTCTTCTGCTTCATACGGGAAATCTCATCCAGCACGGCAGGATCGAACAAAGAAAAGTTTTCGCCGGCCTTTCGGCTGTCAAACAGGCTGATGACGCCTTCGCTCTGGACGCTGGCTTTTAGAAGTTCATTGATTTGCGCGTTGATTTCCGTAAGGGAGAGTGGTTTTCCACTGCTTCCACCGTAGGTAAGCTTTACAACGGTTGAACGGACGGCTTCAAAATAGGCGGCTTCATGTCGTTCATGTTCATTGGTCATGCTGGAGCAAAGGGACATCGCCTGCTTTGTCAGCAGTGCTTCCTTCAAAAATAGATTTTTCCGGTCCTGTGATTTGGGATCAAGCACAAAATTTGCGCCATCTGCAATCAGCTTTGCCATGGTAAGCGGGCTGCCGCCAATGAAGCCGCTATAGTCGAAGCCATGGAATAGATCCCGGCAAACCTGCAGCTTTTCTTGAAACTTGGGATAGGCGGTTTTTGCAATGTCCATGTCGCCATATTTGGAGCGATCACGGGCAGTGTATTCATTCATTGCCGCTTTTAAAGCCCCAGCAATACCAACATAGTCAACGACTAAGCCGCCTTCCTTGTCTTTGAACACCCGGTTGACTCGGGCGATGGCCTGCATCAGATTGTAACCGTGCATAGGCTTATAAACATACATAGTTGCCAGGGAGGGAACATCAAATCCGGTAAGCCACATATCAACCACAATGGCGATTTTCATTGGGTCGTTATTGTCCTTGAATTTTCGTGCCAGCTCTTCTTTGTGGGACTTTGTCCCGATAATTTCCTTCCAATCCTCCGGATCACCATTGCCGCCTGTCATGACAACGCCCACTTTGTCTTTCCATCCGGGGCGGACTTCCAGTATACGACGGTAAATTTTCATGGCAATAGGGCGAGAGTAGGCAACGATCATTGCCTTGCCGGTTAGAAGGTTAGCGCGGTAGGTTTCGTAATGCGTGACAATATCATCTACCAGGGATGCAATTGTAGAGTCCGCACCAAGGACGCTTTCCATTTGCCCCAGCATTTTCTTGCTTTTGGCGATGGTTTCCGCATTTGCCTGCTGTTCCAAAACATCATAGGTGGAGTCAATCAGGGCCAACGTGTTTTCGTCCAACTTCAGGTGAATAACGCGGCTTTCGTAGTATACAGGGCGGGTAGCACCGTCTTCCACGGCCTGGGTCATATCGTAAATGTCGATATAGTCGCCAAATACTTCCCGGGTGTTTCGGTCCTTGGAAGATACCGGGGTGCCGGTAAAGCCAATAAAAGTAGCGTTCGGCAGGGCATCCCGGATGATTCGCGCATTGCCAACGACAACACGGGCTTCCGTTTCGCCTCGGGCATTTTCGCTCATGACAATGCGCTCATCCATGCCGTATTGTCCCCGGTGGGCTTCATCCGCCATGACCACGATATTCCGACGGGTAGACAGCGGCGCTTCCCGTTCCTCAAATTTGAACATGGTGGTAAAGATGATCCCGTTGGCAGTTCTACCGTCTAATAGGGCTTTCAGGTGCACCTTGCTTTCCGCCTGCACAGGGGTCTGCCGCAGAAAAGCGGCACACTTGGAAAATTGGTTGTAGAGCTGATCGTCCAGATCGATTCGGTCTGTCATAACTACAATGGTTGGGCTGTCCAATACCTCCTGCAGCAAATGCGCATAGAAGACCATGGAGAGGGATTTGCCGCTGCCCTGAGTGTGCCAGAACACGCCGCCCTTTCCATCCGTCGTGGTGGCGATTTTGGCCTTTTCCGCTGCCTTTCTCACCGCAAAATACTGGTGATATCCAGCCAGAATTTTAAATACCTTTGCCTGCTCCACAGAAAAACAGATGAAGTTTTTGAGAATGTCCAGCAGCCGGGCTTTCTCAAACATTCCCTCATAAAAGGTATCAAACTGGGCATAGGCGGTATTTTCGTAACTTCCATCCTTGGTTTTCCATTCCATAAAGCGATCCAGGCCGGAAGTGATGGTTCCGGCCCGATTGGTTGTCAGGTCACTGATAACGCAGATGGCGTTGTAATAGAAGATGGATGGAATGTCCTTCATATAATTGCGGATTTGGTGAAAGGCGTTCTCCGCATTGACCTCATCCTTGGATGGGCTTTTCAGCTCCATGAGTACCAGGGGCAAACCATTGACAAACAGAATAATATCCGGCCTGCGATTGTTTCCGTTCTCGATATATGTAAACTGGTTGACCACATAAAAGCTGTTGTTGGAAACGGTTTGATAGTCCAATAGATATACAATCGAGGTACGCTCCTCGCCCTTGACAAAATACCGCACGGGAATACCATTTTGCAGATAGTCCATGAATTGCATATTCTTCTGTAAAAGGCTGCCGGTATCCAGGTTACGAAGTTTGCCTGACGCTTCGGTAATTGCATCCAGAGGCAGCCCCTTATTCAGCTTCACAAGGCTGTCCTGCAAAACAGCGTCCAACAGGGGGCTGGAATAATCCCGCTCCAGGTCTGGGGCGTAGATATGGGTATAGCCCATGTTCTCAAACAGTTCGATAATGGCCTGTTCGAACATATCCTCTGTGAAATGCATGGTGGTGCCTCCTAATGAATTACACTTTGTTTTGTAACAGATGTTCAATCAATCGCTGTGCATATCCGACTTTCTGAAAGTATTCTCTTCCTTCTGTATCTTGCGCATAAAGATATACCCTTGCCTTTTTGCTGAGTTTTGAAAGGGCAAAGATAAGATCGGCTTTTTGAAACATTTCCGTTTTTACTTCTGTTGGAGCAATGTTCCCTGTCCCGGTTATCTCATCCCTGATTTTTGCCATTTTTTCTTGCCCATTGTGTAACGACTTATCCTTGACACATATACCCAAATAGGTAATATTTACATTTCTTGATCCAACATTTGCTGCATTTACGGAAACTCCAATTATTTGTGAATCAGTTTCTCCAGTTGTGTCGTTCCGAGAAAAGAAAACATCAATAGATGAAGATAGCTTGATTTCCTTCTTGTATGGGAGTTTTGCGGTATGAATTGAAACGACGATTGCAATCACACTTACTACTAAGGTAAGTAAGGACAGAACCCCTGTAAGGAAACCACTATTCAAGTTACACCATTCAACAATGCACATACTATATTTTCCTTCCATAAACGATAATTTAGCAGCTTAGAGCTTGACGGCAGAGACATCGACCTCGCCGGACATGAGCTTCGGCAGCAAGGAATCCCGTAGTGTTGAAAGCCTCAGATTTTCGATGCAATTATTAAGCACCTTTTGAAACATTGGCTCTGCAATACAGAGAAACGCCTTGGCATCATCATCAGATAGCTTCATGATTTGCTCTGATTCAAAATCTCTGGTGGTAATCGCATCAAATACAGCTCCGCTTGCCTTGTGTTTGAGCCTATCAACAGCTTTGAGTGTGTAGAAATATACAAGAAGTTGATGTGTCTCTTTACCGACAAGCGCGTAGCAGGACTGATTCATAGCCATCGGAACTCCGGACATACCAACTTTGCCAACAGTGCCTCTTGCAGTGACGAAAACGGTGTTCACAGGATATAGTCGGCTGTTACAATGTGAAAGACCTTCTTCGGTGATAGTCTTCTCTGTGATAAGGGTATATGGTGTGCCAACATCTTTTGGAGTAAAGAAGGCAATATTACCGTTCCAATAAGTGTTTTCGCCCGTTTTGGGAGTCCCACCGCCAAGTATCTGTATCAAATCAGTATATCTAACCTCGGTATTTGACCGATCATAGAAGCTCGAAAACAATGCGGATGCTTGCTGCTCTAAATTATCGTTTATCGCAATATTGACTGCAATTTTCTTGTCAAGTATATATAGATATTCCACAATTTCCTTCTGGATGGTAATGGGAGGCAGAAATACCGAAACTGCATTCAAGTTCGATTGGCTTAGCTTAGGCTGTGCTGATCCGGTAATATAGCCTGATAAGTCCATGCTGTTTAACAAATAGCATAGATACCGGGTATCACACAACTCGTTGCCTTGAACGATGTGAGCATGGTTGTTTACCCAGAACTGACCATCGACAACTTGTGCAATGTCTTGTTTTTTTGATTTAAGGTTTTCTCCGTCTTCGGCAATTAAAAGGTACGTTCCGTCAAATATGAAGTCATTAATATGATCAATTACACCTTGAGCACCATAGTAACGATATTCGCCTTGTATTCTTTTTCGCTGTGTGCTAGAAAGTGGAACTCTTTTTTTATCAAAATTGATGGTTACTTCATCAAAGCGATATTCTTTAAACTCCATTTTAACACTCCTATCCAATATATTTTCTGTGTGCCAATTTCACATTTTGTTGTTTTACCATGGCGTAGTGCATAGTTGTGTCAATTTTTTGGTGCCCGAGTAGCTGCTGCACCTGTTCTATGGGCATTCCCTTGTCAATTGCCGAGGTGGCCAGCGTCCGTCGGAACTTGTGGGGATGCACCTTTGGAATATTCAGCCGCTGCCCCAGCTCCCGCATCCGTGTTTCCACACCGCCGATCATTAGTCGCTCATAGGGGGCTTTTAAGGATACAAACAGCGCGGGGTTGGTGTCCGTCCGGCTGGCAAGGTAGTTTTGCAAATGAATTTTTGTCCTTGCGTCAAAATAGACCAGCCGTTCTTTATTTCCTTTACCCAGCACAACGCATTCACGCTCGTTGAAATTGATATCCTCCTGATTAAGTGTCACCAGCTCGCCAACACGCATTCCCGAGGATGCCAGCAGGTCAATAATCGCCAAATCTCGTACAGCTGTGCAGTGGTCCCGCATCAGCTCCAGTGCCTCGTCAGTATAGGTATCTTTGACGACCTTTGCGGTTTTGACCTTGTGGATCCTGCGGACAGGGCTTTTCACAATAAAGTCTTCATCCTCCAGCCAGGAGAAGAAACTGGACAGAATGCGGCGGATATTGTCAATCGTCACTTTGCTGGATTTGCGCTGCACTTGATAATCCGTTAAATACTTGCGCAAATCTTCCGTGGTGATCTGCTGTGCCGATTTGCCGATCCCGGAGAGCATGGCCTCTATAGTTTTACGATAGTAGCCCAGGGTTTTCTCTGAGCAGCCTTCGATTCGTTTTGCAGACAGGAAAGCCTCTGTAGCTTTTTGCCCGCTGGGTGCAGGTGCCCCTTTTTCATAACAGACTGTTGCCCCCTGTAACGCTGCGGTAAGTGCCGTTTTGAGCTGGAGCAGCTGCGCATTGTTGAGGTATGGCAGCATTCGCCGCTGGACTTCGCTAATGAATTGTTCTGTCATTGCCGTATCTCCTTTTTAATTTTAGAGAACGACAACCAGTGGCAGTTCCTATTTTTCTCCCGCCACTGTTGGGAAGGTAGTTCATCAGGTTAAATACATAAATACATCTTTTTCTTTGATTATGAAGCAATCCTTTTCGTTATTTACATCTACAACAATATAAGCCTTATTTTCTTCATCAACAGTAACTACGGATACAGTTTTCTTGTTGTTCAGCAGCAAGCAATCACCACATTTATACTTCATAAAAGGTCCTCCTATAAACGATAATTTAGAGCAGCAAGCTCAGGCGATTTTCAGTGAGCGTTTCGAGAAAGTTTCATCAGAGGATTTGCCCGCTGGCTGGCGTGTTGTATCTCTGGGAGAAGTTGCAACAATCTCCAATAAGAGTTTCAATCCGCTGAAAGAGGCTAAGAGAATACTTGAGCATTATAGTATTCCCGCATTTGATGAGGCAAGGTTCCCGGTTTTCGAGCCTTCTACATCCATCAAGAGCAACAAATTTGTTATTGATACCTCATGTTTCATGATCTCCAAGCTCAATCCGACTACAAAACGAGTATGGAAACCATATTGCTTAACCGAGAATGCTGTCTGCTCAACAGAGTTCATTGTTTATAAAGCGAAGAATGAATTTATCACTGACTTTTTGTACTCAGTTATCAACAGTAACTCTTTCTCTGACTTTATGTGCAGCCATGTAACTGGCTCAACTGGAAGTAGACAGCGGACAACACCATCTGATACACTCTCTTATGAGATGGTACTTCCTACAGAGGACGAGTTGACAGAGTTTCAATCTCTCGTTTCACCGATGTATGCTCAAATGCGGATTAACGCCATTGAAAATGATAAGCTCAAGCAGCTTAGGGATAGCCTTTTGCCAAAGCTGATGTCTGGCGATCTTGATGTCTCTGGCATCAATATCTAAGCCGCAAAATTATCGTTTATCCTCTGATTGATACATACCTTCTGATCAATAGAATAGAGATATTCTCCAACAGACTTTTGAATATCATAGTCGGGAAGCTCAATCATCATTTCTTTCATGTCCCTAATTGTGACATGACCAAGTCCTGTTGTCTGCTTATTTGAAGCAATCGCGGTAAACTGCGGCTTTAGTGATTTCAACAAATAATACAGGTATAATTTGTGAACGCCTTCATTTGGCGTTACTTTGAAAATATGCTGATTTAGCCAGCCGTTAGGAAGATTATACCAAAACACATCTATTGATGTTTCAGGGTTTCCTGACCAGGAGAACACCATGTCACCTTTTGTCAAGTAAACTGAATCATCGAATGTCTGCTGAGTGTATGCTGTTTGAGCAGTGATTCCATTCTTTAGCTCTGCAATTTTAATTACCGGTTTTCCTTGCCCCGCAAAGTGAATTTGTTTGAAAGCAAGTCCATTCTTCCATTCGGCAAGTGAGTATAGAGAAACGTATTTAAAGCTCATAGCCAATCGCCCCCAGCCGTTCCCTGATCTCCGTTTCAAGTGCGTGAGACTTTGCGAAAAGTTCCGACAGTTCCGAGGTCAACCGGTCCATCTTTTCCTCAAAGGGTTCGCCGTCTTCCTCCTGCTCCTCGATACCAACATAGCGCCCGGGCGTGAGAATATAGTCCTGTTTGGCGATTTCCTCAGTGCTTACAACGGCGCAAAAACCTTTTTGATTCTCCAGCGTACCGGCACAATATGCTTTGTATGTGTCTGCGATTTTTGCAATATCTTCCTCTGTCAGCTCACGCAGCTTCCGGGTGACCATCGTTCCCAGCTTTCGTGCATCGATAAACAATGTCTTTTTCGTCTGCTTCTTGTTCTTGGCGAGGAACCACAGGGAAACCGGAATCTGGGTCGTATAGAAAAGCTGTGTAGGCATTGCGACAATGCACTGCACCAAATCCGCATTTACAATGTTTTTCCGGATTTCGCCTTCGCCACCGCTCTGGGAGGACAGGGCACCGTTTGCCAGCACCATACCAATTTTGCCGTTAGGGGCCAGATGATAAATCATGTGCTGCAGCCAGGCAAAGTTGGCGTTGTTTGCGGGGGGGCAGGCCATACTGCCAGCGCACATCGTCTTTGAGCTTGTCCGCGCCCCAGCCGGAGAGGTTGAAAGGCGGGTTGGCCATGATGAAGTCCGCACGAAGGGTTGGGTGACAGTCATTGAAGAAGGTATCCGCATTATAGCTGCCGAGGTTTGCCTCAATGCCGCGGATCGCCAGATTCATCTGTGCCATCTTCCAGGTAGTGGGGTTGGAATCCTGCCCGAACACAGAAATGTTGTTGATATTGCCGCTGTGATTTTCAATAAACTTTGCGCTCTGGACAAACATACCGCCAGAACCGCAGCAAGGGTCATACACACGGCCATTGTAAGGCTGTAGTACTTCCACCAATGTGCGCACTACACAGGCGGGGGTATAGAATTCACCGGCCAGCTTTCCCTCCTGCTCTGCGAACCGTGACAGGCAGTATTCATAAGTCCTGCCCAGAATATCCCGGCTGGACCCCGTATCTACCATTTTGATATTGGTAAACAAATCGACTACATCACCCAGGCGGCGCTTGTCCAGCTCAGGTCGGGCAAAGTTTTTGGGGAGAATGTCTTTCAGCCGCTTGTTTTCCTTTTCAATCGCCCGCATAGCATCGTCAATTGCCGTCCCAATTTCGGCCGTATGTGCCTTGGCCGCAATTACGCTCCACCGAGCGTTTTCAGGAACGAAGAAGATGCCCTCGGAGATATATTCATCCACATCTTCTTCAAAACCGTCTCCTTCCTCAACCAGCTGTTGGTGCTTTTCGTCGAAGCGGTCGGAAATGTATTTCAGAAAAATCAATCCCAAAACAACGGACTTATATTCAGATGCATCAATGTTGCCGCGCAGCACGCAAGCTGCATCCCAAATTTGCTTTTCAAAGCCAATACCGGCGGTATTTCCTGCCATGTGGATTCCCCCTAATCTGTTTTACATGCCGCACAGAATGTGACGATGATTAAGACATGAAACGAAATGAATTGTCTTGTATATTCTATCACAATTCTAGCATAATTACAATTCAATTCTGTAAGATGTGCCCCAATTTTAGATAATGTGCTAAAAAGAACCGTTCGAAGCATGGCAAGCGGCATATTGGGATAGGGCAGTGGCACTGGACACGTTTGATAGGCACCTATATTTTCACTACAATATGGGTATTATCAAAATCTAAGGAGGTACCCATATGACCATCACCTACACCCAAGTCGGCGACTACCTGGTCCCCAACCTCATTCCCCCGGGAAGCCCCAAAATAGGCCGCTGGGGGATGCTGCGACACAGCTATCTACGAAATCATCGGGAAGGAATCTATACCGGAATGCTCATGAAGGGCGCGTTGAATGCACATCTGGAGGAAGTAGACAGGCAAGCCAACAAGATGGAGCTGCAGCTTAGTTCTCAGCTGGCACAGCAGGAAAATGTCACAGAACAGCTCAAAGCCGAAAACCAGCTGGAATGGATTCGGCGAATGAACAACATTCGGAACCGTGCAGAGGAAATAATCCTACACGAACTGATTTACATTTGAACATTTATCGCAATTGATTCGCACCGCAAGGGGCCAAATCACAGACGGAAGAAATTCTGCCTGCGTGATTGATCCCTTGCGGTGCATTTTATAGTTCCTGGAATCGCAGAATGCACAATTGAATGCTGAAAAACTGTGTACATTGCACGAAAATAAAAAATATTCACCGTAGATGTAAAAAATTGGCCTTTCTCGTGGGCTCAATATATGAGGGGGTTCAAACGATGGAATGTACAATCAGGCCAGCTGAAATTTGTTCGCATTTCACAAAAAATCTTTCTCAGCGACCTTTCGTTTTCGCCCTTCTCGTGGCCTACTAAGTGAGGGAACTTTTGGGCGATGTCTATCAGGCAAGGAGAAATGCATAATTTCCTTTGCAAAAAACTGTGCATATTTCCGAAAATAAAGTTTTTTGTTAAAAAGGTTGAGTTTTGGCTGTTTTCGATGCCTACCAATTGAGAGGACTTTTAGGGCATCCTGAAGACAGGGTGAAGTAAACAATTTTGCTGCACCAAACTTATGTATATTTCACGAAAATAAAATTTTTGCCAAGAGATGTAATTTTTTGACCCTTCTCGATGCCTACCACATGGAGGGCTTTTCTCAATTAGGCGCGCAAGAATTTTTTATTTCAACCTCTCCATTTTGACTAAAAAGTTCCAAACTGAATAGTAGAGGGATACCTGAGAACTGTTTGGATAGGGGAAAAATAAAAAATTCGTCAGCGGCCTTTCATTTTCGCCTTTCCTGTGGACTACCAAGTAAGAGGACTTTTCAAAATCGCTGCGAAAAAAACATTCAGCAACACCCTAACAAAACGCCATTTTCGCCGCGATAAGTGAAAGGCGTTTGCTGAAGCCCTCTCAAATGTACCTTGACAATTTCATACTCATTCATCTGATACATTCTTCCCCACCCGAGCCGGGAGACCATACGCCACGACCATTTCCAATGCGAGCGATTTTCTTGGTCTCCACTGCCGGACAGCAACCGGCAAGGCGATGACGGCGGGGGCGGGACAATGATACTTCTCGAAGGAGCTGGGCGGAAGCGCAGGGGTAAGATTCCCATGGACCCGATTCGCTGTCGGGCATCAGATGAATCCAGGAGCGCACGGGGGCGAGGTCAAATAGACGCGCAAAATAATTTGAAAAGGAGATAAAACTTGAAAAACAAAAACGGAATTTACATTATTGGTGTTGACCATGGGTATGGCAACATCAAAACGGCCAACTACTGCTTTCCAACCGGGCTGACCGCCTACGATACGGAGCCGCTGTTTACCGGGAATATGCTGGTCTACAATGACCGGTATTACCTGATCGGCGTGGGCCACAAAACCAATATTCCAGAGAAAACCTTGGACGAGGATTACTACATTCTCACCCTGGCAGCCATTGCAATGGAGCTAAATCGGGAAAATTTGACGGAAGCCAGCATCCACATTTCTGCCGGACTGCCGCTCAGCTGGGTACAGGAGCAGAAGGCGGCCTACCATGCTTACCTGCTGAAAAACAAGGAAGTGCAATTCGTGTTTTGCATCAACTCCGTATCCTTCAAGGACGGCGGCAAATACAATTTCTCCAAGAGAGAATTGAAGCGTCTGCGGGACACCTCGGACCGATTGTGCCGGGTGTATGGCCTATCCGTGGTGGAGCATCCTCATAAAGCTCCATCCCGGCAGGTCTGGCTGGATGAACAGGCGGGGAAGCTCACCCGGTACAACATCTACCGGGCGGATGTACAGGAAGCTATTGCCAGAAGCATCACCGGCAGAGGCATGGTGCAGCATCTTCGGGGGCAGGGCTATATCGTGGATAGCAGAGGTCCAAGCCTGAAAATCCGTCTGCCCCAGTACCCGCATTTCACCCGACTGGACACCCTAAATCCCCAGTGGACAAATCAGGGAATCGAGCACCTGATTTATGACCGGGATGAGCTGATTTCCAGCCGCTCCAAGCCGCCCCGCAAGCCGGATATACCGGATTGGTTAAAAGAAGCCTACCAGCCCAGAAAGCGCACTACCAAAATCTACCGACTGTACCTCTATTACTGCTATCAGCTGGGGATCCTGCCCAAAGGTACGACCTACCACCCGGTCAGCCCCCAACTTCGGGCTGACCTCCGGCATCTTGACGATATTGACCGACAGACCCGGTATCTGGCCAGCCGCAACATCGAAACCGTGGAAGAATTACTGGCAGACCGTGTGGCAAAGGAATCGCAGCTGGAAGCGTTGACCACCCAGCGTACCAAGCTCCAAAACAAAATCCGCCGTGCTTCCCCAGAGCAGAAGATTTTACTCAGAAAAGAGAAAGCGGAGGTTACTGCCAGAATCATAGCCCTGCGCAAGGACATCCGGGACAGTAAGGAAATCGAACAGCGTTCCCAGGAAATCCAGGACACGCTGGACCGTTCCTATGAGGCAGAACATCCGCAGCACGAGAAAAACAAAAGAATGGAGGTGAATCAAAATCGAGGACGATAAACAACCGGCATGGTTTTCCGGTGATAAGCTGAATGAAGTCCTGTTCTGCCAGGAGTTCCTGCAAACGCATCCCATGGTAAGCCTGGGTGGCAGCTTCTTTACAAAAGATGGCATCGTGACGGATGAATCCCTGCTAAAAAAGCAAATTTATGAGGAACTGAAAGCGTATGTCACCACCGGACTATCCAAGAAAGTATCCGGGCTGTTGGAGGTTCTGCGGATGGAATGCTGCGTAGAATCTCTGCCTATCCAGGAGGACCGCATTCATGTAGAGAACGGAACGCTGTATTTGGATGGCAGCTTTTCGGAAGGAAAGACATTTTGCCGAAACCGTCTCCCTGTGCGCTACAATCCCGATGCCAGGGAGCCGATACAGTGGAAAGCCTTTCTTTCTCAGCTTTTACAGGAAGAAGATATTCTGACGCTTCAGGAGTTCTTCGGCTATTGCCTGATTCCCAGCACCAAAGGGCAGAAAATGCTCCTGCTGACCGGAAAAGGCGGCGAAGGCAAATCCCGAGTAGGTGTTGTCCTCCAGGCATTGCTGGGCTGCAATCTGAAAACCGGCTCCATTGCCAAGGTAGAAATCAGCCCGTTTGCCCGGGCTGATTTGCAAAATATGCTGGTGATGCTGGACGATGACATGAAGATGGAGGAGCTGACCCAGACCAATAATATCAAGGCCATTGTTACAGCAGAGCTTCCCATGGATTTGGAGCGAAAGGGGCAGCAGAGCTATCAGGCAGATATGCGGGTACGCTTTTTAGCATTGGGCAATGGCAGAATGCAGGCTCTCCATGACCGGAGCTATGGTTTCTTCCGTAGACAAATCCTGTTGGAAGCAAAAGAGCAGCCGCCGGATCGACGGGATGATCCCTACCTAGCCCAGCGGCTTTGCGCCGAAAAAGAGGGTATTTTCCTCTGGGCCTTTGCGGGATTGCAGAGGCTGGTGGCAAACAACTTTCACTTTACCCTAAGCCAGCAGGCACAGGAGAATATGGAGGCGGCCATAGCAGAGGAAAATAATTCGGTGGAGTTCATGAAATCCGAGGGATATTTTCGATTCCAAGCGGACAGTGAAGTTTCATCCAGAGATTTTTACACAGTATATCTACAGTGGTGCATGGACAATGCTCTAAGCCCACTGGCGCAGAAAACCGTTATCAACTACTTAAAGCAAAACAGCCGTCAGTATAATCTGGAGTACACCAACAAAATCTCCATAGGCGACGGACGCTTTGCCAGAGGCTTTTGGGGTATCCGGCTTCTGCCAAAGTAAAAACAAACCCAAAAGTACGTGTACTATCCGTACTAAATGTACCGAATCAGTACGCATGGTACATCTGGTACACGTACTTTCCACATCATTTACAATTTTAAGAAAGGAATTAAGCGATTGACAAAAACAAAAGAGAAAACAGTGCTGCAGCTGTCTGTAAACCAACTGCACCCTTTTGAGGGAAATCCCTATCAGGTAAAGGATGACGCAGAAATGACCAGACTGATTGAGAGTATTCAGGCGCAGGGAATTCTTACGCCGTTGACTGTCCGCCCATTAGATGACGGACATTATGAGGTCATTTCCGGCCATCGCAGACTATATGCGTGCCAACGGGCAGGAATCGAGACGGTTCCTGCCTTTGCCGCACCTATGAGCTGCGAAGAAGCGGCCATTGCTCTGGTGGACAGCAACCTACACCGGGAGCATATCCTGCCTAGCGAAAAGGCATTTGCCTATAAGCTGAAAATGGATGCTCTGCGGCATCAGGGCACTTCTCGCCAACCTGGCGAGAAGCTGAGTGTCGCACAAATCAGTGAGGCGGGTACTGACAGCGAACGGCAGATACATCGGTATATCCGGTTGACAGAATTAATCCCGGAGCTTTTGACGCTGGTAGACGATGGAAGAATTTCGCTGACACCGGCTGTGGAGATTTCCTATTTGAGCCAAGAGGAGCAGTATGCGCTCCTGGAGGCAATTCAGAGTGAGGACAGAACGCCGTCCCTCTCCCAAGCGCAGCAGCTGCGAAAATTGAGCCAATCCGGGGAATTGGACGCTGACCGTGCATTGCAAATTATGTGCCAGCCGAAGGCCAACCAGATGGAAAAAATCAGCCTGGATTACGGCGAGCTGCGTCGATTCTTTCCAAGACGCTATACACCAAGAGAAATCCAAGCGGCAATTCTCAAATTGGTAGAAGCGGATTATAAGCGCCGCCAGCGGGCAATGGAGCGGTGAGGTGCGCATGACAGATTTTCAGCACAGAGACATTCTGAATATCAAAGAAGCCGCAGCCCGTGCCAAGGCAGAAGGAATGAATATCAGCGAGTACACCCTTCGCCGGATTATCCGCACCGGGAAAATTCCTTGCCGCATTGTAGGGCGCACCTGTCTGATCAGCTGGGAGAAGCTGATGAGCTGGGTCAACTGTGTGGATGGCTGTGATAATCTGAATTGGCCGCAGCTTTGAAAAAAGGCTGCGTTATGTGTATTCTGAACGCAGAAAGGAGCTGGTATTATGCCATCTATTGAACCACGCCGAAATCAAAACGGCATTGTTACAAGCTACCGTCTAATCGTCTCCGGTGGACTGGACAGGGAGGGCAAGCAAATCAAGCGCCGGATGCTGTGGATTCCGCCAAATCGGAATATAAGCGACCAGCAAATGCTGAAAGAGGCCACGGCGGCTGCCTACAAATTTGAGGAACAAATCAAAAATGGATATGTGCTGGACAACACCCAGACCTTTTCGGAGTATGCCCAATATGTGTTGGAGCTGAAGGAGCGTATCGGTGTGAAAACAAGTACCCTGGATCGGTATATTGATATGCTGCCCAGGATCAACGAGGCAATCGGCAATCTGAAGCTGTGTAATATTCGCCCCCAGCATCTCAATGACTTTTACAGGGACATGACCGAGAATGCCATCCGGGAGGACAGCTGTCGTGCTGTTGCGAAGCGAAATCTCATGACCCAATTCAAGCGGGCAGGGATTTCTAAGACAGAGCTGTCCCGCAGAGCCGGGGTAGCTGCCAGTACCATCACAGCGGCCACCGCAGGAAAGCCCTTGCGGCTTGCTTCGGCAGACGCAATTTCCGAGGCACTAGGCTATACACGCAAGGAACTGGTCACCGTTCAGAATGACCCAACGCCCTTGGCAAAGAAAACGATTCTGGAACACCACCGACTGATTTCTACCATTTTGAGCCAGGCAGACAAAGAACTACTAATCCCCTACAACCCCGCCAGTAAGGCAACGCCGCCCAGGGTACAGCGAAAAACACCGAACTACTACCAGCCAGACGAGATGAACGACATTTTGAATACCCTGGAAAGAGCACCAATCAAGTGGAAAGCCATTACCTATCTGCTCATTGACACCGGATGCCGCCGAGGTGAAATCATGGGACTGAAATGGGACAGGGTGAATTTTGACACCGGGGTTATCGTAATTGACTGCAATCTGCTGTACTCCGCAAACAGAGGCATCTATGAGGACACCACCAAAACCGGGGCTGTCCGTGCCATTAAAATTGCGCCGCAGACCTTAACGGTCCTGCGGCAGTGGAGAGTCGAATATGAGCATCTACAGGAGCTGAACGGAGACCGTTGGGCAGGCACCCCCTATGTGTTTGTAAGGGACGACGGCTCCCGGATGCACCCGGACAGCATTACGGCGTGGCTGAATCGCTTCAGTGCCCAAAATGATCTGCCCCACATTCATCCCCACGCCTTCCGGCATACGGCGGCCTCTACGATGATTGCCAACGGCGTTGACCTGGTGACAACAGCTGCGGAACTGGGTCACGCCAACGCAAACACAACGGCAACAATTTACGCACACCAGATTGCCATTGCCAGAGCAACAGCTGCGGATGTCCGGGCGGGGGTGTTTGCTGGGAGAAAATAGCAGAATTTACGGAAAAACCATTTTCTATGAAAATGTTCGGTTTTTCCCACCCATGATTTTGAGCTATCCCCAAACTATCCCCAAAGCAAATTTGAAGCCAATGCGAATTTACGTAAAAAGTTAGAAAAATCCCGGATTTCTTGCCGAAATCCGGGATAATTTTGGTTGCGGAGGCAGGACTCGAACCTACGACCTCCGGGTTATGAGCCCGACGAGCTTCCAACTGCTCTACTCCGCGATATTCTGTTGCACTCCTTAGGTGCTCATACATTATAGCATGGGCAGGATGCTTTGTCAACCCCTATTTTTGTGCGGAGGGGTAGTTGGCTGCAGACACCGAGATATGACAAAAGAAAGAAGTGCAGAAAGAATTGCGGATAGATGAAGAAGGCGCTTTTTCAGTATTGCGGCTTTCGGGTTATTTGCACCGCACACCATGGGGCGGGACTGATCGGTCAGCCCCTTGGATAACGCTCGTAAGGCGCTTTTCTCTGACGGAAATCTTCGCTTTCCTTCCGATACCGCGCAAGCAGCGATTCCGCATCCCAGTCGGGGTGCTCAAAATCGCGGTGCCCGGCAAGCAGGGAGAGGAAAGGCTTGCCATCCTCGCGAACGGGGGGCAGGAAGCGAAAATCCTCCGGGTACATTTTCCGCAGCAGATCCAGAAGCTTTACGCCCAGGGCCACGGGCTGCAGAAGCGTTTCGTCTGTGATGTGCAGGTGAATGCCGCCGCACAGGGTGCCCTCGTGCTTGGAGGTCGTGGGGCTGAAATACACCGGTGTGGATTCCACGCCCGGACAGCCCAGAGCGTTGAAAGCTCTCGAAAAAGCCTCTGCCTTGATGAAAGGCGCGCCGGTGATGGCGAAGGGGTCGGCGGTCCCGCGGCCTTCGGAGCAGTTGGTTCCCTCGATCAGGCAGGTGCCGGGGTACAGCAGCGCCGTTTCGTAGCGGGGGATGTTCGGGCTGGGCATCACCCAATAATGCTCCCAGTCCCGGAAGGTCATATTCCGGGTCAGACCGGCGCAGGGGACGATGTGCAGGTCGCATTTGCAGCCCAGCTCCTCGTTCATCATCACCGCCAGCTCGCCGCAGGTCAGGCCGTAGCATACCGGGATCGGGTAGCCGCCCACAAAGCTGGCAGCTTCCTCCCGCAGAAGACCGCCCTCCACCCGGTCGCCCAGAGGATTGGGACGATCCAGCACCACCAGCCGCTTCCCGGCGGCAGCGCAGTCTTCCATGCAGTAGCGCAGGGAGGTGAGGAAGGTGTAATACCGGCAGCCTACGTCGGCAACGTCGTAGACCAGCGTATCGAACAGCACCAAAGTATCGGCGGATAGACGTTTGGACTCCTTTGTATACAGACTGCGGACAGTCAGGCCGGTGTCTTTGTCCACCTCGTCGGCGAACACCGCCCCGGCGGGCTTGTCGCCGCGAACACCGTGTTCCGGCGCCAGCAGAAGCCGCAGGTCGCAGCAGCGTTTCAGCGCGTCAAAAGTGGGTTCATTGCTGCTGGTACGCCCGGAAGGGCCGGTGAGCAGTGCCGTGCGCCCAATAAAGAGATGGGCATATTCCGCCACGCGGTCAGCACCAAACAAAACCATGTTTTTTCCTCCTTGATGCCCGGTAACATGCCGGGGAATAATGCTACGCCATATTGTAAATCGGAATGTGTTTCGTGTCAAGGAGATTAGGGAAGCTCTGAATAAAGCGGCAAGAGCTGTGAGCGAGAGATTTTTCGGCCAATCGAGGCATCGAAAGCGGCGGAATACTTTGTGTACCCGCAAGGGGTATGCCGCATCCGTAAGCCGACTTACGTCGGCAACGGCTACGCTATATTTCCCGTTTTCGATACCGAAGAGTGGGCGGAAAAGATCCGCTCACGGCCCCAGACGATTTGTTCAGAGGTTCCCTGGAAGGCAAACGAAAGCGGTGAGCTTCCACAGGGGAAACTCACCGCGTATATGGCGGAACTCAGGATTTCAGATCGACAGCGCGGTCGAAGAGGTCTTCCACATCCTTGCCGGGGCCTTTCGAGAGAAGAGAAACCACCACGGCGGCCAGCAGACCGGCGGCGAAGCCGGGAACGATCTCGTAGATATCGGTGGAGGACAGGAAAACCAGCCAGAGGATATCCACCGCAGCGCCGACGGCGATGCCTGCCACCGTTCCGCCGAAGGTGAGCCGCTTCCAGAACAGGCTCAGCAGAATGACGGGGCCGAAGGCCGCGCCGAAGACGCCCCATGCGTTTTCTACCAGACCCATGATGGAGCCAGAATTGGGGTCGGAGGCAATAAACAGGGCAACGATAGCGATGACGATGACCACGATGCGTCCAGCCCAGAGCATTTCAGAGTCGGAAGCCTTCTTGCGGATGACGGGCTTATAGACATCGCTGGCAAAGGCGGAGGACGCCGCCAGAAGCTGGGAGTCGGCCGTAGACATGGCGGCGGACAGGATCGCGGACAGCAGCAGACCGGATACCAGCGCGGGGAAGATGCGGCGAACCATGGTGATGAACACGGTGGAGGAATCCTCAATTTCGCCCAGATACAGGCGGCCGGCGATGGCGGTCAGGGCGGACATGATCAGGATGATGGTCGTCCAGGAAATGCCGATCACGCTGGACTTGCGAAGTTCCTTCTCGGATTTCAGGGACATGAACCGGATGATGATGTGGGGCATACCGAAGTAGCCAAGGCCCCAGCCAAGGCCGGAAATGATGTCCTGAGGGGTGGTGAAGAAGTTGAAGAAGCCGTCGGGCAGGGCCGCGCCGGTCGCGGCACCGTCGCCTGCTTTGGCCAGCGCCAGAGCGAACAGGGGGGCGATCAAGAGCGCCGCCAGCATGATCATGCCCTGGAAGAAATCCGTCCAGCACACCGCGCTGAAGCCGCCAAGGAAGGTGTAGGCCACGATGATGAAGGCGGCGATGTACATGGCAACGGTGGGATCAATGTCCATGACCGTGTTGAACAGGGTGCCGCAGGCCTTGATGGAGGAGGCGGCGTAGATGGTGTAGGCCACAAGGAAAATGATGGCGCTGAGGATTTGCAGGGACTTATTCTTGCTCAGGAACCGGTTGGTCAGGTACTGGGGGATGGTGATGGAATCATTGGCAGCGATGGAGAACCGGCGCAGCCGGGGCGCCATGAAGATCCAGCTCACGGCGTAGCCGATGCCAAGGCCAATGGCGATCCATGTCTGCCCCATGCCGCTTAAATAGATGGAGGCGGGAAGACCCATGAGCACCCATGCGCTCATATCGGAAGCACCGGCGGACAGAGCGGACACCCACGCACCCATGTTGCGGCCGCCGAGGAAGTAATCCTTTTCACCGGCGCCCTTGGACTTGCTGAAGAAGTACAGGCCGATGGCTACCATGAATACGAAATAGGCTATGAATACGGAAAGCTCAATATAATTCACAAAAATCCCTCTCTCTTCCGATACATGAAATAAAATCATGTATCCATGCTTAATAATGATGAAATCATTATACAAAGGTTTTAGGATTTTTGCAACGAAAACTTTCTTCCTGAGTTGTACAAAAAAACGTTGCCAAAGAAAGGAATTGGTGCTATTATACACAAGATATGATGAAATTTCCGCATGAAGAAGGGAAAAACGGCATGAGCCTGAAAAAATATGAAGCATTTGTGCGGACGGTGGAGCTTGGCAGCCTGACCAAAGCGGCGGAAGCCATGGGCTCGACCCAGTCCCGCATCAGTCATGTCTTAAGCGCGCTGGAAGAGGAATACGGCTTCGTCCTTCTGCGCCGGAACCGGAGCGGCGTCCGGCTGACGGAGGCGGGGGAGATGGTGCTGCCCAAGATGCAGGAGATTCTCCAAAAGGACCGGGAGCTGACGGAGCTGATCGGGGACATCCGCAGCGCCGACGCCGGAACCGTCCGGCTGGGGGCGTTTACCAGCGTGGCCGTCCACTGGCTGCCAGGGATGATCCGGACGTTCCAGAGCGCCCACCCCAAGGCCGAGCTGAAAATGTTCAACGGCGACTACCACGACATGGAGCAGTGGCTCCGGGAGGGGGAGGTCGATCTGGGCTTTGTGACCCTGCCTGCCCCCGAAGGGATGCGAACCATCCCGCTGACGCAGGACCCGCTGGTGGCGATCATGCCGAAGAACCACCGGCTGGCACAGCTGGACGAGATCCCCATTCAGGAGCTGGGAGAGGACCCGTTTATCAGTCTGCTGCAAAGCTCAGCTCACGATATCCACCGGGCGCTGGATAATGCCGGTGTGCGCCCGAACATCAAATTTACCACCAAGGACGACTACGCCATTCTGGCCATGGTGGAGCAGGGGCTGGGCATTTCCATCGTTCCCCAGCTGCTCATCCAGGGCAGAACCCAGAATCTGGCGGTTCGCCCGCTGAAGCCCCGTGCCAGCCGAACGATCGCCCTGGCCATCCCGGAGGGAAAGCCTCTGCCTGTGGTCGAAGCGTTTGCCCAGACGGCGGTGGCATGGGTAAACGAACAGAGCGGGAAATAACAACGTTTGTATTGGAGGATACTGAAAATGAACACGATTTCTGCACCCGAAGGGGATTCCGTTATTTCACAGATTCTGGCGGCCTACGAGCTGCCGGGTACGATTCTGGACATTGCCCGCCACGGCAAGGGGCACATCAACGATACCTTCTGCGTATCGTGCCGTACCCCAGAGGGCGGCACTGTCCAATTGATATTGCAGGGGCTGTCCCAGGCCGCGTTTCCCCATCCTGAGGAAGTGATGGAGAATTTTGTGGGCATTACGTCCTATCTGCGCAGAGAGATTCTTGCCGAGGGCGGCGACCCCTCCCGGGAGACGCTGAGCCTGGTGAAAACCAGAGACGGCGCGGATTTTGTGACCGACAACCGGGGCAGGGTGTGGCGGCTGATGCCCTTTATCGAAAACGCCGACTGCTACCAGCTGGCTACGCCGGAGCTGTTTGCGGCGTCGGGACGGGCGTTCGGGCGGTTCCAGTACATGCTCCGGGATTATCCCGCCCAGACGCTCCATGAGACCATTCCCCATTTCCACGACACTGAAGCCCGCTTCGGTCAGTTTCTCGCCGCGCTGGAAGCCGATAAGCTGAACCGGGCGAAAGGGGTATCCGCGGAAATCCAATTCTTTCTGGCGCGGAAAGAGGACTGCGGCGTTGCTCTGCGGGCGCTGCGGGAAGGGAAGCTTCCCCTGCGGGTCACCCACAACGACACGAAGCTGAACAACATCCTGATCGACCGGGACACCCACGAGGGCATCTGCGTCATCGATCTGGACACCACCATGCCGGGCCTCTCCATCAACGATTTCGGCGACTCCATCCGCTTCGGCGCGAACCACTGTCTGGAGGATGAACAGGACTTGTCCAAAGTCAATTTTGACATTCAGCTATATGAGGTGTTCACCCGGAGCTTTCTGGAGGGTGCGCGGGGCAGCCTGACGCCCGCGGAGCTGGAGTATCTGCCATGGGGCGCACGGCTGATGACGCTGGAATGCGGTCTCCGCTTCCTGACGGATTACTTGGATGGCGACCATTACTTCCACGTCAGCCATCCGCAGCAGAATCTGGACCGTGCCCGCACCCAGATGAAGCTGGTGAAGGACATGGAGGAGCAGTTCGACGCCATGGCGGCAGTGGTCGCAAAATATGGAAAATAAGAGTTGTTTTTTAGGATTGCATTTTTGACAGAGCACGCTATAATGTGTCCTGAAACCAGCCGTTCCCCCAATCGGTAACGGCGTCAGATGCAGATAACGCGCTTTTGCGCAGTATAAAGGAGGATACCACAATGAACATTCTGGTCACCGGCGGCGCCGGATACATCGGCTCCCATACCTGCGTTGAACTTCTCAACAGCGGATACGATGTGACGGTCATCGACAACCTGTGCAACGCCAACCCCAAGAGCCTGAAGCGGGTGGAGGCCATTACCGGCAGGAAAGTCAAATTCTACGAGGGAGACGTACGGGACGAGGCGCTCCTGCGGAAAATTTTCGCGGAAAATGAAATTTCCGCCGTCATCCACTTCGCGGGCCTGAAGGCTGTGGGAGAATCCGTCGCCCAGCCTTGGCGTTACTACGACAATAACCTCAATACCACGCTGGTTCTGACCAAGGTCATGACGGACGTGGGCTGCAAGAAGATCATTTTCTCGTCTTCCGCCACCGTCTACTCCGGCGACAACGAGATGCCCCTGCGGGAAACCAGCCGCACCGGCAGCTGCACCAACCCCTACGGCTGGACGAAGTACATGACCGAGCAGATCCTCTCCGGCATTGCCCACGCCGACAAGGAGTGGAGCGTCGTGCTTCTGCGCTACTTCAACCCCATCGGCGCTCACGAAAGCGGCATGATCGGAGAAGACCCCCGGGGCATTCCCAACAACCTGATGCCTTACATCACTCAGGTGGCCATCGGCCGCCGGGAAAAGCTCAGCGTCTACGGAAACGATTATCCTACCCCCGACGGCACCGGCGTCCGGGACTACATCCATGTGGTGGATCTGGCTAAGGGACATGTGGCGGCGGTGAAATACGTCGTTTCCGGTCTGGGCTGCGAGGTGTTCAATCTGGGCACCGGAATCGGCTACAGCGTGCTGGACATGGTTCACGCCTTTGAGAAGGCCAATGGTGTCAAGGTCCCGTACCAGATCGTCGGCCGCCGTCCCGGCGACCTGCCCACCTGCTACGCAGACCCGGCCAAGAGCGAGCGCGTCCTTGGCTGGAAGGCGGAAAAGAATCTGGAAGACATGTGCCGTGACTCCTGGAACTGGCAGTCAAAGAATCCCATGGGGTACGGGGAATAAAAATCAAATATCTAGAAATAGCTGTCCAAGACTTCTTGGACGGCTTTTTTCTGTTTTGGGGTAAGAGCGCGGTAACGGCAGAGCAGGGATTCTTCCTCAGAGCTGATCCCGGCGCTGCCATCTTCTGCCGGAGGAAGCTGGCAGTTCGTTCGCCCGACGAGAAAGTCGATGGATACATGGAAGTAATCCGCGATACCGGAAAGCGTCTCGATGTCCGGCTCTATGTTGTGGTTTTCGTATTTGTTAATGGATTGCTGGCTGACACCGATAGAATCAGCAAGCGTTTTCTGAGAAATTCCAGCAGTGGAGCGAAGAAGTTTTAAGTTTTCAAGCATGATTGTCTCTCCTTTGTCTCCATGATAATCTTGAACCGTTATTTAAGAAAACACTAGAAAATTGTTATTGACAACAACTTGAGATAGTTATACAATGGTCATGAAGTAAAAGCGTAATATCCAAAGAAGAGATAGGATACGAACAATTTCGGAAGGGAGGTTGCAGATGGTGAAAAGGGTGATTGCGGTGTTCCTGTTACTTATTATGCTGCTCGGAATGGTTTCCATGCTTACAGCATGTGGTCGGGTCGGAGAGTGCGAAGAATGCCACCAGAGGGAAAAGCTGACCAAATTCAAGTTCAGGGACGGCTCTGTAGAATGGCTCTGTGATGACTGCCTGAGGATGGCTAAGTATTTTTGGGCCTGGTGACAGAAGAGATTTATAAATAAAAATAGGAGTGAAAACTATAAAAAATGACTAGACGCTGATTTACAGTTGCTTCACCGTTGGCTGATAAAAATGCCGTCCCGGTTTGCGCGGCAAAGCGCAAACCAGGACGCCCCCAAAAAAGAATGAGGAGAGACAGAAATATGAAATGGATGAGATTTTTTGTACTATCGGCACTGATTTGCCTTATGCTGGCAGCCTGCGGTTCCAACAAGCCGTCCCAAAAACAAATTGAATCTGATCTGCAAATGTCCAACATTACGCAGTTCCCCATTGAAAAAGTCGAAATCACGGAATCCCACGGCGACAAGAGCGATTTCTATGCCAAAGTCAAATTGTCCGGCAGTGAGGGTATGTTCTCCTACTCCGCAAATGGCTATGCAAAATATCATAAGGCAGATGGGAATTGGGTTCTGACAGACTGTGACTTATCTTCTGATGTGAATGCGGTTATAAGTAGGGCGCCAACGGAGCAGGAAATCCTGGATGGCTTTGACGGGTTGGAGCCATTGGAATTCTATCTTCCGTACAATTATTACTACACGGCGAAAGACATTATTGACACCAAGAAAAGTAACGGACTCAGCTTTGAATCACAGTTTGGAAATTTTGCATTTTCCGAGATCACAATGGAAAATGGTGGTTCTGGGGTTAGCATTTCATTTAATGTATCTTGCGACGAAACGTATCACGGTGTTTCCGTGGTTGAGACATTCTTTATGCAATATGAATATGATGCAAATGACAACGGATGGAGAATAGGCGGAAGCGCAGAGTGTGCCGATATTGAGTATGGCGGACTTGCCGGACGCACCGTCAGAAATAATGAAATGGAAGGCTATATTGATAGCTTTTCTTCAGACGGTTTTACGTTGGTAATAGATGGCGAAACATACGGATTCTCGGTTGCTGAGGAGTACCGGGATATCACTAGTCAGTTTGATCATTTGCACTGGAGAAATGAGCCTTTTTTGGGGTCGGATACCATTAGGTATAAATCATCTTACAATGACCTGTACTCGGACAAACATAAAGGATATGCATCAGAAGCATGGTTTAGTTTGCAGGATATGACGATTAGATTTGAACAAAGCAATTTCTCTGGGAATCCATGGGGTCTTTATCCGTTGGAAATTGGTGAATAAACGCCTGTAACGGTAAAGGAAAGTATTTAGATAAAGAAGAAACTTGCCAAATAAAAGATGAAACTAGACAGCAGCGCCCCCGCTTATCGCAATGATTTACGATAAGCGGGGGCGCGTTTTGCTTAGATGCTATCAGATTTCCCTTTTGTCATAAAATCGGATGGAGAGCAGCCAGGGGGCGGCGAAAATGATTAGTGCCAGAATCGGCAACAGCGCGAGGGGAAGGGAGACGCCGGACAAGTCCGGCGCGTCCGGAATGGCAGACAGACCGCAGAAAATGCCAATCACACCGATGAAGACGATGCGCCCCTTCTGCGCGTCGAATTGTGCGGTGCTGTCTTAAAGAACCTTGGACAGAAAATCCTGCAGACGGGGATTCTGGGGATTGCCGAAAAGCTGGGCAGGGGAGCCCTGCTCCAGAACCTTTCCGTCGTCCATGAACAGCACCCGGTTGCCGACCTCACGGGCAAAGCCCATCTCGTGGGTGACGACCACCATGGTCATGCCAGTCTCTGCCAGCTCCTTCATGACGGCCAGAACCTCGCCGACCATTTCCGGGTCGAGAGCGGAGGTGGGTTCGTCAAAAAGCATGACCTTGGGGTTCATGGCCAGCGCCCGGACGATGGCGATACGCTGCTTCTGGCCGCCGGAGAGCTGGTTGGGATAGGCGTCCGCCTTTTCTTCCAGACTGACCCGGCGCAGCAGCTGGGTGGCCTTGTCGTCCGCTTCCGCCTGCGTCATCAAGCCGGTGCGCACGGGGGCGAGGGTGATGTTCTTGCGGATGGTCATGTTGGGGAAGAGGTTGAAGTGCTGGAACACCATGCCCATTTTCCGACGGACCACGTCGATGTCCGTCTTGGGGTCGGTGATGACCTCGCCGTCAAAGGTGATGGTGCCAGAGGTGGGTTCTTCCAGCAGGTTCAGACTGCGCAGGAACGTGGACTTGCCGGAACCGGAGGGGCCGATGATGACCATTTTGTCCCCGGGGTAAATGTGTTCGGAAATGTCCTTGAGAACCAGATGGTCGCCGAAGGATTTGCTCAGATGCTTAACGTCTATCACTTTGACGCAGCCTCCTTTCCAGTAAACTTTGCAGCCAGCTGAATACCATGACCAGCAGCAGATAGATACAGGCGATGCCGATGAGGGGAAACATCTGCTCGTAGGTTCGGCCGTAGATGGCCTGAGCGGCGTAGACCATTTCCTTGCCGCCGATGACGGTGATGAGGGAGGTGTCCTTCAGCAGCATGATGAACTCGTTGCCGAGGGCGGGGAGAATGGCCTTGAATGCCTGCGGAATGACGATCAGACGCATGGTGTCGATGTAGCCGAGGCCAAGGCTCCGCCCGGCTTCGGACTGACCGGGGTCAAGGGACATGAGGCCGCCCCGGATGATCTCGGAGACGTAAGCGCCGGAGTTGATGCCCAGCGTCAGCGCACCCACCATGGTGTAGTTCCGGGAGAAGGAGAAGATAACGAAGCCCATGATCAGCAGCTGCACCATCATGGGCGTGCCGCGGATGACGGTGACGTATACCTTGCAGATGCCGTTGAACAGGCCGAGAATGGGGTTCTTGTGCCCTGTCCGCTGCTGGTCGTGGGCGGTCCGGATCACGGCCACCACAATGCCGAGGAGAATGCCCAGTGTCAGCGCCATGGCCGTGACCAGCAGGGTGGTGCCGACGCCGTTCAGGTACTGCCTCCAGCGACTTCCTTCGATAAATGCCTGATAGAATTTGACGTAGAATTCCTGCCAGAAGGATGCGGTGCCGTCCCGCATCAGGGGTTTCCAAAGTTCGTAAAGTTCCACAGCTTCACCTTCTCATTTAATATTGCGCGGTATCGTGTTATACGCAGAAAATCGGCCTTCCCAGCGCGAAGGTCGGTTTTCCGGGTACAACCGTGCCAAGGGCGGCTTGAGCCGCCCCTGGCTAAGCGATTGGATTATTCAGCGGAGATGTACTTGTCAACGATGGACTGGACGGTGCCGTCAGCGGTCAGCTCGGCCAGCGCCTGGTTGATGGCATCCAGCAGGGCGGTGTTGTCCTTGTTTACGCCGATGGCATAGCTCTCGGTGACGTACTCAGTGTCCAGAATGGTCAGACCGGCGTTGGCGGCAACAAAAGCCTCAGCAGGAGCGGAGTCGATGACCACGCAGTCAACCTGACCGTTGATCAGAGCCTGCACGGCGGAGGCGCCGTTGTCATAGGCGGTGACATGATCGTCGCCGTAATCATCGGAGGTGTAAATGTAACCGGTGGTACCACGCTGGGTGCCGATCATCTTCTCGCCCAGATTGTCCAGAGTCACATCGGAGCCTTCCTTGACGATGACCACCTGCACGCCGGTGGCGTAGCTGTCGGAGAAGTTCATGACCAGCTGCCGGTCTTCGGTGACGGTGACACCGGCCATGACGATGTCGGACTTGTTCTGCTGAACGGCCAGCAGAGCAGCGTCGAAGTCCATATCGTCCACGACCAGCTCCAGACCCAGCTTCTCGGCGATCGCGCCGGCGACCTCAACATCGATGCCCTCGAAGCTGCCGTCATCGGCGACCATCTCATAGGGAGGGAAGGCGGCGTTGGTGGACATGATCAGCTTGCCGGACTCGACGGTCTTCAGTTCGGCAGCGGCGGTCTCGGCAGCTGTGGTCGCAGCGGCCGTGGTCTCAGCGGCGGTGGCGGCGGGAGCCTCGGCGGTGGTCTCGGTGGTGTTGCTGCTGCCGCAGCCGGCGAACATGGACATGACCATCAGGACGGTCAGCGCAAGTGCAAATACCTTTTTCATAATTTTACTCTCCTTTTCATTTTTGACCTCCCGTAGCTGGGAGGTGATTGATGAGTGCATTATAGCGCGTATTTTATTCATCGTCAATAGGATGAATATACAACAATGAAGAGGAAATAAGGCCGTATGTAATATAAATACTACAAAAACCCGCAAGTTTAACATGTATATGTGAATATTCAGGGAATTCATCCTAAATTATTCCAGCAACTGAGTGCATATTATTCATCATAGATGAATATACAGCCATGCAAAGCCGCTGGTTGACGGAGAGGACAGCATCTGGTATAATTTTATGGAAAACATAATCGGGAGGACGCCCTATGAAAACCACCGTGAAGGAACTGGACTACGAAAAAGTCATGGCGCTGCCCCAGTATCCCCATCTGCACCCCATCCGGCCCGGCATTTTCTGGCGCACCCTTGTGCGGGGGCTGTCCATTCTGGGACTGGCCGGAACCCACTTCCATTACACCAGCGAAGGAATGGAGAAGGTCGGTAAGAACGAGCCGTGCCTGATTCTCATGAACCATTCCTGCTTTCTGGATTTGCAGATCGCAAGCACCATTCTGTACCCCCGACCCTACAATATTATCTGTACATCCGACGGCTTTGTGGGCATGGGCGGCCTGATGGCGTGGGCGATGCGCACCATCGGCTGCGTACCCACCCGGAAATTCGTCACCGACCTGACGCTGGTGCAGGATATGGTCTACTGCCTGAAAGACCTGAAAAGCAGCGTTCTCATGTACCCGGAAGCCAGCTATTCCTTCGATGGCACCTGCACGGCGCTGCCCCGGAAAATGGGCGTGCTGCTGAAAAAGCTGGACGTGCCTGTGGTGATGATCGAGACTTTCGGCGCCTTCAGCCGCAACCCGTTGTACAATGAATTGCAGGTGCGCAAGAGCGTTCCCGTTTCGGCGAAGGTGCGCCTGCTGTACAGCCGGGAGGATCTGAAGGAGAAATCCGTCAAGGAGCTGTCCGACGGGCTGGACAAAGCCTTTTCCTTCGACCAGTTCCGCTGGCAGAGGGAAAACGGCATTCAGATCACCGACGGTTTCCGGGCGGACGGTCTGGAGCGTATTCTGTATAAATGTCCCCATTGCGGCACGGAGGGGGAGCTGACGGGCAAAGGCACCGGCCTGACCTGCCGCCATTGCGGCAAGCACTGGGAATTGACCCCCATCGGCGACCTTGCGGCGTCGGAAGGGGAGACGGAGTTTTCCCACGTCCCCGACTGGTATCGCTGGGAGCGGGAGCAGGTGCGCCGGGAGCTTGAGGACGGAACATACAAGCTGGACATCGACGTGGACATTGCCATGATGGTGGACTTCAAGGCCATTTATAAGGTAGGGCAGGGGCATCTGACCCACGACCGGGAGGGCTTCACCCTCACCGGCTGCGGCGGGAAGCTCCGCTACACCCAGAAGCCCACGGCCTCCTACGGCCTGTACGCCGACTACTACTGGTACGAGATCGCGGACACCATCTGCATCGGCGACAACCGGTGCCTGTACTACTGCTTCCCCAAAGAGGGCTACCCGGTGGCGAAGACCCGTCTGGCGGCGGAGGAGCTGTACAAGCTCTGCAAGACCCGGGCGCTGGCAAAATAAGCATGAAAAATCCCCGACTTTGGTTGACCAGACCAAGTCGGGGATTTTCAGAGAAAAAGAGAGGTAAGAAAATGAAAAAGAAAATTATCATTGAGTACGCTTTCATTATATCCGGGGGCTATTAAAAAAATAAGTGCGCAAATATTAAATAAGTATTAAGCACGTAAAATTGAGACGGTGAAATTTGTGCAGAATGACAAATGTGAATTTTTTGTAGCTTGTGGGATGCAACCCTTGACATTTTTTCAAATTGGGGTATAGTAAAGACAAATGGATTAGCACTCCAATGATGAGAGTGCTAAAGCGAAAGGAAGGTAAAGTAGATGAACTTCAATAACTATACCCAAAAATCGATTGAGGCCGTCCAGAGCGCGCAGCAGCTGGCGGTTCAGAATTCTCATCAGCAGATGGAGCAGGTGCATCTGCTTCTGGCATTGCTGCGGCAGGAGGGCGGTCTGATCCCTCAGCTGCTGAAAAAGATGGACGTTACGGTGGAAAGTCTGGAAGCGGCGGCGGAAGCCGAGCTGCGGAAGATCCCCGGCGTAAGAACGAGTCAGGCAATGGACAGCTTTTACGTCAGCGCCGACGTGCAGGCCGCGTTCAATGCGGCGGAGCAGCAGGCGCAGACCATGAAGGACGAGTATGTGTCTGTGGAGCATCTGTTCCTTGGACTTCTGGAAACTGCCCGGGGCGGCGTGAAGGAGCTGTTCAAGACCTATCAGATTACAAAGGAGCGTGTTCTGAAGGCTTTGCAGGAAGTCCGGGGCAATCAGCGTGTCACCACCGATAACCCGGAGGGAACCTACGACGCGCTGGAAAAGTACGGCACCGATCTGGTCAAGCGGGCAAGAGAGCAGAAAATGGACCCGGTGATCGGCCGGGATGAGGAAATCCGGAACGTCATCCGCATTCTGTCCCGGAAGACGAAGAATAACCCTGTGCTCATCGGCGAACCCGGCGTGGGCAAAACCGCCATTGCCGAGGGACTTGCCCAGCGAATCGTGAAGAAGGATGTCCCCAAACAGCTGCAGGACAAGACCATTTTCTCTCTGGATATGGGCGCGCTGATCGCGGGCGCAAAGTACCGGGGCGAATTTGAGGAACGGCTGAAAGCCGTGCTGAACGAGGTGAAGAAGTCCGAGGGCAAGATCATCCTGTTCATCGATGAACTGCACACCATTGTGGGCGCGGGCAAAACCGAGGGCAGCATGGACGCGGGCAACCTGCTGAAGCCCATGCTGGCTCGGGGCGAGCTGCACTGCATCGGCGCGACGACGCTGGACGAGTACCGCCAGTATATCGAAAAGGACGCCGCTCTGGAACGCCGGTTCCAGCCGGTGCAGGTGGATGAACCTACGGTGGAGGATACCATCGCCATTCTGCGTGGCTTGAAGGAGCGGTATGAGGTGTTCCACGGCGTGAAGATCGCGGACTCCGCCATCATCGCCGCCGCGACCCTGTCCCATCGGTATATCACTGACCGGTTCCTGCCCGACAAGGCCATCGACCTGATCGACGAGGCCTGCGCCCAGATCCGGACGGAGAATGATACCAAACCGGCAGAGCTGGACGCGCTGGATCGGAAGATCATCCAGATGGAGGTCGAGGAAGCAGCGCTGAAGAAAGAGGAGGATGAGCTTTCCAAGGCGCGACTTGCCGAGCTGCAAAAGGAGCTGGCCGAGAAGCGGGATGCCCGCAATGCCATGAACGCGCAACTGGAGAACGAAAAGACCGCCATTGATCGGGTGAATCAGCTGCGGGAAAAGATCGCGGATTTAAGCCGTCAGAGGGATGACGCTTGGCAACGCGGTGATTATAACAAGTGGGGAGAACTGGAACATGGGCGTCTGGAAGAAGTCCGAAATCAGCTGGAGGAAGAAGAACGCCGCATCCAGACCACGAAGGAGAAAAACATCCTTTCGGACAGAGTTACCGACCGCGAAATCGCCAAGATCGTGGAGCGCTGGACGGGCATTCCCGTTTCCCGGCTGGTGCAGGGAGAGCGGGAGAAGCTGCTGACGCTGGACGAGACCCTCCACAAGCGGGTGGTCGGCCAGGACGAAGCGGTTCAGGCCGTCACGGAAGCCATCCAGCGCAGCCGCGCAGGCATTCAGGACCCCAACCGCCCCATCGGCTCGTTTCTGTTCCTCGGCCCCACGGGCGTGGGCAAGACCGAGCTTGCCAAGGCGCTGGCGCAGGCGCTGTTTGACGACGAGAACAACATGGTGCGTATCGACATGTCCGAATACATGGAGAAATACTCCGTGTCCCGTTTGATCGGCGCGCCTCCCGGATACGTGGGATATGAAGAAGGCGGCCAGCTGACCGAAGCGGTACGCCGCAAGCCCTACTCCGTCGTCCTGTTCGACGAGGTGGAGAAGGCGCATCCCGACGTGTTCAACGTCCTGCTGCAAGTGCTGGACGATGGCCGGATCACCGATTCTCAGGGCAGAACCGTGGACTTCAAAAACACCATTCTGATTCTGACCTCCAACCTCGGCTCTGAGTATATCCTGAACGGCATCAACGCAGACGGCACCATTGAGGAAAGCGCAAAGGAGCAGGTTCGCGCACTGCTGCGCCGCACCTTCCGGCCGGAATTCCTCAACCGTCTGGACGAGATCGTGTTCTACAAGCCCCTGACCAAGGAGAATGTGACCAAGATCATCGACCTGCAGATCGCCAAGCTCAACGACCGTCTGGCTGACCAGCAGATCCGCTGTGAGCTGACGCCTGCGGCCAAGGCCGCCATTGTGGACGCGGCCTATGACCCGCAGTACGGCGCCCGTCCCCTGCGCCGCTATGTGCAGCATACGGTGGAGACTATGCTCAGCAAGCGTCTGCTTCGGGGCGACGTTACCCCGGGTCAGACCGTCACCGTGGACGCCGAAAACGGCGAACTGGTGATGAAATAATTCCCCAAAAACAAATGCCCTGTCCGCTGAAAAGCGGACAGGGCATTTTGCGTTTATTCCAGTTCCGTGCGGAGGGTGAGGGCTTCCGGCAGGTGGAAAATTTCCTTTTTCAGGAACAGGGGATAGAAATATTCCTGTTCCAGCCGGTCAAAGGGCAGCCACTCAAATTCGTGGGTGTGGTGCCGTTCCAGCAGGGTAAACTTTTCGCCTTTGGACAGCAAATCCGTGTGGGAAATGTCCATCAGGAAGTACAGGCACAGCTCATGATAGTGCAGGCCGTCCACATCCTCCGTGAAAAATGCCTGATTCAGCCACAGGGGACGGATGATTTCCGGGGTGATCTCCAGTTCCTCCTGAACCTCCCGCACCACGGCGGCTTCCGCCGTTTCCCCCATCTGCACCCTCCCGCCGGGGAGGTAATAGTAGGGGGAGCGCTCGTCGTGCATGGCAAGAAGTTTGCCCTCCGAAAGGATGACGGCGCAGACCCGGTAGTTGAACTTTTCCTTGCCGGAGACAAAAGAAAGGTCTATGCCGCTCATACGTACTGCTGGGTGTTCACATCCACCACGCCCCGGGTCGTCAGGCGCAGGGTGGGGATAACGGGCAGGCTCATGAAGGACAGCGTCATGAACGGGTCGATGTCCGTGCCGACGCCCAGAGCGTGGGCGGCCTTCTTGGCGTCCTCCAGAAGGGTGTTGACCTCCCGCAGGGGCTTGCCGCTGATGATGCCAGCGATTTCCAGAGGAAGCTCGGCCAGCACCTGCCCGTTCTCCACGACCACGATGCCGCCTCGGTTCCGGGCAATGCGGTTGACGGCGAAGGCCATGTCCTCGTCATTTGTGCCGACGCAGATGATGTTGTGGCTGTCATGGGCGACGGAGGTGGCCACCGCGCCGGATCTCAGGCCGTAGCCCTTGAGGTAGCCGATGCCGATGTGGCGGGTATTTTTATGCCGCTCTACAACGGCCATTTTCAGAATGTCCTTGGACACGTCCACCCCGGCGGCGTAGCCCGCGTCCTCGGTGATGATCTGCCCCGGCACCATGCCGATGACGCCCCGCAGACGGGTGTTGGCAAAGTCCGCGGGAGAAAGCACCGGCAGGTGGAAGGTGTCGTGGGCGCGCTTGTTCAGGTGTTCCGGGATCTCGGGCAGGGGGAAGTCCTCCACGATGCCGTCGTGATAGACCCGCTTGCCCCGCTTGTACACCGTCACCACGTGGAAATCCTTCAGATCCTCCACAATGGCGAAGTCCGCCAGATATCCGGGGGCAATGGCGCCCCGGTTATTCAGCAGGAAGTACCGGGCGGCGTGAAGACAGGCCACCTGCACGGTCATGATGGGGTCGGCACCCATGGCGACAGCTTCCCGGCAGATGTAATCGATGTGACCCTTTTCCAGCAGATCGCTGGGGTGCTTGTCGTCGGTGCAGAACATGCAGCGGCTGAAATATTTCTGGGACTTGATCAGGGGCATCAGAGCCTCCAGATTCCGGGCGGCGGTGCCCTCCCGGATCATGATGAACTGACCCAGTTTCAATTTTTTCATGGCGTCGTCAATGTCCGCGCACTCGTGGTCGGAGTAGACACCGGCGGCAATGTAGGCGTTCAGGTCGGTGCCGGAAAGACCGGGGGCGTGGCCGTCGATCTTCTTGTGGTGCGCCTGAGACGCAATGATCTTGGCAACGGTGGGGGAGTCGGCGGAGATCACGCCGGGGAAATTCATCATTTCCGCAAGACCCAGCACCCGGGGGTGGTCGAAAAAGCTGTCGATATCCCGATAGTCCAGATTCGCGCCGCTTTCGTCCAGCGCCGACGCCGGGACGCAGGAGGGGATCATGAACTGGGTGTCCACCGGCAGCCCTTCCGTGGCGCAGAGCATATAGTCGATGCCGTCGGTGCCCATGACATTGGTGATCTCGTGGGGGTCGGTGATGACGGTGGTGGTGCCGTGGGGGATGACGGCCCGGGCAAACTCCGCGGGGGAAACCAGACTGGATTCCAGATGGATGTGGGCGTCGATGAAGCCGGGGCAGACGATCTTGCCGGTCATGTCCACTTCGTCCCGGCCTTCGTAGCTGCCGAGGCCCACGATCAGACCCTCCGCCACGGCAATGTCGCCGGTGTCCAGCTCCCCGGAAAACACGTTGACATAGGTGGCGTTTTTCAGAACCAGATCGGCTTTCTCCCGCCCGGCGGCGACATCAATGATGTGCAGCTTTTTTAGAAGCTTGCGGTTGATCTTTCCCGACCAGCTTTCTGTATAACTCATAAACTCTGCCCCTTTCAAAATTTTTTTGACCAGTATAACACAGACGGGAGAAAATGTAAATTGCCTATTTTGCGGCTGGGATGAATTGAGACTTGCAAAAGAATGTAAAGTTGCTATAATAGAGAAAACGTATAATGGCGGGGTGTACCTGCCGGAAAGGAGCGCAAATATGTCTCTGCGGGGAAAGCTGGTGGTCTTCTGGATGAAGCACCGACCCAGGCACATTGCTACCACGCAGATGGTTGCACTGATGTTTGCCGCGATCATTCTCCTGGGGGCGCTGCTGCTGACTCTGCCCGCCGCGTCCCGGGACGGGGTGTCCTGCGGGCTGCGCCCGGCGCTGTTTACGGCCACCTCCGCCACCTGCGTGACGGGACTGGTGCTGTACGATACCTGGAGCCAGTGGAGCGGTTTCGGCCAGATTGTGATTCTGTGTCTGATTCAGATTGGCGGATTGGGCTTCATGTCCGTGGCGACACTGCTGATTTTTCTGCTGCGCAGGAAGATCGGCCTCCAGCAGCGGCTGATGATCGCCCAGTCCCTGAGCGTGAACGATATCAAGGGCGTGGTGCGGCTGCAAAAGCTGGTGCTTACCGGAAGCTTTTCCGTGGAGGCCGTGGGGGCGATCATTCTGACCCTTCGGTTCTGGCCGGAGTATGGGTTTACAAGAGCGCTGCGCTGGGGCATTTTTCACTCTGTTTCCGCGTTCTGCAATGCGGGCTTTGACATTTTCGGCGCCATCGCTCCCGGGGAGAGCCTGATAGAATTTAACGCAGACCCCGTTGTGCTTCTGACGCTGTCGGCGCTGATCATCATCGGCGGCCTGGGCTTTCTGGTTTGGGAGAACATTGCCCGGAAGCGCTCCTTGCGCAAGTTCAGCGTGTACACCAAGCTGGTACTGCTGATCACGGCGGCGCTGCTTGCCGTCGGCTGGGCGGGAACCTGTCTGCTGGAATGGAACAACCCGGAGACGCTGGGCGGCATGACTGTGGGCGAAAAGCTGCTCAACGGCTTTTTCCAGTCCGCGACACTGCGCACCGCGGGGTTTGCGGCGATTGATCAGGCAAAGCTTACGGAAAGCGGCAAGGCATTTTCCAGCGTGCTGATGTTCATCGGCGGCTCCTCCGGCTCCACCGCCGGCGGCATCAAGACCGTGACGTTTCTGGTGCTGGTGCTGACCATCTGGGCGAGAGCCAGAGGGAAAAGCACGGTCTGCGCCTTCAAGCGGACGATCCCCGACGAGCAGACCCAGAACGCCATGATCATTGCCTTTATCGTGCTGGCACTGGCCGTTTTCGGCGGCATTTTCATCAGCGCCACGTCGCCCATGGGCTTTACGGACGCCGTGTATGAGGCGGTTTCGGCGTTGGCGACCGTGGGATTAAGCGCGGGCGGTACGGCTTCCTTAAGTATCCCGGCGCAGATTCTGATCATTATTTATATGTATTTCGGACGGGTCGGCGTACTGACCATCAGCCTGGGCTTCCTGGCGGGAAACCGGGCGGAGGAGCGGTTCCGCTATGCGGAAACCAATTTGCTGATCGGATAAGGAGAGAATTATGAAGTCTTACATTGTCATCGGTCTCGGTCGTTTCGGCGGCTCTCTGGCGCGGCAGCTGTGTACGCTGGGGGCGGAGGTGCTGGCTATGGACAGGCGCAGTGACCTTGTGCAGCAGCTTGCCAACGACGTCACCCACGCGGTGGTGGGCGACGCCCGGGACAAGGAAGTCCTGCGGGCGCTGGGCGTGCGGAATTTTGACTGCGCGGTCATTGCCATCGGCGACGATCTTGCGGCCTCCGTGCTGATCACCATGAACTTAAAGGAGCTGGGCGCACCCTACATCGTCTGCAAAGCCCACGACGAGACCCACCGGCTGGTTCTGGAAAAGCTGGGTGCCGACCGGGTGGTCATTCCGGAGCAGGAACACGCCCAGCGGCTGGCGAGAAGCATGTACTCCCACAATGTGCTGGATTACATCGAGCTTTCCGAGGACTACGGAATTCTGGAAGTTCCCGCCCCCAAGAGCTGGATCGGCAAGTGCATCAATGAGCTGAACGTCCGGGCGAAGCTGGGCGTGAACATCATCGCCGTGGAAAACGGGGACAAGACCAACGTTTCCCCCGCCGCGGATTACCGGATTCAGGAGGGGGACGTGATGGTGGTTCTGGGGGACAATTACGCCCTCAGCAGGGTGCAGAAGCTGTGACGGAGCAGAGAATCACCTCCCGGAAAAATCCCCTGTTGCAGCAGGTGAAAAAGCTGCTTTCTTCCCGGAAGGCCAGGGAGGAAGCGGGGCTGTTCGCTGCCGACGGGGTCAAGCTTCTGGGAGAGGCCGTCCGCTGGTATCCGGGACTGGACACGGTGATCTTATCCGACGGCGTTTATGCGGACGTGCCGGAATCGGTGCGGCTTTTCCGTGTGCCGGAGGACGTGATGGCATCCATTTCCCCCATGGAAAGCCCGCAGGGGGCGCTGTTTCTGTGCCGCCTGCCGGAAAGAAAAGCGTATGTGCCCTATCCCGGCTGCCTGCTGCTGGACGGCATTCAGGACCCGGGAAACCTTGGAACCATTCTGCGCACGGCGGATGCGCTGGACATTCCTGTGACGCTGCTGGAAGGCTGCGCCGACCCCTACAGCCCCAAGACGGTACGCGCCAGCATGGGCGCGGTGTTCCGCACCCAGCCGGTGAAAGCGGACTGGGCGGAGGTAAAGGCCGCCTGCGGGGTTGCCGGAATTCCTGTCGCCGTGACGGCACTGAGTCAGCGGGCGAAGGATTTGCGCAATGCTGACCTTCGCGGCATGGCGGTGGTCATTGGCAGCGAAGGGCAGGGCGTGCGCCGGGAAATTCTGGAAAGCGCCGACGGGGAGCTTATCATCCCCATGAATAAGCGCTGTGAGTCCCTGAACGCGGCGGTGGCGGCGGCCATCGTCATGTGGCAGATGAAGCAATAGAGAAACGGCATAATATAGAGAGAAACAGGTGAGAAAATGCTGGTACACTGGGTATGGTTTGCCCATCGCCCCGGGCTGAACGACCGGGACAAAATGGCACTGTTGCAGCATTTTCGGGATCCTGAGGACATTTACTTCGCCGACGACGGGGCGTTTGATGCCATCGGTCTCAGCGAGGACGCAAAGACTGCCCTTCGGGAGAAAAATCTGACCTCCGCGGAGGAAATTCTGGAAGCCTGTGACCGGGAAAAGCTCCGCATCCTGACCTGTCAGGATGCGGCTTATCCCGCACGGCTCAAAAACATTGCCGACCCGCCCGTTGTGCTGTATTATAAGGGGCGGCTGCCGGATTTTGACGGAAGCCCGGTGATCGGCGTGGTCGGCACCCGGAAGGCGTCGGCCTACGGCCTGACCACTGCCAAACGCATGGGCTATCAGATTGCCCGCTGCGGCGGCATTGTGGTATCCGGGATGGCCTACGGCATCGACGGCATGGCCATGTCCGGGGCGCTGACTGCGGGCGCACCGGCGGTGGGCGTGCTGGGGTGCGGCGCGGATATCGTCTATCCCGTTTCCAACCGGGCGCTGTTCCGGGACACGGAGGAATATGGCTGCATTCTCAGCGAGTTTGCGCCGGGGACGCCGCCGGCAAAATGGACATTTCCCAAGCGGAACCGTATCATCAGCGGCCTGAGCTGCGGGGTGCTGGTTGTGGAAGCGCCGGAGAAAAGCGGCGCGCTGATCACCGCCCGCTTAGCCGCCGAGCAGGGTCGGGACGTGTTCGCGGTGCCGGGAAACATCGACCAGCCGTCCTTTGTGGGGAGCAACCGGCTTCTGCGGGACGGGGCGATCATGGTTTCCTCCGGCTGGGACGTTCTGAGCGAATATGAAGCCCTGTTTCCGGATAAGATTCGGAAGGAAGACGCGCCCGCCCACCAGACGGCCTATCCGGACGAGGTGCGCAAGGCCGCGGAAGCGGAAAAACCGCTGCTGAAAGTGGCGCAGAAACTGCGTCTTCCCCGGAAAAATGAGAATCTTAAAAAAGATTTAGCCCATCAGGGCATTGACAAGACGCCTTGCGCGCCTTATAGTGACGTAGGCTCGGTCAGGCCGAAGCTGTCGCCGGAGGAGCAGACCATTGTGGACGCCTTAAGCGGCGGGCAGCGGCTGGTGGACGATGTGATCGCCGAAACCGGCCTGTCCACCGGAAAGCTGCTGTCCAGCCTGACCATGCTGGAACTGAAGGGCATAATCAAGCGCCTGCCGGGCAAGCGCATTGTTTTGAGCGGGAAATAGAGAGACGTAACCGCTGAATCTGAAGTAACGAAACGGAGAATTTTCATTCATGGGCAAACCTGAAAATCTGGTGATTGTGGAGTCCCCCTCCAAGGCAAAGACCATTGGCAAATATTTAGGAGACGACTATGTCGTCAAGGCCAGCATGGGGCATCTCCGGGATCTGCCGAAAAGCACGATGGGTGTGGATCTGGAGCATGACTTTACCCCCCATTATATCCCCGTCCGGGGCAAGGAATCCCTGATCAAGGAACTGAAAACCGATGCGGAAAAGGCGAAAACCGTGTACCTTGCAACCGACCCTGACCGGGAGGGCGAGGCCATTTCGTGGCATTTGAAAGAGCTGCTGAACCTCCCCGACGGGAAGGCGCAGCGGGTGACCTTTAACGAAATCACCCAGAAGGTGGTCAAGGAGTCCATCCGCCACCCCCGGGATATCGACTATGATCTGGTTGACGCCCAGCAGGCGCGGCGTATTCTGGACAGGATCGTGGGCTATGAGCTTTCCCCGCTGCTGTGGAAGAAGATACGGCGGGGTCTGTCCGCAGGCCGCGTTCAGTCCGTCGCCACCCGGCTGGTGGTTGACCGGGAAAACGAAATTCGCGCGTTCCAGCCAAAGGAATACTGGACGCTGGACGTGACATTGAACCGTATGGGCAAGCCCGGCGCCTTTGTCGCCCACTACTGGGGCGAGGAAAAGAAGCGGGAGCTGGAGAATGAGGCTGATACCCTTGCCGTGATCGGCGACATCGACGGGAAGGAATTCGACGTTACCAACGTCAAAAAAGCGGAGAAGAAGCGTTATTCCGCCCCGCCCTTCACCACCTCCACCCTGCAGCAGGAGGCGTCCCGGAAGCTGGGCTTCACGCCGAAAAAGACCATGATGGTCGCCCAGCAGCTGTACGAAGGCGTGGACGTGGCAGGGGAAGGTACCACCGGTTTAATTACCTACATGCGTACCGACTCTCTGCGGCTTTCCGACGAGGCCATGGACGCCGCTGCCGGGTTTATCCGCAACCGTTACGGAAACGAGTATTACTACGGCCAGCACCATGTATTCAAGACAAAGGCGGGGGCACAGGATGCCCACGAAGCCATCCGGCCGTCCCATGTGGAGCTGGAGCCGGAGCGGGTGCGCACCAGCCTGACCCCCGACCAGTATAAGCTCTATAAGCTCATCTGGAGCCGCTTCCTTGCGACGCAGATGGCCTGTGCCGTTTACGATACCGTGTCCATTGACGCCATGTGCGCCGGACATGTGTTCCGCGCCGGCCATCAGAGCCTGCGCTTCGCCGGCTTCATTGCCGTTTACGAAGAAGGGCGGGACGATGAGCAGGAGGCCGTCGGCTCTCCGCTGCCTGACCTTGCGGTGGGGGAGAAGACGCTTCCTACCAACATCCAGAAGGAGCAGCATTTCACCCAGCCCCCCGCCCGGTATACCGAGGCGACCCTGGTCAAGGCCATGGAGGAAAAGGGCGTTGGCCGTCCCTCCACCTATGCCGCCACCGTGTCCACCATTGAGGACCGGGAGTACGTGGTCAAGCAGGACAAGCGCCTTGCCCCCACGCCTCTGGGCGAGATCGTCACCGGGCTGATGGAGGAGCACTTCACCGACATCATCGACGTGGAGTTTACCGCCAACATGGAGTCGCGGCTGGACGATGTGGAGACGGGTAAGCAGAACTGGAAAAATCTTCTGGCGGATTTCTACAAGGATTTCAGTAAGGAGCTGTCCGACGCGGAGACGGCGCTGGAGGGGGTTCGCCTGAAGGTGCCGGAGGAGGAGACCGACGAGGTCTGCGAGCTGTGCGGACGGAAAATGGTGGTGAAAACCGGCCGGTTCGGAAAATTTCTGGCCTGCCCGGGCTACCCGGAGTGCAAGAACACCAAGCCTCTGGTGGAGCGGATGCCGGGGCGCTGCCCCAAGTGCGGCAGCGGCTTGCTCAAGCGCAAGTCCAAGAAGGGCTACGCCTACTACGCCTGCGAGCGGGGCGCGGAGTGCGGCTTCATGACATGGGACGTTCCCACCGCTGAGGATTGCCCGGAGTGTGGTCAGACCCTGTTCAAGAAATCCGGCAAGGGGCGCATGAAGCCCTTCTGCATCAACGAGAAATGCTCCCGCTTCCTCCCGGAAGACCAGCGGGGCTACTATAAAAAGAAGACCGCCGAGGACGGGGAGGCCACCCCGGAGGAAAAGTCTGCCGAGAAGAAGACGGCGGCAAAGAAAACGACGGCAAAAGCCCCGGCAAAGAAGACGGCAGCAAAGAAAACTGCGGCGAAAAAGACTGCGGTGAAGAAGACCGCCGCCAAGACCACAACGAAGAAGACGACGAAAACATCCTCTAAGAAGGAGAGCAAGGCATGAAGGTAAAAGTCATCGGCGCGGGGCTGGCCGGAAGCGAAGCGGCATGGCAGCTGGCAAACCGGGGCATCGAAGTGGCGCTTTACGAAATGAAGCCCAAAAAGATGACCCCCGCCCACCACAGCGAGGATTTTGCCGAGCTTGTCTGCTCCAATTCCCTGCGGGGCGACCGGCTGGAAAACGCCGTGGGGCTTCTCAAGGAGGAGCTGCGCCGCTGCGGCAGCCTGATCCTCGCCTGCGCCGATGCTACCCGGGTGGAGGCGGGCGGCTGTCTGGCTGTAGACCGGGGCGGCTTTTCCCGGATGGTTACGGAGAAAATCCGGAATCACCCCAATATCACGGTGATTTCCGAAGAAATCACCGAAGTCCCCGAGGGACCGGTGATCGTGGCTACAGGGCCGCTGACTTCCGATGCTTTGAGCGAGGCCATCGGGCATTACTTCGGGGAGACCGGGTATCTGCACTTTTTTGACGCAGCGGCGCCGCTGGTTTCGGCGGAGTCCATCGACATGAATCTCGCGTGGTGGCAGTCCCGGTACGACCGGGGAACGCCCGATTACATCAACTGCGCCATGAACAAAGAGCAGTACGAAGCCTTCGTCCGGGAGTTGGTAAACGCCGAGGAAGCCCCGGTGCATGGCTTTGAGGACAAGAACGTCTTTGAGGGCTGTATGCCCGTGGAGGTCATGGCGCGGCGAGGCGTGGATACCCTGCGCTACGGCCCCATGAAGCCCGTGGGGCTGAGAAATCCCGCCACCGGTCATGAGCCTTACGCCGTGGTGCAGCTGCGGCAGGACAACGCGGCAAAAAGCGTGTACAATCTGGTGGGCTTCCAGACCCACCTGAAATTCGGCGAGCAGAAGCGGGTATTTTCCATGATTCCCGGTCTGGAAAACGCGGAATTTGTCCGCTACGGTGTGATGCACCAGAATACCTTCCTGCAAAGCCCCAAGCTGCTGGATAAGTATTACGCAGACCGCCGAAACCCGCTGGTGGCTTTTGCCGGACAGATGACCGGCGTGGAGGGGTACGTGGAATCCACGGCCTCCGGGTATCTGGCGGCGGTGGCCATGGCGGCCAAGGTGCAGGGACGGGAAGTTCCCGATTTTCCCAAGGAGACCGCCATCGGCGCGCTGGGGCAGTACGTCAGCGACGAAAGCATTGAAAATTTCCAGCCCATGAATATCAATTTCAGCATCATCGCACCGCTGGAAAAGCGCATCCGTAAGAAGGCAGAAAAAAATCTCGCCATTGCCGCGCGGTCGCTGGACGTGATCGATAGGCTGGTGGCGAAGGGTATCTGAAAGAAAGAGGTGGAACGGTTGAAGATCATTCTTGACGCGATGGGCGGCGACAATGCCCCCGAGGCTCCCGTTTTAGGCGCTGTGGAAGCGGCAAAGACCTACGGTATCGAGATCGTGCTGGTAGGCCGGGGAGAGGATATCCTTGCGGTCCTCAAGAAGCACGGCATTGACAACCTGCCGGAAGGCATGGAAATCTCCAATGCCGACGATGTGGTGGACATGCATGACGATCCCGCATCCATCATCCACAAGCGGAAGAATTCTTCCATGGTGATCGGCCTGAAGATGCTGGCGGACGGGCTGGGCGACGCGTTCGTGTCCGCCGGTTCCACCGGCGCACTGCTCACCGGCGCGACGCTGCTGGTCAAGCGGGTCAAGGGAATCCGCCGTGCCGCCATGGGCCCCGCCATGCCCAACAAGGCAGGGGGAAAGACCGTGATTGTGGACTGCGGTGCGAATGCCGAGTGTACGCCGGAATTCCTGCTGCAATTCGGTTTGGTCGGCTCTGTCTACGCGAAGAAGCAGCTGGGCATCGAGAATCCCAAAGTCGGTCTTCTGAACATCGGCACCGAGGACAGCAAGGGCACTGCCCTGCAGAAGGAAGCCTACGCGCTGCTGAAAAACGCGGGGGAGAAGGGACTTGTCAACTTTGTCGGCAATGTGGAAGCCCGGGACGTGCCTTTGGGCGCGGTGGACGTTGTGGTCTGCGACGGCTTCAACGGCAACGTGCTTCTCAAAACCATCGAGGGTACTGCCATGTTCATGGGCAGCCTGATGAAGAGAATGTTCAAGAAAAACCTGCTCAGCAAGCTGGGCTATCTTCTGTGCGCCTCCGGGGTCAAAGACCTGATGAAGATGCTGGACTACCGGGAGATCGGCGGCACGCCGTTCCTTGGCATCCGCAAGCCGGTCATCAAGGCCCACGGCGCTTCCGACGTGCTGGCGTTCCGCAACGCGGTAAAGCAGGCGGCAGATGTGGCCGCGTCGGACATTACCGGTGAGCTGGAAGAGAATTTACAGCGGCTGGCTGCTGAAAAAGAGAAGGTGACGGAGCATGATTAAGGACTTGGAGGCCGTCATCGGCTACCGGTTCCGGAATATTTCCCTTTTGCAGAATGCGCTGACCCATTCCTCCTACGCAAACGAGCGCTGGCACAACAGTCTGCTCAGCAACGAGCGGCTGGAATTTCTGGGGGACAGCGTGCTGGGAATGCTGGTGGCGGAATATCTCTACCGCAATTTTCCCAACCGCCCGGAGGGCGAGCTGACCCGGATGCGGGCGGACATGGTCTGCGAGACCACCTTGGCGGGTGCTGCTAACCGCATCGGCCTTGGGAACCATCTGCTCCTTGGCCACGGCGAGGAGCAGGGGGGCGGACGGAGCCGGGACTCCATTCTGGCGGACGCCATGGAGTCGGTGATCGCCGCGTGCTTCCTGGACGGCGGACTGGACGCGGCGTTACAGGTGGTCAGGACGTTCATTCTGGTGGAGGTGCCGGTGACCAAGCTGCACAACGCGGACTACAAGACCGAGCTGCAGGAGCTGGTGCAGCAGAAGAAAAATCAGGTGCTGGCTTATGAGCTGGTGGGGCAGTCCGGCCCCGACCACGACAAGCAGTTTTCCGTGGAGGTCTCCCTCAACGGCACGATCGTGGGCAAGGGCGTCGGCAGCAGCAAAAAAAGGGCAGAGCAGGACGCCGCCCGCTGTGCCATCGAGAACCTTTTCCCGGAGAAAGCGTAAAATGTCGAAACGACGCGGTCTTTCATGGGCAGTCGTAAAACAGTGAATGGAGCGTATCGGTGCAGATACGCTCCATTTCTTGTGCAAACATGCTATTAACGAGGTACGGCCCCTTGGCTCTCCCTCTGGGAGAGCTGTCACCGCAGGTGACTGAGAGGGTCTTGCAGACTTGCTTACCCTCTCCGTCTTCGCTTCGCTCATACTATTTCTCGATAAAATGGTTAACACCATTTTATCCTGCGAATCCTTCGCAGGCCGCCGGTGGCGGCGAGAAATGTATGGACTTACGTTTTTTGCGGCTACGCCGCTGGCTGCTGAAACAGCAGCCGAATAAAACGGTTTTTAACCGTTTTATTGAAAACTAGTATCAGCCACCTCTCCCAAAGGGAGAGGCAAGAGATGCAGTTCATGATCCCACTGCGCCTGATAATTGTTTGATGCGCCCTGCCTATTATGGTTGCGCCATTTTTCTATGCATGCAAAAATGGTCCTCTGGAGATGTTGTAACGGCAAAACTTTCCCTTGCTGTATTCGACATATTGTGTTATAATAAAATGAACTATGCAGACAAAACAAAGTACCCGCGGACAACTGCCCGCGGTGAAATACAGGATGTGAACAAAATGGGTTCCCGAAAGCCGATGAAACTGAATCTGGGCATGGCGCCGAAGGTCATTTTTATTATGATGCTGGACGTGCTTGCTACTGTCGTCTCCTTCTTTCTGGGGCTGTGGTTCCGGTATGATTTTTCCTTTGCCGAAATTCGCCCCGTCCATCTGGAGGGCTTCCTGTCCGCCATCGGCCTATGGTGCGTGATCACGCTTCTGGTATTCTGGATTTTCCGGCTGTACAACTCCATCTGGGCCTTTGTCAGTACGCCGGAGGTGTTCCGCATTACTGGTGCCTATGTGGTGCTGGGCGTGATCGGCGTGCTGGTATTCCACTTTGACGGCAATCTGATGCCCCGTTCCAGCATGGTGGTGGGCTTCCTGTTCAGCTTCGTCAGCACCGTGGCCATCCGGTTCTCCTACCGGCTGCTCCGGACGGCGCAGCGGCGCATCAGCCACATCACCCATGCCAACGGCGTGAAAAACGTCATGCTGATCGGCGCGGGCGACGCCGGACGGGCGCTGGCTGTGGAATTTACCAACAGCGACCATATTCAGGATCACCTGTCCTGCGTCATTGACGACAACCCGGTGAAATGGAACAAGCAGCTGTGCGGCGTTCCCATTGTGGGCGGCCGTCAGGACATTGCCACGGCTGTGAAAAAATACAAGATCAGCAAGATCATCTTCGCCATTCCCAACTGTACCGCAAAGTCCCGGAAGGAAATTCTGGACATCTGCGCCACCACCGGCTGCGAGGTGCAGATGCTTCCCGGCATTTTCCAGATGGTCAACGGAGAGGTCAGCGTCAGCAAGCTGCGCAAGGTCGATCCGCAGGACCTGCTGGGCCGGGAACCCATCAAGGTCAATCTGGATGAAATTGTGGGCTATATTTCCGGCAAGGTGGTGCTGGTCACCGGCGGCGGCGGGAGCATCGGCAGCGAGCTGTGCCGTCAGATCGCCCATGCGAAGCCGAAGCAGCTTATTATTCTGGATATTTACGAAAATAATGCCTATGATATTCAAATGGAGCTGCGCCGCACCCATCCGGAACTGAATCTGGAGGTCATCATCGGCTCTGTCCGTGACGCCGTCCGGCTGAACCATGTGATGGAAACCTACCGGCCGGAGCTTGTGTTCCACGCTGCGGCCCATAAGCACGTCCCGCTGATGGAGGAAAGCCCCAACGAGGCCATCAAGAATAACGTCATCGGCACCTACAAGCTGGCGAAGGCCGCCGCGGAGTACGGCGTCAAGCGGTTTGTGCAGATATCCACCGACAAGGCCGTCAACCCCACCAACATCATGGGTGCGTCCAAGCGCCTGTGCGAGATGGTGGTGCAGATGATGAACCGGGAGTCCAAAACGGAATTCGTGGCGGTGCGCTTCGGTAATGTTCTGGGCAGCAACGGCAGCGTCATCCCGCTCTTTAAGAAGCAGATCGAGGCCGGCGGCCCCGTGACCGTCACCCATCCCGACATCATCCGGTATTTTATGACCATCCCCGAGGCGGTGAGTCTGGTGCTGCAGGCGGGATACTATGCCAAGGGCGGCGAGATTTTCATTCTGGACATGGGCGAGCCGGTGAAGATCGACACCATGGCGCGGAACATGATCCGTCTGTCCGGCTACGAACCGGATGTGGACATCAAGATTGAGTACACCGGTCTCAGACCGGGCGAGAAGCTCTACGAGGAGCTGCTGATGAAGGAAGAAGGAATGCAGGAGACTGCCAACAAGCTTATCCACATCGGCAAGCCCATCGAAATGGACGACGCGCTGCTGGAGCAGCAGCTGAAGCGGCTGGACGAAGCCAGCCGGGCGGAAAGCGAAGATATCAAGGACATCGTCGCGGAGATCGTGCCTACTTACAAACGCGAATGTAAGGTCTGACCAAACGAAATAAGAGAAAATGAGGAAAGCGGAATGTACCGAACGTTTTTCAAACGCCTGCTGGATATTATCCTGTCCGGCTGCGCCATCGTGATATTGTCGCCGCTGCTGCTGATCATTGCCATCGCCATCAAGATCGACGACCCCGGCCCGGTGCTGTTCCGCCAGAAGCGGGTGGGCATTCACAAGACCCATTTTTCCATTATGAAATTCCGCACCATGAAAATGGACACCCCCAAGGACACCCCCACCCATCTGCTGGAAAACCCGGAGCAGTATATCACGAAGGTGGGGAAATTTCTGCGGAAGTCATCCCTGGACGAGCTGCCCCAGATCTTTCAAATTTTCACGGGGAAAATGTCCATCATCGGCCCCCGGCCTGCCCTGTGGAACCAGTTTGACCTGATTGCCGAACGGGACAAATACGGCGCCAACGATGTGCGTCCCGGCCTGACGGGCTGGGCGCAGATCAACGGGCGGGACGAACTGCCCATTGAGGTAAAGGCCCGGTTCGACGGGGAATATGTGGAAAAACTGAGCTTCCTCTTTGACTGCAAATGCTTTTTCGGCACCATCGGCGCTGTTCTGAAGCATGACGGCGTGGTGGAAGGCGGCACCGGCCGGCTGGAAAAGGAGAAGAAAGAATGAAGAACATTCTCATCACCGGCGCCGGAAGCTATATCGGGGTTTCTCTGGAAAACTATCTGGGGAAGTGGCCAGAAAGCTACCGGGTGGATTCCCTGGATATGCGGGGAAGCGACTGGGAGAGTCATTCCTTCCGCGGCTACGACGCGGTGTTCCACGTAGCGGGGCTGGTGCATCAGCCGGACAGCAAAAACGACCTGGCTAGCTCTGGCCTGTACGATCAGGTCAACCACATCCTCGCGGTGCGGACTGCCGAAAAAGCCAAGGCCGACGGTGTGGGTCAGTTCCTGTTTATGAGCTCGGAAAGCGTGTACGGCCTGACCGCGCCCATCGGCAAGACGGTCGTCATCACGAAGAACACGCCGCTGCATCCTGCGGACAACTATGGCGTCAGCAAAGCCAGAGCGGAAGCGGATTTGCAGGCGTTGGCGGACGACAGCTTCAAGGTCGCAATTCTCCGCCCGCCCATGATCTACGGCAAGGGCTGCAAGGGCAATTACGTGACCATGGCGAAGCTGGCGAAGAAGTTGCCGGTTTTTCCTTACGTTTCCAACCAGCGTTCCATGCTGTATATTGAGAATCTGACGGAATTTGTCCGGCTGCTCATTGACGACGAGGCGGCGGGCATATTCTGCCCCCAGAATAACGAATACACCAACACCAGCGACATGGTCAACTGGATCGCCCACGCCAACGGAAAGGGCATCCTGATAGTGAGGGGCTTTACTTGGGCGCTGAAGCTGCTGCGGTTTGTCTCGCCTGCGGTGGACAAGGCCTTTGGCAGCCTGTGCTATGATTTTGCGCTGAGCCGGTACAGCCGGGATTACTGCGTGAAAACTTTGGAGCAGTCCATTCTGGAAACGGAAAGACCTGACTTTTAGGAAGCGAAAGGGGGCGGTTGCTTGAAAAAGAAGCGGGATATCCTGTTTTTGTGCCAGTTTTTTTATCCCGAATATATTTCCTCCGCCCAGCTGCCCTATGACACGGTGCTGGCGCTTCGGGACGCCGGATTCTCCGTGGGCGCGCTGTGCGGCTACCCGCGGGAATACGCCGAGGGCGGGAAGGTCCCCACGAAGGAGGATGCGGACGGCATCCACATTCACCGCCTGAAATACATCCAGACGGGCCGGGCGGGCTTCCTTGGCCGGATCGTCAACTATTTTTCCTTTACGTTTCATGTGCTGCTGCACCTGCCGGAGATCGGCAAATACCGGGCGGTGGTGGTGTACTCCAACCCGCCGATTCTGCCGTGGATTGCTTCTTGGGCAAAATCGCTGTTCGGTACGAAGCTGGTGTTCGTGTCCTACGACCTCTATCCGGAGGTGGCCACGGTGACGAACACCCTCCGGGAAGGCAGCGTGATCTGCAGGCTGATGAACCACATCAACAAATGTGTGTTCCGCCGGGCAGACCGGGTCGTGGCGCTGTCGTCGGAGCAGAAGAACTGCATTCTCCGCACCCGGAACGCCGTTGACGAACTTGTGACGGTGATTCCTAACTGGTACCGGGACGAGGGTGGCCTGCGCGACCGGGAGGAAAACCGGTTCCGGGAGTTGACGGCGGGGCGCTTCGTGGTGTCCTATTTCGGCAATATGGGCACTATGCAGGACATGGACACCATTCTGGGCGCTATCCGGGCGCTGCGGGAGGAGAAGGACGTTTTCTTTCTCTTTGCCGGACACGGTAATAAAATGGAGAAGCTGCGGGAGATCATCGCTCAGGAGAGCATTGAAAATGTCCGGATTCACAGCTTCCTTCATGGTCAGGACTTTCAGGACGCGCTGGCGGTGAGCGACTGCGCGCTGATTTCTCTGGAAAAGGGTGCGACGGGGCTTTGCGTCCCCAGCAAAACCTACAGCTATATGATGCAGGGCATCCCCCTGCTCGCCATCATGGACGAGTGCGACATCGTCCGGGACATCCAGTCCGGCGCGGGGCTCTGGGTGCGCAACGGCGAAAGCGAGCGATTAGCCAAGGCCATCCGTTTCCTGCGGGACAACCCGGAGAAAGCCCGGGACATGCGCAGAAAATGCAGGGAACTGTATCTGCAAAAGTACACCACCGAAATTTGCACGGGGAAATATGTATCTCTTTTCTGGGAACTTCTACACCCGGAAACAGGGAAGGAGAATAGAATATGAGTATTTTTGCCAACAAAACGCTGATGATCACAGGCGGCACCGGTTCCTTCGGAAACGCGGTGCTGAACCGCTTTCTGGATACGGACATCCAGGAAATCCGGATTTTCTCGCGGGACGAGAAAAAGCAGGACGACATGCGCCATGAATTCCAGGCGAAAATGCCGGAGGCGGCGGGGAAGATCAAGTTCTTCATCGGCGATGTCCGGGATCTCGCTTCCGTGAAGAACGCCATGCACGGCGTGGACTACATTTTTCATGCCGCCGCCCTCAAACAGGTGCCGTCCTGTGAGTTTTTCCCCATGGAGGCGGTGAAAACCAACGTGTTCGGAACCGACAACGTGCTGACCGCCGCCATTAACGCGGGGGTCAAGGCCGTCATCTGCCTGTCCACGGACAAGGCCGCCTATCCAGTCAACGCCATGGGTACATCCAAAGCCATGATGGAGAAGGTCATTGTCGCCAAATCCCGGACGGTTTCTCCGGAAAAGACCAAAATCTGCTGTACCCGCTACGGAAACGTCATGTGTTCCCGGGGTAGCGTCATTCCGCTGTGGATCGACCAGATCAAGGCGGGCAACCCCATCACCATCACCGAGCCGAATATGACCCGGTTCATCATGTCTCTGGAAGAGGCAGTCGATTTGGTGCTGTTCGCTTTCCAGAACGGCGTCAGCGGGGACATTCTGGTGCAGAAAGCCCCGGCGTGCACCATTGAGACATTGGCCAAGGCCGTCACCGGTCTGTTCGCCCCCGGCCATGAGATCAAGGTCATTGGCATCCGCCACGGCGAAAAGATGTACGAGACGCTGCTGACCAATGAGGAATGTGCCCACGCTATCGATCTGGGCAATTTCTACCGCGTCCCCTGCGACAAGCGGGACTTAAACTACGACAAATATTTCAAGGAGGGCGACACCCAGCGCAACGTCCTCACGGAGTTCAACAGCAACAACACGGAGCTGCTGAACGTGGAGCAGGTGCAGCAGAAGCTGCTGAGCCTGAGCTACATCCGGGAAGAACTGGAAGCCATGAAGAATAAATAACGGAAGGGTGAGCTGGCATGAACATTCTGATTACCGGCGCGGCCGGATTTGTGGGCAAAAACCTGACGGCGGCGCTGGAGTGCATCCGGGACGGCCGTGACAAGACCCATCCGGGGCTTACGGTGGGGGAGCTGTACCTCTACGACATCGACTCCGACCCGGCGCTGCTGGAAACGGCCTGCCAGAAGGCGGACTTCGTGTTCAATCTTGCCGGCGTCAACCGCCCGAAGAATCAGGAAGAGTTCATGCAGGGAAATTTCGGCTTTGCTTCCACGCTGCTGGACACGCTGAAAAAATACCATAACACCTGCCCCGTGATGCTGTCGTCCTCTATTCAGGCGACCATGGTGGGGCGCTATGCCGGGAGTGAGTACGGCAGGAGCAAGAAGGCGGGGGAGGAGCTGTTTTTCTCCTACGCTGCCGAAACCGGGGCGAAAGTGCTGGTGTACCGCTTCCCCAACCTGTTCGGAAAATGGTGCCGCCCCAACTACAATTCCGCCGTGGCGACTTTTTGCCACAACTATGCCCACGACCTGCCCATCACGGTAAGCGACCCCGGCGTAGAGCTGGAGCTGCTGTACATCGACGATCTGGTGGACGAAATGGTCGCGGCGCTGGAGGGCGGGGAGCATCACTGCGAATTTGAGGGCGTGGACACGGTTCTGACGGCGTCCGGGCGCTACTGCGCCGCGCCTGTCACCCACCGGGCGACTCTGGGGCAGATCGTAGCGCTGCTGGACAGCTTCAAGGCGCAGCCCCAGACCCTGCTGATGCCGGAAATTCCGGCAGGCAGCTTCGCGAAAAAGCTGTATTCTACGTATTTATCCTATCTGCCCAGGGAAAAGGCGGCGTTCCCCCTGAAAATGAACGTTGACGCCCGGGGCAGCTTCACGGAGCTGCTGAAAACGGCGAACTGCGGCCAGTTCAGCGTGAACATCAGCCGTCCCGGCGTGACCAAGGGACAGCACTGGCACAACACCAAGTGGGAATTTTTCATCGTGGTATCCGGTCACGGCCTGATTCAGCAACGGAAGGTAGGCACCGGGGAAGTGCTGAATTTTGAAGTTTCCGGAGAGAAAATCGAAGCCGTCCACATGCTGCCGGGCTATACCCACAACATTATCAATCTGAGCGAAACGGACGATCTTGTGACGCTCATGTGGGCAAACGAGTGCTTTGACCCGAAAAAGCCGGATACATTCTTTGAGGTGGTTTGACATGGAAATGAAGCTGGACTATTCCGACGTGGCGTTCCGCAATGACGGAAAATTAAAGCTGCTCATCATCGTAGGCACCCGCCCGGAGATCATCCGTCTGGCGGCGGTCATCAACAAGTGCCGCAAATATTTTGACTGCATTCTCGCCCACACGGGGCAGAATTACGATTATAACCTGAACGGGATTTTCTTCCGGGACTTGGGACTTGCCGACCCGGATGTGTATATGAACGCAGTGGGGGACGACTTGGGCGCCACCGTGGGCAACATCATCAACTGCTCCTACAAGCTGATGACGGCCATTCAGCCGGACGCCATGCTGATTCTGGGGGACACCAATTCCTGCCTGTCCGCCATTGCAGCCAAGCGGCTGCACATTCCCATTTTCCACATGGAGGCGGGAAACCGCTGCAAGGATGAGTGCCTGCCGGAGGAGACCAACCGCCGGATCGTGGACATCATCTCCGACGTCAATCTGGCTTACTCCGAACATGCGAGAAGATACCTCCATGAGTGCGGTCTGCCCAAGGAGCGCACCTACGTTACCGGCTCCCCCATGGCGGAGGTGCTCCACGCCAACTTAAACGCCATCGAGGCTTCCGACATCTACCAGCGGCTGGGACTGAACAAAGGGGAGTACATTCTGCTGTCTGCCCACCGGGAGGAAAACATCGACACGGAGAAGAATTTCCTGTCCCTGTTTCGCGCCGTCAACGCCATGGCGGAAAAGTACGATATGCCCATTCTGTATTCCTGCCATCCCCGCTCCAAAAAGCGGCTGGAGGCCACAGGCTTTATTCTGGACAGCCGGGTGATTCAGCACGAGCCGCTGGGCTTCCACGATTACAACTGCCTGCAAATGAACGCCTTCGCGGTGGTGTCCGATTCCGGGACGCTGCCGGAGGAATCCAGCTTCTTCACCTCCGTGGGACATCCGTTCCCGGCGGTGTGCATCCGCACGTCTACGGAACGCCCCGAAGCGCTGGACAAGGGCTGCTTCATTCTGGCGGGCATTGACGAAAAGAATCTTCTGCAAGCGGTGGATACCGCCGTTCAGATGAACCGGGACGGCGATCTGGGGATTCCCGTGCCGGACTATGTGGAGGAAAACGTATCCACCAAGGTGGTCAAGATCATCCAGTCCTACACCGGCGTGGTGGACAAAATGGTCTGGAGAAAGTCGTAAGAAGCCAGACACCGACAAATTGCGCTGTTTTTTCTGGATATGATGAAACAGCCGGAAAATTTCACAACATCGGGAGGCGAGACGCATGAAATACCTGTTCATCAACTCCGTTGCCGGCTTTGGCAGCACGGGGCGCATCGCGGCGGAGCAGTGCCGTGGGCTGATGGCGCAGGGGCATGAGTGCGTGCTCGCCTTTGGCCGTGAAGAGGCAAATTGCAGCGATATTCCCACGGTGCGCATCGGTACACCCATGGACTATAGGCTCCACGGGGCGGAAAGCCGTCTGCTGGACGATTCCGGCTTCGGCTCCCGGCGGGCGACCCGGCGGTTTCTGGATTGGGTCAGGGAATACGACCCGGACGTGATCTGGCTGCACAATGTTCACGGCTATTACATTCACTTGGGAGAGCTGTTTACTTACCTGCGCGGCTGCGGGAAGACCATTTTCTGGACGCTTCACGACTGCTGGAGCTTCACGGGTCACTGTGCCTATTTTGACTATGTGGGCTGTGACCGCTGGAAAACCGGCTGCCACGACTGCCCACAGAAACGCGCTTATCCTGCAAGCATTCTTTTGGACAACAGCCGGAAAAATTACGAAAAAAAGCGGGAACTGTTTACGGGCATTCCCGATGTGACCCTCATCGTCCCCTCCCACTGGCTGGAAAGCCGGGTAAAGGAGAGCTTTCTGAGGGACTACCCGGTGAAGGTGGTATACAACACGGTGAACCGGGAAATCTTCAAGCCCACCCCCGGTAATTTCCGGGAAAAGTACGGTCTGGAAAATAAAATCATCCTGCTGGGCGTTGCCAGCGTCTGGGACGAGCGCAAGGGACTGCGGGACTTTCTGGCGCTTCATGACCTGTTGGACGAAGAATATGCCATCGTGCTGATCGGGCTGAGCACAAAGCAGATTCAATCCCTCCCGGCGGGAATTCTGGGGCTGCCCCGTACCAACAGTGTTCAGGAGCTGGCGGAAGCCTATACAGCCGCCGACGTATTTCTGAACCCCAGCACGGAGGAGACCTTCGGCATGACCGTGCTGGAAGCCCGGTGCTGCGGCACGGAGGCCGTGGTTTACCAGGGGACTGCCTGCGAGGAGGTCGTCAGCCAGTTCGGGGGCGTCGCCGTACCAAGGGGCGCGGCGCATCTGCTGGAAGCCGTGGAACAGATCACAAAGGAGAATCGCAAATGACCCATTATCCCTTCCCGGACAGCCGTGGGACAAAAATTGCCTTCGCCGCGTTTTTCACGGCCATGCTTTTTCTGGCGCGGGACAGTATGTTCACCACGGCGGTAATCGGTTTTGAGAAGGCGCAGTTCCTCATGCTGGGCGTGATCTGCCTGCTGGGCGCGGCCTTCCTGATCGCCAACCGGAGAAATCTACTGAAAATCCTGAGAGACCGGCGGATGATCGTTGCCGTGGGTTCGGCGGCAGTGTGTCTGCTGCCCATGCTGGTGAAGCGGGACTGGCAGCTGATGTATTTCAGCGTTCTGCTGTGCCTGCTGACGGCGGTGCTGTTGTCCTATTTTCTCACGGTGCGGGAAGCGGCCAAGTATTATGTGGTGATTCTGTCCGTTCTGGGAGCGTATTCCGTACTGGCGGCGTACATCCTGCGCATCGGCGTGGATAGGGGTGCTTACGCGGTGCCGGTGTTCCGGAATTCCATGGGCTTTGAATTTCACAATTTCTTTCTGTCCATTGTCCCGGATACGTATGTCAAAAACCGGAATTTCGGTATTTTCCGGGAGCCGGGGGTTTATCAGTTTTTCCTGATCACGGCGCTGTATCTGAACAATTACGAAGTCGAGTGGAAAAGGCCGTGGCAGCTGTGGCTGGTCAACGGCATTCTGGCCGCGACGATGGTGTCCACGTTTGCCACCGGCGGCGTCGCGGAAATGGGACTGCTGGCGATCGTGCTGTTTTTTGACAAAAAATGGTATCGGGACAAGCGGGTATGTGCCGTGGCGGTCGGGCTGATTTTGTGCGTCGCCGTGATAGCGGGCGTTTCCATTGCCCGGAAAAACGTCCTCTACTGGGAAGTTTACGACATGGCCATCGGCAAATTTGTCAACGGGCAGGATTCCTCGGTGGAGAGAATGGACGCTATTGTGACCGACATTTCCATTTTCCTGCACCATCCCATCTTCGGTGCGAAGATAGCGGAGGTGCTGTATGCCACCGCCAACAATACCACTTCCACCCTCATTCTTTTCTCCGCCTTTGGCATTCCGGCAGCGCTGCTCCACATTGCCTGCTGGGTCGCGCTGGTGTGGCGGAAGGAGCAGAAGATATGGGTGAATCTGGCGCTGGTGGTCATTCTGTTCATGTCCTTTAACACACAGAATCTGATTGCGGACGTGTTTTTATGGCTGTTCCCGGTCATGGCGCTGGTGGAACGGCTTATGAAAAGGGGGTAACCATATGGAACGGGAACTGCTGAGAAAGGTTCAGCTGACCCAGCTGGAAATTGCGAAGGAGATCCGCCGGGTGTGCGAGGAAAACGACATTCCCTATTTTCTCACCTGCGGCACCCTTCTGGGCGCGGTGCGCCATCAGGGGTTCATTCCGTGGGACGACGATATGGATGTGGGAATGCTGCGGGAGAATTATGAGAAATTCTGCCGCATCGCCCCGGAGAAACTGAAACCGGAATACTGCTGGCAGAGCTGGTACACAGACCCCAACTACGCCCTGCCCTTCGGCAAGGTGCGCAAGCGCGGCACGCTGTACTTGGAGGCCAAGTCCCACAGATTGGAAGAAAACGGCTTCTATGTGGACATTTTCCCCTACGACGCCGTGTCCCTGGATGTAGGAGAACGGCAGGAAACGGCGGGGCGTTTGCTGAAAATCTACCGGACAAAGCTGATGAAATCCCATTATCAGCCTTGGCGGGAGAATGAGAAAATCCTCTGGAAAAAGCGGATTGGCTACCTATACTATCAGGCGCGGGCGCTGTTTGCCGATCAGGAAAGCCTTGCAAAGGCGTATGACGCGCTTGCGACGGCGCTGCCGGAAAACGGCTATGTCTGCGAGCAGAGCGCCATGACGAAGCCGGATGCCTACGAGAAAGCGTGGTGTCAGGCGCTGACGGACGTGACCTTTGAAGGAGAAACCTTCAAAGCGCCGGCGGAGTACGACAAGTTCCTGACCACGCTGTACGGAGACTACATGCAGCTCCCGCCGGAAGACCAGCGGGAAAACCGCCATCAGATCGTGCAGATCGATTTTGGCGCGTGACATTCTGGAGAGGTTATAGCAATATGAAACGAGTGCTGTTCCTGACGAACTACGCTTCCCCCTACCGGGTCCATTTTTACGATGAGCTGGCAAAAAGCATGGACGTGACGGTGCTGTTCACTGACCGGGTGGAAGACCAGAAAAACCGCAGTGCCGACTGGTTCGTTCCCGGGGGCGGCGCTTACCGCCCGGTGCAGCTGAAGCGGTGCGTTGCCCATTTTCTGGACGAAAATCTGTGTCTGGACGTGACCGAATGGCTGAAAAAGCCCTACGATGCCATCGTAATATGTGGCTATTCTTCGCCAACGGCGATTCTTGCGATGCGGTGGCTGCGCAGAAGAAAAATTCCCTTCTACATGGAAGTGGACGGCGGCCTGATCCGGCAGGAGCGGAAGATAAAGTATCTGTTCAAGAAGTCGCTGGTGCGCAAGGCTGACCAGTGGCTCAGTTCGGGACGGTACACCACGGAATTCCTCGTCCACTATGGGGCGGAGGAAAGCCGCATTCATTTTTATCCCTTCTCCTCCGTGTTTGAGAAGGATATCCTCCCTGCCGTTCCCTCCGCCGATGAAAAGCAGGCGCTGAAAGAGGAACTGGGCGTCCCGGAAAAGCGGATGGTACTGGCCATCGGCCAGTTTATCCACAGAAAGGGCTTCGACATCCTGATGCACGCCGCCTGTTCGCTTGACAAGGACGTGGGAATTTACATTGTCGGCGGCGAGCCGACAGAAGACTATTTGCAGATGCGCGCTTCTCTGGGGCTGGATAACGTCCATTTTGTAGGTTTCCAGAAGAAGGAAGCCCTGAGCCGGTATTACAGAGCTGCGGACTTGTTCGTCCTGCCCACCCGGGAGGACATCTGGGGGCTGGTCATCAACGAGGCCATGGCCTACGGCCTGCCCGTCATCACCACCGACCGGTGCGTTGCCGGTCTGGAACTGGTGGAAGAAGGCGTCAACGGGAGTATCGTGCCTGTGGAGGACGATGCTGCCCTTGCCGGAAAGATGAAGGAAATCCTGTCCTCGGACTTGGAGAAAATGGGGACGGCTTCTCTGGAAAAAATCCGCGCCTATACCATTGAAAACATGGCGAAAGCCCACGTTGCAATTTTTGAAAAAGATGGGAGATAACCCATGCACATCATTTACGCTGTGACAACGTGTTCCGACCGGGTGTACCGTCAGCTGTTCGCGGACGCCCCTCGGAAGCCCGCCTTTCAGTCCCAGAAATATCACCGCCTGCTCATTGAAGGGCTTGCCGCCGGGGCAAAGGTGGACGTGGTGGCGAACCCGCCGGTGAACCGGGAGGTTCTGAAAAAGTCCTTTGTCCGTCTGCCCCGGGAGACCGAGGGCGGCGCGTGCTACCGCTATATTCCCGTCGTCCGGAACCCCATCGTCAAGGCTGTATTTGTGGGCGTGGGAACCTTTTTCCGCACTGCGCGCCTTGCGGGGAAGGATTCGGCGGTGGTGGTGGACTGCCTGAACAGGACGACGGCGCTGGCCGGTCTGCTGGCGGCGAAGCTGCGGGGAAGACGGTGCGTGGGCATTGTGACGGACTTGCCGGATATGCTGGGGGGCAGCGCCTTTTCCAAGAAGCTTTCCAATTTCGTTATCCGTCACTGCACGGACTATGTGCTGCTGACGCAGGCCATGAACGACTATCTGAACCCGAAGGGCAAGCCCCATGTGATTCTGGAGGGGCACAGTGACATCGCTATGGAGCGGCAGGAGCCGTCCCTGGCGCGAAAGACCAGCCCGCGGGTGTGTATGTACGCGGGGGGCGTCAGCAAGCAATATGGGCTTGAAAATCTGGTGAAGGGCTTCCGGAAGGCAGATCTGCCGGACGCCCGGCTGGAAATTTATGGCCCCGGGGATTATGTGCAGGAGCTTTCCCAGATCGCCGCGGAGGATTCCCGGATTTTCTACGGCGGAATGCTGCTGAACGCGGAAATCGTGGAGCGGGAGATGGCGGCGACGCTGTTGGTCAATCCACGGCCGACGGGGGAGGAATACGTGAAATATTCCTTCCCCTCCAAGACAATGGAATATATGTCCACGGGAACGCCGGTGCTGACCACGGTTCTGCCGGGGATGCCCAAGGAATATCACCCCTACGTGTATCTGTTGGAGGAGGAAACCGCTGACGCCATTGCGGAGAAGCTGGGGCAGATTTTTGCCCAGCCCGCTGATGCCCTGTTTGAGAAGGGCATGAAAGCCCGTGAATTTATCTTAAAAGAAAAAAACAACGTGACGCAGGCCGGGAAAATTCTGGCCATGCTTGAAAGGGACGGGGTGCAATGAAGCTGCTGTGGCTGTGCAATATGGTGCCCGGAAAGGTGAAGGAAGCCGTCAGCGGCGGCTCCACCGGCGGCGGACTGTGGGTCGACAGCGTGCTGGAAGGTCTGCTGGGACGGGAAGACCTGAATATCCGCATTCTCTGCCCCGGCGACGGCGGCGAGGGGCGCGTGAGTGAACGATGCTCCTATGCTTTCTTTTCCGAGGGGCTGCCCTATGTGTACCTGACGGAGCTGGAAACGCAGTTCCGGGGGGAGCTGGATAGCTTCCAGCCGGACGTGATCCACGTCTGGGGGACGGAGTACGGCCACACCCTTGCCATGGTTAACGCTGCGGAAAAGGCTGGACGGCTGTACAATCTGGTGGTCAGCATTCAGGGACTTTGCTCGGTTTATGCCGGGCATTATGCCGAGGGCGTTCCGGAGTCGGTTCAGCGGGGCAGCACCTTCCGCGACCTTGTCCGACGGGACAATATCGTGAAACAGCGGGAAAAGTTCGTGCTTCGGGGGCTTCTGGAAGAAAAAGCCCTGCAAAAGGCGCGCCATATTATTGGCAGAACGGACTGGGACTTGGCCTGCGTCCGGCAGATTAACCCCAAAGCGGAATACCATTTCTGCAACGAGACATTGCGCCAACCCTTTTATCAGGGGACTTGGCGCTACGAGAGCTGCCGGAAACACCGGATTTTCGCTTCCAGCTGCGCCTATCCCGTGAAGGGCTTTCACTATCTGCTGGAAGCCTTCGGACAGATCGTCAGAACCTACCCGGACGCCACGCTGGCGGTGCCGGGAAAGAGCTTCCTGACGGCGAGCAAGCTGCGCAGAACCAACTACCAGAAATATCTGGCGGATTTGGCAGAGCGGTACGGTGTGGAGGATAAGATCGAATTTCTGGGCAGTCTCAGCGCCGAGGAAATGAAGCAGGCGTTTCTGGACGCGAACGTGTTCGTTCTGCCCTCCACCATTGAAAATTCCCCCAATTCCCTGGGGGAGGCCATGCTGCTGGGCGTACCCTGTGTGGCGGCGGACGTGGGCGGCGTCACGACCATGATGCGCCACAGGTTGGAAGGAGAGGTCTACCCCTCCACCGCGCCCTATATGCTGGCGTTTTATGTGGAGAACATTTTTGCACAGGGCGAGGCGGCCGAAACCATGGGCGCGGCGGCGCGCGCCCACGCCGGTGTGACCCACGACCCGGAAAAGAATCTGGCGGATCTGCTGGAGATTTACGAAAGACTTGCCAAAAACAGCGCCGAAGGGTGAGAAAGGAAGGAATGCGGCATGAATCAGAACCCGCGGATCAGCGTCATTGTTCCGGTGTACAATGTGGAGCAGTACCTTCCCCGGTGCGTGGAATCCATTCTGGCGCAGACCTATGAGAATCTGGAGATCCTTCTGGTGGACGACGGCACGAAGGACAACAGCGGCGCCATCTGCGACGCCTACGCCCGGCAGGACACCAGAGTCAAAGCAATTCACAAGAAAAACGGCGGTCTGAGCAGTGCCCGGAACGCCGGGATAGACGCGGCGACAGGGGAGTACCTTTCCTTCGTGGACAGCGACGACTGGATCGAGCCGGATATGTACGAGAAAATGATGGCGCTGATGGAAAAATACAGTGTCCGTCTGGTCTGCGCGGGGCGCTGGGACGTCAGCAGCGAGACCGGGGAGAAGACGCTGGGGCTGTGCCCGCCAAAAGAGGAGGTCATTTCCGGGGAAGAACTGGTGCGCCGGATTTTCCATTGGGAGAACATCGACTCCGCCGCATGGGACAAGCTGTACCATAGAAGCCTTTTTGCGTCTGCCCGCTATCCCCTGGGGGTGATCTGCGAGGACGTCCCCACCACTTACCGCATTGCGCTGGACGCAGGACAGGCGGCTATGCTGCCCTGCCCCGTTTACAATTATTACCACCGGCCGGGGAGCATCACCTCATCCTCGGTTTCGGAGAAAACCTTCCATTTTTCCAAACATACTGAGGAAATCTACCCGTTTATAAGGGACAATTATCCGGAAATTGCGGACGCGGCGCGGTATCTGCGGGTGCGTTCCCTCGCCTACAATCTGCTGACGCTGGACTTGGCGGACAAGGATACCCGGCAGAAATTTGCAGAGGAATACCGCCTGTCCCGGAAGGCGCTTTGCAGGCATATTTCCTTTTTGCTGACCAGCCCGCTGTTTGGCAGGCAGGAGCGGGTGACGGATCTGCTGTTGGCCGCCGGGCTGTACCGCCCCATGCGGGGGCTTTACCACGGGGTGCGTCCCGGGAAAACGGATACAAAAAGCGCGGAGTGAACTATGAATCGACGAAACCGGGTTGCTTTTTTTAACATTCTGAGCACCGTTTTGCTCAGAGGCATTTCCATATTCACAGCGCCCCTGTTTACCCGTCTGCTGGGAACCAGCGGTTACGGCGTTACCCAAATTTACAACACATGGGTGGCGGTGATCGCCATTGTGTTTACGCTGCAAACGCAGGGGACGCTGGTCAACGCCCGGGTGGAGTACCCGGAGGGGGACCAGCTGCGCTACCAGTCCTCGGCCATGAGCCTGTCCACGCTGGTGTATCTGATTTTCAGCGCACTGGTGCTGTGCTTTATCGGCCCCATTTCCGGGGCGCTGAAGCTGAGCTGGTTTTTGATCGTGCTGATGCTCATTCAGGGCTTCGGCACCTTCTGCGTCAACTTCCTGAACACCAAATTCGTCTACGAATTCAAGGCAGGGCGGAACATGGTCATGTCCCTTGTGGTGACGCTGACCACCCTGATCCTCTCCATTGTGCTGATTCTGCTGCTGCCCAAGCAGATCAACTACTTAGGCCGCATTTCCGCTATCGCCGTGACCTACGGCGTGCTGGGCATTCCGGTTTGCATCTGGATTCTGGCGAAGGGGAAGACCTTTTACAACAAGGAATATTGGAAATTCTGCGTCGTTCTTGCCATTCCAGCGGTATTTTATAATCTTTCCGACCTGATTCTGGGGCAGAGCGACAAGGTGATGCTCCAGCAGATGATGGACGAGGCCACGGTGGGCTGCTACGGCGCGGCGCTGAATTTCGGCGGCATCATGTTCACTCTGTTCACCGCCCTGAACAATTCATGGTGCCCCTTTTTCTTCGAGGACATGAAGCAGGGCAACCGGGAGAATCTGCGGGAAAAGGCGGGGAATTTTCTGGAGCTGTTCACGGTGCTTTCCGTGGGCTTCGTGCTGCTGGCCAGCGAAGTGTACCGCTATGTCTATGTTTCCCGGGATTTCTGGGGAAGCACCATGCTGATTCCCATTTTTGTGTCCAGCTACTACACCAATTTCCTGTGTACCTTCCCGGTGAATTTCGAGTATTACCACAAAAAAACCAAGGTCGTCTCGATCATCACTATTGTGTCGTCGCTGATAAATGTGGGGCTGAATTATCTGCTGATCCTGCGCATCGGCATGGCCGGCGCGGCGGTGGCGACGCTGATTTCCCACAGTTTGCAGCTGACGCTGCACTATCTGTACGTCCGCTTCGCTCTGGGCGGGAAAGAATACCCCTTCCCGCTGAAAATGTGGGTCGGGTACGCGGCGGTGTTCACCGCTGTGGCCGTGGCGTCCGTGGCGGCGGATGGACTGTGGCTGGCGCGCTGGGGACTGGGCGCGGCCATTGGCCTATGGGAGCTTTTGCGGATCAGAAAGCGGAAAGTATTGATCTGATGCTATTTCCTGATTAAAATCTTTGATTTTAATCAGGAAGGCATCGCCTGACGGCGC
>ERZ791927.206-NODE-206-length-66664-cov-4.288700_pt1 | contig 66664 bp, 49 predicted proteins | sample MGYA00510130_ERZ791927 | MGnify/ENA primary metagenome ERZ791927 (study PRJEB30046, sample SAMN00792055) | human gut metagenome | study: EMG produced TPA metagenomics assembly of the A metagenome-wide association study of gut microbiota in type 2...
TATAGAAATGATTGTATAAGCTGCCCTTAGTGAGCAAGCTCCCACGGTCATCTTGAACAATCATTTCTGCATGGCTGAACTGTTACACAGAATGATAGAAAAGTTAATTTGATACTTGAAATTAGCATGAATTCATGGTATCATATAAATCCGTGGTATGTAAAAAGACATACAAATCCTTGCTCCTGTTTCAGGACAGGGGCCAGAGACCAAAAGGAGGTAACTAGCATGAACAAGTATGAATTAGCCGTTGTTGTTAGTGCGAAAATCGAAGACGAGGAAAGAGCAGCAGTAGTTGACAAGTGCAAGGCCCTGATCGAAAGATTCGGTGGAACCATCACAAACGTTGACGACTGGGGCAAGAAGAGACTGGCTTATGAAGTTCAGAAGATGAAAGAAGCTTACTATTACTTCATTCAGTTTGACGCTGAGCCTACTGCACCGATCGAAATCGAAAACCGTGTTCGCATTATGGACAATGTTATCAGATTTTTATGCGTAAGACAGGACGAGGCATAAGATAACCGCTATGCCGGAAAGTAGAGGCAGGTATGAATAAAGTAATCCTTATGGGACGTTTGACGAGAGATCCTGAAGTTCGGTATTCTCAGGGCGAGAATGCAACAGCAGTCGCCAGATATACATTAGCCGTAGACCGTAGATATAACCGTAATAATGACGAGCAGAGCGCAGATTTCATTAGCTGTGTTGCTTTTGGACGTAATGGCGAGTTCGCTGAGAAGTATCTTCGCAAGGGAACCAAGATTGCAGCTACCGGTCGTATTCAGACAGGAAGCTATACGAATAAAGACGGTGTACGTGTATATACGACAGAGGTTGTTATTGAAGAACAGGAATTTGCTGAAAGCAAAAACAGCTCTTCCGCAGGTAATGGGGGCTTTACAGGCGGAAATAATGCACCTGCTATGCAGGATGCAGGTGATGGCTTCATGAATATTCCGGATGGAATTGATGAGGAATTACCGTTTAACTAAGTTTTTTACTATGAATAGGAGGGTAACCACTATGGCATTTAATAAAGCAGAGAAGTCTGATTTTCCTAGAAAAAAAGGCGGTATGCGTAGAAGAAAAAAGGTTTGTGTATTCTGTGGTAAGGACAATGTAATTGATTACAAGGATACCGCTAAGTTAAAGAGATATGTATCTGAGAGAGGAAAGATCCTTCCCAGACGTATCACCGGCAACTGTGCAAAACATCAGAGAGCTCTTACTGTAGCAATCAAGAGAGCACGTCACGTAGCACTGATGCCTTATGTTCAGGATTAAATTCAGTCTGAGTTTAAAGGGATGAAAGCCTTTACTTACTGTACATGCAGTAGGTAGAGGCTTTATTATGTAAAAATTTAATTGTGAAAATAGTGTAAAAATAGTGAAAAATAATGAAAAACAAGCATAGCTCAGAAATAAAGAAAGCAGAGTGAATAAATAAATGAACGAGAAACAGGATTTTACAACAGGAAGTATTCCGAAGAAGATGATTGGATTCATGCTGCCGGTACTGGGAGCATTGATTTTGCAGGCAATGTATGGTGCGGTCGATTTGATGATCGTCGGAAGATTTGGAACGACGGAGGGAATATCGGGAGTTACAACCGGAAGCAGCATTATGAATCTGGTAACTTTTACGGTAAGCTCTCTGACAACAGGTGTTACCGTAATTATGGGACAATACCTGGGAGAGAAACGCCCCGAGAGACTGGGAGGGCTGGTAGGAGGAGCAACGTGCTTCTTTTTTATCATTTCACTGGTTCTGACGGCTGCATTGCTGATTTTTGCAAGGCCGATCGCAATACTGATGCAGGCACCGGAATCAGCTCTTGATCTTACGGTGACCTATATCCGGATTTGTGGAGCCGGCTATGTATTTATTGTATTTTATAATTTTATCAGCAGTATTTTCCGTGGACTCGGTGATTCGAGGATGCCTCTTTTATTTGTTGCCATTGCCTGTGTGGTCAATATTATCGGAGACCTCGTGTTGGTCGCAGGATTCCATATGAATGTCGCAGGAGCGGCCATTGCAACCGTACTGGCACAGGCAGTCAGTGTGGTACTTTCCATTGTCATTATTTTCCGGAAGAATTTAGGATTTACATTGCAGAAAGCGGATTTCCGGCTTTCGGGTGAAGTGACGCACTTTCTTGTAGTGGGTGCACCATTGGCACTGCAGGAGTTCCTTACGAACCTCACCTTCCTTGCATTATGTGCCTTCATCAACCGGCTGGGACTGGATGCGTCCTCCGGATATGGGGTGGCACAGAAGATTCAGTCCTTCGTCATGCTGATTCCTTCTTCCATTATGCAGTCCATGGCTGCAATTGTTTCACAGAATGTCGGAGCGGGCAAAGAAAAAAGAGCCGATCAGGCAATGCATTGTGGAATTTTGTTTGGTGCGGCAGTCGGTGTTGTGATTGCCTATGCGGCATTCTTCCATGGGGATGCACTGGCAGGGCTTTTTACTGAGGATGCAGCTGTTGTGAAGAGAGCGTTTGAATTCTTAAGAGGATTTGCACCGGAAGCTATTGTCACAAGCATTCTGTTCAGCTACATGGGATATTTCAATGGACATGCGAAATCCTTATTTGTTATGATTCAGGGACTTGCGCAGTCATTCCTCGTGAGACTTCCGATGTCGTATCTGATGAGCATCCGTCCCAATGCTTCTTTGTTTGGCGTTGGACTGGCAGCACCGTCGGCAACTATATTCGGAATTATTCTGTGCACAATTTATTATGTGCATATGAAAAAGCAAATGAAAGAAAAGACTGCTTGAATAAAACCTTCCGATTTCCACATACTACCCATACAGTATTTTTATGGAAATCAGGAGGTTTTTTAATATGAGAGCAACGGGAATTGTGAGGAGGATTGACGATCTTGGCAGGATTGTCATTCCGAAGGAATTAAGAAGAACGCTTCGCATCCGCGAAAGTGATCCGATAGAAATTTTTTCAGGAAGAGAGGGTGAAATCATTCTGAAAAAGTACTCTCCGATGGGCGAGATCAGTGTGTTTGCCAGGCAGTATGCGGAAAGTCTGGCACAGGTATCGGGAAGAGTGGCGTTGATTACGGATCGAGACCAGTTCATTGCAGTTGCAGGCGGATTCCGGACGTTTTTAGGAAAATCAATCAGCAAGGAGCTGGAGGTCAAACTGGAAAACAGGGAGACGCTGATGGCAATGGCAGATGATAAGAAGTTTATTTCGGTAGTGGAGGATAACACCGATGACTATGCGGAGGAGGCAATCTGTCCGATTATCTGTGAGGGAGACGTGATCGGAGGAGTGATTCTGCTCAACACGGCGGATAAGGAGAAAATGGGAGAAGTTGAACTGAAGCTGATCCAGTCGGCAGCCGGATTTCTGGGACGCCAGATGGAGCAGTAATGTAAAATCAGTTACTGGAATGAGGTACGAGTGAACGGTAACACTGATTTTACAGGAACTTTACAAAAACCTCTCGACAGATTTTACATTTGTTTTGTATGCTAGTAATAGTGGAGTATTTTCGGCCATTTGTAAAATCTGGAAGCGAGGTATGTAAAATGGACTTGTTTGATGTACTAACGTTAATTGGTGGATTGTGCCTGTTCCTTTTTGGCATGAATGTCATGGGGGAGGCACTGGAAAGCAGAGCGGGAAATAAGCTTCGCACCTTGCTTTCAAAAATGACGACCGGAAAATTCGCCGGATTCCTGACAGGACTCGGAGTGACAGCGATTATCCAGAGCTCTTCGGCAACAACGGTTATGGTAGTCGGGTTTGTAAATTCCGGGCTGATGAATTTAAGACAGGCGATCCATGTCATCATGGGAGCCAACATCGGAACGACGGTAACGGGATGGTTGTTGTCGCTTGGTGGAATCAGTGGTGATAATTTCTGGGTGCGTCTCATGAAGCCATCCTCCTTTGTTCCGGTACTCGCATTGGTGGGAATTATTCTATATATGTTTACAGGGTCTTCGAAGAAGAAGGATACCGGAGCAATTTTTCTGGGATTTGCTACATTGATGTTTGGAATGGAAGCCATGTCCGGGGCAGTATCCGGACTTTCAGAGGTGCCGGCCTTCCGTGAGCTGTTTATCATGTTCACGAATCCGATCCTGGGACTTCTGGCAGGAACAGTACTTACCTGTATCATTCAGTCGAGCTCTGCCTCTGTCGGGATTTTGCAGGCATTAAGTATGACCGGACAGATTACCTTTGGAGCAGCTATACCGATCGTTATGGGTGATGCGATCGGAACCTGTATTACTGCAATGCTTTCAAGTATCGGAACGAAGCGGGATGCGAAGCGGGCAGCAGTAGCACACCTGACCTTAAATATGGGGGGCGCACTGGTATGGCTTATCATATACTGTGTGATCAGATCCGTCTTTGCACCGCCGATTCTGACAGCGGTGGCAACACCACTGGGAATTGCAATTGTGAACACATTATTTAAGGTGCTTAACATTATATTATTTATGCCGCTGACTGGCCTGTTGGAGAAGGTGGTTTGCATTCTTGTACCGGGAACAGCCAAAGCAGAAAAGGATACTGAACTGGATGAACGTCTTCTTGCTACACCGACACTTGCCCTGCAGCAGTGTCATACCATTGCGGTTGACATGGCGAGGGATGCGGTAACTTCTTTAAAGGAAGCGTTACAAAGTTTTGACCATTACACACCGCAGCTGGAGGAAAGCATCCGGAACAAGGAAGACCTTACCGATCATTATGAAGATATTCTGGGCTCTTATCTTATCAAACTGAGCTCGCAGAAGATCAGCAGTGAAGATGGAGAAGAGGTTACCATGCTGATGAAAATAATTGGTGATTTCGAGCGGATTTCGGATCATGCGGTGAATGTTCTGGAAGCTTCCACAGAAATGCGTGAGAAGGAGCTGAGCTTCTCTGACAGTGCCAAGGGAGATTTCAAGGTGATTTCAGCTGCAGTGGAAGAGATTCTGGATCTGTCCTATGAGGCTTTTGCAGATAATAACATTAACAGCGCAGTCAATGTGGAGCCCTTAGAGCAGGTTATTGATGCATTGAAGGAGGAGATGCGTACCCGTCACATTTTGCGTATGCAGCAGGGAAATTGCAATGTGATCGCAGGCTTCGTATGGTCCGATCTTCTGACCTGCCTTGAAAGAACATCCGATCACTGCTCCAATATTGCAGGCTGTGTGATCGACGTTGCCCATCATGAGCTCCATTTGCATGAAACCTTGCAGGCAATTCACGAGGACAGCAAAGAGTTTCAGAATAAATTTGAGATGTATAGCGAGAAATATGCTGTACATGAATTATAATCATTAAAAAGAGCGTTCAAATAGAAAATCACATACATCATTACCTGGGTCCACATATTATAAATTACAAGTTTTATAATATGTGGGCTTTATTTTTTCAAACTAATGTGAGAAAATAAAAATCTATAGGGCTTTTATGGAGGATTATTATGAGAAAATTTTGGAAAAAGGGATTTACCCTGCTACTTGGTACATTACTTGCTGTTTCCCTTATAGGATGCGGCAGCAGCGCAGATGGAACAGGGAGCACGGCAGGCGGAAGCGGTACTGCCAACATTGTGAATATCGGGGTTACCGGTTCCCTGGTGAGCTTCAATCCGTTTGTTATGGATATGTCGGAGATGAATCATTACAGCAGCGGTCTGATGTTTCTGCCTCTTGTGGAGCTGGATCAGAACCTGAACTTTGTACCGATGCTGGCAGATTCCATTACAACAGAGGATAACCTGACCTTTACGGTGCATATTGATGATGCGGCTACCTGGTCTGACGGAACACCGGTTACGGCTGCTGATGTGGAATATACCGTGCGACGCCTGTGCAGCCCGGTGGTTGCAAATCCGTATATGATGTATTACGTGTTTGAAGGTGTCGATGACGAAACCGGGTTTGTGGAAGAAAATGCTGACAGTGTTGCAGGAATCAGGATTGTGGATGACAAGACCATCACTTTTACGGTAAAGTCTCCGATGTCACTGATCAGCTTTGAAAACGGATATGCCAGATATATGCATATTCTGCCGAAGCATGTCATCGAGAAATTCAGTGAGGCAGAGCTTACAACGAATGAGTGGTTTTCCCACCCTGATGTGGTAAGCGGGCCTTATATGGTAACGGACTTTGATCCGGAGCATTATGTTTCCTATACAGCGAACACCAAATATTTTAAGGGCGCGCCCAAAATTGAAAAGCTGAACTTTAAGATTGTAGAGGGAAGTCAGATTCTCGCAGGCCTGAAATCCGGCGAAATCGATGTGACGCATCCTACGATGAGTAATATTCCGGAAACGGATTATGAGAGTGTTGAAGCACTTTCCAATGTAACGGTTACCTATGCAAAACCGGTAACCCATCAGTCTGTATTTATCCAGACAGCAAATGTGACAGATAAAAGAGTCCGTGAGGCACTGCTTTGTGGTATTGACCGGGAGAAAATCCTGAATGACTTAATGAAGGGACATGGTGAAATTGTTGATGGCTTTGTATCTTCTGTGAGCCCTTATTATGACAGCAGTATCGTTCCGACCAAGTATGATCCGGACAGAGCAAAGTCACTTTTACAGGAAGCAGGCTGGGATGGAAGTCAGATATTGCGGTTTTATATTAATTCCAGTGATACAACATTTGCCAACGCGGCAGCAATTATGGTTGCACAGTGGGCGGAAATCGGTATTCAGGTGGAGATTAAGACCGTTGATTTTGCAACGCTGATGAGCACTGCCGGGTCTGCCGATTATGATCTGCTTGCTGTTCAGTACACCTATCCGCCTGCGGATTACAGCCTGGATCTGGTTTATCTTCTGGCTGGAGAGGGAAGCTGGACCGGATATTATGATGAAGAGGTGGCAGCAGCCCTTGATGGAGTAACAACCGCCTCAGATACCGGCGAGCTGACCGGCTGCTACCGGATTATTGATGAAAAGATGCAGGAGGACGTACCTTACTTTTCTGCCTATGTAATCGGGGCACAGAGTGCCACCGCCAATCGTCTTACCGGTGTGGAACAGGGTGTGTATGGCTTCTTTAACAATATACAGAACTGGGAAATTGTGCAGTAATCCCATAAGGTCATAAAGCCGCTGAGGCATTTGGGATTACCGGGATGGATTTTTCATCGCAGCTGCGAGGATACGGAACAGCGATAATATAAATACGGATTTGGAGCAGAGAATGTCACACTTACTTACGATTTCGGATCTGACAATTGCATTTACCGGAGACACCGGTACCCATGAGGTAACAGACCATCTTTCTCTTACACTGGATGAGGGAGAGGTTGTCTGTCTGGTTGGTGAGTCCGGATGTGGAAAAAGTGTGACATCGATGTCACTTTTGGGCCTGCTGGGGCCGGGAGGAAGTGTGAAGGAGGGGAGTATCTGCTACGAGGATCGTGATCTCCTTACTCTTTCGGAAAAGGAACTGGATCAGATCCGGGGGAAAGAAATCAGTATGATTTTTCAGGATCCGATGAGCTCTTTAAATCCTGTCTTTACGATCGGATATCAGATCATGGAGGGGCTGAGGATTCATCTGGGATTAAAGAAGAGGGAAGCGTGGGTGCGGGCCGTAGAGCTTCTTGCCAGGGTTGGAATGAAGGAGCCGGAGCTAGTAATGAAGAGCTATCCGCATACGCTGTCCGGTGGAATGCGGCAGAGAGCCATTATCGCAATGGCACTTGCCTGTAATCCGAAGCTTCTGATCGCGGATGAGCCGACAACGGCACTGGATGTATCGGTGCAGGCACAGATCATGGAGCTTCTGAAGAGATTACAGAAGGAATCCCGGATGGCAGTGCTTCTGATTACTCATGATATGGGCGTGGTGTCCCATATGGCAGACCGGGTTCTTGTGATGTATGCGGGACAGATCGTGGAGGAAGCAGAAGCAGAGGAGTTGTTCCGTCATCCATCCCATCCTTATACCCGGGCACTTCTTTCTGCCATTCCAACAACCGGGGACAGTGAGGATCGGAAATTGTCCTCTATTCCCGGTATGGTTCCGGAAAATTATGATACCATTTCAGGCTGCCGGTTCGCAGACCGGTGCCCATATGCACGGCAGGAGTGTCATCAGAGGATCGGCTTACGGGAAATTTCCAAGGAGCATACCGTGAGGTGTATTTTACAGTTATAGGCGTATTACAAAGAACAGTTCAGCAGACCACATAACAACCTGCTTTAAACGGTCATGTTGGACTTAAAGATAAAGATAAGAGGAAGAACAGTGTCCAGGCAGCAAATTCCGTTGATACAAGTGAAGAATCTGAAGAAATATTACCCGGTGAAAACCGGGATTATTCCGCATGTCACGGATTATGTAAAAGCGGTAGACGGTGTGAGCTTTTCCATTTATGAAGGAGAAATCCTGGGTCTTGTCGGGGAGTCCGGCTGTGGAAAGACCACGATCGGAAAGCTGCTGACGGGTCTGGAAAAGCCGACGGAAGGGGCGATTTTGTATCGTGGAATGGATATTCTGGACTGGACAGCGAAGGAGCAGAAAAAATACCGCACGAAAATCCAGATGATTTTTCAGGATCCGTATTCTTCTTTAAATCCGAGGAAGCATATCTATGAAATACTGGCGGCACCCATGCTTTATCATGGCATTTCCGATAAGCAGACTGTCGAAAAGGATGTGAAGGAGCTGCTTGAAATGGTGGGAATGCCGCAGTCTGCACTTGGTAGATATCCACATGAGTTTTCCGGAGGGCAGCGGCAGCGCATCGGCATTGCCAGGGCACTTTCCCTGAAACCGGAATTTATCGTATGCGATGAGCCGGTGAGTGCACTGGATGTATCGGTGCAGGCACAGATCCTGAATCTGCTTAAGAGTCTGCAAAATGAGCTGCAGCTTACCTTGTTGTTTATTGGACATGGGCTCGGTGCGGTGCATTATGTGAGTGACCGGATTGCAGTGATGCAGAATGGACGGATTGTAGAGCTTGGGGATGCCAGAGAGGTCTTTCATCATCCGCAGCAGGAGTATACGAAGATGCTGCTGAATTCCATTCTGGAACCAAAGGCTTATTCTGAAGACAGGGATAGCCAAGGGAGTTAGATAAAAGGAACATACGCTGATGGGTAAATATATTTTAAAACGAATATTAATAGCAATTCCGGTGCTGATCGGAATTACCTTGATTGATTATGCGATTATGTGTCTTGCCGGAAGTCCGCTTGAGATGCTAAAGGGTCCCCGGATCTCTGATGCGGCTTTGCAGGCAAAGGAGATTGCGGCAGGCCTTGATAAGCCGCTTATCGTACAGTATTTCGTGTGGCTTTGGCAGCTCCTGCAGGGGAACCTGGGATACTCGATGAAATCTTATGAGCCGGTCAGTGCCATGATCGGAAGCCACATAGGTCCGACACTGCTTTTGATGGGAGCATCTCTTGCTTTAAGTCTTCTGATTGCAGTTCCTGCCGGGATTTACAGTGCGGTAAAGCAGTATTCGAAGGGCGATTATGCCGTGGTAACAGCGTCCTTTATCGGAAGCAGCATACCGAGCTTTTTTCTGGCATTGATTCTGATTTATATTTTTACCGTAAAGCTGGGAATTCTGCCATCCGGCGGGATGAATACCCTTGGAATGGACGGCAGTGTGGCGGATACGATACGGCATATGGTTCTGCCTGTCACTGTGCTTGCAGTTTCTTTAGCCGGAAGCAACATCCGTTATATCCGAAGCTCTTTTCTGGAGATTTTACAGCAGGATTATCTGCGGACGGCCAGGGCAAAAGGAATCGGCTATAAGCGGGTGATCTGGAAGCATGCCATGCGGAATGCACTGCTTCCTATTGTAACGGTAATCGGAATGCAGATTCCGATGCTGTTTGGTGGTGCCGTAATTATAGAGCAGGTGTTTTCCTGGCCGGGACTTGGACTGATGACTATGACGGCAATTATGGGAAGGGATTATCCCGTGATTATGGGAGTATGCCTGCTGTCCGCGGTTGTGGTACTTGTTTCCAACCTGATTACGGATATTTTGTATGCGCTGGTCGATCCCACGATTCAGCTGAATTAATGCTTTAAGCTTTGGAAAATTGTTTTCCTATACTTATGAAAGAATGAGGACAGACAACAGATCCGTATGCCGGGAAGGATATGGATCAGAGAGGACGGTCTATGAAGAAAAATTTATCAAATGAAACCTATCTGCAGACCGTCTGGAGGCGGTTCAGGCATCATCATCTGGCGGTGGTATCCATTGTGGTTGTGGCAGTAATCAGTCTTGCGGCTGTTCTGGCTCCGATCCTTGCACCCTACGATCCACAGGCAATTGCCGGTCCCTTTGGAGCGGCTCCGTCGAAGGAATTCTTCCTGGGAACCGATGCTATTGGCAGGGATGTGTTAAGCCGGCTTTTGTATGCGACACGGATTTCCCTCCTGGTCGGGATGATGGCAACCCTGCTGTCAACTGCCATTGGTGTTGTACTTGGTCTGATTGCGGGATATTTTGGCGGCGTGGCAGATATGGTGATTATGCGTTTTACGGATGTGGTGATGTCCTTTCCTTATATTCTGCTGGTGCTTGTTGCGGCAGCGATTTTTGAACCGGGACTGTGGAATATTATTCTGATTCTCGGATTTGTGGACTGGCCGGGGATTGCACGGCTGGTACGCGGAAATGTGCTGTCCTTACGGGAAACAAACTTTATTAAGAGCAATCTGGTGGCAGGAATGCCGCTGTCCCATATTCTGTTTTCGGAAATCCTGCCAAATACCGTTGCACCGATCCTTGTATATAGTACAACCGTGCTGGCAGTGTCTATGCTGGATGAGGCAGCACTGAGCTTTCTTGGAATGGGCGTACAGCCTCCGAAAGCAAGTCTTGGCAATATGCTGAACGGTGCACAGTCTCTTACCGTGCTCACACAGCAGCCATGGCTGTGGATTCCGCCCGGTCTTGTTATTATTGTGCTGGTCGTTGCGATTAACTTTATCGGAGATGCCCTGAGGGATGCGGTCGATCCGAATTCAAAGAGCAGACAGATTTAAACTAAATTTCAAAGAATATTTGATGAGAGCACTCAAAAATGATCCACTGGATCATTTTCTCATATGCATGGCAGCAAAAAAGGATCCAACAGGATCCTTTCATATAATTTATAACATATATGTGATAACAAAAAAACAAAATAAAGAACATAAATTCATTCCATACTTTATAATACAGTCTATCATATGGAAAAAGAAAAGTCTAGTTATTTCATGGAAAATCAGATATTCTTATTTTACCGGATAAAGTAAAAGCTTTTGAAAAAATATAACTGGATTTGTGCACAGCCATGGGAAGGATACTGGATGGAAAAGAGAGAATCGGATAAAAAGAGCTCTGTAGAGTGGCAGCGGGAAGAGGAATATTTAAACCAGACGCTGGATATCGTGAAGCGTAATGTGGAAAATTATGAGAGCGAAATCCGTGAGATGAGTGACCAGATTGAGGAAATGCTGCAGCACTATCACGACAATGATGTAGAAGTCTACACGCAGATGAGCAATACGGTAACGATGCGGGATCATATGCAGTCTGCCCTGAAGCGTAATCAAAGGGCGACAAAGAAGCCCTATTTTGGACGGATTGATTTTTGGGATGAGACGCTTCAAAAGGAGGAAGCCCTGTATATCGGACGCGGAGGAATTGCGAAGGATACAACGCATCAGGTGGTTGTGGACTGGCGTGCACCGGTAGCAAATGCGTATTATGAAAATGGATTGGGAGAATGCAGTTATTGTGCACCGGATGGCAGGGAGCTTCCAATCCGTCTTGATTTGAAAAGGACTTATGAGATTGACAACGGAAGGCTGCTTGATTACTTTGACACGGAAGTGATTGCCAATGATGAGCTTCTGACAAAGTATCTTGCAAAAAATAAGCAGGCAGTTCTTGGCGAAATTATCGCAACAATCCAGAAGGAACAGAACGACATCATTCGTAAAACGCCGTATCACAACATCATTGTACAGGGAGTTGCCGGATCCGGGAAGACAACCGTAGCCATGCACCGGATTTCCTTTATTCTTTATAATTATGCGGAACGCTTCCGGCCGGAGGATTTCTATATTGTGGGAAGCAACCGGATTTTGCTGGAATACATTACCGGTGTTCTGCCGGATCTGGATGTGTATGGCATCCGGCAGATGACGATGGAACAGCTTTTCGTAAGGCTCCTGTATGAGGACTGGGATGAGCAGAGCTGCTCCATTCTTGAAAATACAGCGGCTGCACAGGGCAGCATGGACAGAGGCACTTATGGGTGGTTTCAGGATTTGACGGAGTTTGGTGCAAAGGTGGAAGCAGAGAGGATCTGCATGGACAGTGTCGTTCTTGACCGCAGGCAGTTCGTGGAGGGCTTAAAGGGCGGCGTGGCCGGTGTGTTTGATGAACGGGAAGGTGAGCCGCAGCCTTCGGATCTGGTGGAGCTTCTTAGTGGAAAGGCGATCCGGGATTATGTCGAACAGACGAATGCTTCCGTGCAGACGAAGATCAATATGCTGAACGAGCGGCTGATTATTAAGATCAAGGATGAGTTCCTGAAAAATGGGCTGCGTTACTCCGAAAAGGAACGGAAAGCAATTTTGAAGGAGTACCGCGGCTATTTTGGGAAAAAGATCTTTGATATTTCTATTTTCGAGCTTTATCAGCGATTCCTTCTGGAACAGAAGGAGAAGGGATATGAGGTTTCTGTTCCGGAACAGGCATACGATGTGTATGATCTGGCAGCGCTTGCTTATCTGTATAAGCGCATGAAGGAAACGGAGGTCATCAGCGAGGCGCATCATGTCGTGATTGATGAGGCACAGGACTATGGAATGATGGCGTATGCGGTTTTGAAATATTGCATGAAGGACTGTACCTATACGGTCATGGGCGATGTGTCACAGAACATTCATTTCGGCTTTGGTCTGGCAGACTGGGAGGAGCTGCGGAAGCTGCTATGCAGTCAGGATGGGGACAGCTTTGGAATCCTGAAAAAGAGCTACCGTAATACGGTGGAGATTTCGGAGTTTGCAACGAAGATTCTGCATCATGGAAGCTTCGAGCCCTACCCGGTTGAACCGATTATCCGGCATGGAAAAGAAGTGGAGGTTATGCAGCTTCCGACCAAAAGAGAGTTGTATGAAGAGACCGCCCGGAGATGCCGTGCCTGGCAGAAGCAGGGACTTAATACGATTGCGATTGTCTGTCGCACACCGGAAAAGGCAGAGCTTGTTGCAAGACAGCTTGGCAGACTTATTCCGGTCTGCGAAAGTAATCTGGAAAAGGCAGTCTTTTCGGATGGAATCATGGTTCTTCCTGTCGTGTATACAAAGGGACTGGAATTCGATGCGGTACTGATTTTCGATCCGGATAAAGAAGAGTATCCGGTGGACGATGGACATGCAAAGCTCCTTTATGTGGCGGCAACGAGAGCGCTCCATGAACTGTGCGTGTTGTACCGCGAGGATCTGACCGGACTTATCGCCGATCCCCTTCCGGAGGAGAAACAGAAGGAGATTGACCGGAAGGTGCAGCAGCTGTTGGGGGAAGAAGGAACGAGGCAGAGCCGGGAGGCGCAGAGTTCAGGACAGAAAGTCTCATATAATCAAAATGGATTGATTACAGATAGAAAAGAAGAGCAAGCCAGACAAAACACTTCGGGAATATCTGCAGAGTCAAAATATGATAACACGATAGAAAATAATAATATAATAGAAGATAATAAAGGTTCCTTGCAGTTAAATAAAAAATATGGGAATGCAACAGGAAAGAATGAACCTGGACCCAAAATAAAGCAAGAAATAGGGAAAGTAACAAGACAAGGAATAGGACGAGGAACAGGACAAGGAACAGGACAAAAAACAGAAACGAATCTTTTAGAGAATGAGCAGGAAAAGGAGACGCGGCAGGAAACAGCCCAGCCGCGCGCTAAGCTCCAGGTACGTCCGCGGGTCGCAGCCACATTAAAGAAACCGCAGGTTGTGACACCTCCGTCACAAAGTATGCTGCTTACCGGTGTACAGCCCATTGTAATCAAGTCAAAAGAACAGAAAGCGCTTGAAGCCATGCAGCGCGAACAGGAGGCAATCAAAGCACAGGCAGCAGAAAAGCTCCGTAAGGAGAAGCTTCGTAAAAAGAAGATGCCTGGAGTTCCTTTGTTCGGAGACATGCCGGAGAATGACAGGCTGCGTCCGGCAGGGCATTCGAAGATTGATCTTACCATCCGCTGGGTGCATGAGCGTCCCGACGGCCTGTATCTGCAAAGCCGGTATGGTATGCTGCGTATCTGCCCGGTTTCGAAAGCAGCCGTCCGTGTAAGCTTTCGCAGAGAGGACACCTTTGATGCGCAGAAGCAGATATATGATAAAAATAGTTTGCAGTATGGTATGGCTGGTACTCGCACCGGCATGACAGGGACTCATACCGGTGCAGCAGATCCTATGGATTCATATATTGATTTGCATATAAAGTGGAAATATCGTGACAAGGGCAGTATGGTAGAGATGACGACACCGGGACTTCTGCTTGAAATTGATAAGGGAGCAGGAAATATCCGCTTTCTTACGAAGGACCGGAAAGTGCTCTGCGAGGAGCGCAAAACAGAGTGCCGTCTGATTGAGGCTGATAAGAGCTGGCAGTTCTTTGACTGGAAGAAAGAGAAGATTTCTATTCCGAACCGGGGCAACAGCCTTGGCTTTTCCATGAAGGGCAGTGCCCGCTATATTCATGGCAAAGAAGGAGAGCTGCCTCCCATGATGGTTTCCGATCGGGGCTACCGTGTGGAGGTGCTGGCGGAGGGACCGGTCATCTGCTGTGATATTCCCTCGTACGGGTCTTATTTCCAGGTGACAGGTACGGAAATTGACTATATCGTATATCGATAAACTGTAACGATTCAGAGCCATGCAAATTATGGCAGTATGGACGATGAATGCTTGCATTCAAGCGGACATATGCCATGATTTATATGGCGAAGTAACTACATGAGCAAAACATAAGCTGTGAAACAGACCAAATGGCAGCGGAGCAGATATTTGGTTTGCAAAGCTCATTAACGACCAAAGATCTGAGTAATTATGAAGTTTTGGATGTGTGAGACGCTTGCCGAATAAATCATACATGAGATCAAAGGCTATCAGAGGGTATAGAGAAAAAAATGACTTTAAAATACCCATTGGAAATCAGAAATGTGGGTATATGATAGTAGAGGTGATTCCTATACCCGGAATAAATGAACACAAATGCAGAAATAGGAATGAAATAGAAATATCGTAACTGTGAAGGTACTGAACAGTTACACGAAATATTATAATAGAATAAATCAGGAGGATGACACAAATGACAAGAGAAGAATATCAGAATCGTGTATTGGGATGCTTTGTAGGAAAGAATATTGGCGGCACGCTGGGAATGCCGATGGAGTGGGAACGCAGTAAGAATGACGTTACTTATTATACCCATGACATCACGGGCGATCCGCTGCCAAACGATGATCTGGATATTCAGATTCTGTGGCTGCTTGCCCTGGAAGAGCAGGGTCTGCATATTGACAGTAAGATTTTGGGACAGTATTTTAATGAATACATGATCTTCACCCATGCGGAGTACGGTGTTGCGAAAACGAATCTCCGTGCGGGACTGCAGCCGCCGGTGACAGGAACCTTCCACAACAAATTTAAGGACAGCTGTGGTTCCTACATCCGTTCGGATATCTGGGCATGCTTATTTCCGGGAAATCCGGAAAAGGCAGCAGAATATGCTTTTGAGGATGCACTTGTGGATCATGGAAACGGAGAGGGCGTCTATGCAGAAGTATTCATGGCAGCCATGGAGAGTGCAGCCTTTTATGAAAGGGATATCCGTAAGCTGATTGATATTGGTTTAAGCTATATTCCGGAGGAATGTACGGTAAGCAAGGCAATCCGCGATGCAATCCGTACCTTTGATGAAGGAATGAGCGTGGAACAGACAAGAGAATACCTGATGCAGCATTACATCGGGCATCTGGAGTGGCATGCAATAGCCAGAGAGGATGAGGAAAAGGGCTACAACGAAGGACCGATGGGCTTTGATGTTCCGTCCAATATGATGATCATTATTTACGGATTGCTTTTCGGAGAAGGAAGCTATGAGAAGGCCATGTGCACAGCCGTGAATTATGGTGAGGACACGGACTGTACTGCTGGAACCATTGCTGCCCTGTATGGAATGATGTATGGCCGCGACGTTTTTGAAGAAAAGTGGACGAAGCCGATTGGCAACAAGCTTGTTACGATCAGCATTGATCCTTTCCTGATGTATGGGAAGATTCCGAAGACGGTGGAGGAGCTGACCGAGCGGGTTACCGTTCTTTATGAGAAAGCACAGAAGGAATTCGGACTTACCGGATGGAGCGGTAATGTGGAAGATTTTTATGCAAAGCTGTATTTCCGGAATATTTACCGGGAAATGAATGTGGTACGCTTTGAATTTCCGGGCTTAAATATCCGTCTTGATTATTGCGGTGATCCGGTGATCCGCCGTGGCGAGCCAAAGAAGATTAAATTCATCCTTTCCAACAAATCAAAGTATGTGACTTCGGATCGTGTGAATGTGTATTTATACGGAAGAGAAGGCTGTGAGATTCTTCCGCAGAAGGAGCAGAATATATTCTTAAGCATGGCACATATGGGTGACGGTATCCGGGAGCTGGAATACGAAATCCTAGTGGAGGAACCGCTTCGGGCTTCCTACCGGTTTGTTGCAGAATTTGTCTTTGAAGAGAATAAGAACAACTGCCCGATGGAGGTGCCGTTTGTGCTGCTGTCCGAAGCCGGACAGACCGTGCCGGTTGTCTGGGAGAAAAAGGGACCGGCCTGCACTCCGAATCTGCCGAGAGTATAGAGCATGATTAATTCGTAATTTCGATGGAAGAAGATAACTCTCTGCAGATCTGGATAAATTCCAGAAGGGAAGGGGTTAACTGCTTATTTTTGTGCCATAAAATATAGTTCATCCGGATAAGTTGCTCACCGGTTATATGACGGGTGGCAACTTGTCCGGTTTTAATTTTTTCTTTTACCAGTTGTTCGGGTAAAAAGGAGATTCCTAAACCCTCTTTGACAGCGTTGATGATTGCTTCACTACTAAAACTTTCCCATAGAGGAGTGATGTTCATTCCATGCTGATCCAGTACGTAGTCCAGAAAGTTTCTTGCAGCACTTCCCTTTTCTCTGAGTAAAAACGGATAGGAGCATAGATCTTCCATATAAATTTGTTCTTTTTGTAATAGTTTACAATCCGATGGCATGATCAGAAGCAACCGATCCTTTAGAAATACTTCGGAGCGGAGGTAGTCGGAGGAATAATTGCCCTCAACAAAAGCCAGATCAATTTTGTTATCAAGTAACGACCGGGCTAATGTTTCACCGTTTGATATCATAACGCTTGGCTGATAAGAAGGATGAGTTTCCATTATTTTATGCACGGCTTTCGGAATTAGGAAATTTCCTAACGTAACACTTGCACCTACACGAAAAGTCTCATAATTTTCGGAATGCTTTATAGTGGCTTCCATAATTTCAAAGGAATTAACAATATGTAATGCGTGTGAATACAGCTCATCACTGATCCTGGTTCGATACAGCTTATGATTCAGTCTTTCAAACAGCTGAATGTCATAGTGAGTCTCTATTTCTTTAATGGCACGTGTCACTGCAGGCTGGGTCATGTGTAGTTTATTGGATGCCTTGGTGATGTTCATTTCCTGGTAAACCACGATAAATATTCTCATATGTCTTAGGGTCATAGTATCTTTCTCCTTGATGGTGTTGGCGTCACTTTCGAAAATTTATATGTCAGTGTCATTCACGAATCCGCACCTCGTGATCTTCATTTTGCTTCATAGGATATTTGTTCGTTAATGAGTCGAGAAAGTCAAATGTCTACCTCACAGCCGCTTGGTTTTCTCTGAGATTCATTATAACATATTTGATATGATAATTATAATTTTTTATCATTTTACATATGAAATAAACAGATTATAGTAATAAGTAAGAGTAATTATTACGAAAGCGGAAGGAAGAAAAAGCATGGATGACAGGGATTCTTTAGCTCCCAAACTGATCAGATTATTTTTGAATGCAATGTACATCAGTGCATTTACGTTTGGTGGCGGATTTGTGATTGTAACATTAATGAAGAAAAAGTTCGTAGATGAACTTCACTGGATTACGGAAGAGGAAATGATCGACTTTACTGCGCTTGCCCAGTCATCGCCCGGTGCGATCGCAGTGAATGCATCCATATTGGTAGGGTGGAGAATCGGGAATTTCCCGGGAATGCTGGTTGCGGTACTGGGAACAATCATTCCGCCGATTGTAATTCTGTCTGCGATATCCCTATTTTACAATGCTTTTATATCTAACATATATATTAAGTTTCTCCTTCTTGGAATGCAGGCCGGGGTTGCAGCCGTAATTCTGAATGTGGTGATGGAACTTGCAACACCGATTTTGAAATCAAAACAAATTTTGGCATACTTTTTCATGTTTGGGGCTTTTGCTGCAACGTTTTTCTTCCATATTAATGTGATTGTAATTATATTGTCTGCCGCAGGCATTGGCATTGTATCGGCATTGTTTCATAAAGGAGGAAAGCAGCAATGATCTATTTTCAACTGTTTCTTAGCTTTCTACAGGTTGGAATGTTCAGTATTGGCGGAGGATATGCGGCTATACCACTGATTCAGAATGAAGCAGTAATTCATCATCAATGGCTTACATTGAAGGAATTTACGGACTTAATTACCATTGCAGAAATGACGCCGGGACCAATTGCAGTAAATTCTGCTACTTTCGTAGGAATAAAAATTGCAGGATATCCGGGGGCGGTCATTGCAACCCTGGGATGTATTTTCCCTTCATGTTTTATATTGTCTTTCCTTTATTTTGTGTATTATCGTTATAAGAAGCTTAAAGTTTTTCAGAGCATCATGTTTAGTTTAAGACCGGTTATTGTTGCCCTGATTGCAGCAGCAGGAATATCAATTCTGAGGATGGCAGTCTTTGACGATCGGACGATCCGGGTATCGAATATAAGCTGGCAGGGATTATTGACTTTTTTGGCTGCATTTCTACTTCTTCGTAAATGGAAATGGAATCCTATTCTGGTGATGGTACTTTGCGGTCTGACTTCACTGCTGGTCTATATACTGCCTTTTGCGTAAACAGCAATGGTTCCGATGAACTTCAGAGTAATTTGATTATTGAACAAGACATGAAAGGAAAAGAAAATAGATATGCCTCCGATTAGCGTAATGATGAAACCGGCTTCCGGAAACTGTAATATGAAATGTGACTATTGCTTTTATTGTGATGAACAGGAAAAACGTGAGCAAATGTCATATGGATTTATGAATGAAAATACATTAAAAAATATAATAAGAAAGTGTGTCCTTCATGCGGATGGAGCATGTCATCTGGCATTTCAGGGAGGAGAGCCTACTTTGGCGGGAGTTGATTTTTTTCGAAAAGCAGTGGAATTTGTGAACCACTATAATCGCAAAAACATCAGGATTCAATATGCCTTTCAGACAAACGGAACCAATATTACGGAAGAATGGTGTCGTTTTTTCAAAGAGAATCACTTTCTTGTGGGAGTATCTCTGGATGGAACCAAAGAAATTCACAATAGCCTTCGGAGATATAAAAATGGTGAATTTACGTATGATAAGATACTGGATACTTGTAAAATGATGGATGAGTATCAGGTAGAATATAATATACTGACCGTTGTACATCGGGAAATTGCCGAAAATATTCGGGAAGTATATCGTTACTATAAACAGCAGGGATGGAATTACCAGCAGTATATTGCCTGTATGGATCCGCTGTATGAAGAACATGGTCTTAATCCTTATTCTCTGACCTCTGATATGTATGGAAAATTTTTGTCAGAGCTTTTTGAGTGCTGGTACAAGGATTATCGAAGAGGAAAACAGCCATATATCAGGCAGTTTGAAAATTATATAGGAATACTGCTCGGACTGCCTCCGGAATCCTGTGAGCAGCAGGGCAGATGTGGAATACAGTATGTAGTTGAAGCAGATGGAAGTGCATATCCCTGCGATTTTTATATGCTGGATGAATATTGTCTTGGTAATTTCAATGAACACACCATTGACTATATGGATGAGCAGAGAAAGAAAATTCATTTTCAGGAAGTTTCCATGCGTTTTTCTAAGGAGTGCAAAAGCTGTCCTTATATTCAGTTGTGCAGAAATGGATGCCAAAGAAACCGGGTTGAGCAGGCGGATGGAACCTATAAAAATTATTTTTGCGATGCATACCGGTTCTTTTTTGACAGACATTATTCTCAACTGTTGGAAATTTCTAAGGATCTGAGAAAATAAAAAGTATGTAATTCGGGACGGCACCGGATAAAGGACTGCAACAGGAAATGGCAGGAGATGATTCTCCTGCCATTTTGTATGAATATTGGAATTTAAAATATGGTTTTATAAGGATGGCTTTTAATTTTAAATTTTATAATGTTAACAATGATCGAAAGTACCCAACAGTGTTGGAAATTGATGAGTTCTTAAATATTGGTATCAATAATGAAGTCTTACAGTGCGCAAGTAAACCGAAGACTAAAGACTAAGAGAGTGATTATAGTGGGAAGAAAATATGCGAGTAAAATAAAGAAATGAAAATGTATTAATTAGCGCTAAAAAATAATATGTATGGCTTTATTTTTTGATTTTTTGCACAAGATGAAGGGACTCAAATTTGTTGAAACTCATGAAAAAATCAAAGCTCATAGACATCAAGTTATAAATGTGATAATATCATAATGTAGTAACAACTTAACAACCTAATAACTCAATGATTTAACAACGGACAAGGAGGATTACTATGAAAAGAAAAATTTTGGCGATGCTGTTATGTTTAGTAACAGTGGCCGGAACCGTAGCAGGTTGTGGAAATGTTGGTGCAAATACCACAGACAATAGTAATGATTCAGCAACGGAGGAACAGATTACTGTAAGTGACTCGACAACGGAAGAAGAAAATGTTGAAAATGATGCAACAACAGAAGAAACTACCGGAAAAGTAGAGTTTGCGAATGATAAGCTTATGAATCTGGATCTTAGCGTGATTGAAGGCTATGAGGAGGCAGCGAAAAAAGCAACTGGAATTGACGTAACTATTGTGACTTCACCAGATACTGCATCATATCAGACATCTATACAGCAAAGTATTCACGAAGAAAGCGCACCAGGCCTCTTTACATGGTGGGGGGGATATCAGTTACAGACACTGGTCGAAAATGGACTTGTGGAAGATTTGACAGAGGTATGGAAGAATTACATCACACCTGCTGGCGTGGCAGAAGGTGTAGCAGAAGCATTTACGTATGACGGAAAAATTTATGCTGCACCTTATAATGTCAACTATAATATGATTTTATATAATAAGGAAGTTTTTAAAAATGTTGGAGTGGAAGAACCCCAGACATTCGATGAATTTCTTGATGCTTGCGAGAAAATTAAGGCAGCAGGTATAACACCGATTGCTTTTAAGAATGATTCATGGGCAGGATTTATCTGGTTTCAGGCACTTATTGCTTCATACGAACCGCAATTGTTTCAGGATCTATGTGATGGTACGGCCAGTTATACAGATGAGCGTGTGGTTGAGGTGATGAATATATGGCAGGAAATGATTGATAAGGGATATTTTACACAGCCGATCGCAATTACGGATATGGAAAAAATGATCGCAACTGGTGAAATAGCCATGATGTTAGAACCAAACAAAGAAATTGCCACCTTGGTAAACAATTATGGTATGGTTTCAGGAGAAACGTTGGATGCATTTGTACTTCCTTCTATGAATGGAGGAAAGAAGATTATTTTCTTCGAAACAGTGCCAATCTGTGTAGCAAAAGCCAGCACGGATAAAGAATCAGCGTTAAAGGCGTTGGAAAACTGGTATGATCCGGAATTTCAGACTTATATCTACCAGAACATTGGAATGGCAAATACCAGCAAAGTAGAAATCACAGACCCTACATATAAACGTACCCTTGAGTATGCGTCGGATGAGGAAAATATTGGTCTTATGCTCCGGTTTTATGAGAATACACCAGGTGATATTAGAGATGTAGTGCTGAATGAACTAATGCGATTTGAACTTGGTGATGGAACTATTGATGAAGTGTTGAATACCATGGAAAAGGCCGCTCAGGATTATTGGCAGAGTGCAGAATGAGCTTGAATAGGAGATTGGACTGTGGCAGAAAAATTCGCTGCAGTCCTCTTTCCTAAAGCGGTTTGATACATAATGAGGATATAAAATAAAAAACTGCCAAGGAGGAGAGAATGAAACAGAAAGAAAGAAGAATTAATTATGACTATTTTTATCTAATGCCTGCAGTATTGTTTGTGGGACTATTTTTTATTACGTCAATTCTGTTTACGGTGCGCTTGAGTTTTTATGAATGGGATGGTTTTTCACCGATGAAGTTTGTTGGCCTGTCAAACTATATTGATCTGTTTCGGGATAAAAATTTCTTAATATCATGCAGAAATACAATTATCTGGGTGGTATGTTCTCTTTTTGTATCGTTGCTGGTTCCTTTGCTTTTTGCCATTCTTATTACGAATAGTTCATGGATCGCTGGATTTAAAAATGTATTTTATTTCCCTACCGCAATTTCATCTACGGTTGGCGGAATTGTAATTGCAACACTTTTGTCTTTATCCGGATTACCACAGATTTTCAAGATACTCGGTATTGATGAACTGGTGTGCGATTGGTTGGCAATACCTAATGTAAACACGTTTATTATGATTGCAACAGGGGTATGGCAGGGGGTTGGTTTGAACGTCCTTCTTTTTGTATCAGGATTGAGTAATATAGATAATAGTCCTATAGAAGCGGCAAAGATTGAAGGAGCAGGAACAATCAAGCTTTATTGGAAAGTAATTCTTCCGTTACTGAAACCAACAACAATTGTTGTACTTCTCATGAGTCTGGTGAACAGCTTTAAAGTGTTTGATAATATTTGGGTTATGACAAAGGGTGGTCCATACCGGAGTAGTGAAACATTAGCGCTGACAATGTATTTGGAATCTTTCCAGTATGGAAGACTTGGATCGGGTGCAGCAGTAGCAGTTGTCCTGACAGCAGTTATTCTGGTTGTCTCTTATTTTAATATACGAAACACATTTAAAAATAATGATTGAGGAGGTCAGAGGAATGAAGAAAAAATCCAGAAGGATAGTTGATGTGATATTGATTATCTTAAGTTGTATTTGGCTCTCACCGATTGTGTTTGTACTCCTGAATCTGTTTAAAGGAAAGCAGGAATATAATCTTGGGAATCTATGGAAATTACCCAAGGGAAATGAATTCCTGTCTAATTTAAAGTATGTTTGGGACAATAAAGTGATTTTTGAAGGAATGGCAAATAGCTTTGTTTATGCTGTTGTAGGAGCATTCTGTGCATTATGTATGGCAGTTTTGGCAGCATATGCTATTTCGCATTTGCGGATTCGACATAGAATGTTTTGGTTTTTATTCATATATTGTGGGACAATTTTTCCCTTTCAAATATACTTGATCCCGATTTATAAAGCTTACACAAAAGTGGGACTTTATAATACAAAGATGGGAATGATGCTATTTTATAGTGCAATCTGTATTCCGTTTTGCATGTTTGTGTTAAGAAACTTTTTTATGGGGATCGATAAAGAAATTTGTGAATCTGCTCAAATTGAAGGAGCAAGTAATATGCAAATTTTACTGAGAATATTTATTCCGATGGCAAAGGCACCGCTTGGAATTTTATTCATGAGTCAGTTTAATTGGTGCTGGAATGACCTGATGTTTGGTCTGACATTTACAAAATCTGAAAAAATCCGGACGGTCATGGCAACGGTATCGTTGATGGATCGCGGCAATGTACCGGTTTTATTCTGCACATGTATAGTTGTTTCTCTTCCTACGCTTATCTTATTTATGCTTTTGCAGAAAAATTTTGCCCAAGGATTTGTGTACAGTACAAAATAATACGAGTAGGAGGAAATAATATGTTGAACAGAGAAAAAGGGACTCCCCCACTATACTATCAACTAAAAGAGAAATTAAAAGAGCAGATTGAAGCGGAAGAGTTTAAAAAAGGAGATACGTTTCTGTCTGAAAAGGAATTACAGGAGAAGTATCAGGTTAGCCGTGTAACGGTAAGACAGGCAGTTAATGAGTTGGTGAATGCCGGATATCTGAAATGTGAAAGAGGAAAAGGAACTACAGTTGTATTTAATAAAATTAATGAGAATATAAAGCAGGTGATCAGTTTCTCGGAGGAAATGAAACAGCACGGTATTGTAATGAGTACAAGCTATTGTGTCATAAGCGAAGAGAGAGCAGATAGCAAAATTGCAGAGAACTTAGGAATCAGGGAAAATGAGACTTGTTACAAATTGGAGAGAGTACGTTGTGCTGAGAACGTTCCGATTGTTTATACAATTACCTGGCTGACTAATAAATACGAACTCCCCCTTAATGAGAATTTATATAAAGAATCGCTTTATAAATTGATGAAAGAGGAGTATGGAATTGTAATTGTAAAGGGAAAGGATACATTTGAGGCTGTTCTTGCGAATAGTAAAACTGAAAGATTTCTCCAGATGGAACCGGGTCAACCGGTGTTTAAACGGACGAGAAAAACGTTTGATCAGAATGGAGATCAGCTAGAATATACAATTTGTTATTATGCAGGCGATCGTTACAAATATACAGTGGAGCTGTAAAAAGAAAGGGCCGCACAGCGGTAAATAAAGGTTATGAAAAAGAAGAATATAATATTTATCTGTACGGATCAGCAGCGAGTAGATACATTATCGGTTTACAATAAAGATGCAATATGCAGAACACCGTTTTTGGATGCTCTTGCACGGGAAAGTGTAGTTTTTGATAATGCATATGCAAGCTGTCCTGTTTGCTCACCTGCAAGGTGTTCCATGCAAACAGGATATTATCCGTCCAAAACAGGAATGGAAACGAATCTTTATCAGACCGGATGCCGGACGCATGAACTTCAGGATACATCATATCTTTTGAGCCGACGATTGGAACGGGAAGGGTATCAGATGGCATATACAGGTAAATGGCATCTGGGATTTGGAAAAGATAAGAAATCTTCTGCGGAAGGAAAAATTCTGTTGGAGCGGATGAAGCGAGGATACATGGAAGGTGCTGCATATTTAGGATATGGAACAATGCCGACAGATATTGGATATATTGGAGATGATTTCCCAGGGCATGGTAATGGAGGATGGGCTTATCCACAGTTCCGAAATTATCTGAAAGAGAGAGGATTAAAGTTAGAAATTATCGACCAGCAACCGGAACGTAGACCGGGAGATCATTCCTATTGGGGGGAAGTTGTTTCTCCTATTGAATCTACGATAGAGTATTTTCTTGTGGAGCGTGGAATTGAACTGATAGATGAGATGCTGAATAAGGATAAGCCATTCTTTTTGAATTTAAACTTTTGGGGACCACATGAGCCGTATTTTGCTCCTACAAAATATCTGGATCTTTATCGTGATATAAAAATACCGGAATCACCAAGTTTCCGTGAAAAAGCAGAAACAATGCCACGAATTTATGAAATGGTAAGAAGACCGGAAGTAGAATGGGAATTTTTTGAAAACACATTGAAACATTATTATGCCTGCATGACGCATATAGACGCACAGATTGGAAGATTGCTCAATCACCTTAGAAAAAGGAGACTGTATGATGATACCGTGATCGTGTTTTCTGCAGATCATGGAGATAATCAAGGATGTCACGGAGGGCTGGAGAACAAGTCATACAGTATGTATGACGATACAACTAAGATACCTTTATTTATTAAGCCGGAGGAAAAAGAATATCAGGGATATCATCAGAAGGCATTGGTTGGAACTTGTGATATTTATGCAACAATTCTGGGACAGGCAGGAGCAGAGTATGATGAAGGATATGGAGACGGTCGCGATCTGAGTGATTTTATTACGAACAAAGAACTTCCCTGGTCTGATGAAATCGTATCAGAAGGAATGGGTGCACTGGATGTTATTGTGACACAAAGGATGTTTCGTAAAGGAAAATACAAATATGTATTTAATGGAGCTGATAAGGATCAGCTGTTTGATCTGGAACAGGATCCGTATGAGATGAATAATCTGGCAGAACATCTAGAATGCAGTGATCTGTTGAAAAAAATAAAAATTCAGTTTTCTGACTGGATGGAGAGGAATGGAGACCCTGCCCGTGATGGCTTTTGTAAGATCAATAGAATCAAGGAGTGGGCATTGTCAGAAGAGGTAAACGGATGAAACGAAATTGGACAGTATATCTGATACATCATTCTCATACAGATATTGGATACACAGAGAGACAGGACAAGATTGCAACGTATCACCGGGATTTTATCTGTCAGGCAGTGGATATACTGGACGAGATTCACAATGGAACAGGAAAAGAAGCTCAAGGATTTAAATGGCAGTGCGAAAATTTTTGGCAGGTACGTAATTTCTATGCGTCTGCATCGGATTCTTACATAGAACGTTTTGAAAAATATGTGCAGGGTGGAGAAATTGGACTATCGGGAAATTATCTGAATCTTACAGAGTTGGTTTCGTATGACGTACTTTTTGAACGAATCGGTCTTGCAAAAGAATATGGAAGAAAGATTGGATATCCGGTGAGAAGCGCAATGTGTGCAGACATTAATGGTATGGCATGGGGATATGCAGATGCGTTAGCTGAAAACGAGATTCAACATCTATATACATGTATTCATCCACATCATGGTATGTTTCCGCTTGGAAAAAAACTTCAGCCATTCTATTGGGAAAGTCCGAAAAATAATCGAGTACTGGTCTGGAATGGAGACTACTATCATCTTGGAAATGAAATGTTTTTTGCACCGCGGGCCGGCAATACGTATTTGATTCGAGATGAATATCATGAACCTATGAACCAACATATGATCTTGAATCGGAGTGAGAAAGAAACAGAGAAACTGGAGTGGGAAATTCTGCAGACGCGTTTGGAACGTTATTTAAGCGCATTGGAGGAGGAAAACTATCCGGTCTCTTTTGTCCCATTTATGGTATCCGGTTGCATTACAGACAATGCACCGCCGAGTGCCGCACTGGCAGAGCGTGTCAATCGACTGAATGAAGTATATAAAGGATGTATACACTTTGAAATGGCAACATTGGATACGTTCTTTAATAAGGTAAAAGAAGAGTATCATTCGATTCCATGCTACTCTGGTGATTTCAACGACTGGTGGGCAGATGGTATTGGATCTACGCCGGCAGCTGTCAGAATTTATCTGGATGCAAGAAGAAAAAATAGTTTGGTTCATAAATTAGATCCTAGCGGAGGCAATCAGGCACTTAAGGAGGAAACGGTAGAAAATTTAATGCTTTATTCTGAGCATACTTGGGGATACTCTTCTTCTGTAATCGAACCATGGGAACCTTTGGTTGGAAATCTGGAGTGGAAGAAGGCTGGGTATGCGGTAAATGCGGATACTGCTGCTGCAAAGAATTTGGATCTTCTTTTAGAAAAAAAGGGTGAAATCAGTATTTGTCATGAAAAAGGGCAATACTATCGGATTGTTAATCCGCATAAAATTGCTGTGCAGCTTCCCGTTTATCTATATATTGAGCTATGGGAATATGTTGATGGAAGGCGTTTTTTTTCAGATATTCCAGTGAAGGTGATTGATTCGATGACCGGATCAGAGATTCCATCGCAGGTTTCTACTACGGCAAGGGCATTTCAGATTGAAATTGTACCATACCTTGAGCCGGGAGAAGAAAAAGTGGTACAGATTATACCGACAGAGAAGCCGCCGGTTACAATTTGTAATCTGGCGTGGGATGGTGCTGAGGGGATTCCGGATTTGCTTCGGGTTAAGAGAAAAGATACCTCGTGCATAGAGACGGAAAGACTTCGAGTAGAGATGAAGCAATGCCATGGAATTATAAGCATATATGACAAGAAGTTGGATTATCAGATGCTTCGTCAAAATAGTGTTGTTCCTGCATTTTCCGGAGTATATGAAGTCACGGAGGGTCCAGAGGATGCACGGATAATTCGAAGAAATATGGGAAGAAATCGGAAAATGTCTCGGACAAAACGTTTTTTTAGCAAACTAACGGATATCAGAATTGTAGAAGAAGGAGATATTTATACGGCAGTGGTTTTGGATTATGAATTAGAAGGATGCAATATGTATCAGGTTTATTTAAAGATTTATGAATCCAATCCTATGATTGAGGCAAGGGTACGCATCCATAAACAAAGTATCTGGAATCCAGAGAATCTGTACATATCACTTCCATTTACTGCAGGAGAAGAAGAAACTGCCTGGATTGACAAGACAGGATGTATTTTTAGACCAGGAATTGACCAGATTCCTGGTACAAATCAGGAATTTTATCTTGTGCAGAATGGAATTGTCTGGGAATGCGGAGAGCATACCGCGATAGTGTCTACGAAAGATGCACCATTAGTGACGTTTGGAGGAATAGAATCAGGACCGATTAGACTTTGTAATGGAAATGATTTAGAAAAGAATCATTCCGATGCATATTCATGGGTTATGAATAATTATTGGGAGACGAACTTTAAAGCGGAAACTGGAGGATTTCATGAATTTACCTATCGGATACAGAGCGGTTGGGGAAAGAGTATGAAAGAGAGTTTTGCACTATGCGAGGCAGCAAACGAAGGAGTTCTCGGATTTTACATTCGTAATAAAGAAAAAAGAAACAAATGAGAAGGGGGACACAAATTATGCCATACTATTTGCTGATGGATGTTGGTGGTACAGGAATCAAAGCCGGAGTTATGGATCAGAATGGTAAAATTCAGTGTAAAATACGTACTTTTCCTTCTAAGGCCAAGGCAAATAAAGAAGAAATTTTTCAAAATTTTGCCTGGATTATTGAACAGATGGAAGATGAAATTAGCAAAAAAAATGTAGCATTTTCAGGGATAGGAATGGCATTTCCGGGACCTTTTGATTATGAAAAGGGAATTAGTCTGATGCGAGGTTTGGATAAATACGATGCAATTTATAATTGTCCCATCCGAGAAAAAATTTTGGAATGTATGGAAAAAAAGCCTCTTTTTCACGAGTATGAAAAATGTGATTTTATTTTTTTACATGACGTTGAGGCGTTTGCAGTGGGAGAAAGTCAATTTGGTCAGGCGGCTTCCGTGAAAAAGATATTTTGCCTTTGCATTGGAACCGGAGCTGGATCAGCTTTTGTAGATAATGGGAATGTGGTTAAAGAGGGGATAGGCATCCCGGAAAACGGCTGGATTTATCAGTCACCATTTTTGGATGGAATAATTGATGATTGGATATCTGTAAGAGGTTTGAGAAGAATTGCGGGTCAAGAGAATTTACAAGATGTGGATGGAAAAGAATTATATGAACTGGCTCGACAAGGAGATCCCAGGGCATTAAAAAGTTTTTTGCAATTTGGGCAAAACATACCGAGGGCACTTGATCCATTTTTAAACTCTTTCAAACCGGATGCAGTGGTTCTGGGTGGCAATATTTCTCGTAGTTTTGTTTACTTCGGAGAACCTTTGAAGAAGGATTGTGAAAAGAGAGGAATCAAACTCATCCTGACAGAGGATACATCAAGACGGACATTAGAAGGATTATATACAATATTTCAAAAAAGGAGATCATGTAATGGGTAGAAGAAAATATGGTTATGGAAATTATGACCTTCATCCTTGCAAGAAAATAACAGGATTTGATCAGTGTGTATTTGATGGAGCAGAGTCTCTTGTTAGCGAACTCCTTTCAGGGAAAAACAAGAAAAAAACAGTGATAGTATGCGATTGTTATCCGGGAACAGATAAAGAGGAAATAATATCTTGGTTTCAGAAATATGAGCCATTGGTGATTGACACAGATTCTTGTGCTTATCCTGGAGAAAAACTGACAGAACTTTTTTCGGATTATTTACTGGATGATAGAGTTTTCGGTATTATGTGTCATAAAACATTGGAAGAATGTTTTGATCCGGAAGAAATTTCGTTTGCCAAGGAAAAAGTTCAAAAAGTTCGGGAAGGTTTGGTACTAGTAATAGGTACCGGAGCATCTTTTATTACCTATGGTGATGTATATCTATACTTTGATTTGGCAAGATGGGAGATACAGCTTAGATATCGGGCAGGAATGCCGAACTGGAATTGTGACAATACAGATGCCCCTGTGCTGAGTAAGGTAAAGAGAGGTTTTTTTATTGAGTGGAGATTGGCAGATCGATATAAGAAAGCAAGGTTTGAACGATTTGATTATGTGGTTGATACAAATGAGAAAAACCATCCTAAAATGATTACTGGAAAAGCGTTTAGAGAGGGACTCAAGCAGATAAGTACTCATCCTTTCCGGCTTAAGCCGTACTTCGATCCAGGTGTTTGGGGAGGCCAGTGGATGAAAGAGACTTTCGAGCTTCCAAAGGAAGAAGAAAATTATGCCTGGAGTTTTGACGGCGTTCCAGAGGAAAATAGTATTTTGTTGAAATATGGTAACGTGACAGTAGAACTCCCATGTATGGATTTGGTACTTTATTGTCCAGAGCCGCTTCTGGGTTCTAGAGTGCATGCACGATTTGGGGCAGAATTTCCCATTCGTTTCGATTTACTTGACACAATGGAGGGAGGAAATCTTTCGTTACAGGTTCATCCACTGACGGAATATATACAGGACACTTTCGGTATGCATTATACGCAGGATGAAAGTTACTATATTTTAGATGCCAAGGAGGACTCTTGTGTTTATCTTGGCCTGAAGGAAAATATAGACAGAGAAGCAATGATCAGGCAGTTGAAACAGGCGGAACGAGGGGAGATTAGTTTCCCTGCGGAAGATTATGTCAATAAAATTCCGGTGAAGAAGCATGACCATGTTTTAATACCAGCAGGTACGATTCATTGTTCTGGAAAGGATACTATGGTTTTGGAAATTAGTGCAACACCATATATCTTCACATTTAAACTTTGGGATTGGGGAAGAGTTGGCTTGGATGGAATTCCGCGACCGATTCATGTAGACCGAGGAGTTGATAATATCCAGTGGAACAGAGATACGCAGTGGGTAATGGACAATCTGGTAGGTCAGCAGCAGATAAAGTGTGAGGAGAAAGGGATTCTTGTGGAACGAACAGGACTGCACGAGAGGGAATTCATTGATACATATAGATATACAGTCGACGCTTCGCTAACATGTAAGGCAAACGGCAGTGTACATATGCTGAATCTGGTAAAAGGAGAGGCAGTAATCATTGAGAGCCCAAGCAAAAGTTTTCCACCATTTGAGGTGCACTATGCGGAAACATTTATTATTCCGGCATCGGCAGGGGATTATATCATCAATCCGGTGAAGCCTGATATAGATGGTCAGGTATCGGTTATTGATGCATGGGTACGCTAGGTAAACAGAATAAGAACCATAACAATAAACGCAAATGGCGATTTTAAGGATCCCCCTGAGGGATTAAGCAGAGCAGGAAGGAATGAGAAAAAATGGATGTAGCTAAGATCAAAAAAGTATATGTAGTTTATAAAACACATCTTGATATTGGATTCACAGATATGGGGAAAAATGTGTTAAACCGATATATAAACGAACACATTCCTCATTCGGTATCTTTGGCGAAAAAACTTAATACCAAAGATAAAAAACAATTTATTTGGACATTGGGATCATATCTGATTGATTATAATTTGAAATATGGTACGGAGGAGCAAAAGAAAGAACTCATACGTGCCATTGAAAACGGTGATATTTGTTGGCATGGGATTGCGTGTACTACACATACCGAACTGATGGATATGGATCTGTTCCGGTATAGTTTGGAAATAGGAAAAAAGTTGGACGAGCGATTCTCTAAGAAAACCATCGCAGCAAAGATGACGGATGTTCCAGGACACACAATTGCTATAGTTGATGCACTGGCAGACTATGGGATTCGTTTCTTGCATATTGGAGTAAATGCATCATCGATGGTTCCCCAAATTCCACAAACTTTTTTATGGAAACATGGGGATAAGGAGGTTGTGGTACAATATTCAGCACAGTATGGCGCACCTGGTTATGTGGAAGGAACGGATGCCGTATTAGAATTTGCTCATACCAGCGATAATTTGGGTCCTCAATCGGAAAAAGAGATACAGGAGGAGTTTGCACGTCTACAGACTCTTTATCCGAATGCCAGCATAGAGGCTGCTACTCTAGATGATTATGCTGCATATTTGCTGAAAGAGAAAGAACTTCTTCCGGTTGTCGAAGAAGAGATTGGTGATACATGGATTCATGGAATCGCCTCTGATCCATGGAAAGTGGGACGATATGAAGAACTTCTCCGACTGAAGACAAAATGGAAACAGGAGGGGATCTTTACAGAAGAAACACAGGGATACGATGAGTTTATGACCAATCTTATGTTAATCGCAGAACATACTTGGGGATTAGATTATAAAAAATATCTTCTGGATTTTAAACATTGGAGCAAAGAGGAATTTCGGGAAGCCAGAAGGAAAGATGCTACAACGATGGAACTTCTGACAAACAGGAATGCCCAGATGGTAGATGTGCTAAATATTGATTTCCAACGTTATCGGGGAGGGGTATCGGATGGTTCTTATTCTTACTATGAGAGCTCGCATCAAGAGCAGCGTGATTATTTGAAAAAGGCTGTATCTGGACTCCCGGAAAATCTTAAGAAAGAGGCGGAAGACGCATTGCGAACTATGACACCAGTCTATCTTACATGGGAGAGAGAACCGTTGCAGATAGGACAAGATTTGGAACTGGCTGGTTGGAAGGTAAGGATTGGTGGAGATGGGGCGTTAATTCAACTTGAAAAAGACGGTAAAGATTGGGCGAAGGATGGAAAACTAGGAAAACTTTCTTATGAAACTTTTAATGCTTTAGATTGTGTGCAAAATTATTACCGATATAATCGGGCATTCTATGAAACGGAATGTTGGTCTGAGGGTGATTTTTCAAAACCAGGGCTTGAGTTCGTAGAGGATTTAGAACATAGGAAATATGACTTTTATACACAGGCGATACAGAGAGATGGAAAGCGGCTGCTCATTACCTTGATAGGGGAACAAAGTGCGTGTGAAAAATATGGGTGCCCGAGAAAGGCACAGATCTGCTATGATTTTCGTCAGGAGGAAATAAGATGCTCATTGGCATGGTTTGAGAAAGATGCCAATCGTATGCCGGAAGCCTTGTGGTTTGAGTTTCAAATTCAAACAGAAAATCCTTCCAGATGGCAGATGGGAAAGATGGGAACATGGATTTCTCCTTTAGATGTGGTTAGAGGAGGGAACAGGATTCATCATTGTGTTCCGGAGGTTCGATATTCTGGCTCAGATGGAAAAGCCTTGATCCGCAGTATCCATGCACCTCTTATGAGCCTAAGTGGGGCAAACCTGTATGGAGATTATTTGGACATGCCTGATTTAAAAAAAGGATTTTCCTATAATTTATTTAACAATAAATGGGGAACAAACTTTAGCATGTGGTGTGAAGATGAATGCAGATTTGATTTCGCATTACAGTTTGAAGCATATAAAAATATGTAATGCTTTAATGAACTTAAAGCACGCCAAAATCTAATAGGATTTCCTTTGGATTTTTCTATATACAGTAAGGGTGCCACTAATTAGAAGATTGAGTGACACCCTTGATTAACAGGAGAATTAAAGTATGGTAATGATTTCCTTAGCAAGATCAACGGAGTTAGGTCCAATCATAATTGCAAATTCACCGGACTCGAAAACATATTCCAGCTTATGGTTATAGAACATCAGCATATCTTTTGTGATGGTAAATTCCACAGTCTTTTTTTCTCCGGGCAATAAATCGACCTGTTCAAATCCCTTTAGTTCTTTAACCGGGCGGACAACATCTGCATAGCAGTCTCCGATATAAAGCTGTACGGTTTCCTTTACGGCAGGACAGGCTGCGTTATATACACTGACGGATGCCGTAGTAGTAGCGTCGTTCTGAAGAACTTTAAAATCGGAATATTCCACCTTACGGTAACTTAATCCGTATCCGAAGGAGAAAAGAGGCTTATTTGGACAATCCAGGTATTTGGATGCAAAGTGATCATGTTTTCTTGAAAACGGCGGACGTATGATTCTATACGGAGAAATACCGGAGTATGACATGGAAGGACATTCGTGTCTGGTTATTAAGGATGCTTTAAAATTGAAGGAGGCATCTTATCATGAAAGTGTCCAGCCGACATATTTTACTTCGATGACCTGTTGCGGAGAGTTCGCAGAAACTACAGCTTCACAACCGGTAGAGAGGATACAGTGTTTGGCAAAGGACGGAACAGAGATTCTTACGTCTTATGAAGATGAGATGTGCGGCTTTATAAAAACAGTTGGTTCAGGGGTTATATGTGCAGTTACCGGCGATTATCCGGCAGATAAGAAGTTCTGGTCAAGGGTTTTTGAACAAATGGAAATCTGCCCAGCAATTGAGATTAGTTATTACAGAGATGGAATTTATGCTTCCAGAACCAGAGATGGAAAGGGACAGGAATTGTTCTATCTTATAAACCTGGATTGTGAAGACAAGGTGATAACGGTAAGAGAAGAGGGACATCTTCTGTGGGAAAAATTTGAACTTGGCCAAAAAGCATCGCTGGTTCTCCCCCGAAATGTTGTAGTTTCCGGAGTTGAAATTATGAAATCAACAGCAGAAATTTTCAAGGTGACCGAAAGCAGTATCGGCTTTAGTCTGACTCAGATGGAGGATGCCATTTATCTTCATACCGATCGAAAACTGCTTCCATCAGAGGAATACACGATCTATACGGATGACTCATGGACAGTGGTACGCAGCCGGAAGGGGAAGAGGAACAGAGATTACATTAATGTTAGAGTAGAAGAACGAAGACGAAACGATGGACAGGGGCATGTCAGAACGGAAAGCGGCATGCCTCTGATGTAACGGTTAAGACATCGCAGGACAGAGAAAGGGAAAATGGCAGTATGGAACTTAGAATCGTAACATTTAATATCAGATGTGATTATGACCAGGACGGAGAAAACCGGTTCTGTTATCGGAAAGAACTGATTAAAAATAAGATTGAAAGGGAACATCCGGATATCATCTGCTTTCAGGAGATGCTTCCGCACGTGGTCAAATGGCTTAAAAAGAACCTGACGGATTATTATGTGGTTGGCTGCGGAAGAGAAAAAGAACTGGATGGAGAGCAGATGACCGTTGCTTTTGAAAAAGCAAGATTTCAGATGATATCGATGGAAACCTATTGGATGTCTCCGGATCCCTATATACCGGGAAGCAGATACGAAGAGCAGTCCATGTGTCCGAGGACCTGTACAGAGCTCATTCTGCAGGAAGAAACCGAAAAGAAAGTTTTCCGGCTGATTAATACGCATCTGGATCACATTGGAGTAGAAGCGAGAAGACTGGGACTGGAGCAGATTGTCAATAAGATCAAAACAGAGAAATTTCTTCCGGATTTACCGGTCATTCTCGCCGGTGATTTTAACGTGGAACCGGATGGAAAAGAACTGGATGTACTGAAACGGGAAGCGTGTCAGAACCTTACGGATGGAATTGGAATTACCTTTCATGGATTTGACGGATCAGAACCGGAGCAGAGCATTGATTACATCTATTTGTTTCCAAACGGAAGAGAAGATGAGTTTTTTATTAAAAAGTTAGAAAAATGGGAAGACAAGACTGGGAATGTGCGGCTGTCGGATCATTATCCGGTGAGTGTCCTGTTAGAATGGAAATCATGATCGGAATTTGGAAATAAGGAACAGAAAGGTGGGCAAGTCCTATGAAAATTCTAGCAATCGGAAACAGTTTTTCCGAAGACGCAATGTATTATCTGAAGGATATCGCAGGTGCAGACGAAGTTGAAGTTAAGGTGGTAAATTTATATATTGGCGGCTGTAGTCTGGAGCGTCACTGGGAAAATATCCGGACAGGTGCAAAGGAATATCAGTACCAGTTGAATGGCCGGCCACAGGACAGAATGGTTTCTGTGAAAGAGGCGCTCGATGAGGAGGAATGGGATTATATTGTTACCCAGCAGGCAAGCCATGACAGTGGATGGCAGGATACGTATGAGCCATTTTTGCATCAGATCGTCCGGTATCTGAAAGAAGAAAAGCCACAGGCAGAAATTCTTCTTCTCGAAACATGGGCATATGAGGTGGACAGTACACATGAGTGCTTTGAACGATATCATTGCGACCAGATGCAGATGTATGAGAGACTGCGTGCTGCATATCGGAAAGCCGCAGAAGAACATCAGCTTCGCTTGATTCCGTGCGGAGAAGTGATTCAGAAGCTCAGAAGCACCAAACCGTTTGACTATCAACATGGTGGTATTTCACTATGCAGGGATGGATATCATATGCATTATATATATGGAAGATATGCATTGGCGGCAACATGGTATGTATTTGTTTTCCAAAAAAGTATCAGGGAAAATCCGTATGTGCCGACAACAGAACTTATGCGGGGTGAAACGGCAGATGCAGAAAAAATAGAAACCATTAAAAAGGTGGTTGAATCATACAGGGCATCGTTTGCTGAAAACAAATTCCCATCTTGACAACGTTACCCTTCGTGGTGTAGTTTAACTTATAAGATAGTTATGAACAGCTATCGTTATTTTATGAATGATCCATTTGCAAAGGCATTGAGGAAGACAGTAGCCTTTTTCCAAACGTCAAAGAGAGCCGGGGGAGGTGAGAGCCGGTATTAGTAGGAAAAGGGGGAAGATCACTTCTGAGCCGTCTGGCAGAAAGTTCTGATCTGTATACCGGTCAGAATCAGTAAGCGAGACCGGATTCCTCCGTTATGGGAAGCCATATGAAACTGCAAAAGCAGGGAGTATGTTGTAACAGGTGGTTGCGTGGTAATGAAGCCTCGTCCTATTACAGGATGAGGCTTGAATTTTTTATTGCAAGCCGTTGGCAAGTATAAAGAAGAAAGGAACAGCTATGTATCAGAAAGTATCAACAAACCTGAACTTTGTGGACAGGGAAAAAGAAACGAAGAAATTCTGGGAAGAGAATGACATTTTCCGCAAAAGTATGGAGAACCGTAAGGAAGGACCGACCTATACCTTTTATGACGGACCTCCGACTGCAAATGGTAAGCCGCACATCGGACATGTGCTGACCCGTGTTATTAAGGATATGATCCCCAGATACCGTACCATGAAGGGATATATGGTACCCCGTAAGGCCGGCTGGGATACCCACGGGCTTCCGGTAGAGCTGGAAGTAGAAAAGCTCCTTGGCTTAAATGGTAAGGAACAGATTGAAGAATACGGAATGGAGCCCTTCATTAAGAAATGTAAGGAATCTGTATGGAAATATAAGGGAATGTGGGAGGACTTTTCAGGAACCGTTGGTTTCTGGGCGGATATGGAGAACCCTTACGTTACCTATGATGATAATTTTATTGAATCCGAATGGTGGGCGTTAAAGGAGATCTGGAATAAGGGACTTTTATATAAGGGCTTTAAGATCGTGCCGTACTGCCCTCGTTGCGGAACCCCTCTGTCCTCCGCAGAGGTTTCCCAGGGGTACAAGGCGGTTAAGGAACGCTCCGCAATCGTGCGTTTCAAGGCAGTAGGAGAGGATGCGTATTTCCTTGCATGGACGACTACTCCCTGGACACTTCCTTCTAACGTGGCTCTCTGCGTGAACCCGGATGAAACCTATGTGAAGGTAAAAGCTGCAGACGGTTATACGTACTATATGGCACAGGCTCTGCTTGACACCGTACTTGGCAGACTGGCAACAGAGGATAAGCCGGCTTATGAAATCCTTGAGACTTATAAGGGTAAGGATCTGGAACGCCGTGAATACGAACCGCTTTATGCCTGCGCAGGAGAATGTGCCGAAAAGCAGCACAAGAAAGGCTTCTTTATCACCTGCGATAACTATGTAACCATGACAGACGGTACCGGTATCGTTCATATCGCGCCTGCTTTTGGTGAAGACGATGCGAGAGTCGGCCGTGACTATGACCTTCCGTTTGTACAGTTCGTTGATGGCAAGGGATGCCTTACCGCAGAGACACCGTATGCCGGTAAGTTCGTGAAGGATGCCGATAAGGATGTCCTTGTCGATCTGGATAAAGAAGGAAAGCTTTTTGATGCACCGAAGTTTGAGCATGAATATCCGCACTGCTGGAGATGTGATACACCGCTTATTTACTATGCAAGAGAATCCTGGTATATCAAGGAAACCGCAGTAAGGGATGACTTGATCCGTAACAACAATACCGTAAACTGGATTCCGGAATCCATCGGTAAGGGACGGTTCGGCAACTGGCTTGAGAACATTCAGGACTGGGCGATATCCCGTAACCGTTACTGGGGAACACCTCTTAACATCTGGGAATGTGAAGGCTGTGGACATCAGGAATGTATCGGAAGCCGTGATGAATTAGAGAAGCGTTCCGGCAATCCGGCTGCACAGACCGTAGAACTGCACAGACCTTATATTGATGAGATTACCATGGTTTGTCCGGACTGTGGTAAGACCATGAAGAGAGTACCGGAGGTTATTGACTGCTGGTTTGACTCCGGCGCAATGCCGTTTGCACAGCATCATTATCCGTTTGAAAACAAGGAGATCTTTGAGCAGCAGTTCCCGGCACAGTTTATTTCCGAGGCCGTTGACCAGACCCGTGGATGGTTCCATTCCCTGATGGCAGAATCCACCCTGCTGTTTAACAAAGCACCTTATGAAAATGTTATCGTTTTAGGCCACGTTCAGGATGAGAACGGACAGAAGATGAGCAAGAGTAAAGGAAATGCCGTAGATCCGTTCGATGCACTTGAAACCTATGGTGCAGATGCGATCCGCTGGTACTTCTATATTAACTCCGCACCATGGCTGCCGAACCGTTTCCATGGCAAGGCCGTTGTCGAAGGACAGCGTAAATTCATGGGAACGCTGTGGAATACTTACGCATTCTTTGTTCTTTATGCAAATATTGATAACTTTGATGCAACGAAGTATACCCTGGAATATGACAAGCTTCCGGTTATGGACAAGTGGCTTTTAAGCAAGCTGAATTCCATGATTATCGAAGTGGATGAGGATCTGGATCATTATAAGATTCCCGAAGCTGCAAGAGCACTGGAGAGCTTTGTGGATGATATGAGTAACTGGTATGTCAGAAGAAGCCGTGAGCGTTTCTGGGCAAAGGGCATGGAGCAGGATAAGATCAATGCCTACATGACACTTTATACCGCACTTGTTACGGTTGCCAAGTGCGCAGCTCCGATGATTCCGTTCATGACCGAGGACATTTATCAGAATCTGGTGCGCAGCATTGACAAGACCGCTCCGGAGAGTATTCATCTGTGTGACTTCCCGGTGGCAGACGAAAAGCTGATTGACAAGAAGCTTGAAGAGGATATGAAGGAGGTTCTGGATATCGTTGTTATGGGACGTGCGTGCCGTAATACCGCCAACATTAAGAACCGTCAGCCGATCGGCAGCATGTTCGTAAAAGCAGACCATGCGCTTACCGACTTCTATGTGAATATTATAGAAGATGAATTAAATGTTAAGAATGTAACCTTTACTGACGATGTCAGAGACTTCACCAGCTACACCTTCAAGCCGCAGCTTAAGACGGTTGGACCGAAATACGGCAAGCAGCTTGGCGGAATTAAGGAACACCTTTCCTCCTTAGATGGCAATGCGGCAATGGATGAGCTGAAGGCAAAGGGTGCACTTGTATTTGATGTTGCAGGAACCGAGGTAAGCCTTTCCGAAGAGGATCTTTTAATTGAAATGAGCCAGAAGGAAGGCTATGTGTCCGAAGCAGATAACTACATGACGGTTGTTCTGGATACCAACCTTACACCGGAGCTTATTGAAGAAGGCTTTGTATATGAAGTGATCAGTAAGATCCAGACCATGCGTAAGGATGCAGATTTTGAGGTAATGGATCATATTCGCGTTGCAATTAACGGCAATGAAAAAATTGCAGACATTGTCCGCAGGAATGAAGCAGCTATCGCACAGAAGGTACTGGCGGATGAAATTCTGGTGGATACGCCTCTTGAGATTTCCAGGGAATGGAATGTCAATGGGGAAAATGTCACAATTGGAGTTGCCAAAAACTAACATAAGGTTTAAAATATGGTAGGAAAGCGATTCGGCACATTGGCGTGTACACGTTTCAATGTGCCGAAGTGTTTGTAAAACTTAAGCTGTGAAACAGCGGTTTTATGAATGGAGTTCTGAAGAGTTATAACATATGGATAATTATGAGAATAAACGGGAAAGGGAGAATGGAGGCTCAACATGGTAAAGAAGACAACACCGGCAACACTGACCTTTGACAAAGAAATGTTCAAAAAGAATGTCATGTATAATGTGAAGACGTTATACCGTAAGACATTGGAGGAGGCAACTCCCCAGCAGATTTTTCAGGCAGTGGCTTATACAGTGAAGGACACGATTATTGACAACTGGCTGGAAACACAACAGGAATATGAAAAGAAAGACCCGAAGACGGTTTATTACCTTTCCATGGAATTTCTGATGGGTCGTGCACTTGGTAATGATCTGATTAATCTTCAGGAGTACAAACCGGTAAAGGAAGCCCTGGAAGAGCTGGGACTTGATCTTAACGTAATTGAGGATCAGGAGCCTGATGCAGCACTTGGTAATGGTGGTCTTGGAAGACTGGCAGCATGTTTCCTGGATTCCCTTGCAACTCTGGGCTATGCAGCATATGGTTGTGGTATCCGTTACCGTTATGGTATGTTCAAGCAGGAAATCCGTGATGGCTATCAGGTTGAGGTGCCGGATAACTGGTTAAAGGACGGTAATCCGTTCGAGCTGCGCAGACCGGAATATGCCAAGGAAGTTAAATTTGGCGGTTATGTCAATGTTCATGTGGATGAAAACGGCAGAAACAATTTTGTGCAGGAAGGCTATCAGAGTGTCCGTGCGATTCCTTATGATCTTCCGATCGTTGGATATGGCAACGGCATTGTGAACACACTTCGTATCTGGGATGCAGAAGCAGTGGACTGCTTCCAGCTGGATTCCTTTGATAAGGGAGATTACCAGAAGGCCGTTGAGCAGGAAAACCTTGCAAGAAACATTGTTGAGGTTCTTTATCCGAATGATAACCATTATGCAGGCAAGGAGCTGCGTTTGAAACAGCAGTACTTCTTCATCTCTGCTTCCGTGCAGGAGGCCGTTGACAAATATATGCGTAAGCATGATGATATTCATAAATTCTACGAGAAGGTAACCTTCCAGCTGAATGATACCCATCCGACTGTTGCCATCGCAGAATTAATGAGAATTCTCATGGATGAATATTATCTTACCTGGGATGAAGCATGGGCAGTCACCACGAAGACCTGTGCATACACCAACCATACCATCATGGCAGAGGCTTTGGAAAAATGGCCAATCGAGCTGTTCTCCAGACTTCTTCCCAGAATTTATCAGATTATTGAAGAGATCAACCGCAGATTTGTGGAACAGATCCAGCAGAAGTATCCGAATAACCCGGAGAAGATCCGTAAGATGGCAATCATTTATGATGGCCAGGTGAAGATGGCACATCTTGCAATCGTTGCAGGTTATTCCGTAAACGGTGTTGCGAAGCTTCATACCGAGATTTTAAAGAAGCAGGAGCTGAAAGACTTCTACGAGATGATGCCCCAGAAGTTCAACAACAAGACGAACGGTATCACTCAGAGAAGATTCCTTCTTCATGGAAACCCGCTGCTTGCAGACTGGGTAACCGCTCATGTGGGAAGCGACTGGATTACCGATCTTCCGAAGATCAACAAGCTGAAGGTTTATGCAGATGATGAGAAGGCACAGCAGGAGTTCATGAACATCAAGTATCAGAACAAGGTGCGTCTGGCTCAGTACATCTTAGAGCACAACGGTATCCAAGTCGATCCCCGATCCATCTTCGATGTACAGGTTAAGAGACTTCATGAGTACAAGAGACAGCTTCTTAATATTTTACATGTCATGCATTTATACAACCAGCTGAAGGATAATCCGGAGATGGATTTCTATCCGAGAACCTTCATTTTTGGTGCAAAGGCAGCAGCCGGATACTACAATGCCAAGATGACCATTAAGCTCATCAATTCCGTTGCAGATGTTGTAAATAATGATCCAGCCATCAATGGCAAGATCAAGGTGGTTTTCATTGAAAACTATCGTGTATCCAACGCAGAGCTGATCTTCGCAGCAGCAGATGTTTCCGAGCAGATCTCTACAGCCAGCAAGGAAGCATCCGGTACCGGTAACATGAAGTTCATGTTAAACGGTGCATTAACCATCGGAACCATGGATGGTGCGAACGTGGAAATCGTGGAAGAGGTTGGTAAGGAGAACGCATTTATCTTCGGTCTTTCCTCGGATGAAGTTATCAAATACGAGAATTTTGGCGGATATGATCCGAACGAAATCTTCAATAATGACCCGGATGTGCGCAGAGTACTGATGCAGTTAATTAACGGTACCTACTCACCGAACGATCCGGACCGGTTCCGTACCCTGTACAACTCCCTGCTTAATACCTTAAGCACCGCGAAGGCAGATACCTACTTTATTCTGAAGGACTTCCGTTCCTATGCAGATGCACAGAAGCAGGTAGAAAAGGCATACCGCGATGAGAAGGGCTGGGCAAAGAGTGCCATCCTTAATGTTGCATGCAGCGGTAAGTTCACATCCGACAGAACCATTCAGGAATATGTGGATGAAATCTGGCATCTGGATAAGGTGGTATTACCGAAATAGATAGTAACTGATTTTCTTTAAGAGAGTCCCCATTGGTGAAACCGACGGGGACTTTTTGTAACAGTTTAGCCGTGCAGAAATGATGGTGTAAGATGACCGTGGGAGCCTGCTTACTAAGGGCAGTTTATGAATGGGCAAGGCTGCACAGTTATGATTTATAAAAGAAAATTCGGATAGAATATACAATGTGTTTTTGATATAATATAATAAATGGAAAAAGACCAAATCCCGTACAGGTTGTAAAGGAGGGTTACTTATGTTAAAAGATTTTGTGAAAGCGGAGAAACCGCAGGATGAGGAATTGAAGCAGCGAATCAGGGAAGCCGGAGAGAAGCTGGCAGCTCAGCAGAATCAGATCAAGGAACATAAGATTCCGGTACTTGTTCTGATGGAGGGCTGGGGAACCGCAGGCAAGGGAAGTCTGATCGGAGAAGTGATTAAGTATCTGGATCCGAGATTTTTCAAGGTGGCTGCGATGAATGTCCCGACGGAAGAGGAGAAGAGAAAACCGTTCCTTTACCGGTATTTTCAGAAGATTCCGGAAGCCGGGAAGTTCATGTTTTTAGATACCGGCTGGATGGATGAGATTACCCGTCAGCGTCTTAACGGTGAAATGGATGATAAAGTTTATGAACAGCGTCTTGAGAGCGTCCGTAATTTTGAACGGCAGCTCACGGATAATGGTTATGTGGTATTGAAGTTTTTCTGTCATATCAGCGAAAAAGAGCAGAAAAAACGAATTCATGAATTAGAGGGAAGCATCGACACGAAGTGGCGGATCGGAGCCTATGATGAGTGGCAGAATAAGCACTATGAGAAGTGTCTGAAGGTCTATGACCGCTATATGGAAGAAACGAATCAGTCCTCGGCACCGTGGTATGTGGTGGACAGCAAGTCGCGGAAAGGGGCAGAGCTGCAGATTTTGGAGACACTGACGCAGGCAATTGATGTGGCATTACAGAACCGTGGTCAGGCTGTGCCGATTTTGCAGAACCGCTTTATCCTTAAGAAGATGCCGCTCCTTAAGGAAATTTCGTTGGATAAGACCATGACAGATGAAGAATATAAGAAGGATTTAAAGAAGCTGCAGCATCAGCTCCGGGATCTGCACAACCGTCTTTACCGCAAAAAGGTGCCGGTCATTATTGCGTATGAAGGCTGGGATGCGGCAGGAAAGGGCGGAAACATCAAGCGGATCACGGAAGCACTCGATCCGAGAGGCTATGAGGTTTGTCCGATTGCCAGCCCGGAGCCGCATGAGAAGGCGAGACATTATCTGTGGAGATTCTGGACCAGGCTTCCCAAGGACGGACATATTGCGATTTTTGACCGGACCTGGTATGGGCGTGTGATGGTAGAGCGTCTGGAAGGCTTTTGCACTGAGAATGACTGGAAGCGTGCCTATAACGAAATGAATGAGTTCGAGAAGGAGCTTCACGACTGGGGCGCTGTCATTATTAAATTCTGGGTGCAGATTGATAAGGACACCCAGCTGGCGCGGTTCAATGATCGTCAGAACACACCGGAAAAGCAGTGGAAGATTACGGAGGAGGACTGGCGAAATCGTGAGAAATGGGATCAGTACGAGGTGGCAGTCAATGAAATGATCCAGAAGACGAGTACGACCTTTGCACCATGGCATATTCTGGAATCCGTGGATAAGAAGTATGCGAGAATCAAAGCACTGCGTATTGTGGTGGAAGAGCTGGAACGTGCATTGAAGTAATAAGGAGCATCTGGTGAACTGTCAAAAGTATAAACCGCTGCTCTGACAGAAACAGACTGGAAGAAAATGAAACAGAACAAATGCAGACAGAAAAACAGCTAGAAGAAATGCAGACAGAACAATATAGCAATATAGCATAGAAGAAATACACACAGCATACGTGGAAACAGTTATAACAGAAATGTCAGGAGTAAATTGGCAGAAATGAAAATGACAGAAGAGGAACAACATATAGATCTTCGGAGGATCCGGGAAACATTTGCAAAGGATCGTTTTGCAACAGAGAATGGAGCAATTATTGAAGAGGTAAGGGAGCATTATGCGAGGTGCAGTATTAAATTGACGGAGCGGCATTTTAATGCGGCAGGTGGCGTCATGGGCGGTGTGCACTTCGTGCTGGCAGACTTTGCGTTTGCGGTTGCAACGAACTGGAACGGAATGGGGGTGGTGTCCTTAAGCTCCACGATCAGTTATCTCGGTGCCGTAAAAGGAAAGAAACTGATTGCGGAAGCAGAATGTGTCAAGGAAGGCAGGTCTACCGTTTATTACCGGGTGAATGTTACCGATGATTTGGAGAACCGGATTGCGGAAGTCGGGATCAATGGGTTCCGGAAGAATTGAGGAAAGTTATTATGTAGATAGAACCCGGTAAGGACTTGCAGTATGACAGAGGAATTGATCAATAAACTTAGAGAGATCACCCCGGAGGAACAGAAAATTCTGGAAGGACACAGAAGCATCGAAAAAGAACTGTACATGGATGCTGAATCTGATGTGGTGGATGCCGGAAAACTTCTGGACGAGGGAAAATTAATTCAGGTGCGGGCACACACCCGGTTTGCCCATTTTCCTGCACACCGGCATAATTATGTGGAAATGATTTATATGTGCAGAGGACAAACACATCATGTAATCAATGGAGAAGATGTGTATTTACATCAGGGTGAACTGTTACTTTTGAGCCAGAATGCGGTGCAGGAAATTTATCCGGCAGGCAAAGAGGATATTGCTGTTAATTTCATAATATTGCCTGAATTTTTTGAGGATTGTCTGAAGATGATAGCCTCAGAAGAAAATACGCTTAGGGATTTTGTGATTCATTGCCTGAGAGGAGAAAACGATAGTTCAGGATATCTTCATTTTAAAGTGGCAGAGGTTCTTCCGATTCAGAACCTGATTGAAAATCTGATTTTTACAATTTCCAATAAGCAGCCAAACAAGCGAAGCATTAATCAGGTGACAATGGGACTGCTTTTTCTGTTACTAATGAATCAAATGGATAAATTGGAAACAGACACGGAGAGCGAATTCCGAAAGTTTGTTATGCAGATTTTAGGCTATGTGGAGGAGCATTACCGGGATGGAGAACTTTCACAGCTGGCAGAAGATATGCATTATGACGTATATTGGCTGTCAAAGGAAATTCGAAAGAGAACAGGAAGGACCTATACGGAACTGGTTCAGGATAAAAGACTGAGACAGGCGGCATACTTGTTAAAGAATACCGCAATACCGGTTTCGGATGTAGCAATGAAGGTCGGATACAGCAATATCAGCTATTTTCACAGATTATTCTACAAGAGATATGGTGTAACTCCAAAAAAATACAGAGATGGCAAATAAGGACACTTTTTTAACCAAAAGGTGTTCTTTTTTTTATCCCCATTATTCAGTACGATAGTAACAGAGAAAGAAGCTGGAAGGATGGTGGAGCGATGGAACAATACTTTCTTGCGATAGATATCGGAGCATCCGGAGGACGACATATTCTGGGGCATTTGGAAGACGGACGGCTGGTGCTGGAGGAGATCTACCGTTTTGAGAATGGTATGGAAGAGATCGACGGACAGAAATGCTGGAACGTAGAGCGGCTGTTTGAGGAAATAAAGACAGGTATGAAGCTATGCAGACGTATAGGAAAAATTCCGGTCAGCATGGGGATTGATACCTGGGCGGTAGACTTTGTTCTTTTGGACAAAAACGGTCAGAGACTTGGAAATGCAGTGGCCTATCGGGATCGCAGGAGTCTTTTTATGGATCGTCTGGTTTATGAAAAGATTTCAGAAGAGGAACTATATCATCGAACAGGGATACAGAAGCAGTCTTTTAATACGATTTATCAGCTGATGGCGGTGAAAAGTGGGGAGCCTGCGTTATGGGAGCAGGCAGAAACGATGCTGATGATTCCGGACTATTTCCATTATCTGCTGACCGGAAGAATGGCTGCAGAGTATTCCAATGCGACAACGACACAGCTCGTCAATGCAGATACCGGAGACTGGGATCCGGATCTGATTGACAGATTGGGATATAAGAGAAGCCTGTTTCAGAAGATCAGACAACCCGGGACAGTGCTTGGAGAATTAAATGAAGAAACGGCAAAAGAAGTCGGGTTTTCCTGCAGGGTGATTCTTCCTGCCACGCATGATACGGGATCCGCAGTGGCCGCAGTGCCCGCGCAAAAAGAACCGTTTGTCTATATCAGTTCGGGAACGTGGTCATTGATGGGAACGGAGCTTTCAAAGGCAGACTGTTCGGAAAAAAGCCGGCTGCATAATTTTACCAACGAAGGTGGGTATGAGCATCGTTACCGTTATTTAAAAAACATCATGGGATTATGGATGATCCAGTCCGTTAAAAAAGAACTTGCACCGGAAATGAGTTATGAGGAAATCTGCAGGGAAGCAGCCGGAAGCAGGATCGGATCGATCGTGGATTGCAATGATGAACGGTTCCTTGCACCGGAAAGCATGACAGAAGAAGTTCAGCAGGCGTGCCGTGAAACAAAACAACAGGTCCCGCAGGGAATCGGACAGGTGGCAGCTGTGATTTATCAAAGTCTTGCACGGTGTTATGCCGGAACCATAGACGAACTTCAGAAGCAGACCGGGTGCTTTTATGAGCAGATTCATGTGGTAGGCGGTGGGGCGAATGCAGAATATCTGAATGAACTGACCGCACTGGAAACCCACAAAACCGTTGTGGCAGGACCAGTCGAGGCAACTGCTGCCGGAAATGTGGTGATCCAGCTTCTGGCAGCAGGAAAATGGAAAAATCTGACCGAAGCAAGAACATGCATAGCGGAGTCATTTCCAATACGAAAATATACAGATTAAAGGAGGAACGCAGATGACAGGTGCAGAGAAATATGAGGTAGCAAAAAATAAATATCAGGAAATCGGAGTAGATACGGATGCGGCGATTGAACGTCTTTCCAAAGTCCCGATTGCCCTGCATTGCTGGCAGGGGGATGACGTGACCGGTTTTGACCATAAAGGGCCGCTGACGGGAGGAATCCAGGCAACGGGAAATTATCCGGGAAAGGCAGGAAACTGGAAGGAACTGATGCAGGATTATGATAAAGCAATGAGCCTGATGCCGGGGAAAAAGAAGTTGAACCTGCACGCCAGTTACGCTGTTTTTGAAGATGGAGAATTCGTTGACCGTGACAAGCTGGAACCTAAGCATTTTGCCAGATGGGTAGAATTTGCAAAAGAGAGAGGACTTGGAATTGATTTTAACCCGACCTTTTTCTCACATGAAAAGGTAAAGGATGGATTGACGCTTACCAGTCCGGATGAAGCAACCAGGAAATTCTGGATTGAACACGGAAAAGCATGTATCCGGATTGCGGAATATTTTGCAAAAGAGACGGGAATTCCCTGTGTCATGAATATCTGGATCGGTGATGGCCTGAAGGACATTCCGGCAGACCGGATGGGGCCACGTCTTCGGTATAAGGATTCGCTGGAACAGATTCTTTCGGAGCCGTATGATCCTCAACTGGTGAAACCCTGTGTCGAGTCCAAAGTGTTTGGGATCGGAGTGGAATCCTATACAGCTGGTTCTGCGGAATTCACACTGTCCTTCGCATCAAGTCATGAGCATGTGCTTCCGTTAATGGATAACGGACACTATCACCCGACAGAAGTGGTTTCGGATAAAATTCCGGCGCTGCTTTGTTTTTTCCCGGAGATTGCACTGCATATTACCAGACCTGTACGTTGGGATTCGGATCATGTGGTATTGTTTGATGATGAGACAAGGGAGATGGCCAAGGAGATTGTCCGTTGCAATGCACTGGACAGAACGTATATGGATTTGGATTATTTTGATGCAAGCATCAATCGGATTGCAGCATGGGTGATCGGCTTCAGAAGCTGGCAGAAAGCTCTTCTTATGGCTATGTGTATGCCGAATGACATGCTGCGCAAGCTGCAGGATGAGAACAGAATGACGGAACTTATGGCGATGCAGGAAGAGATGAAGCTTTATCCGTTTGGAGAAATCTGGGGCGAATATTGTAGAAGATGCAAGGTCGCAGACGACCTTGGCTGGCTCAAAGATGTGAAACAGTATGAAAAAGAAGTGTTGGTAAAAAGGTAACGATTGAAAATAAAACAGGATAGGAGAACAGGACAGATGAAGGTTTTGGATGCGGAATTTGTACAGGGATTTATCAGAATGGCAGATGATGGATGGCAGCAGGGCTGGCATGAGAGAAACGGCGGCAATCTTTCTTACCGTATGAAACCGGAAGAGATTCAGATGGTAAAGGAGGAATTTACACCGGGTGCATGGTGCCCGATCGGCGCGCAGGTTCCGACACTGGCAGGCATGTATTTTCTGGTAACAGGGAGCGGAAAGTACTTCCGGAATGTGAGCGTGAAGCCGGAAGACTCCATCTGTATCATAGAGCTGGATGACAAGGGAGAGAATTATCGCATATGCTGGGGACTTGTTAACGGGGGAAGACCAACCTCGGAACTGCCTTCCCATCTTATGAATCATGCTGTAAAGATGGAGATCACGGAAGGAAAACACAGAGTCATCTACCATGCGCATACCACCAATATTATTGCACTTACCTTTGTACTCCCGCTGGAGGATAAAATTTTTACACGGGAGCTCTGGGAAATGGCAACAGAGTGTCCGGTAGTCTTTCCGGAGGGAGTCGGGGTTGTTCCCTGGATGGTACCGGGAGGAAAGGACATTGCGATGGCAACAAGCGAACTGATGAAGAAATACAATCTTGTCATATGGGCACATCATGGCATGTTTGCATCCGGTGAAGATTTCGATCTGACCTTCGGATTGATGCATACGGCTGAAAAATCGGCAGAAATTCTTGTGAAAATGCTTTCCATGCAAAAAGAGAAGCGCCAGACCATCCGGCCGGATGATTTCCGGAAGCTGGCAGAGGATTTTCATGTGGAACTGCCGGAAGAGTTTTTGTTTGAGAAGTAGGAGAAAAGGAGCAAATATGGATCAGAAAAAAATAGACGATATTTTTCGGAATATCCGGTTCGGAGTGGATTATTATCCGGAGCACTGGCCGAGGGAACGCTGGGAACAGGATGCGAATCTTATGCAAAAAATGGGAATACAGGTCGTACGTATGGGGGAGTTCTCATGGCATAAGATGGAACCGGAACAGGGAAAATTTGATTTTGAATGGCTGGCAGATGCTGCTGATCTTTTGGGACGGCACGGAATTTATACGATATTGGGAACACCGACAGCGGCTCCGCCGGCTTGGATCATTGAGCAGAATCCGGAAATTCTTCCGGTGAATTCAAATGGGCAGAGAATGAGCTTTGGAGGACGTCATCATGATTGCCAGAGTAATAAAACATACCGGGAGCACATCCGGAGATTTGTTACTGCAATGGCAGAACGATTTAAAGACCATCCTTATGTCATTGGCTGGCAGATTGATAACGAACTTGGTAACAGCCATGAGGATCTTTGTATGTGTGACAGCTGCCGAAAAGCATTTCAGGAATGGCTGCAAAAGAAGTATCACACCATGGAATGTCTGAATAAAGAATGGGGAACCGGATTCTGGAGCCAGGATTATGACCGGTTTGACCAGATCCCGGTTCCGAGAAAGACGCCAACAGTACATAATCCGTCCCTTTTACTGGACTTTAAACGGTTCTGCTCAGATCTGGTAGTGGATTTTCAGAATTTTCAGATTGATCTGATTCGTCAGATTGCACCGCATCAGAAGATTACCCATAACATGATGGGATTTTATGATAAAACAGATTATTATAAGCTTGCGGAAAAATTGGATTTTGCATCCAATGACCAGTATCCCACAGGGTATTACATTGATCCCCCCGGAGAAAAGCCCTATCAGGTGGCTGCCTGCATGGATCTCATCAGAAGTCTGAAAAAGCAGAATTTCTGGATGATGGAAATGGAATCCGGACCTACCGGAGGAGCAATCATTGGGGCAAATCCGAGACCCGGACAAAACAGGCTGTGGACGGTGCAGAGTGTTGCTCATGGAGCGGACATGGTTGTTTACTTCCGCTGGCGTACCTGCCTGTTTGGAACAGAACAGTTCTGGCATGGCATACTGCCGCACAATGGTATACCGGGAAGAAGGTATGAAGAAATCAGGGATACGATTCAGGAGCTTAGCCCCATCATGCAGGATATCCATGGAATCACGATGAAAGCAAAGGTAGGAATTTTATTTTCTTATGATGAAGAATGGGCACTGAAAAATCAGCCTCAGAATCCGGGACTTAGCTATGTCGGGCAAATACAGAAATATTATGAATATTTTTATGAGAGGAATATTCCGGTTGATTTTCTGTCACCGGAGGATGATTTATCGGATTATCAGATTGTTATAGCGCCTTTGTTGTACCTGATGACCTATGAACTGGAAGAAAAGCTGATCCGATATACCGGAGAGGGTGGAACGTTGGTGCTGACCATGCGCACAGGAGTCATGGACAAAAACAATAAATGCATGGATGAATATGCACTGCCCGGAAGGCTTGGAGAAATGCTGGGACTTGAAATTGAAGAATACGATAGCCTCTACGACAACAAAGAGGTAATTCTTCATATGAAAGACGGAAAATTATCTTTGGGAAAGCACTGGTGTGATGTGATACAGTTACACGGCGCAGAAAGCTTTATGACATACGGATCCGAGTATTACAAAGGAAAACCTGCAGTTTGCGTTCATTCGTTTGAAAAAGGTACAGCGTGGTATATCGGCACAGATCCGGATGCAGAAGGACAGAAAAAAATATTGAATGCGGTTCTTCAGAGAGCAGGTATGAATCACAACCGGAAGGAAAAGATCGAAACCGTCATACGGAACGGACGGCAGAAGGATTATCTGTTTGTAATGAATCCTTCAGAAGAAAAACAGCATATCCGGGTTGGAAAGAAGTGGGCAGAAGACGAGGTATTGGAGCTGGAACCATATGGAGTGAGGATCCTGGAGAAAAACCGGAAAAATAAGATATAAAAATGTGTATGAAAAAACGGGAATGAATCATTCCCGTTTTTTTATGAGGTGTTACATGTTCTATTAATTTCGTAGTGGTTCAACACCGGTATAGTTACTTTAGTTCTATATAGTTGTTAAGTTAAATATAAGTCCATGAATTGCCAAGCTCCCATGCAGATCGGCACGTAAATTACGGGATCTCCCGCTTCACCTTATGCAGATTCGTGGCATGGGCTGTTGTGTCATGGTAGAGAAAATAACGCTCATTCTCTTTATATTCCAGGAAAGGACGGAAGCGGATTGTATCGATTCCGTCTACTGCAAAATGAAGAGGTTCACCTTCAATGGGGTACATTTTGGGGAGCAGTTCGCGGACATCCATCCAGTCGTTGGGTGTCTGTTTCCCGGTATAGTCGGCAGCCAGAACCAGAGGACCATACAGGAAAGCATTCGGCCCCTGTAAAAGCGGATCAAAAGAATGCATCCATAAGCCTTCAGGAAGTGTAACGGTCAGGATATCCTCATTGTTCCATTCTCTTTCGATCACAAGCCAGCCATTTGCGTCAACAGTTGTTGACAGAGGCTCCTGATTGAGCTGTACTGTCATTGCACCGGAGAGCCAGGCAGGCATACGGAAATGGATTTTGAACGTTACGGGAGTGGCTGTCTGTAAGCGGATCTGTACCGTAGGATAGTAAGGAAAATCGGTTTCCTGTGTAACCTTGATTTCCTGACCCTGACGCTTCCAGGTAAGGGTGGAAGGCGTATACTGATCAATGTACAATTCATCATGATCCTCAAAATAAATGAGACGCTGCAATTCTGCCATAAGCAGCGGACGTGTTCCGGTACAGCAGGTCCATCCATCCTGACGGTTCTTTTTCGTTGCACCATACATATTGTAGTCAGAATAGTAGATGACTTTTCCGTCTTCGGTCATGGGAATGGTGGATAAGGTGGCGTTGTAGATCAGTGACTCTACCCAGTTTCCATAGGCCGGTTCCGAAGTAAAGCAGGTGAGATATTTGCACAGGCGGTAAGCGGCATAGCTGTCACACTGTGTTTCAAAGCTGTCGTGTCCGGTCCGGAGAGCATCAATAATCCGGTATTTAGGCATTAGATGTTCGTAGTTGGAGCCGTATCCGCCGGTGGCAAACACTTCTTCTTTCTGCATAAACTGATAGAAGCTTCGAAGTGCTTTCAGGTAATAGGGATTGCCGGCTACCTCATAATTTTTGGCGCAACTGTTAAAGGAATTCACGTGACTGTAGGCATGGCAGAATTCGGAATACAGCCCGGCAACGGGGCGCTTGGAAAATGGATCACTGTCTTTATAAAACAGATCCCAGAATTCGCCATATTCAAACCGCTTGGCCTGCACTTTTGCCTCTTCGATTCCGAAGATTTCATAGGCATCGAGGAAAGATTCCGACAGTGTGTACCATTCGGTGGAGTTATCTCCGAAATAGTTATCCCCGGTAAGCTGGGCTGAAAACTGTACCAGATGTTCAGCATATTTCTTTGCATTGGGATATTGGCAGTATAGATGCAGATCACAGTAAGCACGTATCAGCTTTTCAATATTATAATGGGATCGCGAAGAGAAAAAGGGTTCCTTTTCCAGGGATTTCTCGTAACAGTCCCAGAAATCATCTGCCAGAAAGAATGCTTTTTCACGAAAGGCTTCCTTCCCGGTAATGGCATACATACGGCTGTAGGCAGAAAGCCACTGTCCGATCAGGGCAATGCCCTTGGACTGTGGATACCAGCCGGTATAGTAAATACCGGGAGCAGGGCGTCCTACACTCTCACGCATATATTTCATAATATTATCGTTTGGAATATTCAGATAAAAATTCATCGTTTCATCCAGGGCGTCTTTCCAATGACCGGGATTTAAAGTAACATCTTGAAAATCAAATGCTTGCATAAATACCTCATTTCTGTATAGATGACTATACGTTTATTCGTAGTTTGGAAACTGTTCCTTCAATTCTTTTGCAGCCTTCGTCAGTGAATCTGCCAGAGCATCGCACCATTGGTCAAATATAACATCTTCGACCTGTTCCTCCGGGTGAGTAAGCAGGTATTCGAGTGACTGACGGATTCCTGCGGCAAATGGAATTTTTGCCCGAAATCCGGGAGATAACCGTTTCAGCTTATCGTTTTGAAATACAATACTTTGTGTACGTTCCCCGGTGAGACAACGTTTCAAGCCATAGGGACCTGCCTGATCAAGAAACATGGAGGATACGTAAAATGGATGAAGGGGAACACCTAACGTATCTGCAATGGTGTGATAGATCTGATTCCATGTCAGAACCTCGTCAGAGGAAATATTTACGGTTTCTCCGATAGCCTGGGGATTGCCGATCAGACCGGACAGGGCACGGGCAAAATCACGATGATTCGTGACGGACCAAAGGGAGGAGCCATCCCCCGGAATAATGGTTGGCTTTTCTTCCAGAATCCGTCGGATCACGGTCCAACATCCTTTAGCACCGGAAATGCAAAGAGGAAGCCAGGTTTCGTTGTAGGTGTGACCGGGGCGGACAATGGTCATTGGAAAATTGCAGGTTCTGTAAAGTGTTTGCAATTCTTCTTCGCAGGCGAGTTTGTTTTGTGCATAATCCCAATAAGGATTATATACCGGTGTACTTTCCGTGACCTGATAGCAGGAAAGGGGACGGCGATATACACTGGAAGAACTGATGAAAATAAATTGCCGGGTGCTGTCTTGAAAATATTCATAGTCTCTTCGGATTTCGGAAGGCAACTGAATGGTAAAATCAATCACACAATCAAAGAAGAGTCCCCGGATCAGTTCCTTTACGTTCTTCTCATCGTTAATATCACAGACAAGCGGAATGACAGCCTTATGGAAAGAACGGCTGTGCAGACCGCGATTCAGCATATAAAGGGAGTGGTTTTGTGCTGCAAGCAGCTCTGTAACTGCTGAACTGATAATGCCGGTTCCACCGATGATTAAAAGATTCAATCGCATCAGCTCCTTTCTTTCTGATAAGGATAGTCAAAAGCGGTCTTACGGAGGAACTTGAGCTCCTGATCACAGAACGAAAATGCTTCGTTGGGTGAAATCTCTGAATGATAGCACGTATCATGATGCTTAAGTGTGAAAGCAATCGGTTGGGATTCAATGCCATCAATGCTTAGCAGCCTGCCGTTCAGGTCGGTTGTGATCTGTACGCCGCAGGTACAGACAAACAATTCCTGGCCATCAATGAAAGCGGTCATTTCCTTTCCGTTACCGGTAAGCCGGTAATCATGTCCGTACATGGTCTGGCAGTAATCAAATTCGGGGAAATCACATACACAGGACCAGCGAACCTGCTCGTAGGCAATATTGACGCCGCACAGGAGCGAATAATATTCCAGGGCAGCCAGAATCGTTGGACCATAGCCGTCGGGACTAAGGGTAGTAACATCCTTATAGCGTTCGGTTTCTGTGCCTTCCGGTGCAAGTCCCTCGGATCTTGTAACGCAGGGGGTTCCATCGAAAGGATCATATTGCTGGACGAGCCGCCCGGTCTTTATCAGCAGGTTCAGCCATTCCTTTCCAAGCAGACGGATCTCGGCCACATGGCCATATTGTTCCAGAGCCTGAATGGCACGCTGATAAGTAAGTCCCTGCGGCTGGCCGCCCCAATTGTTAAAATTGATGTTGGTAAAGCATGGATCGTTTACCGCAATAGAGGGAAGCGGAACATAGGTCCAGAATTCATCTGGGTTTAACAGATGATGCCGGATGAAGGAATCCGCCATTTCCTGGGAAAACGATCCATAATACATGCAGCGTAAACTGTTATGAATAAGTACCGGCATGATCTGGTGATCACAGTCTCTGTCATAGCAGGCATGTTTTTCTTCTATCCACAGATAATCATGCAGCTTTTCCCGGACTTTGGCGGCTTCTTTGCGCCAATAATCTCCTTCGCCGTTCTGAAAATGGTCGGAAATGGATCCCAGTACCTCACGGCACTGACAGGAATAGGACATCAGATCCATGGAAGCAAAAGGAAGTTTTCCGATTCCGGATGGAGCATCTTCGCCGCCGAATCCCCCATCGGGAACTCCATATTTCGTAAAGCGCATGGAATTGTCCTCACCGGTATCCCAGGTACACCAGGTTTCAAGACAGCCGTCGTTGTCACTGTCCCGATATTTCCACAGATATTCGTCATACGATTTCAGACACTCATAAAGCAGAGCCAGATAATTTGGGTCGCGGTCAATCAGAAAATACATTTTAAATGCCGGCACCGGGAAACAAAAGCCTTGAAGCCAGTCATAGGAAACCTGCAAAAGAAAAGGCTCCTGATATTTGATCATACCCGGAAGACGTCCGCTTTTCCGCTGGTTTTCCATAAAAATAAGCTGATTATTCAGAGCTGCTTCCATATCACGCTTGGCATACATTTCTCCGCCCATGGGCTGTGTTTCAAGCCAGACACCGTCATAATCGGAACCTTCCCGCAGTACTTTTTTATCTGTAAAAACAGCTAAATTCTTTTTACAGTAATATTCACAACGGTCGAATAAATCCTTCAGATCTTTTGAAGCACTTTCAAAAGTTACGCCGGTGTTCATGAGGTGATAGTCGGTTGCTTTCATCCATTGAGCCATAGTCACATTCCTCCTTTTCTGCATTATAAAATGGGAGAGAAAGCGAGTAAATAGGTTGGAGGAAAGCTGAAAAGATAGTCCAGTATTTCTAAAAAAAGTCCCATTATTGCATGACTTCATCTACGTGAAGCTTAGGTAAAAGAATGTGGACATGGGTGCCCTGCATGGGTTCACTTTCAAAGGAAAGACCATAATCATTCCCGTAAAGCAGCCGGATCCGGTGGTCAATATTTTTCAGACCGTAATGACTTCCGGAAGAGGAGTCCGGATCCTGGATGTCAGCGCTGTTGAGCTCAGAAAGTTTTTCGGAATCCATACCAATTCCATCGTCGGAAATGATAAGCTCATAGTTGGTACGTCTGGAAAGACCGGAAATGCGAATACAGCCATTTTTGGAAGCTTTTTCAAGAATACCATGGAAAATAGCATTTTCGACAATGGGCTGAAGCGTAATTTTGGGAATGGAATACGATAGTAATTCGGGATCAACATCCAACTCATACCGGATACTTCCGTGAAAACGCATTTCCTGAATTTTAATATAATAACTGACGTGATCCAGTTCGTCGGATAAGGGAACAATGTATTTTCCCTTTGCAAGAGAAAGCTTGTAAAATCTTGCCAGTGCATAAACAACAGAATTGATTTCATCTGTCTTGTTCTGATAGGAGAGCCATCCGATCATATCAAGTGTATTGTACAAAAAATGTGGATTAATCTGAGATTGCAGGGCTTTGTATTCTGCACTCTTCAGTTCCGTACCGATCTGATAATTTTCGGCAAGAAGCTGATTGATACGGTCGATCATAAAGTTATAGTTTTCGTAAAGGGAACCGATTTCATCCTGATAAATGGTTCCGCTGACCGGCATAAGTACCCCTTTTCTCGCTTCGGACATAGAATCGCAAAGATGATCCATTCTTTTGGTGATGGTATGTGCAATCGGCTTGGAAAGTATGGCAGCAAGGAAAAGCAACAGTACGGACACCAACAGGATGGAGCGGATTATCGTCAGAATTGCAATATTGAAGGAGTTATAGGGAACGAAGGTAATGATTTTCCAGTCCGATTGAGAAAGACCGGCCTGGAGAGCCATGTATGTTCCGGAAGAAAGGGAAACCTTGGTAACAGTATTTTCGGAAAGCCCGGAAAAAGGAACAACCATATTAGAAGAAGCCTGAAGCAGATTTTCGTCGGGATGATCGGAATTTGCAATAATGTGGTGCTCAGAGTCTATTAAAAAGGTTGTACTGTCATTCGTAAAATTTGCAGAGTTCAGGATCTCTTCAATGGTTTTTATCGGAACATCCAGACGGACAATGAAGGCAAGTGTATTGTAGTCGTTTTGTTTGTACATGGCACGAAGCAGCGCGATTCCATCTGAGGAGCAGTAAGGATGGTCTTCCAGATCCTGCTGTCCGACAAACAGATGAAGCCCCTTTTTGACAAAGAGAGGATCCCACCAAAGAGAAGACTCTGCCTGGGAAAGTGGGCAGATATTGACCCCGTTATCGGAATAGCTGAGGTTATCGGGGACGTAGATCCGGGCCTGGGTAATGTCATCGTTTTCCTGTATGTTTTTGAGAAGGTGAAGGATTTCCTTGGAATCATTCACCTGCTGACTGGAACTGTAAGTGCTTGCGGTCTGATTCAGTATGGAATTCAGTGATATGTTGTAAATTAACATATCACTGGTGGAACTGATACCGTCTAATTTGTAGGACAGATAAGAAACAGCCTGATTAAAGTTCTGCTGAAGCGAAAACGTGTTTCTCTTACGAAGAGAGGAAGCGGTAAAAGTACAGATCGAAACAGACAGAATGGAAATCAGTAAAAAACAGAGAAAAAAATAGGAATAAAAAATTTTTTTCTGAAGGCTAAAGTTGTTAAAAATGGATATAAGACGGTTGTATAATTTCATAATGTCTCCCTCAATTTATCTGAAGTCTGATGGCGTAATATGATAGGTCTTCTTAAAAAGCCGTATAAAATAATTGCAGTCACGATAACCGACTAATTCAGAAATTTCCTTGATTTTCCGGTTGCTTTCCAGGAGGTACTGCTTGGCCTTTGACATACGGAGATTGATGATATATTGGTTAATTGTAATATCAAAGGTCTTCTTAAAAATGACACACAGATAGGATTCACTAATGCTGAAATGCTCGGAAAGTACAGTAAGAGAAAGGGATTCCTCTGTGTAATGCTGCTCTATATAATCTTTGATCTGATAGGAAATCGGGTTTTGCGTATACTGCTCATCGTTAATTGAAAAATAATCTTCCAGCTTCTGAAAAATATAGTCCTCAATGTCTGTTAAAAAAGACATATTCCAAATGGTATCCTGAATTTCCATAGGAGATGATACATCGGGAAAAGCATGAATTTTGCTCATGTGATCCAGTTCGTATAAGCAGACGGCAGCCTGGGCAAAGAAACTTTTACAGGTACTGACGGGAGTACTGCTATAGTGGGAAAGCTCGGCAGTCAGACTGCACAGCCAGGCTAAGGCAGCAGCTTTATCATGGGATTTTAAAGCCTTTTCAAAAGGAATCAGTTTCGTTCCGTCCAACAGGTAGGCAGATTCTGACGTTGCTTTGCTATAAAAGATGATCGAGTCCATTTTCTTGAAAAAGCCACGCTGCAGGCTGATGGAGGCAGTCTGGTAGGACTCATACAGATCATAAAAGGAGGAAACCGGTTGTCCGGTGGCCAGAATGAAGTGACAGGCTGTTACTAAAATATCGCGTAGGGTGTAACAGGTATTTTCAATTTCAGAAACGGGAATGTCCTGATAGTCCGGATCGGACAGGCCAATATGGACAACAAGAACATTCTCGTTTTTCATGCCGATAAAGTGATAGTTAAAGGAAGAAAGAGACAGTCTGTCTTCTAAAAGAGTCTGCAGACTGTCAAGGCTGTATTCCGATTCGGGGAGCAGCATGATCAGAAAGCTGATCCACCGTCCGCCGGCGTGAAAAGATGGATATACAAGCTGCAGATAAGTAGAGAGCTCTGCACGTGCATGGTCATGCACAGGACGCAGAACAGTAAGAGCGATTCTGTTTCGAATCGCAGGAAGACTTAAGTTCAGGGTATGGCTGAGCTGTGTGGAAGAATGGAGCTGCTCCTTTTCCTGGTTGCATTTACTGACAGCAAGCTGCAGGGTGGTCTCGAGTTCTTCGGGCGAAAACGGTTTTTCAATATAGTTAATGGCAGAGAGTTTGATTGCGGACTTCAAATAATCTTTTTCTGCAAATCCACTCATAAAAATAATACAGCAGCCGGGAAGAAATTCGCGGATCTGATAGGACATGGAGATCCCGTCTAAATGTGGCATACGTACATCGGTCAGGATAATATCCGGCTGATATTCTTTTGCCATGGCAAGCCCGGAAAGTCCATCTTCAGCAGAAAAAACCTCGTCAATTCCGAGTTTATCAAAAGCAATAATGGATAAGATTCCTTCACGGGTATAGGGTTCATCATCAACTAGCAATAATTTCATTGGAAGACCTCCTTTGGCCAAAAGCTACCTTAATATTAAGCGTGAACATAGTATAGCATAGGGAAAAATGGGGTTCAATAAACCAAAAAGATTGTGCTATTCATTAAAAGAATGTCTGATTTTCATTGTACAGGTGAGATGCTAAGATGAAGTCAGAAAGGAGATGAAAGCCCATATGAAGGAATTTCTAAAGGAATTGAAGAAGAGCAGAACACTGCTTCTGATGCTTGCTCCTGCAGTGGTTATTATCTTTATTTTTGCATATCTGCCTATGGGTGGAATGGTGCTGGCTTTTAAACAATACAACTACAGGGATGGAATCTGGGGAAGTCCATGGGTTACAGGAATTTTTGACAATTTCAGATTCTTTTTTATGTCGGGAAAAGCATTTGCAGTAACAGCAAATACATTTTCATATAATTTGTGTTTCATTGCGGTGAATACCTTTCTGGCAGTGCTTTTTGCAGTTATTTTAAGTGAAGCAAGAGGAAAGAAGTTCAAGAAAGTGACGCAATCCTCTATTTTTCTCCCATATTTTGTATCATGGGTTATTGTCGGAACGATAGCATATAATCTGCTGAACTACGAGAATGGTGTTGTAAACGGTGTACTGAAGACGTTGGGGATGGAACCGATTAACCTTTATGCAGACGGACCGGCGTGGCGGGTGTTGATTGTATTGTTCAATGCCTGGAAAAGTGTGGGATACAGCATGGTGGTATATATGGCGGCCGTGACCGGCGTGGATACCCAGCTTCATGAGTCTGCCCAGATTGATGGGGCAAACATCTTTCAGAGAATCCATTATGTTACACTCCCGGCGATCAGACCGACGATCATTACCATGGTGCTGCTTGATGTGAGCAAAATTTTCAGGGGAAACTTAGATCTGTTCTATCAGCTGATTGGAAAGAACGGTGCCTTGTATGACTCTACGGATGTGATTGATACGTTTGTATTCCGATCCCTTTTGGAAACCTCGGATATAGGGATGGCGGCTGCGGCCGGTTTTTATCAATCCATTCTGTGCTTTGTAACCATCATGGTGGTAAATGGAATAATTCGGAAAATAAATTCGGACTATGCATTATTTTAAAGGAGTGATGACATGAAAAGTAAAAAGATGGGAAAAGATGTGCTCCTTTTTAAAGGGATTGGATATCCATTGATTGCAATTTTTGGAATCATTTGTGTGATTCCGTTTCTGCTGATCATTGCATCATCCTTTACCAGTGAAAATTACATTATTAAAAATGGTTATGTTTTATGGCCTAAGGATTTTTCCCTGGCAGCATATCAGCTTATTTTCCAAAACCCGGGAAAAATATTAAAAGCCTATCTGGTAACCATATTTGCAACCGTTGTTGGAACCGCAGTCAGTGTGTTTATCAATGCAATGACGGGATATGTATTACAGAGGAAGGATTTCAAGTGGAGAAATATATTTTCCTTTTACTTTTTCTTCACAACATTGTTTTCAGGCGGATTGGTTCCGTGGTATATCCTGTGTGTAAAGTATCTGCATTTAAAGAATACCATCTGGGCACTGATCGTACCGACGATAGTTTCTGTATGGCATATTATCCTGGTAAAAGGATTCATGGGAGGAATTCCCATGGAGATAACAGAATCCGCGAAAATAGACGGAGCAGGAGATTTCAAAATTTTTGTCAAACTGATTCTTCCGTTGTCCAAGCCGGTAGTCGCAACCATTGGACTGTTTACAGCACTGACGTATTGGAATGACTGGTATATGTGCATGTTGTTTATTGATAAAAATGATCTTATGAATCTGCAGTATTTATTATATCAGCTTATGGGAAGTATTAAGGCATTGCGGGAGATCGCAAGTCAGACAACGGTTTCTGTCAGTTCCATGCCGATTGAGTCAACGAAGATGGCACTGACCGTAGTTGCAACGGGCCCGATTATTTTATTATATCCGTTTGTACAAAAGTATTTTGTAAAAGGAATCACATTGGGAGCTGTTAAGGGTTAACAGACCTGTGAAAATAGAAAGGAAATAGAAAGGAGACCAGCTATGAAAAAGAAAGCAATAGCTATTTTACTAAGCGTAACCATGATGATGGGTATTCTGGCCGGCTGTGGAAGCAGTACGACAACAGAGGAAAATGCAGGAACAGAAAGCAGCCAGAATGATACGCAGGAAGCAGCAACAGATGAGGAAACAGATTCTGATGCGCAGACAGCAGGAGGTGATGAGACAGACGGATATTATGGAAATGATATCTCAGAGCATAAGGATCTGGTGATGTATGTTATCGGTGATGAACCGGTAGCTGCAGATGCAGTGCAGACAGCATTGAATGAAAAGCTGGAAGAAAAACTGAATACCTCTCTTACCATTAATTATATTGCATTAAGTGATTACACACAAAAATATTCCCTGCTTTTGGCAAGTGGTGAGAACATTGATCTGATTTATACATCTACCTGGGCTTTTTATAATGAAGAAGCAACCAAGGGAGCGTTTGTTGAAATTACAAACGATCTTTTGCAGCAGTTTATGCCGCAGACCTATGCCGGAGAAGATTCCATGGCTTTCGAACAGGCAAAAATTGATGGCGCCTGCTATATGATTCCGAAAAACAGCCCGTATGTAAACAATGCAATGCCGGTTCTGATCCGTGGTGATCTGAAAGAAAAATATAACATCGGTGAGATCAACAGCGTGGAAAAACTGGAGGAGTACTTCAAGGCAGTGGCGGAAAATGAGGATGGTATTTATCCTTATGCGGCAGCAGGTGACGGCGTTGAAATGTCCATGAACTTATTCCAGAGCAGAAACAATCTGGTTCCGATGAGCTGTGGAAGCGGCAAGTACTTTGGTTATTTCTACAAAGGCACGGATCCTACGGTGGATGATGTGGTATGGCAGTACGGAACACAGGAATATCTGGATTTCTGTACCATGATGAAGGATTGGGCAGATCAGGGCTTCTGGTCCAAAAATGCAGTGTCTAACACAACTTCTCCATTAGATGCATTTGAGAATGGAACAAGCGCAGCACTGTTCTGGAATCTTGATACTTGTGAATCCGCAAAAAATGTAGTAGATTCCGAACATCCGGAATGGAAAGCAGAACTGGTTAATATTACACCCGGTGTGGTTCATGTAAAAGGCGTTTATACCGGTGATGGCTTTGCAATCCCAGCAGTGTCGGAAAATCAGGAAAGAGCCATGATGGTGCTTGATGTTTTGAAATTTGATAAAGAATGCTATGATATTGCAAGATATGGTATTGAAGGCTCCACTTATAATGCAACAAGTGATACAACTTATACACTTGGAGCTGACCAGGCAAATTACACAGTGGGTAATGCACCGATTTCATGGGGATTAAAAAATGATGTTCTGGAAAGAATTCAGGGAGAAGCCGGAACTACACAGAGTGAAATCCGTCAGCAGCTTATGGGTGATGCAATCAGTGAGATAACAAGTGGATTTATCTTTGATGACACGGCTGTAAAGAGTGAACTTGCTGCCATGAATGAGGTATGTTCCCAGTATGTGCCTATGCTTGAACTTGGTCTTGTGGATGATGTACAGGCTACAATTAACGAGCTGAACGAAAAATGCAAGACGGCTGGATTGGAAAAGGTACAGCAGGAATTTCTGAATCAGTATGCTACTTATCTGGAAAATCTCAGTAAATAAATTTAAGCTGTAAAGCAGTAATTTTACAAACAACAGTCTTGTTATACAGAACCGGTCTCCGGGTCAGGTCAAACTGACTTGGAGGTCGGTTTTTAAGATTGAAAATGAAGTTGTTTTACCTGGAAAGATTATGTATAATCGGAATAGATGTATTAAAAAGAACAATCAGGCACGATACAGGAGGAAAGAAATGGTATCTTTATTGAAAGGCGGTGCTTACCTGCTTGGCGGAACCGAAATTATCCCGGATTCCGGAGAGGCAGCAGCGCAGATTAAGGCAAAAACAGGCAAAGAAATTTCCAAAGAACAGGCGAAGAAAGAAACGATTGCCTACGGAATTCTTGAAAATCACAATACGTCAGGAAATATGGACAAGCTCAAGATCAAATTTGATAAGCTGACCAGCCATGACATTACTTTTGTTGGAATCATTCAGACTGCGCGTGCCTCAGGGCTTGAGAAGTTCCCGATACCATATGTTCTTACCAACTGTCATAATTCCCTTTGTGCAGTAGGAGGAACCATTAATGAGGATGACCACATGTTTGGTCTTACCTGCGCCAAGAAATACGGCGGCGTTTATGTACCGCCTCATCAGGCCGTGATTCATCAGTTCGCGAGAGAAATGCTTGCAGGCGGCGGAAGAATGATCCTTGGATCCGATTCCCATACCCGTTACGGAGCACTCGGAACCATGGCAATGGGTGAAGGTGGACCGGAGCTTGTAAAACAGCTTTTGAACCAGACCTATGATATCAATATGCCGGGAGTGGTTGGTGTATATCTGACCGGAGAACCGGTAAAGGGTGTTGGCCCCCAGGACGTGGCACTTGCGATTATCGGAGCTGTTTTTGCCAATGGCTATGTAAAGAATAAAGTTATGGAATTTGTCGGTCCCGGTGTTTCATCCTTAAGCGCTGATTTCCGTATCGGAATTGATGTCATGACGACAGAGACAACCTGCCTTTCCTCCATTTGGAGAACCGATGATACCATTAAGGAATTCTATGAAGTTCATGGAAGAAGTGAAGATTACAAAGAACTGAATCCCGGAGAAGTGACTTATTATGATGGAATGATTACCATTGATCTGGGAAGTATTAAGCCGATGATTGCCATGCCGTTCCATCCGAGCAATACATACACCATCGAAGAACTGAATGCCAATCTGGATGATATTCTGGATGATGTGGAGAAGCGTGCAGCAGTGTCCCTTGACAATGCCGTACCTTATACCTTAAAGGATAAGGTCGTAAACGGCAAATTCATGGTGGATCAGGGAATCATTGCAGGCTGTGCCGGCGGCGGATTCGAGAATATCTGCGCAGCAGCGGATATCATGAAAGGCTCCTATATCGGTTCCGATGGATTTACCTTAAGTGTATATCCGGCATCCATGCCGATTTATATGGAATTGATTAAGAATGGCTGTGCAGCTACATTGATGGAAACCGGCGCTGTATTGAAGACCGCATTCTGCGGACCATGCTTTGGTGCAGGCGATACTCCGGCAAACAATGCGTTCAGCATCCGTCATTCGACAAGAAACTTCCCGAACCGTGAAGGCTCGAAGCTGCAGAACGGACAGATTGCATCGGTTGCTCTGATGGATGCCAGATCCATTGCCGCAACAGCAGCCAACAAGGGTGTTCTTACACCTGCAACGGATTTTGACGGAACGATCGGTAAGTACAAATATCATTTTGATTCCAATATTTATGCGAACCGTGTCTTTGACTCCAGGGGAGTCGCAGATCCGGAGGTTGAGATCCATTTTGGTCCCAACATCAAGGACTGGCCGGAGATGACCGCACTTCCGGAAAACCTCGTCCTTCGTGTCGTATCTGAGATCCACGATCCGGTTACCACTACAGACGAACTCATTCCTTCCGGAGAAACCTCCTCCTACCGTTCCAATCCGCTAGGACTTGCGGAATTCACACTTTCCCGTAAGGATCCTGCCTATGTAGGACTTGCCAAGGATATCCAGGTAGCACAGAAAGCATTAATGGAAGGAAAATGCGCCGCAGAGGCAAAGCCGGAATTAAAGCCGGTAATTGAGACGATCAAGAAGTCTTATCCGGATGTGAACCACAGCAATATCGGCTTCGGTTCTACCATCTTTGCAGTAAAGCCGGGAGACGGATCTGCCAGAGAACAGGCAGCCTCCTGCCAGAAGGTACTTGGCGGCTGGGCCAACATTGCCAACGAATATGCAACCAAGCGTTACCGCTCCAACCTCATCAACTGGGGTATGTTACCGTTCCTGATTGAAGAAGGAGAGCTTCCGTTCAAGAATCTTGATTACCTGTTCTTCCCGGGAATCCGCACTGCCGTTGAAACAAAGGCAGACACCATCAAAGCCTACAAGGTTGCCGAAGACGGACTCCACGAATTCACGCTCCGTCTTGGAGAACTTACAGACGAAGAACGCCAGATCATCCTGAAGGGATGTCTGATTAACTACAACAGGATCTAGCTACAAGCCCTGCAAACCGAAAAGGTTCAGCTCATGGAAAGCTCGCTTTCCGATGGGCTGAACCTTTTCGGTTTATTCGGCGCCAGCCGAACCACGAGAGCCCGCCCGGGCACGAGTCGGGCAGGGCCTGCAGGGGAAGAGCCCGCTCCGGATAAGGATTTTTTACTATCTCATATAAAAGTGTGATTGATAAGCATTAGAATCAAATAATTTTGTGTTTTCAGTTGTAATTTTCATGAATCTCGCATATGATAAAAGTGTGATTATTGAACACAAAACTCCAATAAAAATGTGAGGAATGATTCCATGGAACGATTTATCTTAAAAAAACTGCTGGCTTGGAAGAATTCTCCCTACCGCAAGCCGTTAATCTTGAAGGGTGTACGTCAGGTGGGTAAGACTTGGATTCTGAAAGAGTTCGGCAGGCGCTATTATG